>Ga0163217_1078223_pt1 | contig 10443 bp, 7 predicted proteins | sample SynspAceP_FD_185933 | JGI IMG/M metagenome (GOLD analysis project Ga0163217, IMG submission 185933) | Saline lake microbial communities from Ace Lake in Antarctica - Synechococcus sp. Ace-P (PacBio error correction) | ecosystem: Environmental > Aquatic > Non-marine Saline and Alkaline > Saline ... | reverse complement strand
AGAATTAAACCCCCCTTGGCCGGGTGGGCTGGGGCCCAAAATGATATTCTTTCACCTACTGGGAACAGCCGAAGCCTTTCGGTTCGGTTATGATCGCTCGGCTGTTTCACAGGTGTGTTGCCCGAGCAAGGATTTGACGGCGAATTGTACTCTCGTGCCCAAGAGTATCGGCGGCCCAGGAGTGCCCAGAAGATTCTTACCTATTGTCGGGCGACGTGAGAGTTTCTGCAAAGGACCTAATTGGCCGTGTGTTTTCGCCAACGGTTAATTCTAAAAGAGCCATTAGACTTCCTGAGCCAAGAAAGTCGTGGCTCAACATTCGAAGCATCCTAGTTCGTGGCTGGCAGGGTTGCAGATGTTTCTGCCGTCAGACTTGGTAAAATTAAACTCGTTGGGCTATGGTCTGCGGCCAGGTGTCTTGTTGGTCAGTAGCGGCTCCGCATGGCAACACCCCTCATGTTCAGAACATAAGGCGCGTGCGAAACCCCGGACCGAACTGTTATTTAATGCCTCAAAGGGGCTCTTTTGGGATCCCCCGGTTTGACTGACGCCCCGTGGGGCCCACTGATATTTCCCTACCAGGGGCGACCTGTAGGGAGGTTATGAGGTTTCACTCGAAGAGCGCAGGTTTCCCACGTAACAAGCGGAGACTCCCGGTTGGATACGAGAAGCACGTTTTTTGTGCAAAGAAGGAGGTGGGCCCTTGTGAAACTTCCAACGGGCCAACTCACCGACCTATGTGGCACATCCGGCCCGTGCCCACCCTGATTAACCGCAAAAAATTTTCTTTTCTCTTTTGATTGACAATGGCCCACGTTTTGTTAACCACTCCTTTGCTGAAGTCTATCTCATGGAGGCGTCCTCAATCCAAGCAGGTTCTTTAGTGGTGGATCTCTCGTCTCCTCGTGACCCTCGGAGAGGTACGACTTCTCATCTAAGCGGTAGTACCTTGCCGAAACAGCCAGTACATCAAATCCCAGAACATTTAATCCCTACAGACTTCAAGAGATTAGATGGGAAGGGAATTACGACGGGGTGCGATCTCCCTTTGTGCTCTCCGGTTTAATATACTTTGAGACGCATGACAGTTCCTAAACTTTTGCGGATGCGCAAACAATCGAAGGTTATGAAATGCGTGTGGCTTGGAGCACAGGAAAGTTGGCGGCACTGCCAAAGGATATCTGAAGGCAAGTATTCCCGGACCCTAGTAGCTCTCGGAAGGAGGATTATTGCGAAAATTGAACAGGTGAATATTAGCAGGCAAAGCAGCCAAGCTGAAGCTGGCGGCAGAGACTCTACTTTGTATGTGTTAACTGAATCAGTGTGGCTTGCGTATATCAGGATCGGCCAAAATTTTTTTTCCTCCCCCATTTATTAGGGAGCATAGCCAATATGTTTTTCGTGCTTGTGTGCTTTGTGTTGAACCCTTCCCCCACAACCCTAAACTTGGTCGTGGGCCTTTTTCACCAGCTGGAAGAAAATCCAGACGAACAATATTAATGACCGTGGATGTCAACCCAATTCCTATGTGCCAGTGTTACGCGTTTCTCAGTGGCACACGCTTCAGAGTCGGCCTCTGTCGTATTGACCATGCAAAACCTCAAGCTCTCATTTGCCGATTAGTGATGGGATAGGAGTTTTGCTATGGCTTGGTTTCTTTGTTGGGGCCATGTACTTTTGTCAGTCGTCCCACTATGCAATCGTTTGTTCACGTTCTGAGTAGCGCATGGTCATACAGCCTTCATCCTTGACCACACCCCTTATTTGTACTCTGATGCCACTTTGATAACGACTCTGTGTAATGCAACTCACAGCTGGTGCCTGGTGCTTGGATTGCAGGAGCCATTCGCTTTCAGTGAGAGGCCTTGCTATCAGGCTATTATGCTTGACTTTGCTCCCCTCTGCGAACAAAAGGCACGACCTCGCGGACTGCCACGGGCGGGCCTGGTGGAAGTGACGGAGTCCATATCCTTCCAGAATTTGTAATTCGGGAGGAGGCCGGATTTAAAATTAGGTCTATTTTTGGGGGTGGAAGAAAGCCCGTCTGGGGAATGAGACCCTTTTTCTCCACTGTACTCTCTCTAGAACTTTTCAGTATCACTCCATTAATGCCCTGGGAGTTATTGGTTGCGACAGGGAGTGAGCTCGTGACAAACGTGACGATTATGCAGTTGGCCCGGAGCGTTATTGCGAAATCTGGTGCCAACAAAAGGGGTTCGGATAGCCTGGATCGTGGCCTTGCCAATGCTGCGCGGGGTTGCACTAGGTGGGGCAGAGCTCCAGGCTGGTTACTCATTCCTGACACATGGAAATCCTCAGGCGATTCGGGGTTGCCAGGTTTTATGGCTTTCCATGAGCGAACCACATGTGTTTAATGTGTCCGCGTTGCGGTAGTCTCTCTCGTATTATATAGAGGCCGAAGGGTGTGTTCTCGTCAAGTTCGCTCTGATGGGGCATCCATGAAATCAAACTCCCCCCAGCGGCCCCGGGAATTGGGGTAGAGGATAGGTGGGTGCGGGTGGGAATAATCCGGGACTACTGTACGGATCACCGTCACCAACGGTGGTGACTAAATACCCAGAGGGACCAAAAGAAATTCCCCCAGATTGGGAATATCAGGGGAACAAATGAAATTTAATGATTGATTCTTATCGGTTGCCCACTGTGCATGTGTATTGTGGGATCCGAACTACCTTTATGAGCATATGGGTGACATCGGTTGGAAGGATGCATGGCAAGACGTATGGGACATCGCTTAGGAAATGAACTCAGAGGAGTCAACGACAAACCTTTTCGGCATTAGTGCTCTACGTTTAGATGGGTTCTGAAGTAAGGGCGATGGTAGGTTTGACTCGGTACCCGAGCATTCTGGTGGGGCACATTTTGCGGAGGTCGGAGGTTCTGTTCTCAATTGCTGAGCTTTCTGATGAGTCTGACGAAAGTCACCTACTTTTCTGTGCCGCACTCAAAAACGTAAGCAATGAAGCTCTACCATGCAAAGCTATAATCATACGAGCAGAACTTGACATGGGAACGAGGGGCTGAGCAAGATTTAAATCAAACCTCTGAATACAAATGGGAAGTTTCTAAAGCCGTTCACTTGGTGAGCTGTTAAGAAGAACCCTTTGCGATGGGGCTATATAAGTTACTGCATACATCCATCTTGCTTGGATGGTTGAACCGATTTACAAAACGGAGACAATGTCATGGTGCATTTAGGTGTGAGGAAAATAAATAAGGGTTGAAGCTACGGCCAAAGACCTTGAAGGCAAGCGCACAGGAAACTCTTCGGTTAAGTGTAAACCAGCTTTATGATGCAATAGTTAAGTATGGTAGCTTGCTGGCAAAGCCAAGCAATTACCCTGTCGTTCCTAGTTTCTTTCTACATGGCTTGTCTATGAAAGTTTATATTGCGAAATGTATACACGACGCAACATGCCAACCATCAAAGCTTCGTTTAGTCTGTCTGTTATGTTTTGGCTTTTCAATCGAGATTCATGCAACACTATTTTCGGAGATAGTTATAGCAGATCTTCAAATCTTATTTGTTTTCTTTTCTCCCACCCTATCTAAGTTTAATTCCTGGTTCACTCTTCAGGCACGACTGCACACCCGACGCTCCCTTGACAGCTGAAAAATTCCCCCCGACCTTCGTCGTATTAGTTGGAATGACGTCTCCTATTCTTTGATTATAATATCTATACGGGGGTAGAGTTCATAAATAGTTAGAAACGCTAGGTATTGGCTTGAACCCACGCTTCCAAATCCATTTGGCGCGTTGCCCCCAATTCATTTTATTCATCCGTCGCTGGAAATCGTACCTCGAAAGCAGTCCTCATACGGTCTCTGCCATTGCACCGGGGTTGTCCTTTGTTCGCCTTGAGCAGATCAAGATCTCCTTCCAGTCCATGTTATGAAAAATAGCTGTGTGGGAATTGGTGCTGGGGTGGGTTCAAAGGTAGTCAGACCATGTGGGTCGATACGCGTTAGGTCACGTTAGGTGTGTCTTTGGTCGGGGAAATTAACAAGCAAGAAAATCTTTTGATCGATGACCAGCAATGTGGCTAATATACGAGCCCATGCCATGATTTCGTAATTTCGCCAGCCTCGAAACTACCCTTGTTCTTTGTAGAACAATAAAAACCACTCCCCGTAGTCTTGTGCGCCGTTAATAGTCGCGCGTTAAAAGAAATAAGAAAATGCAAGGGTGTTTTTAGGGTGGTGGGCCATCGCATAAAGACGCAGCAGGACATCAGGTTGCTGGGTAGGCCAGAGGCTTGAACCATGGATTGACTCCACAACGGGTATTCGAAGTGTATGTACATGCGGAACCCACTTGGAACGAATCACATATGTGTGTCTTCGTGGGATATCCTACCAGTCTTTGTTACGGGCCTCCAGGTATATGGGCCACTGGACCAACTGATTCTTCCTTTCACGTAGGGTAATTCTGGCTCCGAAAGATGGTGCTGCGGAGGGTTCATAATTCTCGTTGACAAAGAGCTTTATGCTGGCTTTCGCATAAAGATACTTTGGTAGATGCAGGTGGAGTTACTTAAACTGCATCAAACCAGGTGAGCGAGCGAAATCTTCCGCCCGATATCTCCTTTGACTCAAAATGCATGCCCGCTGCCCCCTTTTTTGTGTTGGGCCTCAGGGATGTTACATAGGTACCCTAAAATAATGGCGTCCTCGGCACGTGTCAATATCCAGCCTTCCGCCGATCGAGTTTTTGCGGCAATGCCTCTCTACATGTTTTGGAAAAAACCCGGCCCGTACATGTGTGCTTGACTCAGCATCCAAAAAGCGAGGACCTATCCTACTCCTCTGGTCTCCGGTTGTACCAGGCCCCCCAGTCATTTTGAGAGCCCTCTGCGCGGTACTCCTCCCCTATGCACTACTCATGTCCGACGGCATCCTGGGTGTGGCTCGGAAGGCCACAGGTGGATTTGTGAGGTAGTCAAAAGTACGCCTCTCCTAAGATCTACTTTCTCGTCAAACCTGTTTGCCTCAAAACAATTTTTACGTTGTTCGTAATAACACGCCTTTCGTTATATCCCATTGGATTTAAAGCTCTTCTCAACGTTTCATAATCTATGGACGTTAAAAGTTGCACAAGTGCCAAATTCGGCAGTTTTCGGGGAAGTTCTTAGAATTTGACCCTAGTCGGACAAAAACCCCCCAGGGAAAAATTATATTATTATCGGGGTGAGTTCCGCATTCTACTTCATTGGTTGTGATCCTTTGTGTGCAGTTGCGTCAGTCTATTTTCAGTTCTTAAATCCTGTTTCATTATGGCGGTTTAAGGCCTCGTGCATTTCTATATTGCCTGGTGTTGGGTGGGGGCTGTTACACTTTCGAAGTGTCAGCGCCAATCTGGTGGCTAAGATCCAGTTCGCGCTCAATTGGGATAGACTTTACGGAAATGCGACGTGTCGCTGCTTTTACGGTTATTGAACTCTCGTGCACCTTGCATAACTGTTAGCTTTGCGTGCGTTTGGCTGCGCCGGTATGGCATTTTATATTTTGTACTGATGCTTCCGTTTTTTTGATTCAAGACTCAACGCCCAGGTATCCCACGCCCTAGAGGTCATTTCAAACGCTGATTAGCCAAACGTGTAACGCCTGCATTGCCCTGTTTCTGGTGGATTTCTCAGAAAGTGGGCCCTTCTCCCCCCAATCTGTAGGCGAGAGGAAGCAGAAGGTGCCAGTGATATCCCTACCCGCGGAGAATCTTAGCTGGTATAGTTTGTTCTTGTTGATCCGAGCCTGGAGAAATTATCTTCTCTCTTTTCCCTTCCTTATCTGCCGGTATATTTTTCCTCAAACTTTCATTTCAATCCTTTTTAAATAATTGTGTGATGAGATAGTGCTGAATAATGCTCAACAACTCTGGCCGACGTTGGGATCACGGCATCTGGCTTCCTCCGCCTACACAGGGCATGGCAGCGCCGTACGGACGTTTGGCTACAAGACGTTTTATGATCCTCTAGCTCGACGCTGGGCGAGTTTGATTCTACAAAGAAACCCATTCGTACCCACAAACGCAGCAAAGACGACACGTGGCGTGACGTTCAAAATCCGCCATATGAGTGGAAGGCAGCATTCGTGTCATGCCGAAACGTGGTCTTAAACCAACAAGATGGGCGTGACAACTTCGAAAGAAGTGACAGCCACAACCCCCATTGAGCCGAGGCCAACTCTCGCCATGCAAGCGATTTGACCCGCATACCCGCCCGTCAAAGGTGGACCACATTTTTTTTTCCCTCGTCGGACAGGGTCAAATATTCGAAATGGTAATGGCAATGGTGGCACTTACGAAGCCATAGATCCCCTTGACGACAACAATCCAGAATTACGAGCTGTTTACAACGTTGACGAGAATGTAAGATCTAGAGAAAGCGTTTTTGACTACCTCATGGGTATGCAACCCGACCATGAAGTCTGGGAGGTGCGCGAGCTCTTTCAATGACTGGGGCTGTACACCAAAACGACCCGAGTGGATGCTTCGCTTTGATGCGGTCAAGCACGTTACGGGCCGGGTTTCTTTCCACAATGGCTAGGCATTGTTCCGCAAAACCTCCGAGGGCGCAGGCTGTACCTTTGAGCCCAGTGTGTGAGGTATGGTCCTATTGAAATTGAGGGCCCAATGCCTATCATTTTATTCAACGCGACAACCTGGCTGTGAGATATGCACCATGTATGATTGCGCACTTGCATTCACAAACTTATGCGAAGCAGCAAAGCCGCCATTTCGACTTTATGGACTCAGCTACAGTGCACTCGTACAATACCCTTGGCGCTGTAAAGATCTAGCTCGAACCCCTGGCCAGTAAAGCATGAGTGTACAAGCTCCTGATTGATTCTCAGCTCGCTTCAATTCACTTGTATTTCGTTGCTGGCCCATGTCCCTATGTCAAGCCTCTGTCCTCTCCTGTATCCTTGCTTGCAGTCAGGATGGCTTTTACCGCTTGACATTTTCTACTGCGACTATTATCTCCGGGCCTACACTACAGAAGACAAGGGCAGCGACGGCGGCGTAATACTCGAATCTGGTTCCATAAGCCACCGCTGGCTCATCGACAAGTTCTTGCTCTCGTAACGCAGCAACTACGGCCTAACGGTGACCAGGTCACTCACTTGACCACCCCGAGCCACCATCCGGCTGGACGCTCGCTCAGGGCGATCTAATTGGACAACCCCGTCGGCATGGCGGTGAGCATCGAGCACTCGGTGATGGATGCGCAAATGATGTGGAGTGTGTGGCAATGCCAAACAGCGAGTTTTCATGATCATTCACCGAACATATTATTCAGATAGGCAGTTTGCTCATTACTAACTACGAGGCTGGGGGGAAATCAGCTGCCAAGGGAGCATTCGTGTCTAGTCTGGGTTGCCGAAGAACTAGCTAAAAAGAACAAAATATAATCTGCATACCTCTCTCGAACAGTGTATGCAGACTCGATATGCGAAGCCAACACAATCAGAACAACTATCAGTTGGATCCATTGCGTCGTCTTGCATGTTCTTCAACAGCGCATGGTGAAACTACTGGCGCGGGGTTGCTTGCTTTAGCCAGCAAGCTCATCTTCTCTCTACCCTGTTCCGTTAGCGTAAGCGTTTCCTGTGCCTTGCCTTCACAGGATCCGTTGGCCGTAGCTTCAACCCTTTCACCTAATCCCATGATTGTCTCCTTTTAATGGTTCAACATCCATAAGCAAGATGGATGTATGCAGTAACCATAGGCTCCATCAAAGGGCTTCAAGCTCACACAAATACCTTGAAACTTCCTTGAGTTATCAGTTTGATTTTAAATCTGTAGCCCTCGTCTCATGTGCTGCGTTGATTAAGCTTGGCTATGAGCTCCTTGCTTACGTGACGGCCGGCAGATAAACAGGCTTTCTGCGTCAGCCTCATCTGTGGATCTCTGCGATTGGATTGACAGAACCTGACTGCATGCCAAGAGCTCGGACGGTCAAGCCAACGGACTCGAATCAAGCTAAGAAGAAAAATTGTCTTATCATTGGAGGCATCAAGCGCCCATGCTGCCATCCTTCACCGATGCACCAATCAACGGAACCCATCCACTGCCGTGATCACCACCCCGGGGCGCTGGGGGAGAGAGTTTGAATCTTCAATGGATCGCGACAGTTGTTGAAAAGAAGCGTCGGCCTCTTCGGGTGTACAAGCGAATTTAAAGTGGACTGCTGAGCAATGGCGGAAACGCCTGTAGGATTTCCTGTGTCGCATGGAGCCTGGCTCAAGCCCCCAGGACTGAGGCTTGCAGGCCACGTCCAGGGCAAATCGCAACACTTTGTGAATCGCACTCGCTCCAGCACCACTTCAAAACGTTGTATTCTCTGTACGCACCACATCAGGGCATTACTGGATGATTCTGAAGCTCTGTTGAGCTTCTTTGGTATAGGCATCCGGCATCGTCACTTTTTCTCATGCAGCCCAGCTGCCTAGCAGTCGCAGAGTTCTGCCTGTTAAGTAGCGGAGTCAAAGTTCAGTGCATAAGCCTGATAGCAGTGCCTCATCACTGAAGCGAAATGGTCCTTGGCCAGCAGGAGCGCCTGTTGTTGCATTCACAGTGTCAGTCATCAGCAGTACAACAATCAGGCGTGTGGGCATGCAATTAATATAGTGTGCAGCGCTACTCAGCCTGACACGTCAGTGAACGACGGATCTCAAAAATACCAGTGTCCATGAAGAGCCATCAGCAACTCCTATCGACATATCGGCACAATGAGAGCTGAGGATGAATGGCAACTGAGCGGCCTGAAACGCTCTGAGATGCTGCCATGGATGTCTCTCGGCAATGTCGGCAATTCACAGCCTGGGTGAAAAGGCCACGCATTAGAACACACATCAGGCCGACGTAAACTATCGCTAGCAAAGTAGGTTGCGCTTATCGCAAAGCCACTCTCTGATCAGTATTGTGCTCGCCGCCAGCTTCTTAGCTTGTCTTGCTTTGCCTGCTATAATTTCACTCTGTTTTTCCAAAACTCTCCTTGCCGAGCGTTCCTGGTCTTCGCCTTCAATATCCTTGCATGGCCGCCACTTTCTGAGTTCAAAACCATCATAACCCGATGTTTGCGCATCGCAAGATTGTGGATGCATGCCGCTCAAGTATAAAACAGGGCACAAGAGTCGCCAACCGTTAATTCGCTGTATCACTCTCTTGAGTCCTATATGGCATTAATCTCTGGGATTTGAGAACTGGCTTCGCAATACAGCTTAGCTCGGTCGTACCTCCTCACGAGAACGACCCATTGCCTGCTGGAATTACTCCTGGAATACTCCGCAAGAATGAGGTAACAAAACGGCTGTCAATCAAGCGAAGAATCAAACAGTGCACGGGCCGGATGTGCACAGGTCTCTGGTGAGCACGCTCCATCTCTTGAACTGCTCTACGAGCAACGTGCGATAATTGTTTCGATTGACGCTCATACACCTTCCCACATGGGCCAGTGAAATCAGCATCGACAAGCAGTTGAGCCACTTTTACACGGCCGTTTCGCACGCCAGGACATGGTTGGGTGTTGCCATGCGGCGCTACTGGCAACCAAGCTGGCAGACCTGCACGACCGCTTGACGCAGAACACTTGCAACGCTGGCAAAGCGCCTAGCGAGTGGAGCCACGATCTTTCATGGCCCAAAGTTCTATGAAGGCCATACCCGATCGCTGGCCATTCCTTGCAGAACTCCACGTCGGATAGTCAAGGGAATCTGGGCGGTCTGGGCGCGCGAAACTGACCACATCACGCGTCCCAAATTCCCTTGCGGCAAACACGAGCGCCTCTACGGAACGAAGGCTTTGGGCTAAGGCGGCACTGGCGAAGGCTTACAGCACTAGATGACGTCCTTACGCAGGTTGATTGAGGCAACGCGATTCGGCTCGTGAGCGCTGCAGCTGCGCCAACTGGCTCGCATTGAAACTCAGCAGTGGAATGCGTCGGATGTCGGGCCACTGAAAGTGCCACAGTAATCCTTCAATTGGTGTTTCCTGCAGTCGCAGTCTGTGAGTCAAGTGAGAGTATGGCGCCGTCCCGGTTTCTGCAGGGCGGTGCCGGCATTCGCAAACGGTCTGTACGGCCACGGTGGGCATCCGCTGAAGGACTTGCCCACATCTTCCAAATTGCCAGCGGATCCGCGGATTGTCGCCGCGCTCCATTTCTGCGGCGCCCAAGCAACCCCTGAATCGGGAATGGACAGCACTGCGCGCCGCCCGTTGTGTCGCTGCTCATCGAAACCGCACATGGAATCGACACCATCCAATGGCAAGCAGCCAAGTCAGCCGCGCTGCGCCGTGTGTCGAGTCCTGTGAGAAATACAACCGGCCAACGACGATCTTGCAGGCACTGGTGCGAGGCACTGGGCCCGGACTGCTCATGTAGCGATGCCATTCTTCGCCCTAGCGCGACTGCCGGCAGACCTCCG
>Ga0163217_1049192_pt1 | contig 10443 bp, 6 predicted proteins | sample SynspAceP_FD_185933 | JGI IMG/M metagenome (GOLD analysis project Ga0163217, IMG submission 185933) | Saline lake microbial communities from Ace Lake in Antarctica - Synechococcus sp. Ace-P (PacBio error correction) | ecosystem: Environmental > Aquatic > Non-marine Saline and Alkaline > Saline ... | reverse complement strand
GCCGCATTCAGTCTTTTAAGTTAGTGGTAATTGCAGGCTGTTCGGTGCAAACGAATTACTGATAATAAAAGGTGATTTATCATCAAAGGACCATGTTTTTATTTGCCGTAAATATTGCTTTTTACCAAAACAGCTTCGGCCATTTACCGTTAATATTTTGTTATTTCTTTAATTCATTAACATCATATGGTTGTCGTACTGATTGATTTGCTCGTCTTTTCCTTCGATAAAGCTTTTGCCATAGCATCGGCATTCTTATTACTATGTGAAAATATAGGTCAATACGGCATCGGTGGGCTTTCGCCAGGCGATAGCTTTGGCGGATATATATGTTCTAGGGCACCTTGATTAACCTGGAAAACAGCTAAATCTAACCTAGTGGAGACATTTTACGCGTGTTTCCATTTTTTAAGGTATACCAACGATTTATCAAATTTTCACCATTAAGATTAAGCTCCTCTTTAGAAGTATTCTTAGAGGTTTCTACTGGTGCTGATCGGTGTACCATCAATGGCAAATTCGTGGGATTGGATCGGATTTAAATTCTTTCGCAAACTGATGCTGCGAAATATACCTAACAATAAGGCCTTACACTATCTTGCTTTAGCTCTTAATCCTTCATTATAATCCATGTCTGATATAGGCTGAGCACAGCATACATCTTTTATATTGAGTTCTTTCTTCTCTCGTATTTTATTTGACTTTATCTTCGTTTAGCCCCACAGGTCGCTTTTTCTTACAGTAAAACACTAGGATTGTATATCTTCCTGTAAAATATTTACTCTCAGGTGTGACCGCAAAAGTTGATGTCAAATGGCCACATGCGATAAGTGCAAGGCTCTTGTAAAGGTTTATCTCTTACCTGGACGTCAAGCGAGTAAAACGCGTGATAGCGCCGATGTGATCTGGCTGTGCCACGAAACAAACGGAATGTTGGATTGCTCCTTGGTCATAAATTACGTGAACGTTGGCACGCAATGAACATACAATCTTGGCACCTGTCTTCTGCTATTATTGCTCCTTTAATAACGACACTCAACTCTCACACCATTCATAGACGGTTTAACTCAGGATAACCGTCAGCGCTATAGTTGATTGTCAGAAAAACCGATAACTGCCGCTTCCATAACCTTAGAGCACATTGCAAGAGTTCTACATGAATGGCAAATTAGTTTACTTTGCAGTTAATAGATTTGGAGCAAATATCGGTTGATTATCTATAGCAAGTAAAGATGGCGTACTTCAAATTAGATTGCGCGTTGCATTATTAAATACTGTTAATTGAGTGCAAAAATACGATGTTGACGGCTTTTAAATCTATAGAATATATATTTAGATCAGCGCATTTTATATAAATATGCAATTACATCTGCTCTTGCCCTTAAAAATCTGAACGTACATATAGCTAGACGCAGAAAAGCACATGGATTCGCTACTATGTTCTTCTGCAGTTTTCACAATCTCAAACATACCTTTTTGGTGTTTTTTGATAGAGATGATTTTTATGGAGATCGGGTTGGTGATTTTGGTGGTGTATTGGTTTTTTTGTGTCTAATGGTGTTTTTTTTTTCAGTACTTTGCATGATTTTTGTGGGGTGGTTGGGACGAAACAGAATTTCTGAAATTTTTGATTAATTCTACAAATATACATACTCCTACAAAAATGAAGAGCATAAAGAAGATCGATTAGTTACAATGGCAGAAATAGGAATTGCAATTGCCAGTGCAAATTGGGTTATACGATTGTCTATGTCGTATGCTAGTGGATGAGATTGGCGACCAATGTTAGGCACAATGTTTAAGAGATCGCTTACCGCCTATCTGCCCAACTTGGCTGGCGCCAATTCACCTATATCGGTTGGGTTAATCACGGAGAAGGTCTCTCCATTGTAAAAGCGAGAACTCAATTCGCGACGCTATGGCGGGCAACTGATGCCTGCTGATGCTGATAGCCCGTATTTGGCCCTTCACACTTAGTAGATTTTGAATTAGAATTGGCATTTATTATTAGGAAGCCTATTTTCTGTAGACGAGCTGAAGTTAATATATTTGGGACTGGAATCTCGTTTAAACGATTGAGAGTTGCACGTGGAACGCGTTCGCAAAATGCTGGCTCTCGGATCTAGATATAAGAGATATGCGCGCAGACATTTTATTAGCGAAAACTTTTGTTCTCCATCTCACGATGGTTGTTACTAGTGATAATACATTTAAATAGACGCTAGACAAAATCCAGGCATCTCAATTTACCAAAAAAGAAGAAGTACGATATTCAATTAGAAGTTGCTGTTCCAGAAAAATGGCGTCTTCACAAACACACTGACAAAATTATTTTAAATCTCTCTCGGCTCTGCGCGCAGCATTGGCGACCATACATAATCGCGGGGTAATGGTAAATGTTGGTTGATTGGAATGATGGTGGCGCGAGCACTCCTTCTGGCGCTGATGCAGAAGGTGTTCCTTTGTCGTTATGATTTAGATAGAGAGATTAGAACCCTGTGATATTACGCGTAATGATTTATATATATATGTGAGATGAGCGTCAATTGTGTCATGAAGGGGATAGTTTCGCAAAAACATCTGGCTCTTTAGATGGCGTTAGATTAGGTTTTGGGGAAAATTTCTACCAAAGCTTACTTCCGTGGTTTTATCAACCTAAAAAAAAACTAACAATAAATTCATTTGAATACTATTTAGGAAACGTAAAACGTTCTTTCTATATTTTGGCATGGCTCTCGGATATAGTTAATGGAACCAAACAAATTAATGTCGATGAATAACCTCTCTTTACTATCCACAGTCTCCTACTCTTCGTTTTTTGATAGCTTGTTGCGGCGTAAAAAAACACAGAAGCATTGAATTCTGGCAATTTATGAAAATGCACATTTACAGGTTTAGGATACATTGTGGGTAGGAAAAACAAAAACTAAAAGAAGGCTCCAATTTAACCTTTGTTTTGCTGCTTAGAAGCGAAGCTTGTAAGGAACAATTACAGCACCGTGAGTTAAAGGAAAATTGCGTTTCTTTCAAAAAGTTGGTAATCCGCAGATTTTTGAAGCTATTTATAATGGGTATTGAGGTTTAAACTAGAAGACGTATTAAACCACTTCTTCCAATACCCCCTCTCATGAAGACAGCGCGATGCTAATTTAAGTTTACGGACTACGATGCCAAAATAATTGTGGCAAAAAATGAAACTTTTGATTATTTGTAGCAAATGCCTCAGTTTACTTTTAAATGCTTTTTAAATTAAAGTGATTATCGGAAATCTAAACGATTTAAGTATTTAGACGAGATAAATCCCAAAGTTACAAAGATGTCAAATAAAAATTCAAAGCATGCAATCAAAAAGGTTTGGATTATGTTCAGGCGTGCAACTTGTGAATGATAAGACAAATATTCCTACAGATTGGAGATGAATTATTAAATTTTAACACCTATTGGCTTAAATATTTATGGACGGAATACCATACAATCCGCTTCAAATATTAGCTTTATGATTATGAAATGAATGTTGGTGTTTTAAGAACATTAGCATTTCACCGAGCAGATAAGTGGGAAAAGCAAATAAGCAAAGAAAACACAGGTTGTAGACGGCTTTACTTATGCCGGTAGATAGAACGGAAATCAAGTAAAGATAGTTTAGGCAACAAATTTAGGTTTGATAATTAAAACTATTTAAAGCTTTGATTACTATCAGTTCACCACAATTTAAGGCCGTTCAGTTGCTGGTATTGTTAAGTTTTAATGATTAAAAGACCACAGACAGCAAATAATTATATCCGCTGTAGCGGAATTCGTTTTTTGACACATTTTACGCCTAAATATGACGGCGATAAACTGGCATTAGCAACGACTTAATTTCGTTTTTGGGTTTAGCGCGGCAGTTCCATTCCCAGTATGAGACTATGGTTTATGTGCTGAGAAGATGTAAAAGCACGACTAAAAAGTATTGTTTCACGACAACATTTTAGGTAAAAAAACCTATTCAAAAAAACCTTCAAAAGATTTTATTTTTGAAGGCTTTTTTTATACTAATGAGAGTTCCAAAAGTGAAGTGCTTAAAATTAGTATAGAATACCAACTTCAAAATTCATAAACGCCATTCTCAGACTTATATTTAATGTAACCTTTTTTTAAATTAAAGGCTTACGCTGAACTTATAGTCACCTATCGTTATTGACTCATCGCACCCATGAGTATTCGCCATGAACACCCGCATGAACGGCTAGTCATGCAGTTCCCCACCTTACTCTCCCTCCCACGTACCTCATACAAGTATTGGTGGCTGCATCTGACACTGTTATCAACTCGAATCTTGTGTGTGTCCCAACGTTCTTGGAGATGCTGCGCTCGCATCAGAGTATCAGCTGTGTAAAGCATTTTCCTTACTCGTCAAGTCATTTACCCAAAATCTACTCGTCCTTTAGATCGTACATTTCTGATCACTAATTTAGTTTTGACTGAAGCTACGGTATTCATCTACCCATAACTCCTACTGAAATTTTAACCGCTCACGCTCGCTCACTTCTTAATTTATGGAATAGGACATGGTTTTGTCACATAATTCTCTGATTTTTCTAATGTCTCTAGATTTCGTATCTCAAAGGGAGTTTATACGCAATCCAAGGGCACAGAGCTTGGTATCTTCTTTTTTCTACACTGCGACGAATTTGGTTTCCACCAAAGAACACTGTTACACACTATATTCCCATAAATCTCTCTTTCCAATTTTTTAGATAAGTCCGCATCTTACAAGTGAATCTTCAGGACCTTGCCCCGTAGATTGTTCTTTGCTGCAATACTGCCCGTTTTTCATGTCAACAAGACATAATATTATCATTTCTGTAGGGTAACGTGTTAAATATGAACTTTCTCGCTTATCAAAAGTATAATCCCCATTCAACCCAGCACAACTCTCTCGAACGCCCAGATTCAAAATACAATTATCATACTAAAAGATCCGCAAGAGGGACTGGTCCGCCAGCTTGCCGCACTGAGCCGGATGCCTCTCAAGAACTAAATGTGACAGATCAACTGTGACCAAATTATGTAAACTCTCCCGGTCCGCCTTCTCTAACACCACAATATAGCACGTGAACCATGTATTCTAAGGCCACATCACTCAGGCTTATGACTAGTATAAAATGTTAGTTGACCTGTCCCTATTCAATCCATTTCTAAACCTAAATCACTCAAGACTGAGTAAATACCTGCCCACTATATCTCTGGACGTAGAAGTCGTTATCCCAAATCAAGATATTAGCCGATGTTTTCTTCACTGTTAAGTTACCAGGTGGCAATGAAACTATAACGTTTCTGTCAAACGGGAAGCCGGAAAAACCTTGAATGAGGCGATTGCTTATAGTCGCGTTAAAAAAAATGAGACTGATGTGTGTGTGTTTTCCCAATAGAATACTTAATTATGGATAATTTATAATTTCTAACCCGCTCCCTCATATTACTAAAGGCTCCTCGGGGGTATACCGAGAAAATGTATTTTTTGAAGCTCGCACATCGAAGACAGTCCTTACGAAACTAAGGCAATAAGTAATACAAGCTAACCTGCTCATAAAGTCGCAGTAAACGGTCTCCTTATCATCAGTGTGAAACATCTAAGTACAGCCAAGACAACTTTTAATAGAAAGGCCTTGACCAGGTGACATAACTCGACCCTCAGCCATCCGATTATACGCGTCGCGTGCAGTGAGAGAAATTTACGAATGTGTTTTACACAACTATTCACTCCGCCCCGCAGAAATTATCTACACTCTCAGAGCATATAGATAAAAACGACAGTTTGGTAGTGTGAAAAGACCAGGGGCTTGGGGCCTTGAAACACTGGGCGAGATCCGACACCGACCTTAAACCACTAGGCGAGGGTGCGGTTGTTGCAGAGAGGCACAGCAGCAGATTTGTTGTGCGACAATGGTCGAGTCGTGCCTGAGAATCTAAAAGGGAGAAATAATCAACTACTACGCCAGATCATTTTATATTCTTTCAGACTATGTGGAATGACCTCAAGGCAGGTAGCCAAATAAAAAAGGAGTATTCGAAGAAGAAGGCTCAACAAGCCGGTCCATTCAAAGTACCAGTGACCCCCATTACGGACGGGAACAAACATGTCTTTTTATTGACGAACATTCACACTTGGTTTTGGTGGCCACCGGAGGTTGGACAAGGTGGCAAGGCTAGGAATGCAGCCTAACCTATTTGTTTTAAAACCTGCTTTAGCGCGGGGGAAACTGCTTTGCTATTGTATTAACCACGGCATTGGCATCAGAGCACTTTCTCCACTGAATCATTTGACAAAAGACCAAAGCTATGTACACTAGTCTTTACTCTCGTAGCGTAGTTTTCCAGAAACTTGTAGTCGATAGAACCTGAATACTGAAAGCTGCGATGATCGTATGGCTAAAGAGGAATTACAGAAGATAAACTATCGGAGCACTAGTCTCAAAAGTGACGCATAACAATAAAAGAAGGATACATTGGCGGGCTGTAATTTCGGCTGTAGAATATCACAACGGTACTATCATTTACGAATCGATTTTTACGCCGAATAACGGCGCATCGACTTAATCGATGAGGCGCAGGCCAAAACCTAACGGATGGAGATTTAATTCTGAAACCTGAAGCACTTGATGTTTTCCTTTAGACCGTAAAGTAATTGCAGCTAGAAATTGAGGCTTGAAGACTATTAAGCGTGACAACATGACTTTCTCATACCAAAACTAACTCGCTCAATCTAGATCTCGCCACATTTAAAAGAGAGCTGTGTGTGTGTGTGTGTGCGTGAAACGAGTTGGGTAAAGTATGAAGAAAACGGTTGGTAGGAACCGACTATTTCAAAAAAACAAAAGCCAAGACTAACTCGGCAGGCACTATAGGAATATTTAGAAGGCTTGAAGGCGGCTCGAACGAACAATGCGATCGATTAATTTGAAAGCGAGTGGTTGCTTGAATTACGCTTGTGGCAAAGATTAAAGGGACGGCCTCAGAGAAAAATTGAGAAATTAGTACCCAAATGGCAGAGGTTGCAGCAGGAAGCGACACGAGTGATAAAAAGAAGAGGGACGTAGTGAAGGACAGTTGCGCAAGTAGTCGCGAATGGACAGGAGTGCCTTGTGACTTAAAATGTTGCAAAGGTTGAACCGGGAAAAGTTATTTACAAACCCGAAGAGGTGGATTTTACACAAAGGTTGTAGATGCAAGGAAGAAGTAGGCAGGCAGATGCTGACGCGAGTGCCGGAAAAGGAGGGGAACAAGCAAAAAGCCCCAGCGGGGAGGGAACAAGCGGAAAACAGAGCGGGCGAAAAGGAGCAAGCTAGGGGAGACAAGAAAGGACCAGGACCCGGAGGACAGAGAGGAAGTACCAACGAAAACGCCACCGGGGATAGATTGGGAGGAAGGCACCGTCCCGAAGGAGGCGAGGGAGAAGGTGGGCCAAACCACCGAAAAGCCGGGCGAAGAGCCCGATGGCGGGAGGCGGACGACGGAAGGGAGGGAAGCCACAGCCAACACCGGGAAGGGGGGGAGGGGCAAGGTAAGTAGCGGAAGCGCAGACTAAACAGACAACAAAGAAGGTGGCCGAGGTGCGTCAAAAAACACCCATGTAGCATTATGGGACGGGAGGAAGATGGAAGGGTGCAAGGATCAAAAGCGGAATGGCAAAGGATGGGACAGCAAGCGACAGAGCGCGGCCGGGAAGTCAGACGGGAAAACCAGTTACGGCCGAAGGTCTAAAGGAAATAGGAAGATCAAGTTACACCCATCCCACGCCCCGCCCACCCGCGCCTCAGCACCATAAACCCCAAATCCAAGGAGCCCAAGACCTCGAGCGCGAATCAGCCCAGCATACCTAAGACCTGTGCTCGCGAAAAGCACTAGGACTGCCACCACTGAAAAGACCGTAGTATAAACGCGGCGAACCCTGCCGTACATACGCAAACCAACAAACTCCCTGCCGCCACTCTCACCATTATCGCAACTCCTACAGAAATACAATCCGCCACCCCCACCCCCTCAACACTACGGCACCCGTGGAAAACGCCCCCAACCGCCCTATCCGTACCCAAAGAAACGACCTACTGCAACCCTCGACCCTGGAGGACTTTCACGCCTATGGTCTCAGCCCGGTAATGGCGACAGCCATGAGCGACATCGCCGCAAGACTCCCAAAACAACCCAACCACAAAGCTCAAAACAGCGCCCCCCACACCGCACGCATATCTCGCTCTAGCGCGCACTAATCGCTCTATCGCCGCCCCCAAGAGACCGACACTTTATATCCCCATCACTTTTAACTTTTACCAGGGGACCTCCCCCCACCACGACCGAACAACAACCAACCAAAAAATGCGATGAGAAATGCTGTTATGCGGTAGAGTAATCAACAGACAAACGAAGACTTTCTATCGTCAATTTGACGCTTTAGAGAAAAGTTTCGCGTTCACGATAAACTGAATACAAGGAAAAATTTACCGGTACGCCAAAAAAAGCTGAGCCAGGATTAGATACCTTATTTCCAATCAGTGTATCGCAGAAATTCGATCTTGGGACAAACAAGATACCAAGTTATTATTGAAATCCACTTAGAATCAGCCCCGCCCGCTTAGTCGTAGGAAAAACAGCTAGACATCCTAATTCTTACTGTTGAAGAAAAAAACTGAAAGACAAGCCTTACGCAGAGTATGTATCGTTGAAACCAAAGAACCTAGATACCTCTACAACCAACCGGCCAGCGCTATCCGTTATCAGACTGGATGGCATGTTTGATTGCTCAATTAGAACGAGATTTTTGACGAGTACAGCCCGTGTAAATGAAGGGCATTAGCTTCTGCTAAAGCAACGCTGGTGCATGAAAGCTTTGGCCTTAGCACCGATTACTGATGGATAATAACAAAAAGCTTATAGAGCATTAAAGCGATCACTTTAAGCACTTATATAATTCTGGTTCATATTCGGTTAAACGATATCATCAAACGTAACTTAACTGGCCTATTTCTCAGGTTCCCATTGTATACGTAAGCCTAAAAGAAAGTGATAGACGAATTGTGTAGAACTTTTCTTGACGGAGAGAATTAGAACTATTAACAATGTTGAAGAGGTAGCCCGGGCTTCATAACAAAGTTTTCACATTCCTTTTATTTCATCTACTTTTTTAAGTTCACAGTACTAATGAAAAGTAGTGGCTCTTATAACCGCACCTATCCAATCCCAGGATCCCCCTATTCAATTGCACCCATAGCAGTAACCCGCACGTCAGCAAGTACCCTTATTTTAAAAATTTCCCGGTAAAAAATTGGTGTGATAACCTCTTGGTCCTAAATCACGAGCGCTGGCGAAAAACTCTAATAGCATATACCTGTTGTTGCCTCCACCTAGCTGAGCAGTCCGATTGAAACAATTAACAAACGCCTACAACCACCGGCGGCTTCATTCCATCTGCAAGAAAATGTAATTGAGAGAATGATTAATAAACCTAAGATTAAACACAATTGTAGCCAATAAATTTCTGTGACAAGATTTGGCTGGAATTGAATTTTTTACACTTGCTGCCGTCCAGTTGCGAATGTTCGCTAAAATAGCTCCTTTTGCAACCTCTGTTTGCCCTGCAAAGATGATCACATATAAGTCAACCAGACTACCCAACCACAGCTCAAACTAGTTACCACCTGCCTACTTTGAGCAGAGTTAGTATAAACGTGATGACTAGGACCCCAACGTAAAGTTACGCTGCTATAGCCATTGCAAGAGTCCTACGGCGTGCGATTTTTATTAATTGCAAGCCCTAAGGTGCCCATTAAAGCACTGCAAAATATAAACCCCAATTGGTTACGGCTGCACACCACAAAACACTAACAGCTAATAACAATCCACACCGGCCAAGCTCCTTCCCAATTGCCTTAGCTTTTGTTCAAACGCCCTAACCGCCCCGCCAAACCACCCCGCAACCACACCGCAACACACACCGGCCAGCAAGCCCACCGAACACAAACAAACACAATACCCAAACCCCAGCGCCCCCCCGCCCGCCACAAAGCACGCAGCTCAAACAGCCCACAAACCCCAAACCACGCCCAAAAAAACCCAAAATACAACCAACCGCGCAAAACACAGCCCGAAATCGCCCACCAAAGCCCAAAAAACCCCGCATACCATACACAAAACGAACCGCCCCCCAACCCCGCCAAACCCAACCACCCGCCAACCGCTAATCTCCCCCGGCTCCCCTCTCCCTACCAACACCCCAATGAACATACAACCAAAGATTTTTAAACCGTTCCTTACCAAAAAAACCATACACTGACACATAACACTCCCCCACAGAACCAACTGCTTTCCAAGAACATTGTAACCAAAAAGCCCCTCCCCCGCCCCCAAAAACCCACTCTTACTTCTTTTTACTGGTGGGGGTGGTTCTCGTGTAAGCTGTGGGGT
>Ga0163217_1043800_pt1 | contig 10443 bp, 6 predicted proteins | sample SynspAceP_FD_185933 | JGI IMG/M metagenome (GOLD analysis project Ga0163217, IMG submission 185933) | Saline lake microbial communities from Ace Lake in Antarctica - Synechococcus sp. Ace-P (PacBio error correction) | ecosystem: Environmental > Aquatic > Non-marine Saline and Alkaline > Saline ... | reverse complement strand
AAATAGCCCATCATTCAACGCTGGGAAGATAGAGGCCGCAGCAATACCGAAGGCCCAATGCCACCACCTGAGCTGCGAAGCCTGGAGGGTTCATCCTTAAGTACGTGGCCACAATGATGGCGACGGAACATGGCATATCCTTGCCGGCTCGCAATCCCCCTATCACTGATATTGGGGTTTAATTGTGCCTTTTATTAGTTTCATTGACTTGAATGCGCGGAGGATATGGCTAGCAATAAAGCCTGCTTGCGGTTGATAGTGCGGCGCTAAACCAACCTTGCTGCGATAGACCCAACAACCCAAACCTGGAAGGTGGCAATTTTCAGGGTTTGCCAATACAAGGAATTGTCTCGGTTAACGTCTAACTCATTGCCTTGCCCAACCCCACGAGCTGTTGCCTCTTCTGAATGCTGGACGTCGTTATAGAACTGGACACGACCCATCACCATTCTTACTCTTCAAACTTGATCAAACCGGTTTTTTCCCACTTTGAACCCAATCTGGCGCTCGCGTATTCAATCGGTTTTCGTTGGACGCGATGGGATAAATCGTCGGTTAATAGCTTCAGACGAGCCATTAGACGCAAGCCGCAGGCCTGCTTAAGTAACAGCAAATGCGATGAAGACTAATGCCCAAGCGCAGCCAGCGTTGCATCGGGCTACTTTTGGTACGGTGAAGGAAACGGAATGATAACGTGTGGTAGACCTGCGGTACCGATCATTAAGGACAGGTGTGAAACAGAACCCAGTTCAAATTTTTCTCAACATCCGCTGTGAATCACGGAAAACCAAGTTCTCGTACTACTTGCGTTCCAGTTTTTGCAACAGAGGGCAAACCAGATTCAGAATTGTGAGTAGAGAAAAGACCGATGGCTGGAATAAAAGTGTCTGTTAACATGCAAAGATATGGAAAAAATAGCAGGAATGGGTATAAGCAATAATCAACACAAACATACTGAGCGACCTTGAGTATAGGTAATGCCTTTTCATTTTCCACCGATACTGCGTAGAAAAATTACCACAGCAAGCAAGCTATCATTAAGCCGTATACTATCGACTTCCAAGAAGCGAGAGAAAGGCCACGCCAGCCCCCGTCATTTGCGATAACGTAATAAACCGATGCAATGATTAAAACACGGCCACAGCAACCAGTCAAGCCGTTTGGCTGGTAGAAACGATCACAATGAAGTCTGGCACAGTAAACTTACCAAATTACGTAATAAGTTGCTAACCAACCATGGCAAGGGCAATACATAACCACCAGATCCAACCCATTAAGAAGGTTGAGTTAGCCGTAACCACCATGCGGCAATTAGGCCGGCCCATAGGAAATAAACGAGGCTGCAGACATCCAGTCTGGTGCTGCAGTTGCCATTACCGTTTAAACCAGATGGACACCACCGCCGGCGACGTAGAACTCTTTTCGTTGATTCAGCTTCGGTGCCCAAAAATGCAAATACCAAAGTTAGGAGGCCAAAGGAACCGCCGAACGAAAAGTAGGTTAATAGTTAAACTGATCACATGCGGACTTTACTCCTGAAGGCCAAATTCTTCATCAAGCTTGTTCATCTCCAGCATAGAAGAAAGTCCAAAATGTATGAATACGAGGATGATCCTTGCTGGCGAACCAAAAAACCGAGATCGGTTCCGCCAATATGGATGCCTGAAAGTAGGGTCTAAATAGGATGGCACAGCCGTAAGGACCTAACGCCCAAACAATGAGGCTGGCCTATAATCACCCTTAAGTTGCTTGCCAGTATTTTTCTGCATTAATGGTATATCTGACACATAGATCTCCTTATAATTATTTTTATACGCCTTGTTAATTTAGCAGGCGCTTGATTTAATAAGAAGTCAGACTTTAGTCGCATAAGCTCGTAATATAAAAGCAAAAAAAAATGTAAGCACGATGTGAGCGTAAAATAAGGGGAAAAAAAAAGAGAAACGGTAGGATTTACGAACAAAGAGGAAAAGAGTTCTCGCCAGTTATGTCTGAATAAAAATAAAAAACAAAAAGGGCGGGATGGCGTCAAAGTTGCTTTTTATGCTTTTTTTGCGAATAGAATGACTATCCAATCACACTCATGAATGTAGGGGCTCGTGGGGAGATTGAATAACAACCAGCTAAATCACTTTGAAAAGCCACCAAGATTTATGCCCCATGGGTCGAATCTATAAAAGACAAATCATTAGATAAGACAACCTGCTTATTAAGGGTTTTAAACCATGTTGACGGTGTCATATAGTGTGTCTGATTTAGAATCGGTTCTATGGACTTTTATTGTGATTTTCTGGGGGTGTTGTCGTGTGAAGTGCGTTGGCAACCGGGGCCGCGCATTTGTCATATGCGATTGTTAGTTGTGGTTTGTCCGCTTGGTGTGCGTTAGTCCCAGCCAAGATTACACGCATTTGCTTTTACTTTTGATGGCCGAAGCGAATGTTGCGGTGTTTCCAAAAAAGACGTTTTACCCAAATCAGTGAAACAATGCAAAAAAACACCAGTGAGGGCACTCTCTTTTACTTGAAGATCCCAGATGGTCACAAATTAGAGCTGCCATTCGGGCTCATAAAGCCACAACGCCTTGAATCTCGCTAAGAAAAAAGGCCTATGACAACTTAATTTGCGTTATCAGAATGAATCTACGTCAAATGACTTCTTTCAAAAGGCTTCTTCGTGGGTTTATTCGTCGCATCACAGTAGAAGCGGCTTTGCCTATTGTCATTCGCGTGTTGTGGCCTAAAAAACCATGAAGAATGCCGCCGTAGAGACGATGAAGGGTTGGGTGAGCTGTTTGGCTGTTCTTTATTTAATGAAAACTCTGGTTTGTGTTGCCTGCGTCGATATTTATGACGGAGCCTTTAGTTACCGCGCTTTTTTAGCAAGAAAACAACAAACTGCACGCTTGCGTAAAAATTGCGAAGCGATCGACGGAAATCAGGAATAAAGATTGGCGCGTTTGTTTTTAAAGCATTATAATGGAACCCTTTTTTTTTTTTTAAAAAATTGCGGGGGGCAGCAATTCGTTAGCGTATTTTGTGCGCATGCCGAGAAATGCAATGTCGTTTTATGAAAAGTTTGGCATGCAGCGCACCAAGGTGAGAGATTCTTTTTAAAGGACGACACGTATTCCCTTATCAGAAAATGCCCGGTGACTTTTCCTATATCGATATGATAAAAAACTCCTGATAGAAAAAGTAAGTTATGCTTTTAGGAGGGCAAACAGGTTGATTCAAGCAATTTACTGCTGTCTATATGTACCCAAGCACCACACCGACTCAGATCCCAAAATAGGGATTGATGCCCCCGTGTAAAAGTGGATGCGGGAAGGGGATTCGATCACTCTTGTTACGGCGACCGATACTATGGCACATAAAAAGGCATTGATGTTGTCCGACCCTAACGTTTACACGAAGAAATTAAGCCACCGCCGGTCTTTAATGCTAACTTATGGTGCAATATATGACTTTCAGCCCTAGAAGAAAGCGAGCGTGTGAGTGGACCAGCCCTACTCTCCATACCAGAGGCGAAACAATTGTCTAGCCGCCCTTTAACCAGTAGCGGCCTAAGAGTTTTTCCATGTAACGTTTTTATGCGTGGAACTGTGTTGAGCCGTGGGCTCGTTAGGAAAATCCCTAGCAATGACTCGATTAGACATCGCCACCAAGTAGTAAGAGCTTGGATTCACCGTGCTGGGTTTAAGAGCTAATTGTCTTGAGTACTGCGAATATTACGTAACGGGTAGCAGTTTTAATTGATCCAAAAGCGCTAATTAGAAAAAAATATTAAAATAGCGCGCACTTCTTTTCTGGATTCGTCTAATTAGACAAGCATCTTCAGCCTAAAAACAAGCGTTTAATGTCAGTTGAACTCTTTATTAAACGTTGTCTTGTGGTGTAATATAGACCTTCAAAACACTGCTTAACAATGTTCTTCGCCTGAGTCAGATAAACGCTTTTATCTTCTGGGCTGACTTGCTTTTCTGCTTCTACTTTTGCCGGTTGCCCATAACAGGTCATGAGTGATTTAGTTGAGACTTTCCTTGAAAAACGCCATAAATCCCGAACCTTGTCGTACGCAAATTATGGGGGGACCAAACAAGTCGTGCGTGATTTGGCGAACAAAATCAATAGCGTCTAAGATAACTCCGCTTCTGCAGGTCTAAAGAAATATTCAAATTAAGCGAACCCAAGCCTGGTTTACAACTTTCGCCTTGCATCATCGCTTGTTGGAATACCTCTGATTCTGTTTGATTTATGCCCTAAAGCTGATGCCCCATAGGGGCCCGCACAAGAAACAGCCACCTCGCACTTGAATGCCAAACATATTCATGTCAGTAGCCGCCGTTACAAAACCATGTGCAAATAACCAAAAAAATCCGTTTTTATTACGAAAACGCCGTAATCGATATACGAGCTGCTTTAATATTCTAGTTGCTCTATATTCGTATGCTGATACCAACGCTTTCTATCATTCTTCACGAGCTCATGTTTCTCGTCTTCGAGTGTTTTTGCACAACGTTTTGTTTCAGTTGAAAAAACCAACCTGCCACGTGACTCTACAATTCCTGGTGCTTCCGCCTTCTTCACGACGTCGCCGATCGGTAAAATGTAGGGGTCTTCTGGCGTGAACAAAAGAGACACCGTTCCGCCGCCAAATCAGCCTAGGTTATATTCTTGATAATGGCTTTTTAACCATGAGAATGCCCGGAGTGCCAGTGGCCACCAATGAATTTGTGAGTAGAAAAAAAAGATAGCGTCTTTGCCAATTGCTTATTTTTCAGTGGTTCATATCTAGTTTACAGTAAGGGCTGCTGCGGCAAAATCCCAAAAAGCCAGCGCGCTTGTATGCGATGTAATAATGCGTGTTATTGCAGTCTTATCACATAGATTCCGGTGACGTTTGAAAGCGGCACTAAAACTGCCAATAAGGCGTTATGCTGATTTTTTTTTTGAGTTGTTCTTCTAACGTTGTTAGGCATACACGCCTTTTCTTTTGCTTCTGGTGGAATACGAACTATCTCAACGATCCCAATTCTCGCCAAGGTAATTCGTTTGAATTGGTGTCGTAAAGGCCCAATGAAAGATGCCAGGTTTTGCTTGTTTCCGTTGCCATTGAGCTGACGCAAACCTAATTGACTGAATGAGCCGTGTTAATGGCGCTGTGGCGCCACTTGCCAGAGAAACAGTACAGATCTCAGCGGTGGCGTTAACGGATCTCGAATCTGTTGACGTGCTTGTTCTCGAAATGCGGTGGTTTGTTGCGCCAGTGCGTGCTTCTGGTGTTGGTGTTCGCAATTAAAAAGGGCAGGAAACTTGTTGCCGAATGGCGGTCTTCAATGAAGTCTAGGGCTGCGCCCCCGACTGCGTGTAATCTTGCCATAAGTTAACCGTTCTTTGTCCAACGGAATCTATTATAACCGATTGTGTTATCTGAGTGTTCCCTTTTTTTCCGTTACGCCAATCACGGAATGCGCGGCCCAATTACGCCGCTTATTTGTAGGTTGTGGGGTTATTTTGTGTTGCTGCGATTGGTCATTGGATGTTTTCCTTATTGAGCTGACGCAGCACACCTCGTTGTCGTTTTATTCTTTGAAAAGCGTGGGCAAGGCACTTGAGTTGTCCATTTGATCTGCTCCATAGCGAAATGGAGGTTGAGGGGGCATCGGGTTGAGTCGGTAGCGCTAATTAATCGTTATTAAAAATTGTCGTTACGCTGGAAATGTCTTTCACAGCACACGTAATAAGTAATCGTATTCCCCTGCCTGCGATAAACTCAAACCACTCGGAGAAAGATCTGCTTTACAAACGCAGCAAATTTCTTCAGCCCAATTGACGTCATGCTGATTTGTCTTCACTTTGTACAAACACGGAAACACCTAAGACCAAGCTTCTCGGCGTTCCAGCAGTGCGACGCGACGTTTAATAAAAGCCGGCTTGTTCTAAGCTTTGAACTCGTCGCCAGCAAGGCGTTTTTGACAAGGCCAACTTGCTGCGCCATGCGAACTCGTGGTGAAATTACTATCATTGCTTTGTATTAAAGCAAGTAGTTGCAGATCTATCTCAGTCTAAGTGCCATTTTGTTCTTTCAATGTTTGTTATTTTTAGAATAGTATCCTTATGTCTGTTTTTTTAAGAAGGCTGCAACTTGGTTCCTTGATGATGTCAATAATAGGAATATCCCAGCGCGATAAAGGAGGGGAATAAAATGCGATTAAAAAAAGCGTTTTTTTTATAAAACACCTTTTAATCGCAAACTTGGACGCTTTTATTACTGCCTTGAAAGAGTTCAGAAGCATGTTGAGCGTTTTTTCTTTAAACGAGCGACAAGCTCAATGAATGTCTTCTTTACTCATCAGAGTACTGGAAACAAGTATCAGTGTAATGGACGGTCGCAAAACAGGATGCCGTACGCCAAAGATAACAGGCGGCAGGGATTCAAGCATTGTGCTTGTCTTGAGTTCCCAAAAGAAATGGGGATAGCCTAACTGCAAAGTGGTGAATGAGGTCGAGTAACACGGCTCGTAGACGACTCCGACACGCAATGTAATGCTTTTTTGACGTGGCTGGTTCATGGCTTAAATCGTTAAAACGGGAAAACGAGTAATAAGCTGTCATTTACCACCCACACCACTGAGCGCCAAAAGCCGTTAAGGGAAAGATGCCTAAGGTTAAGTTATTCATCCAATGGACCTAAACAATGCCCCAATGATACGAATGAATTGCATCATGATAATAATTGGTTGGCTGTAAGAATGTTAAGATGGAATCGCAATAAACCATTAAATAAAATCAACAGGCGCAATGAGAACATTCTCAGGGACATAGGAAAGACTGCGTTTCAGCCCTTTGTTCTGCTTCCCCAGAGAAAGGCACGGACACACAGAAAACTGGCGTTTTTATTTTGTGGCACAACGGCTTTTTCAAAATACTCCACGACCTCAGTAGAAAGGGACATTTCGTCTTTATCAACTCGGCGGATACATGGTAACACGATAGCGCTTACCGTCAATACGAAACATCGTCGCTTTCGGCTTCTTCTTTGCCGATAACGTGCGACAGAAGACAAGCGCGTATGCCGAGTTCCGATCTTCTTAAGCGATATTTGGCGTTCATGACCCGCAGAAGGGCGATTTTGTTGATCGTTAGGGTAACACCCCAAACGTACTTCCACTCGGCTCATGTCGCGCTGGTATGCTTGCACACCTGAACCATCGAAGTAGTAAGATACTTGAGACCGCTAGGTGCTGAGTTGATAACCCCAATAAAACGACCTTGTTCGTTTAGTTTCAAGACCAGGCGAGATTCGGTTGGATCGTGTTTTGTTCTATCCTGTGACCGCTGGTTTAGCGTTCAAGTTGCTTTTAATAATTCCAACATGGCGCCATCTTAGTACGCTTGCGTTCGTTTCCTCTGAACTCGATTCTAGGCGCATCGACGTTTCCGAGCGCTTCGAAATACGCAAGTTTTTCACGCCTTTCTGGCATACCAGATAACTTGTTGCCATTTGGTGGCAAATTGGCGCGGAGGTGTAAGGTCTATCCGTTATTAATCGATTCGAATATTACCGGACTGATCATCTTTGCGTACTTGAGGTTCTTTATGGCGATCTCGCCTTTGGGTTGCGGCGCTTTTTTCACGGATAGAGCGATCTTCTATGTGGCTTGTCCGTAGAAGGCGCTCATCTGATTAGGAATTTAGATCACGTTGCTCTTGCTGTGTCGCTTCGCAAAGCTATGTCCGCTTGGTATGCGGCGTCTTCTAGTGAGTAGTAAACACGACGGCGGTGGTTTGCCCATAAGCTGAACATCGTTGTTCAATCGTCAGGCTGGCCGCGAACGGTGTCCCCAGGAATTTGATTGGGAAAAAGCTAAATACGAATCGCGCCAGTGTGAATGCCATGGAATAACGAGTAGAAATACGCGCATAAAAAAACAAACAAACCGGTATCGTGTTTGATTAAGCGCAACGTCGATACTGGGCTTGTAAATTGCGGTCACTAAACCACTGCAAACCATTGTCTGCGCCACGTTGAATCTTGCCCACCACTTGCAATTAGGATGTTCGTACTGTTCGATTTTTGGGTATTAATGTGCGCCAAATGCGGCGGGTAAAATTGATCTTAGATTCAATCAACAGAGAGTATTAGGCAGATTGGCGACCAACAATGGCGAATTGTGATACAGTTGCCCCAAACGACCTTCAATGTTGGAGAGTGCCAAAAAGCAGCGACCGTGGTGAAGACGCCAATAAAGTCGGAATTGCCACAATCATAGTGCCTTTGATGTGCTGCGAGCGTGTCGCCTTCTTTTGATCGCACGTATAAACACTTTCACCTACACCACCAGCATCGTCGACGACAAGTCCCTAATGCCATAATAAACCAAAAGGTGGTAAACATGTTGAGTGTCGAGACCGACATTTTTCTGTGCCCCATAAAAAATAATGTCCAAAAAAAAATATAAACGGCAACCCATGGCGGACCAGAATGGCCCGGTAATGTTTAAAGAAAATGGCCAACAAAAAAAACACGAACAAAAACGCCAGTAATCGCGTTTTTCTATCATTACTCTAATCGCTGGTTAATGGATTCACTGCGCGTCATACCAATGCCGGAGTGTGGACGTTGGGAGGGCAACCGGGACCCACTGTGCTTGCCAATTCTTGAATCACCGCTTTAGCCGCAACAACAGAATTGGATATGTTCACTGTCCTGTGGTGAGCACTTGAATGCCAAGCTGTTTTGTTCGTATTAAAAGCGAGGAACAGAAGAATTCATCTTCATCCAAACACATCACGTTATTGGGTGGCGATGTCACTCAGTAAAAGTTTGCCACCGTGGCGGTTGTTTTTATGGGTATTTGTAAAAACTGGCTTTTATATATGCTTGCTCGAGGCGCTGATGGTTAAATAAATTCTTCGTTTGCGCAAGTGTGGCCACTTTGCTGTCGAGGATTCTGCATTAAATGGCGGTGGCGATTCGGGTAATGTCAAGCTCATAAAGATTCGAGTTTGTTTTTATTCGATTTCACCATGCCATTTGGTGGGTCTAACCAACCGGAAATAGACGTGCGCTTGATGTCTTCACTTGCAAGTAATTCGGATTCCAATTATCGGTGAGCTTCTGCAAAAGTGCGGACGATCGGCCTGACCATACAACTGAATCCAGGATGGAGTGTTCTTCACGTGCGCTTTAGAAACGACGGCCGGACGGCGTGTCAGGAAAAGAGAGTGATTTGATCCTTACATCGTCTTTTACATCATCATCAGGTATCTATGTCTGTAACCGTCGAGCATTTCGATGCTGACTTGTGTTGGAACTTGCTGTTGGACGAAGTGGTGATGCTCTTAATGCCAGGACGTTCCCATTGCAGTTGCTTGCTCAATCGGTATGGGCTTATGCTTCTTCATTTCTTTCGCGGGAACGCTGTCTGTACTAATAGAAAAATCCACACGTTTGGCGATAAACTTGGGGGAAAGCTTCTTTATTAATCGAAAACCCAATGTTCATTCACGCCCCAAGCGTGATCATGAGGATTAAATAATAGGTTGGCCGCAACAGGATTATTAGCGAAACCACGAATTAATGCCTTTGTATTGATTTATCATAGGGCTCATGGGTTAGTGCCTTTTACCGATGTGTTGTTGTGTTGATAAAGGGGCTACAGCCAGAGTGCCCTTTTATTGTAGCTGTTATAAGGCTGAAATGAGTATTGATAAGGGCTCACCTGTTTTGCATGGCTTTGTACCTTGAATATAGACGTACTTTTGAGTGATCAAAGCGAGGTGTGGTTTCAAATGCTGCGAGTCGGTTGTCTTCATCAAAAGATACCAGATTGTTCGCTTTTTTGCTCAATGCAGTTATTTGCAAACGCCATAGTTTATCCAAGCAGCTTGCCTTTTAACGTGATGCAACAAACGATCCAGGTGATTAAAGGCGGTGGCGGTGTCTCTAGTGGTTGTATTTAAACCAATAGTTTTGAGGCTACGCATTGCGAGTGGTTTTCATTCAAACATGGAAGCCCAAACCCACTGAGGATTGTCCCTTGCCCAGTTTAGTCTTGTCACCACATTGGTTGCAAATGGTGACTGGCCAAATTTGGGATTTAAGGGCAGTGTTTTGAGTAATCCGGCTAGGTTTTAAAACCAGGTCGCCTGTGGATTAAATCGATTTTGTAATTTCAGCGCGAATCCAAAACCCCAACTGTTAAAGGAGTTTTTGCCAATTTGTCGCTTTACCAGAGCTTTAAAATTAAACGAGTCCTGGTTTGAAAAATAGGTGGCGGTTCAAACCGGGGACCAAATGCGCATTTCCAAAAACGGTTTTGGCGTTAGCTTTGGTGGTTTTTTTTTTAAAAAAATTGTTTTTTTTGGCCCATTTCATATTAGCGCGGGGGGGGCTTTTGGGCTTTTGAGTTCGTAATTTTTTTTCCCATTCTTTCTTCTT
>Ga0163217_1037479_pt1 | contig 10443 bp, 13 predicted proteins | sample SynspAceP_FD_185933 | JGI IMG/M metagenome (GOLD analysis project Ga0163217, IMG submission 185933) | Saline lake microbial communities from Ace Lake in Antarctica - Synechococcus sp. Ace-P (PacBio error correction) | ecosystem: Environmental > Aquatic > Non-marine Saline and Alkaline > Saline ... | reverse complement strand
GGACAGCAGCAAAGTACGCATCGATCGCACTCCGGGTATGCTGAGGACCTGCTGACGTCGTCTGGTCATGAAGCGATTTCCTGACCGACCCATGCAGTCTTTGTTTCGGCGGTCTAGGCCTCCGCTGTTCTGTTGGCTAGGGTGATTCAGCCTGGTTATGCGGAAAAAGCTTGATTTTCGATGCGATATCGCAACCGGCGTGGCTGTCGTGGCCCGTTCTCGCCATGCTGCCGGCGTCAAGTTGTTCTGCTTCGGGCCTGCTGCCGAACTGCAGATGCCACCCTATCACGAAAGCCAGGGTTGGCCGATCTACCGGGTGCGGGACACCTTGCGCGGCCGTCCTCAGTGGCAGCCGGCAGCGGCTGAGCCGCCGGTCTTGCCACGGAATTCGGACCAAGCCCTCGCGGCCAGGCCGGCCACCCTGGACGGAATCAAGACGGGCCCCGCCGCAGAATAAGGGCAAGCACGGGAGCGATTCCCCCGATCGCAGGGCCAGGTGGATGGGCGCGAAGCCGATCGTTCGCCCTGCGCGAAAGGCGAACAAGCGAGTTCGCGCAGAGCCGTTGCTTCTTGCCGTCACCAGCGCTCGAACGACCCAAACTCCCAAATTCAGTGCCGCTGCCAGCAGTGGCCTTGTCCTGGATCTTGGTCTTGGTCTTGGTCTTGGTCTTTGCGACCAGACTGGCCGCCGGCAAAGCACGCCCTGGGGCTAGGTCCTCCCGGGCCGAAAGCCCGCTGCCCAGCCGGGACGACGAGCAGCCAGGCGACAAGAAAAAATGCCGGTGACAGGACGCCACTGAGAACGCCATCAGCTGGAGAGCTCATGGGGGAGTTGATTTTTATGTCACCCCTGCGACCCTGCCAGGTTGAGCCCGGAGTGCCTCGATACAGTACCGCCGGTTGCTGTAGTGGCCCGAGCCATGACTGGAGAATCGGGGCCGCCGCCTGGCTGCCGTCCATCCTCGTTCCATTCGTTGGAATCCTTGCCCGGCATCGCCATGGCCTGTGTTGCAACGTGATCGAAGCCCGGCGACTGAGCCCAGCGATCCCCTGCGGATGCCTCCCTGCGCGTGGCCTGCTGCGCGTTCGTTCCCTTCCCGTTTCTTTTCCATGACCGTGGGCAAACCGTCGCTGATGCCACCGTCGGCAATCTGGCCACTCCGTCCAACAGCAGCTATTTCTCCAAGGCGTTTTCTGAATGCCCTGCCGGCCTACCGGCCTTCCCTGTCTCGCCGAACCGTCGCGGCCTTGAAGTGGCATTGGCCCATGGCTTTCTGTCTACGGACGTTCCCTCACCGGTTCCCTGGTCTGACCGAATACGCCAGCACCTTCTGGGCCTGCTGGCCACGATCGGGCTGGTCTCGATCCTCACGATCTGCCTGTCGATTTACGGGCACGGCGGGCAACTGTCCAATTGTCCAGCCCCCCGACGCCACGATCGACAAAAACCACCTGCCGACCCTGCTTCACCAAAGCCGGTTGGCCGAATTCGCCAGCGGCTTCTGGCTCGGCGGTTGCGCGCGCGCCGCCTTTCGCCTGGTTCCTGGCGTGGCAGCCTGATGGCTCGCCCACTGATGAAGCTCACCGGCGGGCCTGGCCGGCCTCAGCTGAGTCACACCCGCCACCAAGGCGGGCCCAGGCTCTGAGCCCCCACTCAGGGTGGCTTTTTCATGCGCTATCGCCACCCCTACCGGCAGGCTATCCAGCCCCCTTTGCGACGCCTTAAGAACAGCCCTTGAAAACACGGATCAAAGCCGAGCGCTTGCAACAGCCCCATGTCGTGTCGGACCGTTCTTGAAAACGCCCCGTGCTCACCCTGGTGGTGAGCCTGTTGGTGGTGGATGGTGGCCTGATCAGCCTTCAGGACTGCAGGTGGAAAACTGCACCGATCGCGCCGATCAGGGTCAATGTGCGAGCGAACTATTCCCGGTGGCGGCCAGCCGCCTGTGGTGGAGCAGGGCGTCACCACCCCTGGAGCGCCAGTTGAAGGGCTGGAGCGACTCGAAACATCCGTTCCCACCAGGCTCGGCCAACAGCCAGCTCGATCACCCCTGACCTTGAGGGGCAATCCGAGCTCAATCAGTGAATCAACGCCCAGAACGAAGCCTCCGGGCCAAGCCCGCGCATACCGCCCCAGGTCGCGCGGCTGGGGGTACAAGTCAGGCGCAGCCTCACGCGATCTGCTGATAGGTGACGTGTGATTCAGCGCGCCGAGGGGCTGTTCGAACCGCTTTCTTGAGCGTGGTCTCGGATGATAAAGCTTGCGGAGACGACACGCTGCCTCAACGCTGCCAGGGGTCGGACAATTGTGGCGGGTGCTCAGCAGCAGGCCTCGGCCCGTCCGGCTATGTGAGCTGGAGTCCAGGGCTCTCGGAGACACGTGCTCACTCTCTCGATGTGGTGGAGCCCTGCGCGAGCAGAACGTGCTGGCGGCCCTGGGCCAGGTGCGATGCCCCCAGCCCCAGAAATCAGAAACCACCTTCCCGTGGAGAGGAAGGGCGGCTTGCCGCAGCGTGCCTGAAACTCTGAAGAGCTGCGTGGTCGCCCAAAATCCTCCACGGCGCGCGGTGGTGTTGCCACAATGAGGTGAGCGGTTGGTGAGAATCTGGATGCTCCGGAGACTTCGAGAGTTCGGCCATCACATCTGGCGGCCCGATCCCACCGTGGCGGTGGCTGATCTTCCAGCGGGGACTCGGTACGCATGTCCTGTGGATGTCAAGCTAATGCGCTCACCGAGACGACCTACCCTCCTCTCTGCCGACGTCGAAGCGTATGTGGTTTCCCTCCAGCCCGGTGAGCTTGCAACGGATCGTGTATGGTTGCCGATACGGTGCGCGACATAGCATTCGAGCTGATACCTGGACCACAGCTTGCGCGATGCGTGTGTGCTGCTCGTGTTGCTCGTGCTGCCGTAGGTGGGCCTTGGGCAACAGTCGACTGGCCTTGGTCAGCCTGCGCTGTATGAGCCTCGGTACCCTGGTTGCCGTAGATTGGCACGCGCATTCGCGCTCTGTGAGCTCACAGGCAGCTCGATCAAACGCTCACCTTGTTCGGCATGGTGCTCGGCACCGGACTGGGGGGATGGACGCCATGTCGTCAGCGAAGAAGCATTGGTCGCCGGCTTGGAAGCCGGAGCGAATCGCGCGATGCGTGCCGCGCCCGCATATGCACTCCACTGCAGACTGGGGGGTGCGTGATCGCCACCTCCTTGGCTCGGGTGGGTCTTTCCTGCCGGTGCTGGCCATTCCGTGCAGTTTCGTGAGCCGGCTCTTTGAACCGATCGCGATCACGATTGCTCACGTGATTGCTCTTCTCACCCTCTAACGCACCCTCTACCTCACTCCGTGGCCTGCCAGCCTCGAGTCTTCCATGGACTGGAAGGAAACCCGATTGGCTGAGCCGAGCTGTCGTCGCCAGCGCCCAAACGCTGGCCTGCGCCGACGCGGCTGCCGTGGTACGGCAAGGCCTTGGAACGCAGACTGTCGGCGGCCGGCGCGCTTGGTGCTGCTCGAATTACTCGGCGGGCGTGCTGGCGGCTGCGGGCTGGGCCAGTTCCTAAAGCGCCGAGCTTCATCCCCAAGATAGACGACAGCAGGTGGCGCGCTCGGCGTCGTGGTGCTCCGCCGGTGGTGCCTCACTGCGCAGCCACCGAGCTGGTTGGTGGAGAAGTGTCCTGTGCTAGGTAGGATGTCCCGAAAGACAAAGCTGGTGCGGGTCGGCAACTTCTAACGCGGGCGCTCACTCTTCGGCGAGTCCTACAGCGCTCCGCAACAGCAGAGCGGCACTTCTTTCCCCCGTGTGACAAGAGAGCCTCGAGAGCAGCGGTTGGCAAACGCCAAAGAAAACAGCAACGAAGCCATCGCCCAACGGCTGGAGGGCCGGCCATGCGCGCGAACAGATTCCCCCGAGAGCCACGTGCTGCTGAGTGCCCATTCTCCCGGCGGGGAATTCATAGGCGAGCGATGGGCTCGCAGCTACGAACTGTCTCGACCAAATACAGACGGCCGGCGCCGGCTCAAGTCTCAGCGACTTCCAGAGCCGAGGTCGGAGGCTTCATCGCAGCGGGCACACACAGCCTTATGCGAGCGGGTCCCAGCACACGGCTTCATACGACGCGCCCCCTTTCTGGTGGCATTTGAACTGGATCGGACTGCGGATGGACCCCCTGCGCGTGACCCACGCAATCCCCGACACGCTCCGTCCCGAGCACCCACTCCGGGCCCAGCTTGTGGCAGTTCGCTATCGTGACTCGGCAGCTTTGTAAGGGTGACAGGGCGTTGCGCGGGTCGTGTCCCAGCCTGATGGCGCGAAGACCGGGTCGGCAAATTGCCTTCCGGAAGACGGTGCTTCCGTGCCTTGAAATGATGCGCAGGCCGACGGAGCCGTGACCCTTGAGATTAGCCCGCTAGTGAAGTGGCGGGACCGAGTATATCCAGCCAACCGCGCCCACCTCGCATTTCTCAATGCGTGGCGAAGGTCGCCTGATGCTCGGCCGCGAGCGCCTGTGTCTCCATTCGCACCACCGGCCCGAGGCGGCTCTCCTCGCCCCAAGGCCACGCGATACCACTCGGCGCACCGTCACGGTCGAGTCCGCCTGACAGGTCCACGGGCTCTCAGCACATCCTCGCAGATGCGAAGGCGCCCTCTACGCGGCGGGCGGTGACCCACGAAGGACGCGCTCAAGCCTATCAGGCCGAGTCAGCCGGACCTCCGTGATGGGCTCGTGGCGGTACGCATCCTGGAGCCCTCGCAGAGGTGCGAAAGCAGCGCGTAGCCGCGCGCGCTCCGCGGGCTAAGCAACGACTCGGAGCAAGCTTGGTTGTTGGCTTGGACTCCGTGGAGCCCGTGATCCGTGAGATTGTGATGCCTAGGTCGGGTGCTGTGCTGAAGGCCGCCCATGCTAAGCCGTGATCGCAGTTTAGCTCGCTCGCGGGATAGACTCGCGTGCAACTGCAAACTCGTTGATCATCGTGTGTGCTCGCGCCGCCGTCCGCCCTTGTCGTCTGCGAGAGAGAGTCTTCTCTCTCTCGATGGGTCTGCGGATCATGCGTCTGTGGGATCTGCTCATCTTATCGTGTCCAGCTAGGCTGCTCATTCGCTCGCGCGGACAGTGTCGGGAACTAAAGTGGGTCTCTGGGTCGCTCGCGGACTACAGAGTGCTGGCGGCCGAAGACCAAAACAGAAAGAAATAGAATATATCATAGAGTACACATAGACATAACTTGCCACAAGAGTTGTCACGAATACAACATGAATACTGCAACATAGATAGAGAAGAAGCCGCAACGTAGAAAAAAAAAAGAATGAAGACACATGGAGCAATAAGACTGAGACAGAATCAGGAGGACAATTAGGCAATCAGCCATAATACGAGACGCCTGCAGAAAGAGAATCAAACGAATAAAGAGACGATTGCAAATACAGATAATTAGAATATTAAGCATGTGCACCAGAAGAGAACATATCAACAACTACAGATGAGCAGTGAGCGTTTTCCTGAGCGCGCCTAATACATACGAGAAGAGATTGACGAGAGAAATCCCAATGAAAAAAAAAAAAAAAAACCAAGAACAAGAGCCAAAAAGAAAGAGGAGTTCGACAAATAAAAAGCAAAAATAGAAATAAAGAGAATAACCAAGAAAGGAACACAAGGGCTCATAAGAGATATCCTGAAGAAGCATAACGTCATAGGAATAGTCACAGAAACGATACGGGATCAAAGAAATACAAATAACGATAAATATATCGAAGTACAGAGTGACAGTGAGTCTATCTATAGAGAAATGATATATACACTACATCAGTGAGAGAAAGACATACGGGAAATATGCGAGAAAACAAATGCAAGACGAGACACCGGTCATATTCGAGGCTGAAATAAGAGGAACACTGAACAGATCAATAATACGAGAATATACAAGAGATACAATCTCGAAGTATCTGCTCTAGTGGCTCTGAGAGATCACTGGCGACGAAACATATGCGGAGCACTCCATCATACGAATATAAAAGCTAATCATAGCGTGATGGAGTATATCCAGCGATGCCTCACAACGGCAGTGGCTTACAGTAAGGGACCCACAGGGTCGCAAGGCGAGCCGATAGGACAAGATAGAACCGCATGTTGGCGCAAGTGACAAAAGAGTGAAATACCCATGCGACGGCGACCACTGCAGGACCACGCCAAGAAAGACCGGGCAACGAAACCGTAAGGGCCAAAGAACGGAGCGGAAGCAAAATCCTACTCTCAACAAATAAACCACCTCGCCGCAGTACAGACAAGGGGGCAGAGAATGCTTGAGTGTCGATGCGTCGAAACGGCAGAAAATTAGGTGAGTACGGTGAAAAAAACGAGGCTTAGGCTCGTCAGACTGTCATCCGGATGTAGAGTATGTCACGATCAGGAACGGTCCTAACCGTACGTGGTAGCACTCTCTAACGCGCAGCAGAGAAGGTGTGCGAACGAGAGAACCCACGATATAACCACAGACGGCGAACACGGCGCGCCGGCGAAGACGCTCCGAGGACGAGTCGGAGAAGTGCAATCACTTGTCAAGGCGCAAACCAGTTGCGCGAGCGGATGTAATGCGCTTGGTGCGCCCAGACGACAAATGGCTTCTCGATCAATTCCTGCCAGCTAGCCCCCTACCAGGAGAATCAGGAACGATGCAATCCTGTTCGCCCAGAACTCAGGTGACCGAAGAGGAACATCCAGGCCCAGAACAAGCCAGCTTGTTCGTCCGAACGAGGTTGTAACCGTTGAATCAGCTGGGAGCTGTGAGCCACCGTAGGTAGTCGCGGAACAAGCCCACTCAGATAGGAGTGCTTGATCGATGTGAACTGAGGCACGTTGCCCTGCCACGATGGCTGAGGTCTATTACAGTGCAGTAGAAGGTGAACCACAACCGACGGGATTGAAGGCCCAGAAAACCGACATCAGGTAGAAGGGCGTCCCAGGCTGAGATATCGCAGTGCCGGCCACGGCCGGGCTCGTGCAGGGGAAGGAGTAGCCGAAGTCCTTCTTGTCAGGCATTCAAACTTGGAACCCCGGGCGGTCGAGTGCACCCTTGACCAAGGATCAAAGCGTAGCGTGGCTGTGCAGTCCAATGGGGCGATGTTGTCGTGAGGTGAAACAGAGAACGCACCAGGCGATCTGCAACCGGCAAAAACATCCTTGGTTTCCCCGAGTTGAATCGCTTCCATCCAAGCCAGGCAGACCAGACAAGACGCTCGTAGTTTAGCGCTCAGGGCCGGTGGACGGCGAATTGCTGTCGGCATTCGAACAGGAAGACATCCATGCCGTAGTAGCACGTTACGCCAGCATGTGGCGGCCTCGAACGAACTGAAGCGAGACCGGCCTTCGGCGATCTGGCTTCTCGGCGCGTGCGCGATCCTGGTACCGAAAGGCCACGACCACATCGATGTGGCTCGGATCGAACGGAGAGTGCCCAGGTGTGTGTTGTGCGTGCGAGGGCAAACCGAGGAACAGGGATACCCAGACAGGTGGTCCGGGGTGGCTGACTGACGGCTTCCTGTGCTCGGAGCAGTCTCGAGGCCCGCAGAGAACCACGTTATCTTGTGGCTGCCGGGTCGTTACTCTCGTCGGCGTCGAACTATGAAGAAAGATCGCACCGTAGCGAACCACCTCACATCATATCTGTGGCGGGTCTCTTTGCAGCGCCATCAGGTTTCTCCAGCCACGGGTTGTTATGGGTGGTGCGGTTAACGCTTTGCCTGCGTGTGTAGTCCTTGGCGATGAACGCATAAGGACAGGGCAACGCGACCATGTACCCATGTGCTGACATGCCACAGCGAGTGTCTCTTCTTATGCGGATCACGCACCCGTGGTGGCTGTGATTTCGAGTGTCCCTGCAAGTGCAGAGATGTCGAGCTGGAAAGTGCAAGGAGTTGTTGAATCGTGTCATACCACGGGGCGAGCCTCACCATCTTTATCGACCGGCATCAAGCGCGCACACCGAACGGTGTCCCTTGGAGGAGGATTGTGAGCCTCCAGGAATCTCCCGGATCGATGGGGCCGATTCCCGAAGTTGGTGCGATACAGGTTGGCCAGCGATTCGACAAACAGCAAAGCCGATCCCGGCCAGGTGGTGTGGGCGATACGGTTGAGCCAGAAGCGGCCTCGGTCTGGGCTGGGAAAGCCACCAGGGAACGGTGAGGTCCGCGTGCCGCGTCGGTCATGTACCAGAACCTTACGGAAGTTCCGGGAAGACTCTGGAAATCTGATAGAGGTGGGTAGCGTGGAATGCGTCGGAGGGGAGTTTATCGGCAATAGACCCCACAGTTGCCGGTTGCAAAGAACCCGAGCCCAGACGGCCATGTGGGTAGGAAGCACGGTTTTGAGAAGGTTGTCCGTAGACCCCCAGAGGCAGCCGGGCTGTGCCTTGGGTTCCTCGAAGGCGAACTCCGGGGAACATAGGCCACCACGATAGGGTCAGCTCAGGATCAGAGCGAATCACCGACTCTGGACAGTGGCGCGTGCGTAACCCACGAGGTGCGATGGCGGAAGCTGGAAACCGGAAACCAGAACAGGCCCAGCAGTCGATGGTGGTATTAGCAGCGTCGGGGTTTTGCTTGCCAAAGGGAGCAGCGGCCTCGTAGGGCCAGCAGGGGCTCCGCCAAGTGGCATAGGACAGCAGGAAGAGAAGAGCAATTGTGGCGCCTCACAAGAACAACATGATGGGGCTGAATGCCAACTGTGAGTAGCGCTGGCCCAGACAACCGCGCCAGAAAAGAAGCGGCGGCCAAAAGCCGAAAGAGGTCATCATGAAGATGGATCCCTTGATAAAGACCACGCCACGGCGACGTTAGTGCAGTCGGGGGTCCATGGCAGATGCCGTGTGAGCCCGATAGATCATCAGACCGAATAAGGGCCCGATGCTCTCCACTTTTTCCAATAAAAAAAAAACCCCAGCAGTAGCCGGGGGGAATGGTTTGCAGGTCGTCCTCGAGAATTAGGTGGGAGTTGAGCGTTAGCGAACTTCCCGGATGTAGAGGCGATCAGGAAAGCACCGTACGTGAGGATGTAACCCACAGGAGAAGTTCGGATAGCGCCGGCACCTGAGTGCACGGTTGATGCCCCCTGGCCGAAGTGAGCGATCACGTCGTCGTCGAAAGCCGGATGGACGGTGATGCAAGGATCCGGGCGATTTGCTCAAAGTGCCCTTGCCAGGGCGATATGGAACAGGTTTCCCGAAAACCCAGAGGCCGATGATCGCAGGTGATCCAAGTGAGTCGGAGAAGAAGCTTTGGTAAAGCTTCTCCTCCTTCATCCCGTCATGGCATCTCGAAGTCTGAGCCGTGGCGTGCCGTACCAAATCGGCGGCGTTGTCGCGGTCCTGTACCTGGCCTAAAACGACAGGAAAAATTCACGGCTTCGACCCATCGGTGGAAGGAGGAGGAGGTCAGCCGACCTCACGACGAGTCCCCAGGAAGGAAGCAGCGTAGTCGATACCGCCCAGGAGATAGTGGGCAAACGCCAACGGCGCGGACCCTGGATGATGCTCAGCGCCGTGGCTGAATTCGCTGGAGCAACCCTCAGCTTGTTGTGAGCCCAGACGTTATGGAACGTCAATCAGCTCCTGCCAGTAGCCGCGGCCGAGATGAACCAGGAACATGAGGCTGAAAGCCCAGGACGAAGTGAGCACGAGGCGAACAATCCAGGCCATAGGCACTCCGAGGAAGGGAGCCATAGCTGTTGATTCACCCTGAGAGAGGCCTGGGCACCAGGAGGAAATCAGCGCAGCCAACCATTGATGGTGGAATGGCGCTTTGAGGCGAGTTGCCGTTGGCGATGTGCTGAACAGTCCATCCGGATTGCAACGGTTCCACCAGACATCGCTCTGCCATTTTCAACTGAACGTGGAAAATCACGATTCGAGACTGGAGCTTGTACATCCAGAACAGACCCAGGACACGTGGTCCCAAGCTGAAACCGGGCAGGTACCGCCACGGCCGGGGCCGTCACACGGGGAAGCGGAAGCCGCAGGTTGGCCTTATCGCGGGATGAGCTGGAGTCTCGCTGCGGCTGTAAAAGCACACCTTCAGCAAGATCAGATACCGGAGTAGACAGGTGATGGAAGGCGTGGCGAGAACCTGTCGGGGCTTTGGTGCACGCATAGCACAAGTACCCATGGTGCTCGGTTCCCAGGGGAATCGGACGGCGGCCACCTTTGCCACCCACAGCAAACAACGGCTCCGTTGAAAACACTCGGCCTGAACACGGAGAGCAGGTTAAGGCGCTGTTGTTGCCGCAGCGGCGGCATTGCAGTCCCTGAATCCACTGAGGCCGAAACAGGTTGCAGCTGATGGCGGATAGTCACTGACATGGTCCTGGGGAACGGCCCAGAGCACGCAGGTGTCGTTGTGGATGTAGGGGCCGAAGCTGGTGGGAAGGCCCAGGGAAGATAACCACAACCCAGTGAG
>Ga0163217_1028242_pt1 | contig 10443 bp, 7 predicted proteins | sample SynspAceP_FD_185933 | JGI IMG/M metagenome (GOLD analysis project Ga0163217, IMG submission 185933) | Saline lake microbial communities from Ace Lake in Antarctica - Synechococcus sp. Ace-P (PacBio error correction) | ecosystem: Environmental > Aquatic > Non-marine Saline and Alkaline > Saline ... | reverse complement strand
TCGTTTGCGCAAAAGTGTAGGCAGGTACAGAATACGACAAGCATGATACGTAACGTTAGTAGATAGCTCATTATATGGTCGAGATATGGTTTGGGTTATTGCGAAAAATGGTTCATACTGAGCAGAAAAATTCATGTGCAAACAGTCCTAAGTGATTGAAATCTAGGTGGTTTAACAGATCCGGGTTAGAGGAAACAATTTTCAATGCTTGTTCAGTATTGACCAATAAGCTAATGTGCAATGGTGAGTTTACATCAACCTTTAACCCAAAAGCATACCAAATGTTATCAAAATTGTTAAATTACCTAAAAGGAAAATTCTGCTGCAGTGTGTGGCTCTGTCGATTTCCCGTCATTTGATCTGTTGCATCGGCAATTTCTTAATCTTTCTTTTTTTTTTCTTTATATTTTTTACTATTACAATTTCATGCACAATTACGGTAATTCATATTCCATTTAAAGCCATCGCTGTTAACTTCCATCTGCTCTCGGGCGACCAAAATTAAAGCAGATCATGGAATTTCCATTCAACAGATGCTGCATGTACGAATATTGCCACCGGGTAAGGGTAATCAAAGGTGCGTTAGAATAGAGTTCTAGGGGATTTTTAACGGCTAATGTGCGACTCTTTTTCCATAACGGATTAGCCCTCTCTTTGGTATAAGCTCATGGCAATTGGCGTATTGCCCCCTGTAGTGGAAGCAAGCCATGGCATCCCAGTAAATTACCGGAAAGTAGCAAAAAGCAAAAATCGTTGGACTTGGAAAGCTTTGAAAAGTGCCACGTTTTGGTTTCGCTTCGACCTAGAGGCTTTCATTTCAATAGCTTCTTTTTCAGTTACTACAAATACTGGTTTATCTGTGGTCTTTTTTGCAACTCAAAAACGACTTTGTTGCTCCTTGGTAAGCACTTTTCTTAGCGTTTTGCAGCCACCCGTTGCGTGCTAGAATATGATTGCAGGAACCGTTATTTCTACATCATAATCGCCAAAACAGTGCCAAAACTCGCCTTGTCCTAAAACTGTTTGTTTTGCCAAGCATCAGCGTTCATGTAGGCTGCCATTCTAGGAAAGAACTGAGCAATAGTGTTACAGATAATTACCATCTTCCGGAAAAACTCATAACAGAGCGGCACGTTTCCATTCTAATCATTAATATCTGTACGCCCAACCAATGTTAGAAACTGATCTTTATTCGCCATTTTTATGGTTTGGGCCAGAATCAATTCGCAGTGCATGTTTTGTTTACCACGTAGGTTAAATCTAGCTGCCTTATCATCGGTGAACAAAAGGTTAGTTCATAACCGCTACGTATCCGCTGTTATTTTACACAGACTCTGGAATACTTTGCCACAATTGTGTCAGGAAGTTTCATCTATTCGTGCCTGTTTCTGGGGTATCTGAGTTTGGTGCGCGCAAATTATGATCTAATTGCACCCAAATATAGTTCAGTGTCTGTGTGGAGATTATTGTTAGTAGGTAATGGTTCTTCGCAGTCAAACCGCTGTTTTTATATTCATCTAGCACTAAGCGCATTTTGTAATCCGCTTTTTGTATGCCAATAGTCTTCACCTGGTGCACCTGATGCGCTTCTAAAACTTATTTGGGGAAGGAAGTGCGTGCCCTAGTTCTCAAATAGTACGATGGCTCGGGCCTTCATTAGCAGTCATTTTTGAGCTAAAAGGGTGCAACAAGGAAAAAACTGCAAAAAAACATGAATAGCTTATTATAGGTGTTTTGATTGTATAAAGTTGATTCTGTCTGAGAAATTTTCTTGGTTCTAATTTCTGAAATAAGAAGGTAAAAGCAGATGATTAAAGGAGTTTTCAACAAGCTACTTCCAAATGAAAATAGCTTAAATTGTGGTCTAGAGTTACCTTTGCTTGTGCCAGTACCAACATGACAATGATCTGATTTACATAAAAGACCTCTTTCAAACATTATTGATATAGAGATTGATATGTCTTTAGGCAAATTAAATAGCCTAAATTAAACAAAGACCCCCCACTTTTAGCTTCTATTAAGGCCTAAAACCACTATTTTTAGGCGCTAAATGATTTTTTATCAAGCCATTTATCGCATTCCGCTACTTGGATTAGATCATCGAAAACCTATAGTTAAAACAAGCTAATTTACCAATGACGTTGACTTATTTACTAAAAACTAAGAATATTTGAATAGCAAATCATCACTAATCCTTCTGTTTGGTAGAATACTTTTCCCACGCGGCTAATGTGAAGTAACAAATCGAGTGTTGCTAATTGGTGGTGATAGAATAGGTCGATTTTATGTCAGGGTTTGTTGACTAGAATTATTGCTTGAATTAGTTGTACTGTAGTAAAGCTTTACCGTTAATTCCATTTGGTCTCAAGTTTTCATAATTGGCTGAAATTTTAAGAAAATATCGTCGGCTATTTCTATTGCATGTATGGGAGGTTCTGTTTCTGCTTTTTATCATTCCATCCATATAACTCATCAAAAATAACCGCCGGCAAAAGCTTCTTTAGTAGCATCTTTTTGAACCAAAAAGGCTGGAAAACTACCTTACTTCTGTCAAAAAAATCTTCATTCACATTTCCACGCTAATCGTGGGTGTATTCAAACGTTGAATAAGCCCTTCGTTATGATATCATTAGAATGAGGATCTTTTGCAATTTTCTCGTTATCACCTGCTGTAAAGTCTGCATTGATGCGCTTTACAGCCTGGCCTCTAGTTTCCAAAAGCCTTATTGTAATATCGAAAATCGCTGTTTCTAACGTAAATCTTTTGTTTTGCATGGTATCCAGAGTTCAAACGTCTTTAAGGCATTATAAGAAAAAAGAAGAAACGAACAACTATTAAAATTACATGTCTTCACATATACGGAGAGTTTCATTAATCCGAGTGCACCCATTAGTATGGGGTTTTGATTGCAGGATAGTCGCCGTTTCTGTAATTTTTTGGATTCGTGCCTAGATCTATGGCCATCATGTCGAGAGCTGGCTCCAATAATCACAATATCTGGATCTTCAGGCTTCCATATATCGCTTATCTAGTTCTAGTAATCCCACAATCGATAACGTGCTCGAGGAGCTTGTCTAGCCTCTTTTGTCTTCATCAATCTACTAATAATTCGCCAGAAGGGTTGTGCTGCGTTTCCCAATAGGAGTCATCGGTTTTTTGGTGATTTCTATTAATTTGGGATGAAGTTTCGAAAACATCGTCGGCATTCCTTCAATTTTTTTTTCTTCAAAATTAGATCTCAACACCGTTAAGTAAAGTGTTTCACCCAATACGAAAGTGATTTATTCTTTCTGGTAACTGTTTTTTTAATCAAGGAATACAACGGAGTTCGCCACTGATTATATTTCAGTTTTTTCCCAAATTTAAGCTCAATCACTTTGTGCATATCAGTGGAAAGCTGAATGAGTTTTCGGCAGATGGCAAAACGGCCATGCAAACAATTCAGATTTGTACCAATACCTACAACGGTCAATGTTAGCGCTCAAATATTTTTTGGTACAAAATCTATGAGTGATCGCCCATAATTCCTTCCGCAAAATCATCCAGTTCATTTATCATTATAATGCACCGTTGGATTTTTAATCTTTTTTTCACAGCCATATCGGATAGCTGTTCAGGGTAGAAAACTCGGTGTTGAAACTAATAATTGGCATACTCAACTAACATCTTCCAACATTCTCAGAAGCAGAGTTTGATGTAAATTGTCGTGCTCGGAGTAATTCAGCGAATGGTTGCAGGTTTGAGAGCCTAGAATCCAATAGGCATGATCTCCAAGCGACATCACCTCTTTCAAAAATGCAACTGATTCCGCCATGAGTAGATTTAGTGAAATTCCCATTCAATGATTATTTCTCTGACATTTTTTTTTTTTTCGAAAAGCTCGTGGTTTTCACGTAGTTTTTTTTTGTTTCATCGTAAGAAAAGCCATTGGAAGTATTTAGTGAGCGGATTAATCGCATTTTCGTTAATACTTTTTTAGAAAAGCCTAGTTTTCATATTAAACTTTGTTGGGCCAGGCTCATTTTTAAGTCAACGTGCAATGCAATATTCACCTTCAACATCTCTAGTACAAAAATTCATTATTCTTTTGCCAACACCTTGTCCTTCTTACTTTGCTTTACTCTGTAGCGATATAAAACAAGAATATTATCAGGAATTAATCCATTCATATCCCGTCTTATTAATCACGTTGCGCCTACTGATTTCACCATTTTGGGCGTCTTCTTTACGAACAAGTAATATGTGTCCGTCACGTTCTTTAACATATAGAATAGCTTTTTGATGGATGTTAAGTCATCTCCATATTTTCTAAGTTGGTGTGTAAAAGGCTGCTACTCATCAATACTTGACACTGCTTCAAGAAAATTTCTCTGAGTGAAAGTATAAACCAAAACGAGATAAATTAATTAATAGTTAAGCCTAAAATACGAATGTTAAAGGCACTATATTATAAGCTTGTTTCCAATTGAATGCGTTCCCATTAAAGAGTTACAACAATAAACTTGATCGGGATAAAACCGAAGCGTACTTGCAGATTTTATATAATTTCATACTGTATAATCATTCCCTTCAATCAAACTGTAAATGTATGACTAGTCACTTTATGGCAATCTCACTTAGAAATAGATGGTTGCTTTTTTTATTGCCCGTATTTTGATTTTTATTACCCTCTAAAGAGCTTAATCAGCACAGGATGTTGTGTTCTGTATCCCGCAATATCCGAAATAGCGAAAACGTTGATTCAATTATCAAGGGCGATATTTGACTGGAAACAAAACAAAAATGGGCAAAAAGGGCTAACTATCCACGAAGCTACGACAATAGGACCTTCTTTTCAGAGATGGATGGGAAGCATATTGCTTTTGGTAGTAACCGCTATGGCAATGACGATTATTTTCATTATGCCTTTAAACTGGTGATCAACAAAAATGCTTAACTTACGATCAGCTCAGATATAATGACGTACTTGGTCTGAATGACAAGAACATATGGTTAGCTCAAATAGAGATTTCCGTGCCCCTAAGAATGGACGCTGAGGTACAAATTTGTCTGATTTAAAGCGGAACCCAAGCGAGCTATGGAACGCCCTAGGTAAAATATGCTGCACTTTCTCCTGATGGAACAAAAAAAGTAGTATTTGTGAAAGGTATCTTGTAGAATTGAGCAGTTAAAGCGATACACAGGCTCACCAAATCTAGACCTTTGGTTTGATTGATTTAAAGACAAAAAATTATAAGCAAGCTCACCAATTATGATGGCAACGACTTTATGCCAAAGTGGAGCTCGAAATGACCAAATTATGTTTATTAGTGCTCGTCTCTGCAAGTATAATATTCACTCAATGTCTTAACATCAAATGCTATTGATTCAAGTTACCAATGAAAGCGGAAATGGGTATCTATGAAATATGATTAACCTAAAGTCAGATGCTGTTATACGGTGGCGCCGCGTTTAAAAAATGAAAAAAGCGGCCAATCTGCAGAAAAACATCAAATTACTTTGCAGCAGATTATCGTTATTGAATCCTGTTGGATCAGGAAGAGTTTTAGCGATTGGGTGGCCAAGAAAAATGCTGATTAGTCCGAAAACAATGAGAATGCGCTAGTGAGTATCAGGAGGCGAAATATTTGCGACTGCAACAGAAAAGGATCAAAGAAACGGTAAACCTTCTAATCATTCGTACCGCGATAGAGATGCAGCATGGTTAAATGATACCACGGTGTTTTTGCGTCTGATAGAGATGAAAACTATGAATTGTACATGGCCTTCTAACGATGAAAAGAAAGCTGTGGTGTTCAAAGTTTGAAGCACGGACTTCGTAAAACTACCAATACTGCTGATAATGAGCTGGTGTGGTTATATCACCAGACAAGCAAGAAGATGCTGTATATGCAAGGTCGTCCAATTTTTATTGTTTGATGTAGCCGCTAACGGCAAGCCTTTCAGAACAAAAAAGTGTTGCTTGAAGGATGGAATATGCCTTCTATATTCAATGGAGGCTGATAGTAAGATGGTTGCTACAGCAGAGCGGATCTTAGTTTAATTACGAGATTTTGTTCAGCAAATGGGAGATTTTAGCCTACAATGTTTCAAGCATCCAAAAAGAGATAGCTCACACTTGGGATGCTGAACTAAGCTGTTTTCCAGAGTGACCGAAATAACAGTGATACCGATATACTGGTTTGGCTTGGCTTACAGAAATGGATTGGCTAAATCTAGCGAAGAATCACAAAGATGGCTATTACTTCTGAAAGAAGAGCCTCTAAAGCCGACAAAAGAGAAAAGATTGATTGCATCAGAAAAGCCATTTACAGACTTGATGATACCAACGAAATTCATGATCGTTGGTAAGCCTAAACTTGAACCCTGTGCGAACAGAGATATTGCGGAACCGATGGTAAAAGGGGAATTCGTCTATTTGTAGCCGAGGAACCACAGAAGCGCAGAGATCTGTATAAAATAAAAGTGGAATGGGGAGATTTTAAGCGTAACCAAGAACCGGTCAAAATCCTTATGGCATTTAGATGGCTGATGGCCGGCAAATACCTGTACTATATTACAAGAGGGCGTTATGAATAAGATGAAAACTCGAATGATAAAAAGGGGAAAATGTGGCCCTTTAGTGCTCGCAATGAAAATTGATTTACCGAAGAAACAAGCAATTATTTAATGAATTCTGGCGCTCTATTGAATAACCGATTTTACGTCCAGATTTTCATTGGCAGAGATTGGAGTTGCCTTACGCAAGCAATGGAAAACCAATCTGCACTGAGCCAACAAGTATTTCTAGATCAGTTTTCAGTCTATGTAAAGATTGCTGGCGTCAGTTAAATGCGTCTCACATGGGGCCTAAGTTCTCAAGATCGTGAAGAAAACGCAGCGTGAAAAAACGTGTTTACTTTGGTGTTGAAAGTCACCCTAAAAACGAGGCGCGTAGAGAAGTAATGCGAGTTATCCCAGAGGACCAGCGCATCGCCCACAAAGTAGACTTATGAAGGCGATATTATTACCATGTTAATGCATAAATGAGCGAAAAACAGCTAATTCTATGAGCATTTGAAGGTGTAGGCTGATGAAGAAATCTTACTAAATGTGACAAAGAAAGGAAGGGTTGAGATGAGGAAATGCTATTCGAGCACAATCGGTTAAGCACTTTATTGTATGAAGAATGGGTTGCTTCGGCGCCAAAAGATAACGCAAGAGCAATCTGGTAGGGAAATTAGGCTTACATCATATCCGCGGTATGAATATGCAAGTTTTGAGCGCTTTGGAAAGAGAGCTACTGCTGCCGGATATCCAAAAGAGCATGTTTATAGATTGTCGCTTGGAATGGTGTGGCTCACAACCGATTACTGATGGCTGCTATAAATGTTCGCCAACACGCAACAACTATTTCCACGTGGTGCTGCTGAAATCTAGAAAAAGAGAAAAAGGAATTCGTGATATTATCCTTTTTTGAAGCGGTTTACCTTTAAGGCCTCTTGGACCAGACCTTCGTATCGCATTATGTAATGCTAGTTAGTTATTCAAAATGCTGAGATTTTTCGCACGCTCTGATAAAAACTTTAGGCATTGGCACGCTTGTAGGATCAACCAACCATTTGGTGCCGTAATCTCTACAGGTTCGAAAGCATGATTGGATGGCAGGCCGTTGAGGAAAGCCATTCCGTGGTTGGTTTGTGAAAGCAGAGCGACCAAAATATGGATAGGAAGGCGCCATACCTGACGTTATTTGTACCAAACGCGGCCAACTATGAGTACTGCGACGCACATTTAGAGAAAGCGCGTATTCTGTTATAATGCTGACAGAAATAGAAATTGAAATATAAATAGTTTAAACAAAAACAAAGGGATTCAATTTGAATCCCTTTTTTTGCTTTGCAGGAAATTTGTTAATTCGTAATTCGTGATAGCCTCACTAATTACTCTAAATAACTCGTCTGGTTTAAAAGGGTGCGCCATATTTACCATTCCAATAATCATTTACTAGCGGTACGCACATCGTCCATGGTTGTTCAGCGGTACGGCAATAATAGCACAAACTTACATGCTTTTTATTCCACGCCATTAATAGGCCCTAGGCAGAATCATAGCCATCCATGTATAGGCATTGTAAATCCATAGAATAACGTCAAAGGATATTTGTTTTGGCTATTTCGAGAGCTTCCATTCCGGTCAGCAGCTTCAAAACTTCCATCTTCCAATTCTGCTCAAAAGCGAGCGGCGATCTTACGGTTACTATATATCTCGTACAAGTAAAACCCGAACTAGAATCAAAGATTAGTGAGTGGATCATTTATGTCAACTGGCTCAACAGTTGCGCTCTTTTGCTAAATCTACTTTATCAAAATGAGTTTCAAAATGGAAAACAGAAACTTTGCCAACCAGTAGAGTGTACAGCTAGTTTCCGCCAAAAAAAATTCAACCAAAAACTTGCTTATATGACAGGCCTGAAAGCCAGAAACCACCATATTTGTTGGTTAATTTTGAATCATCAGCTTGGATAAATTCTTCAAAAAGGGTTTTCAAGTTTTTCGTTGCTATACCAATTCCCAAGTAATCCTCTATTAAAAGCGTATGCCACTTTATTTAGCTGGTAAATTGCGGTATAATAAACGCACGGGTTACATAGCCTTATCTGTAAACTTAACCGGCATTTGAAACCCAAGTGTTTATAACCTGATTTAAATCTTGTAGAATTCGGGTATTATGCCTTCTGGAATATCTGTGATCATAATACACTTTAGTAATAGGCCTTTTTCCCGAGGCTTTTAATTCATTAGGGCTTTTATGCTGAATCAACCAATTAGCTTTTTACGAACTCGGCGCAGATCTAATTTTACTTTTCCAGGACTCAAGTTTCCCATAGTCAGCACATCATTAATTGGGAAAGTAGATTTCACTGAATATTTTAGAATTTCTTAATTTTCTAAGCTGAGATGATTGGCTGTCTTCAAAGCAAAAACAATGATAGATTCCAGAATCGCATTTAAAGAGTTCTGATTCATTGCGACATCACATTTAGAAACTCAGCTTTTTAATTCTCAGGGTTTTCGGCGTTTTTGTCTAGCAGGGCTACTGAGCTGTTTTCAAATTTTCTACTATCAGATACGTCAATTCCTGCCGCAATGCTACCAAAATTGTTAGCATCACTTTTAACATAAGGCCTAACAAATACCTCAATGGCAAGTAGTTTACATACCATTTTCATAAAGAGCCATGTAGCCTTTTAAGCGCAGCTTTCACTGTACCGTTAAAATGCTTTGTTTATCAGGGAATATCTCTTCAATAGTTTTGCCTACTAACTTCAAAAGCATGCATATCGCAAGCCATGATTCTTCATTTCCCATCTGCTATTGTTCAGACTTTATTATTGTTGTTGTATAAACTTACTAATAGGAAGGTTTTTTGATGTTGCATTAAGCAGCTCAAGTTTAATCGAATCTTTTTGTTTAACGCTGCATAGTATTATGAGTTGAGAGGGGAGTTGATCATACTTTAGTATAGGCTTAGATTTCAAGTAACATAATGGTATTAAAAGTAAATACCCTAAAAAAATTGATCTATTTAGTATTCATACTACAATTCACTGGTGTACAATAGATTTTAATCGCTTTTCACAAATATTAAGAAAAAACCGTGGTTCAGCCTTAATTAAAATGCAGCAGGCTGATTGAAATCTTTTGCGGTCCCAACCTGTCGGAATTGTAGCTTCCCTAGTTACAACGCACTACGGTTTGGCAAATTAGATCTTCGTTAACAGAATCGTAAACCGTTCATCGGATTATAGGGAAAAATTATCTGCTGATTTAAAGCCATTCCCCAAATCCCCAAAAAACCCCTGAATACCAGGATCATCAATTCGAAGCTATGTCAAAATCAGTGGTTCATGGTCGGGTTGCTTGACCAAAATAACATTTAATATTTTTTTTTTCTTCAACATTAATTCAACGGTTGCTAACAAGGCAAATGAGGTGCCTTGAAGCTTTTTAATGTGCGCCATTTACGGGGGGGGGTACCAGGTCCACCAGGCAGTTACCATTTAATTGAATGGAATATTTCCACCCTCAGAAGTAAACTGCATAGGCAATTTCCACGCCAGTTAAATTCCAATGCGTTGTCAAAGGTCTTTAGGTATGATTTTAACATTTGGCTTATGTAACGGTTTAAAAGCGAAAAAGGGATCTCGAGGTTTCTAGAATTCACCATGATCGGCTATTTTTCCAAAACTTAAATAAACTAGGCTTGTACGACAAGCCTTCAATAACGTTTTGGAGGTTTTTCCTAGGGTTTTTTAAAATTAAGAATACCACTTTACGGCTTTGCGCTTTTTACCTTTCATGAAATAGGGTATTAGTCCATTAAACTGAAGACTTCCCCACCAAAAACATTAGGAATAAAAGGGGGCGTGTTGTTTTAGAAAAAAAAATCCTTTCTCCCCC
>Ga0163217_1116692_pt1 | contig 10444 bp, 7 predicted proteins | sample SynspAceP_FD_185933 | JGI IMG/M metagenome (GOLD analysis project Ga0163217, IMG submission 185933) | Saline lake microbial communities from Ace Lake in Antarctica - Synechococcus sp. Ace-P (PacBio error correction) | ecosystem: Environmental > Aquatic > Non-marine Saline and Alkaline > Saline ... | reverse complement strand
AGCATATTCATGGCATATTGATATTAGGAGAATTGAATCATAAGGTCATTTAAAAATTCGACTCGTTTGGTAGACTATACCAATTTCAGTAGTGGACATAGTGGTTCAAAGTCAACGGATCAACGTACTTATGTTGGAAAAAATGTCGGTGATGTGTCCTATTCGACGGGGGATATTGAGCTAGGTTGGGCAGGTGTTGACCACATGAACGCTGTTTATTATCGGCAAACTGCGATCGCCGCTTCAGCCTATGCTGTATGTGGCCGTATGGCGTTGCATGAACTATTCAATATAGGGAAGTGGAGAGGATTTACCGGAGCTTCATGTCCATATCATCTAAACGTTCCGTATAGCAAGTTAGCGGCGATTCATAATATCGCCTTGGAGCGAGGAGGAGGGTTGATGTCAGGGGGAGCCATTAGTACTTTGTCACTTCTATATTGGACTTGGTGTTTGTTCCATAATAACGAAGTGATAGAAACTGCCAAAGTTCTCCATGTAGGCTTGGAAAATTGAAATCCAGAGCCAGACTCGCTTAAATAATTGGAAAGCACTTTGGACATATAGTTCTTTTTGCCACTTGGGAACCCGAAGTTTCTACATCTTGGATGCCAATTGGACACCGGATGGGAAGAATTTCAGTTTAACGTATGCTTAGTTACAATTCTATTGAAGGCGTAATCCCCACATAATTCCAGATTTGCACAAAAATCATATGCCATGGAGTTTCCGCTGTGTAACGTTGTTGTAAAGGAATCAGACAGCAGAAACGGGGCGGTCATTGAATTTACACCCCCCATAGAAGCGGAGTTCCTAGAAAAATAAAGACGTTCCATGGTCCTCCTATTGGTGGTTCCTGTGGAACTTTTGGCTTATTTGCGCTGAACGAATGGCAATATATGTTTTTCACATTCCGTTTAGGTGTCGGAGGAAACCAAGTTGGACCACAGGATGGTAGTGACGACCTGATTCTCCACGATGGAAATATCTCTTTAATTCTGCGCGTAAGGAACTGGCAATCATGGCGTATGGAGGCTGCGGAATGGACGGAACAAAACACAGTGTTTCTATGATGGTCGCCCACCGTCCCAGAGGAAAATGTGTTTATATCCTTTGACCCAAATTAAGGCCGAATTTCGCATCCTCCAATAGGATGTATGCTAACTTTGAATCTGGACCAAAGACGATTAAACTTTGCCAATTATCTTGTGGAAAGGACTTTAATTGCCTTCCTGTTTCCAGAATAGTACCGTTTGGCATTCGTGAAGATTCTCGCTTAAAATAAATAATCAACAACTTAATTACAATTTGACACCAAAAAAATAATCTTATCCTTTTTTTCTATTCTTTCTGGAAGTTACCCGTCGAACGTTCTTGCAGGCCGATACTTTTGTCAACAGCTTTGTCAGAGGGAATAACATCCAAGCCTATTTTCTTGGAGGATTCCAACGTTTTAATATGGATTATGTCCCCTTCAGGAAGGGAGCCACTTCCATGATTTTAACGAAGTGCAACAAAGGCAGCATGATATAAAGGGCTTCCTGAGCGAGGAAGGTTTTCATAGTCCAGGATAATGGAATGGAAAAGTTCGGATCAATGAAAACTAACAGCGGATAATGCCGGATGGCAGACCCAGACGGACCCACTCAACTAATCACTTTTCATATTCCGTATTCCATCAAAAGTAACCTGGGGGTGGCGATTTTGCAGGCACCATCTTTCTTTAATTCCTTCGGCCCATGGCTGTTAGTCCTCAAACTCGAACCTTTTTTGGGACCATCATATTGTCCAGACAGAATACCGGTAGACAGTACTCAAAGAGGAGATCGGGTTTTGCCCTCTTTAACAATGACGCTAGCAACAGTAAAACCTTTATTTACAGATTTTGCCCCAGAGATATTTATTTCCTGACCCAAAAGGAAGTGGACAGGTAACGCCTTTAGGGCTTTTTCTACGGGCCTCTCCACCCCAGCAGACGACCTTTGAAATATTGGACCTGTATATCATACAATTGACATGATTTGCCTAGGTTTAGGGATAAATAAAGGCAGCTGGTATAGCAAATTTTAATTTGCCTGGGCCGGAGCCTAGGCCTAGGTGAGGCCTTATTTCCAAATTTGTGGTCTACCTATCTCTATTGAATACGATATACAACAAATGACGCCTTATGTACTAAGTGTTCGTGATCTTACGAATGATATACGGGAAGGTATTTTAAAGAAAGCACTATGAGAGGACCACCAAACTTGATTTTAAAATTTAAGCCCAATTCGTTCCTAGTTTTATGCATAATAAATAGATGAAAGTAATTTATGTTTTTTAAGACGTTCCAATTTTCTTTTCACCTAATCTGCAAATCTTGCAACCTCAAATTATTGCAAGACGCTGAATTTACATTGGTAAGCAGACGATTATTTTTACCGAAGGGCGGCAGTAGTTCCCAATGGCGATGTATTTTTAGGAATCAAGCCAATTGCCGATCTAAGCTGGTCGCAAGGACAAATCCGTATCTGTAATATGACCTTCAGAGGTCCAAACGGACTCTATTTTGACCACCAAGGAAATTATTGTCCTGTGGCCCGATTGTAAAAATCACTTGGCAGTATAATTTCCAAAATGTAACGTCTTTAATTGCATGATTCGAAGGTAAAAATAATGGACTATGGCTTGGGTCGACCCAGGGGGTATTTACTTTACGGACCGTTTTTAAGCGCTTCTGTATTGGCCGGATCGTGAACAAGCATAGAAACAACGAGTTTAACTATCTACTTCCCGACCTAAGGATTTACGTTCTCGTAGTGAGGCTATGTGGGGCCCATGGCCATTATTGCAGTACAGATGGTAGCCTTTATACGTGGCGGACATAGGCGATTAAAAGCCTACTATATCAGCATTTAAATCCCGACGGGGACTTATAATCACCCTATTTGCCAATATGGACTAGATGGCTTGGACCATGGACACCCAATAATGTCCTTACCGGTGCGGAGTTAACCGTATTTGGTTCCAAAGGAAAGAACATACTTCGATATTCTCTACTTGATCAGATTTGGACCGCATTAACCTTGGAGGAAAAATCAAAAAAACATATTTATTACCGCCTCGATTATTGTCACCTTGGAGATGACGTACGGAATTAAGTAAACCTTATTTTTAATATAGGTTGTTTTACCATATCTTATAGTTAGATTAATACACTTGAGGCAGAAATCTAAACAAAGGGCGGTTGAGTACAAAAGAATAAAATAATTAATCACTATCATGGAAAAGAATGATTAAATTAGTGTTTTGTTCCCAACGGAGGAGGCCAAAAATGTTGGACTATTATTGACCAACTGGCGGCTGGTGGAAGATCTATTGGGGATTCTTTACAGGCTGCATGTGAGAAGGACTTGGACGGAGCTCACCTGGATCACCTGAAATTATTGCCGCTATGGATTTATATTTCGAATTTGGATTCTTTTCAGATTCCTTCAGGTCCGAATGCGGAAAAAATCTGGGTTCTGTCCTATTTTAAAATATTAGAAGGGTTCAAATTAGTGAAAGAGCAGGTAATGTTATAAAAGTGAGGTGTATGCCAACTAGTTGATCATCGAACATCGGGACTATATTAATTATGCTATTATTTACTGGTCGCCTCGCGCAATTGTATTTTGACCATCAAAAGACCAGTTATATGCACGTTGCACCCACCTTATCCGTAGTTCATCCCAAGCTTCATTGCCGATTTGTCTTACTAAAAACTCTGCTACACGTTTTGGTTTAACAGGATAATCAACTGACTTCGGAAAGATATTGGAGTAACAATCGCCCCTACCGGTTATACTGATATATTAAGAGTAAAATAAAATCAGAGAATTAAATTATCGGCCCAATCGTAATCTCAAGGTCCCACTTTGCTGGGTATCGTTTGCCCAAAAGACACGATAACGGAACGTACGCTTTACAGGAAACTGCGATTGCTCCTATTGTAAGAAACCAATTGTGTATCTGATGTCTAATACCAGGTACACCCGGTCACCCAATCGACATTGTCAAAGGATGTTACCCCTTCAAGTGGTAAGTTTAGTCGGTATTGAATATCATATTCCCGCTTAAATTCCTGTATCTAGTGCACATGGACTAGTTCTCTTGAAAACATCAATTCCAAAGCATTATTAGAGATGTGTGGACTTTATTCCAACTTTACCGAGTTTCATTTTGGCCTGTAATGATTATATACCGGGCCTTGGCTTCTGAAGCGAGGGTTGCAAAAGCCAACTGGATTAAGCCTTCGCCATTCAGTGTACCCCTCCTATTTCCCCAACTATTCCATATTAATCCGTTTTACCCTAAGAATGTTGTTAAATTGGTATCCCCTAGGCCCATTTAGTGCGAGTTAATCTGTGTTCCTTGCTTTACGCCCCCAGGCCCACGTTTACCATCAAGCCATTTGTAGTTAACATATTATGTTACATCCCCGACGATTACATATTGCTGCCACCAAGAGCAAACGCCTTTAAATTCCATTGGATTTACCTACGGCCACGGTGAAGGTTATTCTATCTTTGCCGGCATCTACAACTCATTCGGTAAACATGGTCCAAGTCCACATTGCGTTCGGTCCAACTTATTCGTATCTGGCTCCAATTATAGGCGACATACTATTTCATCGTTCACCATACAATTGCCCTACTTAAAAAAAAGATCTACTTCCCTTGGGCTCCTACACTAAACAAGCCGCATTTCTAAAAGAAAGGGCGTTTTCAGGCAAAAAATAAATTAATCGTATCCACGGTTTCTACTTGCTGGCTCATCACTCTAACTGGGCATCAGGTTATAGTTCAGATCTAAATAAAGGCTGGTTGTATACTAATTTATATCGCCACACTCAGAGGTAAATTTCGTTTTTTGGTCTAGTAGTCTCAAATGCCTTGCAATGGCCCCACAACTAGGGCATTACCCTTGTAATTCTTGTGTTTTTAAAATCTAGACTGTTAGAGGTGCCTGCCCAAGGAAAGCCCTATTTAAATAAAACAAGGGCATAGCGGGACCGTAGGGACGATTCATTGGACTTTCCTTACTATTCCTGAGTTAATTCCCAAGATCTTCCGGTCATGAAAAGTAGTGTGCGTACGAGATGGCAATTCCGCCTCCAACCTTCCGATGGGACCGAATTCTCACTTCCACGATCCGGCTTTCCCGTTTAGGTAAACCCATATATTGCCCCTTGATTTGTCTGTTGTATTCTGGTCCTTGTCCCTCATTACCCCCTGTGCATCGTTATTCACCCCAGGGAATTGGTGCCGAAACATAAAGCGTTTCTGGTGTCGTATAGTGTTCCCACTTAAAAAATGCATCTGTATGTTCCTAGAGTGGCATCCGTCTGGCGTCCGCGACCAGCACTAAACCCATCCGGAGTCAGGTTAGCGATACCGGCCAATAAAAAACGTATGCGTGTGATAGCTACCTTACTTCCGTAGTTTCACTAGCAGCTTGCCAGTTAGGTTGATTTTGGCAATAGCCGCCAAACGGCTGATCTTCTTGCCATACCTCATCCTTTAAGTACTTTGCGTGTCGATTGTTTCAGTTTCTATGGGAAAGCTGCCATGCGAGAGGTTGGCCTATGGAGGTGTCATTTAAATCGGTGTTTTGAATACCCCTTACCCAAAAAAATATACCCAGAACAAGAACTAAGATAATTTAGCAAATGGCATGACGTTTGTTGGGGTTATGGTTTTGGATGATAACATTAGTAATACAAATTAGGAATTAACAGAAACTATTACAATTTCTTATCCTTTAAACATTCATCACATTATGCAACATGAACAAATAAATACCATTCTCCGCTTTTTAACTCCTGCTATTTATTTTCTAGTGAACCTATCCTATGTGGCATCAGTTTCAAATGATCTTCCGACGTACAGGTATGGATTGATATAGGAAAGACTTTAAATAGATTGATAGTTTTTTTAAAATGCACTGCTGAAGGAAGAATTCGAGCCGTTCCTAATTTCAATGGGAGGGAAATGTTCCTGTGGCTTATGGGACATGTTTAAAAGACAAATCTCCCAATCAAGAATCAATTTCCAGTATTTTCATGTCTATGAGACACAAGACCCATCGTAACCCAGCGTTCAATGATGTATGGTACATAGACGAAGATTTCTCCCTACCATGCGGTCTCCACGACATTTACCGTTTCAGAACCTAGGTAAGCCAAGATGTGATCAAGGATAACAATGGAGAGGAAAACGAAGCACAGCAATAGGACATTACCATTTCCAATTGGACGCATACAGCTGGTTTCACACGGTGTGGGAGGCACAAAGTTGGACAACGGAGTCTGCAAAAGCCCCTTTTCTGAACCACTAAGCGATTGAAAAGAGGGTTATTCCATGATAAACTACACTGATAGCGTCATCTGGGCATTGGTATTCAGCTGCTTACACCTGACTGTCCTGTCCTGTGTTATTGAACATTTTTTCCCGGTATCAACCGCCAACTTTTTAATCAAAGGATATTTCGACCCCTTGGAAATGTACGACGCGCTTATATATTCAAAAATAAGGCTAGATGGATGCCCCGTCCACCAATTGGCAACAACAAGGGAATCTAGTAATTCTACCAGCCCAAACCACTGGGCTACATTTATGGCAGTACCATGGTCTTTTTCTTCTGCCCGACTATATGATTTTGCGATGTTACTGACAAGGGTGAATTGACAGGAAAATATTATTGCAACCCAAAACCTGGTATCATGACTTAGAACAAGTAGGCAATCCTACTACCAGCTCGCTGAACAGTTTTAGGCCTTGTTTATTTTGTTTAACTTACAGATGTAGCCGCAAGTAAACCCTTGGCCGCTTGCACAATTATATTGGGACGCGGGCTACTGTACCGTATTTCATTTCACTCGATCCAAAAGAAGACACTCATTGTAATACAGTGAGACAACTCCACCTTACAGCCATATTATCGGCATGAGAACAATGGACAGTTCGTTTCAATCCTATACAGCGAATTACTAGCACTTTTCATACTTTATAGCTATTTCCTTTGTGACCTTCTAAATCCAAATGATTTTTCGCGGAAATTTAATACTCCTAATCGAGAACGAAACCGTTTTTGGCATGCAGGTGAAAGAAAACATCAACTTTTCCGATCAATGTTTCGATAATCCGTTTCTATCTCTGATTTTACCATGTTTCTCAACGACCCTTCAATATTTAGACCCAGCGTCCTCCTGAATACTGGATCCTTGTTTCATAGCACTGCCGTGGACTTCGGGTATTCGAGCATCAACAGTGAACGTGTAGACTTTTTAGTGGTTAAAACACCAGAAAGATACTGGCCTTTTTTGTTATTGGCGAACTGCGTTACTCCCAGTGACCAGGTACTCAGATTGCTTTACCTCGCAATGACGAAAAAAGTGGCAAGGTCTTGAACTTGCAATCCATGGTTCTTAAATTTGCAAAATTCCTTGTGGTGATAAGCAAAGGCACTGGATCGGACCAACAAATGCGATTTATGGGTTTTTTCTGCTGGTGGTGCCGACCATGGGCTTGATTTTAATTACACAAAACATGCAGATTTCATTAGTTTCATGCTTTATCCATGGTTGACAGTTTGAGGCAGGACATTCAGTCTAGGTCCCGAACGCACACATGGATCTTGCCCCGCTTCAGACGACCCAATACGACCTGGCGCATGTTTCTATCTTATCGGCTGGTCAATCGGGAAAGGAGCTGCCGGGGGGATTGGCATTGATCCAAGGAGGATTGGGTCGGTATTGAACAACCCAAGGTTGCCTCGGGGACAACTTGGATAACTTTCACCGTTTTTACACGAAATGGTCTTGGCCGAGGAAAATCGTGGTACCATGAACAACCTTAACGGAAGAGGGACAAACCACGGTGTCATAGCCAACTCGCCACTGCCAGTGTTCCCATGTCGGAGAAAAAATTTTTTTTTAATTTGACAAGATGATAATTAATTATACTTAACTCCTATTAAAATTTGAAAATTGAAAACACTAATCTTTTTTAATCCTATTATTCATACGGCCTTTGCTTACGGTCGAAAGCTCTTGCTTTCAAAAGTGAGGTGTGCCTTGCAACCAAAAGTATGACACCTTTTGATTCCTTCAAACAACACATTATATTCGCGGGAAGTCCTATTACGGATGTGGAAATTTGGAATCAATGTTCCCTGAAATCCAAATCATCAACTCAGGCTTTGGGCGGTTCACAGTTCGTCCGATTTATTTATTTATTATAATGAACTTATTTTGAGAACACCCTAAAACGGTTATTTATTACGAAGCGCATAATGATATTTGCTTTCCAAAAAAAGACGAGGGAAGTGAATTGACAACACCGTTAATCTATTGATAAAGTAAAGGAAAGAATAGCTGACCCAATACGTCATTCATGCGGCCAAACCCAAGTATTTCCCTTGGCATTTGCAAAAGAAAATTATAAAAAAATTTTGAAACAGGCATTTTTAAAAACTATGTAAAAAGAACGTACCCTGGAATATGCCCAATGTATCGGGCGATGTTGCAATGATTGGACGACAAGAAAGTAAGACAAGATATATTTCTCCGGTGATGGACCTTCATATGAACAGTTAAAGGCATAATTGATTGTGGTTGTTTCCGTCATCCACCCTTATTGAATTAATACTAATAACCGTAGACCCACAAATAACACTAACACAGATCAATTTCAATGGAAAAAATCATTCTTTATCACAATCATTAAGTTTCTAGCTGTATTTTCGCTTTTGTTGCATGTGTCACCAGGGAAAAAAAGAAGAGGTAACTAACTTTCCATTGACAAGTTTGTTCCTCCAGAAATTTATCCTAGGCCCTTAAAGATTATCCGACACACTAGTGCCTTTGGGACTGGATCAAGAAACCACCATAAATATTTCACCCTCTCAAAGAACAGTTACCTGGTTTTACAGAGGTTGGTGATATTTTCTTACTGACGGAGAAATAAATGGCGCCGATCTTTGAATAGTCTTGTGAACGTACCGCCAAGTCTTCAACGCCAGAGGGTATTTATATCAACACAGTCCGACAGTACCACTGTATTTCTTCAAAGGAGAGGTTACCGATTTATAATTCACCGAGATTCCATTTCGCTCATATAACGCAAAAGACGCCTGGAAGGAGGCTTTAGGGAGTGTTCAGGACCATAGGACAAATTTATTCCGGAACCAGTAATGACACCCTTGTCGAAATAGAATGTGGATTGATTCCACGCGGTTAAAATACCGACAATCTAATTTTGAAGTATAGGGGATCTGTTTGGATGTGTGCAAGGACCTTTTTTAGTGTGAGGACTGTAAAAAAGTAATCGATATATTGAGGCCCCTGTATTACAAAATTATACGCTGGGCATTTGCGCATTCTTACGATTGATCAGGGTGGGCGTGATAGCAAATAAAATCGTGGCCAACTATACACGGATTGGCGCACTAACTGATGAGGTGGTGGCCCAGGTGGATTTGACGATCAGGCAAGACTAGCAAAGAACTTGTAACTTCGCCGCCAAAAAAATTTCGTATTAACCATGTACCCCGAGGTGACTGATGCGCTGGGACTTTACCAATGCCGCTCTAAGCGTATTCCTTTCTAAATGGAAATTGGGAAAACTCCCAAAGTTTATCCGGGAACCCAGGTTGGCGTTCAGCACCTATTTGATTGCCAATAAAGAATACGTTTTAGCCTTTATTGATGCACTGTTCGAGAGATCTATCGGGCTATTACCCCTGGCCCCTATTGTTTCTGGCCAGGTTGGTGATGACCAAGCCATTGTTTACAGGAAAAAAAGATTTATCTACACTTTGGTAACCAAAGTAGATAAAAATAGTAGAAATTTGGCAACGGACATGATCGGTTGGCTGGTTGGGATCGGGCGACAACACTTGTGGCACGCCTGATGTACGATACACTGCCATTGCTCAACTTCATGGGGACAAATGGAAAAAGACTGCTTAAAATTGGCCCCGTAGAAAAACGGATTCAAAAGTTAACTTTTATTCCCAGAGTAAAAAACCAAACGAAAAAGCCTTATTTTGGATATGCAACATCGATTTACCCTTTTCAACATGGATTGATTGGGCCAGGTTATTAATTCCCAGTGCGATTCTTTTAAACCGGATATGTTTGGGGACAACCAGAGCGATATGAACAAGGGGAGAAAATTAGTTAAAATGAGGGAATATTTTTTAGGGAGTAGAAAGCCCCCCTCTTTGGTTTCCAGGAAATAAAAAAACATTCAAGTTAAATTATGATGGAAATTGGGGGGGATAATTATTTTTGGGGCATTCCAAGGATGATAGGGCCTATTCCGAAACAAAGCTCCAGCTTTGGGCCAGTACTGAGGGAAAAATAGAATGGGAAAATTATAAAAAGTAGGTTAGGCCTCAGGCTCCCCGTTAATCTCTCTCG
>Ga0163217_1110355_pt1 | contig 10444 bp, 5 predicted proteins | sample SynspAceP_FD_185933 | JGI IMG/M metagenome (GOLD analysis project Ga0163217, IMG submission 185933) | Saline lake microbial communities from Ace Lake in Antarctica - Synechococcus sp. Ace-P (PacBio error correction) | ecosystem: Environmental > Aquatic > Non-marine Saline and Alkaline > Saline ... | reverse complement strand
GTTACTCTAATATTTTAGATGAACCAAGTATCGGATTGGCATCAGAGTACATATCAGATTAAATCCAATTCTTGAAACTTGAGGAGATTTGGGTAATTCTATTATTTGGAGATGAAACATGACAAAGAAAATTAATGTTGGCTGCTGATCACCTAATCGACATTGGTCCTAGAGCTGCGTGTAAATGGCGGTTCAAATAATGTGGCAGAAGATTCTTCCTGCGAATTTTCTTAAAAATAATACTACAACAGCCAAATATTTAAAATTGGTGAATTGGAAATCCCGTTTTCAAAAATTAGTAAGGAAAAGGAAATGGAGAAAAAGTAGTATGAAGTGAGCTACAGGAAACAATCTAAAAAAATCGGTAGACACACATTGCCATGGGTCAGTTTATCTGTGTGAGTTGGTGTTTCGGGAAGTGGTAAAATCTACTTTTAATCAACGAAACACTAATATCCTATTTCTATTGTCAACATTTTTAATAAGAGTTAGGAAAAAACCCTTTACCTTATTTCAAAAAATAACAGGATTTGGAGCAACATTGATAAAGTAATTGACATCGATCAATCTCCAATTGGACAGAACGCCAAGGGTCAAACCTGCCACTTACACTGGTGTTTTTACAGATATAAAGAGCATTATTTAGGAATGCGGAAGCTTAGATAAGGGTTTAACCAAGGCCGTTTTTCTTTTAATTGTATCAGCGAGGTCGTTGTAATACTTGTAAAGGAGCAGGTCTCCAAACATTGAAATGAACTTCTTGCCAGATGTATATGTTTGAATCGTTCCGAATGTCACGCGTAAACGATACAATTAGAGAAACATTAGAAATACGCTATAAAGGAAAATCATTTCAGATGTTCTAAACTTAACAATCAATGAAGCAGTAGGGGACTATTTCAGTCATTATCCCTTCAATTCTGAATAAAATTCAAACAATTGAAAAAGATTTGTCGGATTGGGCGTTTATATTCGACTAGGTCAAGCTTCCACTTACCTTGTTTCAGGTAGGAGGAAGCTTCAACGTGTAAAACTTAGCGACTTGAGTTATCTAAAAAAAGAATACAGGTAATACATTTTACATATTAGATGAACCTTCTTACAGGATTGCATTTGAAGTATATTCGTATTTTACTTGAAGTATGAATAAAAATAGTTAGATGCCGCAATACCGTTTTTATGTGATTGAACACAATTTAAGATATCATTTAAGAGGCTGATTATATAATTGATATAGCGTCCAGAAGGTTGGAGAAAGAAAAAAAGGCGAAAAGTAATTGTAGAAGGAACACCCGAAAAAGTAAAGTCTATCTAAAACAAGCCACACCGCTCCATTTCTTTTAGAAGAATAAAAGTAAATCATGAAAGAAGACGAAAAAAAGATTTTTAGGAAATCAGCAGATAAATTTGAAAGATAAGATTGGAACGAGATTTAAAATTCCAATGATTCTTGGGCAATATTTAAAATTCATGGTCTGAGTTCGAGAAGGGTATGAGAAGTTTATCTAAAAATCGGACCTTGTCGGTTTCTATTTTTGATTCTGCAAGAACACAAGAAGATCCATAAATATTATAAGATTGGCTGAAATCTTAGGCATATTAATTATGTAAAAAAAAGGTTATGGAGTTATTACTGGTGGTGCGTCCAGGCATTATGGAGGCCGCTAAAAAGGTGCACATGAGGGCCAGGCGCGAAAATCAGTAGGATTGAAATATTTGAATTACCTTTTGAACAGCCACTTTAATTCCATATGTTGATGATGGTAAACGATTAATTTTGATTACTTTTTTGTAAGAAAAGTAATGTTTGTGAAATATGCCTCAAGGATTTATTGTTTTCCTACCGGGAGGTTTCGCGAAACATTAGATGAACTTTTTTGAAGCCAATAACTTTAATACAAACCAACAAAAAATTCGCAAAATTTCCAACGTGTTAATGAGTAAATTCATTTTGGGAGGTCTAATTGAATGGATTGAAAACTGTTTGCTCCTGGAAACAAATAACAACATTCACAAGACGACTTAAACCTATTCTTTTTTAGGGCTGATACAGAAGAGGAAGCTGTAGAAACATTGATTCTTTTTTATAAAAAGTAAAGACCGTCATTAAAACCTTAACTTCTAATTCTCAATTAGCCTTTTTGAACAAAAAAAGCGTTAAATAAACTTAACTACAACACATTCATTTTCTCTCGGATCGTAATCTATAGCTTTGTTTTAGCTGTATTAACAATTGTTTTTGGAAAACTCTGTTGAACTATATTATAACTCAAACATTCAAGTAGAAAATAAGTTACAAAAGTAAAAATCTATCTTCAACAGTTAAACTTAACACCTTATAACAAATTACCAAAATACTATAGAGATGGCTTAAAGTCGATTATTCTATTATTTAAACCTTATTGGGGGTTGTTATTTTTCGAACATTTTATTGGCGAAGTAGTTACAGTAAAGCAAGGAACTTCCAACCAATATGGAAGATCAATGTTAACAAGATTACGCATGAAGTAACCATTACAAAAAACGAATTAAATGGATTCGCTAAACTTCAACAAAGAATACCAAGAGGGATTTAATTGTTGAATTATTGATTCAAAAAGGAGGTACATTTTCCATTTAAAGACAATATTTAAAGATTATTTGGATTGCTCTTCCATCAGAAAGTGAAAATCCTAGTTAAATTATTGCTTTAACACCCAATAGTGAAGTTATTAAAAGTCCCAGCCTCCTTTCAGGTAAATTTTCATAACATCGACGGAAAATGAAAGGCACAAATATTGATTTGGTCCCTTCATCTGTTACAAATAGGTAAAAGTAAAGTAAAATTGCTTCGCAGAGGAAACAAAAAAGGAGAAATCAAAGCCCAAAAGAGGGAGAAAAAAGCTATTTTAAAGCAGAACAAACCTAAAAAACCAACTTGGTTGCTGGAAGGAGATGACCTTTTTAATTTATAGAGAAATTGCCACAGATCCCAACAAAAAACAAATCAATTCAGAGTGACTCTTATTCTTTGAAAAAAATGAAATAAATAGTTTGGGAAAATTAAGAAACAATTCAGCGTGGATTTGTTGCATCCTGAAGAAAATTCTAATGAAGGTTTCTTTTCATTTAAAGATTAATTAAAGTAAAAAAGTTGCTATGGATGGCTTTTGCCATTTGGCGAGTCTTGTAACTTCAACTTATATAATCGAAGCTACTCTGAAAATTTAAGGGAGAACCCAGAAATAACTGGGAAAAATTTCCTACTTTAAAAAATTGAAGAGACCTATGCTACAATTTATCCGCTTCAATCATTTAAACACTGACAAATATTAAAACCGAAGTTTGATGAAACTTGAACAATTAAGCTGACGTTGGCGCCGAAAAGATTTGAAGAAGAAATTAAAACCTGAGGTGATTAAGAAGCAAAGAAAGAAAGTAGCACAAGTCAAAAAGGGAAGAAAATAGTAGAGTATCGCCAATTTCAAAACCAAAAGGGAACCTAAAATTAAAGAAGAAGGCTTTGTAGGAAAAATTACTAATATCCCATCTCCGCGAAACAGGGTATATTTCTTATAAAGTTTCAAATTGCTGCTGGACCATAAAGATAAAGAAGTGGACAACTAACTACTTTCAAAAAGCCACATTCAATATCAGACTCCAGTTTCCTATAGAGTTTTCAAAGGATGGGAGAAAATTATACTAATTGGTAAATTCCTGTATATAAAGAAGCTTAGGGTAAAAGAAACAAGTTTGGGCAGCAAACAATAAGAAATTTCTGATGCGTTTGTTACCCGCATTACAATCCAGGGTAAACCGGAATTAACAGTTCAAGAGGCTTAATGATTAGCAAACAACAATGGTTAGTAAAATTCTGGGCTTGCTTTCTTCATAATTACAAAAAGCACCGTAATATTTAAATTACACATATGATAACCAGAGTGCAAGCCAATGAAAAATCTCATCCCTTTTCCCATAAACGGATACTATTCTTGTTGTTTTTCGATCAACTTATCGGTCTCCAATATGAGTTCTGATACTACAGAAAGCAACAGAGAAATCTCTCCATCAACCTTCAACTCCCCCTACAATTGGCTTTAGGGAGTTGGTTCTTTATCTCGATTTTACGGCGATCTTAGGGGATTACAAATAATGGTAATCATTTTGTAAGCAAATCCTGTTTATGAATATATGTAACATCAGCCTATTTTAACTTATTTAAGTTGAATAGGTTTATTCATCGTTCGGAAAAATGCGCGTTGAAGAAAGACGTGTGGAGAGAAATCTAACACTTTGAGACGACAATCCCTAGAGCAACGTGGATTAAATTTTGAATACAAAACTTTGTAATTTCTTAAACCCAGATAGAAATTTCAGTCCATTATCACTGCAGGAGTTTGAGGATTTTTTGATTTTTAATTCAAACTGATCTACTTGACAAGTAAAGGAAACCCTTACTATTACTGCGAAACGATGGTACCATAAGAAAATATAGCTCAAGATGCATCCAGTCAGAATTTGCAGTGGAAGTAACTCGTGATTATTCTTATGAAACTGATATTCGACAAAAGCCCAATTTGGTGGGAAGAGTTATATTGCAGGAAAGAGGTGTTGCTATTCCTTAGGAGTTAGGATTTTGGTTTTAAAAAATCACAGATTCAAATCAATTTTAGATTGGCATCTTTACTATACATTTAACCTTTACTGACGGATATTGATCGGGAATTGATGTGCATTCACCACCAAGTAAGACTTGCCGGAGACAGAGCTAAGGCGAACAAATGATTTAACTTTTAGCATCCACAGTTTCTATTACTTATAACTTTAGAAAAGTAGACTCATACAAAGATGGATTTTGATAAAGATGAAGTAATGACTTTTTCATTATACGATAATAATGATTATGATGAAGACGGGCATTTATTGATTTTTTATGATAAATGTTCCAAACACTCCACCCGGAACTGTAAGGGCACACTTTTAGGCTGCCCTATTGACACTGACGGAGATGGATTGGCCGATTACCTAGATAAAGGAAATTAACTTCGCCAGGAATTACCATGTTAATGCTGAAGGAAGTTTTATCTACACTGACCGAAATGATTTATGAATCTACCTTAGGTATTCTGATACTTACAGGAGGGAATTTGCAGAACGTTTGTTTTCTACAAATTTTCACAGGTAAATCAAAATCTCAAAGTAGGTATATCAGAATAAATGTGGTGAATATGCTAGAGGAATGGGAACCTGAAGGAAATAGAGCAGTTATTGAACCTCCCTGATTTTTAAAAACCGAAGTTGAAAAACGATTCTACTGTCGTGTATTCTGTAGGGGGAAGTTTCTAATAATCTACAAAGATGTTTGGGTAAAAACCCGTCTTAAAACCGAAAATTCTAAATTGGGCTTAAATCCAAAACCATTGAAGAGCGTGCTAAAAACAAACAGTTATAATGACGCAGGTCAAAGAGTAAATGAATTGAAGCCGTTAGATAAACCAACTCCACTTTCGACTATTGACCCTAAACAAAAGTAATTTTTAGGAATTCAATTAGCGTGCCATTTAAATCAAAACCAGAAGGATTTTTCTTACTTTTAAGATATCGATAATTAATAGTGATTGAGACTGATAATATTATAGGATATTATTCAGGGTGCATTTGATTACTTTCGAAAGAAAGCAGCAAAACCACAAATGTAAAAAAATGTCCTTTTTTCTGGATTAAAGCGTGCTTTTGTGGCTGCATTCAAAAAGGTGCAAAAAGGTTCCATTAAAAAATCAGTTGAGTTAAATCCTATTTCAACAAATCGCCATTGATTGGAAATTAATTTCATAATAGTTTCTGGGAAAATGAGTCACTCCTTGTCATATGCATGTTGGAAATAATGACGGTGGAAACAGGATTATTCAAACTTGCTATTTCAATCAAAGAAAAAAGTTCCGATACTACTGTAGCTATATTCGAAATTCAGGAGTATTCATTCAGGAGCTATTCAACCAAAAATTGCAGGGTTTTGCATGTTTTGGAAGTATTCCACTGACTTCGTTGAAGAATTGAAAAGAAGATGGGTTCTTCAAAAAATGTTGAACTTGTAGAAAAAGATGGGAGTTGGGTCTAAATTATTAGTTTCTCGTTATTGGCGAATCCAAAATTTAGATTTCCGGAAAATTAAATGGGGGCTATGAATTGCCTTTTTCCAAACCCAATTTCCTCAAATCTTGATGATCGGGACAGGATTTAATCGCTTTACTTCAACCCTATTTATCGCGAGATGAATGTATTTCAATTACAACGGATTAATCGAAAAGTTTGAATTTGATTCAATCGGCAAATTAAACAGTTAATCGTTAAATCCCTACGAAGGTCAAATAAATACTGGAAAAATGATGAAAACTACCTGATTAAAGATTGCCAGGAAAAGCCTGATATCCGAACTACACAAACACACCAGTATTAAGAAGATTCTAAAGCCGAAAGGAATTAAAAACAAAAGACACCAAACTTTCAATGCAAAAACAAAATTGTAGTTTGTACCAATGATTTTACTAAAAAAAATTAATACCAACTATCGATTGGTGGCGGAGAGGGCAAGTATTGATACTAAACCCTTAAAAAAAACTTAAGTTCAAAGCGTATTTCACTACGATGATGGGTATTTTTACTTTAGAAAAATGTTTGGAAATAGAGTTATTGGTGGAGGAAGAATATAGATTCTCAATCTGAAAAAAACCACTGAGTTATTGATTGAATCATAAAAATCCCAAATCTAAATTAGAAGAAGATTTAAAAACCATTATACTGCCCACTTACAACTTTTGGAAATAGATCCAACATGGTCAGTGGATTTTATGGCTTTTTGGCGGATGATAAGACCCAATAGTGAAAAAGAATCAATAACCCAATTAATCGTAGCAGTTAAATAGGGAGGAAATGGGTATGCCCTTGGAAGTCTAATTGTGAGAAGAAGCTTGCATTATTAACCTTAGAAAACAATCAAAAAATGAAAAAAAAAGTTATTTTTAATCCCACGTATTGTTATTTTTAGCTTGTGTACTGTAAAGGATTCATCAAAAAGTTCTGATTCGAAAAATAATATACAAATTGGTTTTTTATAATGTTAGAAAAATTATTTTGACATAGAAGATGATCCCAACAAATTAATGATGGACACGAGGTTTGTCCTGGATCAGACAAACATTGGGACGAAAAAGAAGTACTAGATAAGATTCAAAAAATTAGTACCGTTATTTCTTAAATTCAGGGGCAAGGAAAAGGGATCCCTATTTGCTTTTGGTTTATGGTGAAGTTGAAAATAAAACAAGTAGTATTTCCGAATTAGTGAATTCAAGACCTATTGAAAGAAGGAGAATACGGTATTTATCCATTTTCGGATAGCCCTGATGAAAGGAGGAATTGATTAATGCCTTCATTTATAGAAAAGGACTACCAACTATAGTTAACATCTACTTCCAATAGAAATTTGATCTCGAAAAAATTCAATTCAATCATACGAGAGACATTACATGTTTTGAAGCCAAACTATTAAGAATACAAAAAAACTTCGGTTTCATTGTGTGTATTAATCATTTCATCAAAGAAGCCGTGGACAGGGAAACATACTGCAACCCAAAAAGAAATGGAAGTAGCAAGAATTCTCAAAATCCAAATCGACTTAATTGTTGAGCAATAGAAAAAAGATCCGACCTATCGTCATAATGGGTGATTTTACGACAAACATGCCTGATAATTCTAGCATAAAGAAGTTTTAAAGCCTGTCCATTACAAGAATCCTGCTTTTTTAAACAACCTTTCATATGCTGAAGCGATGGAAAAAAAGGCACTTTATAATTTTAGAGGAGAGTGAACATGTTGGGAATCAAATGAATTGTTTCAAAAAAACCTAACACCAAACTTACTAACTCAATGCATGTTGAAGGTAATAAAGCTTAATTTATAGAGATTGGAATTCGTAATGTATACAAATGATTGGCTGGGGGGGAAACATCACCAAGTCGAACCACTTATGGAGGCAATAAATACTTTGGGAGGATATCCGATCACTTAGCCACTTATTTTTTAAGACTTATTGTAAACAAAAATAGCTAGACCAACTATAGCTAACTTTTCTAAACTGAAATAGCACTCATTTTAAATTAAATTTGATCCTCTTTGAATTATGAAAATTATTGACAAACAAACTTAAAAATAAGTTTCTGTCCTCATTCTGTGCAGGAATGTCTATTCACTGCTTCTTACCGCTAAACAATGAGCGCCCAGAGCAAGAAAAAAGGGAATCCAAAAATTCAATTTAACCTTATTATTAAGCCCATTGTAAATTATCTTATGTGGATCAGTAAATTAATTCTCAAAATGTAGACAATGCATTGTTCTTGTATGAAGAATTGGATCCACATTCGGTATATATTCCCAAAAGATGAGTTGCAAAAAATGAATGAAGCCTTTAGAAGGTAACTTTTGAAGGGTGTCCGGAATTCCAATTAACATATTAAAACTGATACTATTTACTTGTTGTTCTCCAATATCAGGAAAAAGAGCCTTCTGAAAAATTTAGGAATCCAATCAAGGGAGATAAAAAGTCAATATTGAAGGCGAATTGGTGCTGGTTGTTAAAAATTCAAACAGTGGGTTGCAGACCGATTTAAGAGGAAAAAAAAAGGCTTACAATTGTTAATGTAGAAATATTGGTTTGAAAAAAGAAATTGATACTTATGCAATCGGAGAGAGACCAAGATTTCCAATTTTAGCCTTAGACGCCGCCTATATGGCCACTTCCAAGATTGGGTATATTAAGATTAAACGTTTGCTAGAAACACTACCAGCAAGAGGTTTGATGAAGCCATACTTAAAAAACTCAAAAAACAAGGGTTTTACAAAGATTTGATTTTAGGACCTGAAGAGGAAATGGGGTGGATACTTAAACACCGCATTTACCCCTGGCAGATGAATTTCTTAGGCGACAATAAGATGATTGTCTACACTGAGGGTTGATAAACAAAAAAAGAAGATTTAAAAGCTTACCTCCGAGCGAAACTTTGAAAAGGGAAAAGTTAGTAGTTTGATTGATGAAGTTTTCTGCCTCGGCTAGTGAAATTGTTTCTGGTTGCAATACAAGACTGGATAAGAGGGCCTAATTATTGGTCGGACGATTCTTTTTGGGAAAGGGTTTAGGCAAAAAAGCCATTTCACTGCCCTGATGGCTTCGTGCAGTTAAGATTAAACTACAGCAAAAGTATTTATTTACACCAACAGGGAAGGGTCTATTCAGAAAGTCATATGAAGAAGGTTAAAGACGGCCTTATTATTAAAAGATATTAGTGGAATAGATATTAAGCATGGCTGAATTATTCTTCATGGATAGTATCAAACTTTCCCTGATTTCATAAAATATTACACTCCCTAATAGAAGAAACTGTATATGGAGGTTGGTGGAATCATGGCCAGATATGTTCGTACCCCAATTGATACTTCTTATCATCAGATTATAATTCAAAAATTGAATTTACGTACTGGGAGGCTTAACAATCAAAATTACTTTAGTTTATTTAGATAAAAAATAGAAAGAAAAATAAGCTAAAGGGGAATATCCAACAATTTAATCTTTTTATAATTTCTAACTTTGAAGGTAAATGCCCAGAACTTTTTTGGAAGATTTTATTACCTATTTTGCAGAGAAAAAAGAAAAGAAAAATTGAACGCAAACCAAACAGGATATTGCAAACGGTCATAAAAAAACCTTAATTAAGATTCAATTAAAAGCCACTTTAGCAAGAAATTTATATTTGATGTTTTCTGAGTACTTTGAAGGGTCAATCAAATGAATTGAATGAAGCTTATCAAGAGCTTTTTATATATACATATAATTTTATGGATTACTAGAAGAGAATTTAAAAAAAATAGTTCAATAATTTTTAACAACAACCAAATTAAATTTTATTTAAAATGAAAAAAAACAAACACACTTAATTAGGAATTGTAGCCCGGAATTTGGTCTTTACAGTAATTAACCTCTTACATGAATCTTTACCGACAGCGGTGTAGATTTATTTCAACAAACAGTAAAGCCCGGTTACGCCGGGGGGACCAAATAATTTAGGCAAAGCTACACCAGCAAACAACGGACCATGGATATGCCAAAGTTGCTCCCAAGAAGTTTGCCCCATCAAGGACCTTTGCTACATCTATTTGGCTTTCAAAAAGAAAAAATGGAAACCCATGGAATTTTGGTGCAATCCCGACAAAGATACTTAAAAAAAAAAAAAACAACAAAAAATTTTATTCAACAGTTTTTAACCCAAAATACTGGTGGAGAAATCCTTTGATTATTCCAAAAAAATTTGCAAAAAAAAAAAACTGGGGTCACTTGTGGTATGTTTTTAAAAACCGTAAATTTACAAAATTTCCTTTCTTTTTTCCCTTATCTTTAAAAGTAAAAAAAAAAAAAATT
>Ga0163217_1098367_pt1 | contig 10444 bp, 15 predicted proteins | sample SynspAceP_FD_185933 | JGI IMG/M metagenome (GOLD analysis project Ga0163217, IMG submission 185933) | Saline lake microbial communities from Ace Lake in Antarctica - Synechococcus sp. Ace-P (PacBio error correction) | ecosystem: Environmental > Aquatic > Non-marine Saline and Alkaline > Saline ... | reverse complement strand
CTCACAGCCGGGCAATCCTTTGCGTCCTCCAGTCGCTGGCGACGCACAGACTTCGTGTTCTTCCACCCTGCTGGGCCACTGGTGCGCTCTCACCGGTGGATCCGCTGGAGGCAGGAGCCGGGGTGGTCGCTGACCGTTGACGCCGCTCACCCGCCAGCTCGGGGCCCCTGCCCTCAGTTGATGAATGGCCTCAGCCTGCACGAGCGCGGGCGTGTCAGCAGCGCTGAGCTAAACGCCACCAGTTCGCGCTCTCCAGCGCCCCAGGCGTGGTGAACCCCATGCAGCAACGCTGATCTCGATCGCCACCAGCCACCAGCCCATGAGCGGATCCCATCACCAACCTACGCCTGGCGTCCACTGATCTCGAAGCGATCCGCCGTGCCCTGCAGATTCCCGCCAACGGCACCAGCCGTGCGTGCCATCAATGACGCCATGGCGGCAGCTGGAGGCCAGCTTACCCGATCCGATCCCCAGCGCAAAGGCCCAAGCCTCGGATGCATCGCCTTGATCGATTGCCGCCCTGCTCGCGTCCACCTCCCCGCTTGACCCTGATTTGCGCCACCCAGAACGCGGGTGTGCGAAGGTGTCGCGCAAGGGCCCTGCCATTGCCGATCCCGAAGCAACTTGCCGGACAAAAAAGCTGGATTGTGATCGAGTACGCACCGATCTGCTCATGGAGGAAATGGTCACCGAATACGAGATCCCAGCGCAGGGGACCAGGCTGGCTGCCGCTTCGCGCTGGCGGCCGGCCAAAGCAGCGCCGTCTTCACGCGCAGGACCGATTCTCCTGATCCTTGCCGAGCCTGCGTACGCTGGCAGGGGCAGCCCCAAGCCCAGTAGTTACCAGGCTGGATCCTGCGCGGCTGATGGACCATGTCCGCCTCGCCGTTGCAGGTGTCGCCAATTGGCCCGGTTGCGGTCTTTCAACCGCCAGCCCCGGTTCCAGGAGCGGTGACGGGTTGGCGCGGCAGTTGCTCGATGTCTTCATGCCCAGCAGCGCCTGATCCCAACAAACACCAACGGCCCTGGTGTCGATACGGCGAATCTCTGCGAGGCTACATCTGCGGGCGGCGGTGCTCGATGCCAAGCGCCCCTACGCCTGGGACTTCCTTGATGCCAGCCAGCCCTGCAGGGCATCGGTGTGCGCGCATCTACCAGCCGCCTGATCTCACCGACCCCGACCACCGGCTCACCAGCGACGCCCCGGCACCACCTGCTTTGCCCCCTGTGATGCCTCTGCTGGCGGGTGATCTCTCGGGCCTCCAGTCGCCCGGCCTGCTGCCCCACAGCCGCGAAGCTTTGAGCTGCTTGGTTCTCTCTCTGCGGGCTGGTGGGCCAGGCCTATTGGCTCCGGTGGCATCGGCGCCCTGGTGCCCCAGCCACAGCTGGGCGAGAAGGTACGTGCTGGCGCTCAAGCCCAACCGGGTGCTGGTCATCAGTCCCGGTGACACATTGAGCGTGATTGCGGAGCGCTACGGGCACCACCGTGCAGGACCTTGCGCAAGGAGGAACCCTGAAAACTGGCGACCTACGAAACGATTGTTCACCGTGGTGGGCGACACGCTCCAACCTGCTGGCTGGTCGTCACGGCACACGGTGGACCCCTGCGCAACCTCAACCCGCACTGCTTCGCGTGATGGCCCACTGGTGCTGGAGGGCCGACAACATTGCGTGCTCGCTGACTTTACGGACACCACCAACCCCACCCTGCGCGAGTACAACCTCACCGGATCTCGCGCTCCCGGCGCTGAAGGCAGCTGCCGCTGGGCCTGGTGGGTGAACGTGCCGGCGATCGCCCAGCAGTGAGCTGGACCCTGGCCAGGATTCGTGTGGGTGTGCAGCGATCCGGCCCTCGGACCCTGCTTCCGTGGGATGATCGTCTCCCGAAAAACTGCGCGGTGTCTCGGTGACCGATGACCTCTGGGATGGGACCCGACACGTGGAGCAGCCCACGCCAGATCCCGATCCCGATTCCCACTTCGCCGCTGGGTTGGTTTCTCTTCTATCAATCTCTGAGCAGCTGGCAAATAGAGGCAGGAGCAAGCCCGGACGGGCTGCTCCCATCAACCACAGCCGCGATGGGGTGGACCATGGCCTCAGCTTCTTTTGATCAACTCGCTGCAGCTCAAGCAGCGCTAACGTAACCTTTGAGCAAGCAGCAGCAACCAGCCCAACCAAGTGGTGCCGGCGACACTGACCATGGACCATGCAGCGATACCTCTGACCTGGAGGGAGTCCGCTCGACGAGGACCAGACGACGAGGAACCCCTCGATGACATTGCTGGCGATTGAGCCCGGCCGAGGCTGCTCCCCGGGCGCGCATATCAGCGAGGCCTCAAGGCGAGCGCCGCAAGACCCCAACGAACCTGGAGCGCGATCTGCGCACCTTGAAGCGCCAGCTCTCCCAGGTTTCTCCAGAAATCATCCGTATGAGTCGAGCGGGCTGCAGGAGGCCGTGGAGCGGCAGAAGGACAGGCTGGAACGTGAGATTGCCAACCGCGCGAAGCGCCCACTGGAAGCTCTGCTGCCGCAAGGTGAAGCTGGTGGCCAAAGAGGTGATGGAGGCCCTTCAAGCAGGTGGATGAAAACTTGCGCAAGGATCGCTTGCTGGAGCGCTTGTTTCATTGATGCCGAGGGCGTACCGGCGACAACCGTGCAGCTTCTTTTGAGAGTTCTTTCGCTCCAGGTTGGCGCTAGTTTTCAGTCAGCAAAGGACGCCAATGGGCGTGGACATCTCGAGGCGATCGACAGCAAGGCAGCACGATCGCTTGCGATTTACGGCACCCTCGCTGCCTTTCGAGCACGTGGGAGTCGTGCGCACTCACCCGGTGCTCAGGTTTTCTCTTCCAGTCAGCGTGGCGCCTTGCCGGTAACACGGTGACCGCTGAGTTCGATGGCAATGGCCAGACGCCAACTGCAGAGCATGACCACCTTCAGAGCTGTTACCCTGGCAAGCTATGGACCCAAGCCAAGCCGGGGCCAGGCGCTGATCCCAGCTCACCGGCTTCTGATCAGGACAGAGGCAATGACTGGAATCCTGGCCCGAAGCACATCTGTGCCGGGCCTTTTTTATTGAAGAGAAGATGCGAGTAGGAACCAGTGTGGTTCTCGCTTTCGCTGTTTTGAACGGCGCCGTCGATGTTGCTGTGAATGAATCGATCGACAACCAGACCGCGGACGCTGTGCAAAGTAAGGCAGAAGGTGTACGTAAAATAAAAACCAAGATCCAAAAAGGGGTAACTATCTTTTGAAATGAGAAACGCGCGGACATGGCCTACGGAAAATGTCGCAAAATCTGGAAGACCCAATTGACCACAAAACTGGAGGCATCACACGAAAAGTGATAACAGGCCGAGCAGGGCGCGAGGGAGAGAGAAGCTGTGGTGATGCGGCTGCTGGCTTTGATTGGCGGTACAGTGTGCAAAGCAGCGGAAATCCCGAGGTGGGAGCGAGCGGGTGGAGCGGCCTGGAGCAGCCGCCACCAAGACCAGAGCGCAGCGCAGCGGCGATTGTCCTCTGAATGCGCGGAGATGGTTGACATGCGGGCAGTTTGGCGGCCCTGAGCCGCCCTGGCTGGGGTTACCACGGCCCAGGAGAGCGGAAGAATCCTGATCGGCCTCCTGCTGCTCGCTTTCGGCTGGAGCATTCGCGCCACGAGGCCTGTCGTCGATGGGTATGTGGCCGACTCCAGCGACGGCTTTGACTTCCTCCTTGCCAGCTCGATGTGGCCATCCAAGCTGCCGGATTGGCGGTGCCAGCCGTGCCGACGCGACAGCGGAGACCGGCCATTGAGCCAATGAAATGCCCGCTGCCCAGAGCGGAAAAAAACCAGGCCGTAGGCGATGGAGCAGCATGAGGATGAGCGTGGCGAGGCTGTGAAGGCCAAGCACGGAGCGCAGCAGGGACTCGGTGGTGGTGGGTTTGCACGCACCAGAGGCGAAGAACGCCGCCCCCACGCCCTGGTGAGCCGGACGTTGTCAAGGGCGGCGAAGCCGCTTGCGGAGCCCTTGACCGCGGCCGGCGGCGCCAGCCGAGAGCGCAGCGATACGCTGTGCAGCCCAGGGCCACATGCGGGGCGTTTCGCCCGTTCCGATGGCCCGCGCTCTGAGTCGCGGCCGGTGCTGGTTCGCCCGAGTTTGTTACTGACGTTGCTGTCTGCGCGCTGAGGCGCGTCGTCATCGGCGCGCTATCAAGCCTGGTGCAACACCTTAAGCCGCAACCGTGGTTCGGCTCCAGCTCTGTGGCGAGCAGAGCAGAGAAAAGTGCCGCCGTTAGCGGCCCGGGCTCAGATTCACCGAGACGGTGCCAGCCCCTTGTATGCCCTGCAAGGAGGGCGGGCGATGGCGAATGCCTTCTCAGCAGGCACGAAGCGCATCTTCTTGACGGGCTGCCGCGCTTCCCGAAGACCGCTGTCGCAATGGTGGGCGCCGCCTTGCGGCATCGGGATAGAAAGTGAAACGATGACCGCGGGCGGATTTCGCAGCTGGGTGCAGAGGGTGGCCATGGCCTTTGAGGTGAGGAAAACCCGATGCAGCAGCGCGGCCGCGCAGGGAAGGCAGGGGGCGCGAAGCGCCTCGCGTCAGCCTTGCCGAACCGAGCAGGGCCAGCGCAGCCTTCGGGGGCTCCTCACCGGTGGCCGGGCGGAACATCCCCATCGGTGCTGACCAATCCGTGTTGGCCGGGCGGCGCTTCGCCGATCCGAGGGCGGCGGCTTCGGATCACGCCCGGCGGCCGGCGTCAGAGGTCGTTCGCCTTGCTTGGTCAACTGCACGTGCTGCAGTTCCATGGCCGGTGGCATTCGAGGAACCGGGTGCGGGTCTGGGTGCCGGACCGATCAGCCCGCTTTCAACGCGACGTCTGTCAACCTGGGGTCCACGCTGGGGTCGCTGCCCGAGCGGCGGAACCAGATGACTTCTGGCTTAGTACAGTGTTCTCTTTGATGTGGTGTCGCGTGCTGCTTCCCTTGCCCGCTCCCGCGGTGCCAGGCGGGCCTAGCTCAGCCGCAGAGGCGATGACGGCTGCCGAGGCACTGGCCCTTTTCTTGATGAAGCAGCCTGCTGCCCACCCGTAGCCGCAAGGTCTGCATTGGACTTGTCATGGTCGGCACCACGCCGGGGTCAACTGCATCCCCTGCTCACCTGCCAGCTGCACCAGGGGCCTGCTGGGTGCAAGGGAGCACCTACACCCACCGCTGCCATTGGCTGGACTTGAAAAAGACCTCTTCGACGCCAGCGTGGCTGGGCGCCGGAAGGGGTCGTGACAGCTGCGGCCAGGAGGCCAATACCGCTCTTCCCCAAGGATGGCTGGCTGCGTGATGGCCGCCAGGTGGCTGCGTTTTCGCCCGACCCGCTGGAGCGGGATACCACGGCTGGAAATCACCACCGGCGAGTTGCTCCCCCGACCAGGAGATCCCCTTGCTGAAATCACGCGCGGAAATTGAGCCGTGCTGAGGCCCTTGAAGCTGCGGAGGGAGAAACGCAAAGGGCGGCTGGACGCCCTGCAGCCCCCAGTGGTGATCACCACCACAGCACAAACCGATCGACTCCCACCAAGCCTGAGCCTCCAGAATTGGATGACCACCTTCTTGGGCCGATCAGCAGCAGCCCACCAGCCACGGCGTTATCGCCTGGTGGATCACACGGCCAACCTCACCTTGAAGCTCGATGAGCACTGCAGTCGATCAGAGGGAGCCTGGGCCTTCGCCACCAAACTGGTGGCAGCAGCGAAGCCACGGCGCATCCGGCTGCTCCAAGTTGGCCTTGGCCTGGAGGTTGAGCACCGAGAGCGGCAGCTGGCCGCACCCTTCGGCCCCCCGAGGGCTTGAAGCCTGCAAAGGTGGGCCCACAAGCACTTCTGCCCTTGGCCGCCAGTTTCCCGTCAGATCAGACCCAAGGCCAGCCGCAAAACCCACAGTGCTGGCAGGCTCAATCGAGCGCGGTCACCTTTTCCACAACGCCGAGAACGCTTGCTGCGTTGCTGCGCATCAATGCCCCGCGGCCCCACGCGACCTGGTGGGGGGGGGGGGGGACCGGTGGTGGTTCATGCGCCGAGATCAGCGCCGGCGAAATGGGTTGACGGGTTGAGCGGCACCCTGGGTGAACAGCCGGCCGGAGCACGGCCAGAGTTCAAGGGCCTCCTCTCATGGCCTCCCCCCGACCACCGCAGAAAGGATCGAGAAGTACCTGGGTTTCTGAAATGATCCGGGGGCATCGGCCCGGATCTACGCCAGCAAGGCTCGTGGGCGGCGTTCGGCGATCAGTGTTCGCAGGTGCGGAGCAGGCGCCCGAAGGCGCCTACGAGAGGTGCCGGGCATCGGCCCGAGTGCGGGGCCAGCGGATCAGCCAGGCATGGGGCCGATAGAAGGTGGTGCCGCGAAATCATGGTGCTTCCCTGCACAGCCATGGTGTCGCACCGCAGAGGCCGTGCGCATCTTCAAGACGATATGGAACGACGCCGTGCAGGTGATGCCGGAGAAACCCCTACCGCCTGGCGCGCGCATCCGCGCATCGGCTTTCCGCACGCTGATGCGATCGCGCAAGGCTGGGCATTGAGCCCACCGCCATGATCGCCTCGGGCCGGCGTCCAATTACGCCCTGCGTGGAGGCGAATGTGATGCCACTGCGGGCCTGCCCAGCGCTGAGCTGCTCAAGCTGGCTGGGAGAAACTTGCTCAGCGTCGAGCGGCCCAGTGGGCGGTTGAGGAGAGCGGCGCCACCTCTCGGTGCCGATGGAGCCAGGGTTGGGAAATCCAGAGCGCCCTGGATCTGGAACTCGGCCGAAGGGCTCCGGTGGTGGCCGACACCCTGAGCTGGTGAACCCGCCAATCTTGCTGCGCATTCTGCCACCGCGATGAGCGCCGCATCGCCGAAGCCGCTCCAGCCCTTGAACCTGCAGTGCTCCGCCCATGGGGAAGCATCGAGGCCGCCATTGCATCCCCTGGTGGAGCAACGCCTCGCCCTGGAGCTCGCCGCCGCCAGAAGGGGCGTGGAGCAGGCCCTCTCAGCAAGGTGCTGCGTGAATCACCGTGGGCCGGGGTGGGCAAGACCACCCTGATCAACGCGATCCTGCGCATCATGGCGGCCAAGAAGCTACGCATCCTGCTCTTGCGCTCCCACCGGCCGGTGCACGCCAAGCGGATGGGCGAAAACCACCGGGCTAGAGGCCAAAAACCAATCCACCGGTTGCTGGAGTTATCGACCCGGCAGCCTTCGGGTTCAAGCGCAAGCCGAGCTGCCGCTGGAGTTGCGATCTGCTGGTGGTGGATGAACCTCGATGGTGAATGTGCCGTTGAATGCCTCACTAGCTGGACGGCCCTGCCAGCGAGGCGGCCTTGCTGCTGGTGGGTGATGTGGGATCAGCTTGCCCTCGGTGGGCCCGGCCAGGTGCTCGCCGATCTGATCAACAGCGGCGCCCCTGCCGGTTGGCCCGGCTCACGGAGGTGTTCCGCCAGGCCGCGGAGCAAAGGCCGCATCTCACCACCGCCCACGCCATCAAAATGCCGGCACCATCCCGATTCTACGGCCACCGCCGGCTGAGAACCACCAGCGGACTTCATTTCCTGCCTTTGCCGACTCGCCCGAGCAGGCGGTGCCTTGATTCCTCAAAGGTGGTGGGCGGAGCGCATGCCACCGGCGCGCTTTGGGCCTCGGGATCAATCGCCAGTGTGCAGGTTGCTGTGCCCGATGTCGCGCGGTGGTTGTGGCTCCCGCTCACTCACATCGAGCTTGCCAGCAGCTGCTCAACCCCGACCCCACCGAGGCAGTGGAGCGCTCGGGCTTGAGCGTTTGCCCCGGCCGACAAGGTGATGCAGGTGGCAAACGACTACGAGAAGGAGTATTCAACGGCGATGTGGGCACGGTGGAAACAATCGCATGCCGATGCCAGCGAAAACTGAACGGTGCGCTTTCCCTCCGGGGGAATCCGGGAGCAGCGACGCCGCGATGGTGACCTATGGCTTGGGTGAACTCGGACAACCTGGTGCTGCCTACGCCTTGCACGATCCACAAGAGCCAGGGCAAGCGAATACCCCGCTGTGGTCATCCCCCTGCTCACCCAGCACTACGCCATTGCCTGCAGGCGCAATCTGGTACACCGCATCACCCGCGGCAGCAGTGGTGGTGCTGGTTGGGCAGAAAGAAAGCACTGGCATGGCGGTGAAAGAACCACCTGGGCCGCCGGCGTTACACCAAGCTGGCGGAGGGCCTCAAGCTGATCAGGCTTGGCCAGGGCGAGCAGGCGATCTTGGCTACTTCTTTCTCCTGCGCAGTTGCAATCCTCTGATGCGCCGTCGCTGAGGTGGATTGCTCGGCTTGCGTCTTTGACAACCAAGCAGGCGGGATTATACACATGAATCAGAGCAAAGTGGAAGAAGCACTGGAGTAAGACTTAGCCTCCCCCGGTATCTGAAGGAGAGCCGCCCACCGTCAGAGGAGTTGCAAGTGCCCAATTCCGTTGGCCCTGACCGAGGAGTTTTCAGAGAAGCCAGGGGTGCACACCATCTTCGCCAAACTTTGAGTTCACCAGAAGCCGAGGATGTACATTCCTTGCCTTCGCTTGGACTCTCCTGCATAGGGGAGACCATGACGGTGTAGACGTTTGCATTCACATCCACCCCCCATGCCACGTCGCTTCGCTGCTGATCACCTTTGGTCGCCATCGCTGCAGTCCAGTGTTCTGCCTTTCCGGCGCTGGCCCAGATGATTCCCCACGAGGGTCATCGGCGCCCATTGACGGCATGCCTGGCATGACGACCCGACGGTGGCGACCCGGCGCCATGCCGGCCATTTGCGGCACGATGTTTGCCGGGCCGGCTCCACTTACGACCTTCGCTTCATCGACGGCATGGTGCAGCCACACTGGGGCGCTGCGCATGAGCGAGTTCGTCTTCAATATCGGCCAGCCTGGCGTGGGGCCTTGGGTCATTCGATCTGGCGCGATCAGGCCCAGGAGATCTGGCGATGGCTCTTCTGGCGCAAGGGCCTGGGTACCCCCAGGGCGCCGGTGTACCGGTGGCGCTCAAAGCCGGGCGGAGACCCAACAGCCTGGCGGGGCTTCCCGCAGAGCCAAGGCTCAGATCGATGGCATGCGAGGCATGGGCGATGGGCCCACGAAGGGAGAACCGGGTGTGTGGTTTCTCGACAGGGAATGCTCGATCACCACGGCGGGGCGCTGATCAGGCCCACGACGCCCGCGCAAGAGCACCAATCCACAATCCTGCGTTCGCTCGGAGGGATTCATCGCCCAGCGGGCTGAGATTATTGAACTGCGCCGAATGTGGCGGTTTTCGAGGATTACGCAAGCCGGAATATCACAAATACGACCGCTCTTTTTTTTTTTTTTTTCCGCGGGGGGCTTCGAAGCAGCCGTGGCCCTTGCAGCCCTCGTTCTCATCCTTGCTCTCCTGTTGCCGTGGTTCGCTGTCGGTCCTGACAGAATCACCTCTGTTTGTTCTACTCATGATTCAGATTTGCCATCACCCGGTGATACGAGCCATTGAGCTTCTGCGTAGGCGGCAGCCTTTTCCGATGAGAAGCTGTTTAGGGCGCCAGGCAAGGGGCGTCCTACTTCGCCACTTCAAAGCCCTTGCTGATGGCCGGTGCCGGTGATGTGCATCATGGACGTGAGGGTGATAATGCTCGATCGGTTCGTGCTGAGGCTTCATGGGCATGCCAGTTAGCCCTGCTGTGCGTTGCCCGTTGGACGGACTGCCCTCAGGGTGTGCGAGATGCTGTGGTGAAGTCTCCCGACGGATGGAATCGTGCTTGCTGTCGGTGGGCCATGCCCGGAACGCCTGATGGCGGATGCCAGTGGGCATGGTGCTTCTTTCAGCAAGCACCGCAACGCCGAGCACATTCAAGGCTGGAGGCCATGGCCATGGCGCCGGTGAAGGCTTCGCGCAGCGCCAGCACGAGAACAACACCGCCCACGAACGGAAGCCCGTGGCAAAACACCACAGCCTCGCGAGCTGCGCCCAGGTGGCCGTTAGAGCCAGCAGATCCAGGCCAGATCGGAAAGGCGTATCCCACGGTGCCGATGGCCAGCAGCCCCAGCACAGCGGGAGCGGCCGGCAGGATTGGCCAGCAGATGCGAGAGCAAGGATCAGCATCGGAGCTGAGCCCCGATCGCTTTCAAGCCAGGGCGATACTGGAGCGAGGTCGCCGCAGGCTCAGGCGTGTGAGGTGTTGTCGATCCCCCAGGCCAGCAGGCGCCGCCGATCAACAGCGTTGCCCTGCAGGGTGGCACCGTCAAAGGGAGCTGTCGGTGAGCAGGGCACGGCACCGCTGAGGATCAAAAAACGGCAGCGATCAGTTCCCTTGCCGCTGAGGTGTTCACGGCCAATTCAAACACCGCGATCAACAAGGTGAAACACTGTTTCTAGGTTCAGCAGCAGCGGGGCTGATTCCCGCAGCAGCAGGGTGAGCCCCTGCACAGGCAGATGGTCCGAC
>Ga0163217_1077820_pt1 | contig 10444 bp, 6 predicted proteins | sample SynspAceP_FD_185933 | JGI IMG/M metagenome (GOLD analysis project Ga0163217, IMG submission 185933) | Saline lake microbial communities from Ace Lake in Antarctica - Synechococcus sp. Ace-P (PacBio error correction) | ecosystem: Environmental > Aquatic > Non-marine Saline and Alkaline > Saline ... | reverse complement strand
AAAAAACCACATTTAAAGACCATAATTTGCGTTCAATTTATGTGAGATGTTCTAAAAACTAGTAAAAAGAATTGATTTCGAGAAACAGCAAAAGTTGCAAAAAGAACTATCCGAACGTAAGGTAATTAGTCACCCTATTATCCAAATCTTACTGTAAAGTATCTTAGCCTGAAGAGAAGAAAAAAGATCAGAATCACCTCCTGATACTTTCAAAAGCGCTTCCTCGTTAGCAATATTTATACTTCCGGGAGGGGTGGTGGCGGGGGGTGGGGGGGCGTTTATTACCAATAATTCATCAAATTAATCTAAATACTTACCTCTCCTTCGATGAAAATAGAGTATGAATAACCTTAAATGTCTGAGAATCCTACTATAAGAAAAACCTATGGTATGTTATGTGTTCACACGTAAGTATATAAGTCAATTAATTATATAGTTATATAACCAAAACTTAAAGGTCCTTTACTCTTTCCCACTAACATAGTTTTCTTTTGCCCCTTAAACGATTAGTTTAAATGTTCAAGCCTAGAATTCGTGTAGGAAACAATATCTTTTATATGACTAATGTGATATAAAAAATTTCCACTTCGGAAAAATGATTTGGGGTGTAGTTCTGATTCAGTTTCAAGTAAGATCCAGAAGATAATTTTGCCATCAATAGGGAAGCATAAGTGCCTTTGTTCTCACTGAAAAGCATTCTATTTCATTCTAGCATAATAATTTTAAATGCTAGCCCTACATATTACGTAAACCCGTTTTTATATTCACGTTCCAGGGTTCACCACAACTTCTTTATATCTTCAAAAATCGAGCGACATTTTCATGTTTTACAGTCGAAAGGAAAAGGTACTTTTTACGGCAAATTTCAACTCCTCATCACGATTGTTTTAACAAATAATCAAGGCTATTCAACTTAATTCTTCAATGCATATCATCATAAGCCGTCGTAAAAATCACCGAACTTTGTAATCAATAGCTTCAAAAATCTCAAACGAAAGTCCTCAGAAAGCTTGAAATATCCAAAAAAATTAGTTATCCGATGTTTGTTTCCCTAAACCAAAACTATGGCTTCTTCAACGGAATAAAGCATGGTAGTGACCTCTACCTTCAAAAACTTGCCAATAACGACTCAATCTCTGCAGCGATGTTTTTCATCTTCAATGATAATGCGTTCATCTGTTGGGGACAATTCTTCTATGTTGCTTGGTTAATTTAGCATTCCCTATTCTTCCATGTATTTTGAATTGTTTTTTCCTTTCCAATTTTCAAAAATAAAGTTGTAATTGAACAAGTATATTCAATGCCCAATATACAATTCCCCATAGAACCAGCACTTAAAATAATATTCCATTCCATCCATTAAGAATGCCTTGATCTCTAACTCCTCTATCTGAAAAAAGTTTAAATTTTCCTTTAAGAAAAAGAAGAACGTTCATAACCAAATAAATACAATGGCATAAAAGTTCTTTGATGTCACCGTTTTTTTGTGCATGTATTTCTAAAAAAAGTGTGAGTATCCATTTCCATTATTTATATTTTTCAGATTCCCTTTTCTCTTTATCCCAATACTTTCTGAATGTCTTGCTTCCACCTGTAAAAAACGACTACAGGAAAAGGACCTTTAAACCATGAAACACCAATCCAATACCCCAAAACACCATTTAGCAAAAGTTCCAAAATCTCGAGCCTCAAAAGTCTCCCCCCGACCCATTTTTTCATGAATTTCAATATAGTAATTAGTAGATTAACCGCAGATAAACGCTCAAAATGAACATAAAAACCCTTTAATTCCTTAACCTGCTTTCTGCTCCCTCCAATTTTTTACCTTTCCAAATCCATTATTTCAATTTATTTGCGGCTCATCTTCCTTCAAAACTCTTTTATTTTCGTTACCTCCCAATTCTTCCGAAGAAATGGTTTAATCAAAGACTTTCACTGCTCACTGAAAACACCAACCAACTCCCCCAACGACAGGCCCCACAAGACACAGGCATACTCCCATTTGTTGTTAGTAATTTTACTGACTGAATCAACTATATAAAATACAAATAAGAACTAGGTTCGAATTAGAATTTCTCTAATAGCTTCACTTCTTTCCTTGCCCTATAATATTTACTTTCCTTATCACAATTTTCCATGATCCATGTTTATTTCAAAAATTCAAGAATAGGCTTCCACTACTTCAAAAAGAAACTTATGAACTGATTGAATAATAGGGATGGATTGTACCCTAAAAATTAATTATCATCCATATATTTTTGAATTTTCTTCTCCGTTTTTCCCAACAGTGGGTTATAACAAAAACCTCCATTCCGCAACGACTACACAAATCCCCAGCCGCAGCGGGAAAATCACCCTGGAAAACCCTGTATTAATAATTAACGATAGCCCAAAACCGGCAAACCACACAATAGAAATAAGATTTCCGTAAAAACCTTTGACGGCCTCAACTTTCTTTGCTTATACCCCTTATTCCTCTAAGAATGTTATGTGTTTCCACAACACCTATTTCTGTCAGCACAGGAGTTTAACGAAAGTCTGACGCCGTTTTTTTAATCTGCACCTTCCCTGTTGGATTAAAATCTTGATATCTTCTGTATCATTTTCGAAGTCCAACTCACTAACTTTTTTTACTACTGCTTTTCTCCGACCCAAATTATTGGACACACACAGCATCCCTCCTTCTTCATACACACTTATACGCAAAAGCTTGTGGAGTAACAACGATGCTTAAGCATTTCCCAAACAACAACTGGGTCAACGGTATATTTTTTGTTTACGATCACTCCCTGCTCAGGGATATCAAAAACTATACTGTCCTCAAACCTCATTTTCATAATCGACATAAGTTTTGCAGCAACTCTATCACAGTATACCAAGTCCTTATTCTTTTGTTCCAAACATAGCGATATACCCTTTAAAGGAAAGTCGTACAGTTTTGTGCCTGATTCCGGGCTCTTCAATTAAAACTTTGCTAGCACATTTAAGCTATTAAAGAAATATGGGGGTCAATATTTTAAGCGCATCGATTTTGGCAGGAGGCGGTCACTGCAATATATTTATATAGACTTAAAAATACCATGCAAATAAAATATAACAGAAATTAGAACAGCAAGTAAGAGGTGAAAAACTGTAAATACTCCCAATTTCTCAAGCATTAAAAAAATCAGAACGGCCATTTTGTTTCGGCATTCCCACCACTAAAAATTAGGCGGACAAAAAAATCCCGCCAAGAGTGAAAGTAGAATATTCCGAAAAACTAACACAAGCGTTACTTCGTAAAACTGATTTTATAATTTAATTATACGGAAACTTGAATCCAATTACGCATTGACCATATTATAGAATTACACCGAACAATTAAATTGCCATAGTATTCCTCACAGCACGTTGATACAGTGAAAGCCGCTATCAAGAATTTCCAGTAAAAAAAATAAACGCAAGAAATATTAATATATCAAAGTTCCTAACAATGCATTACACAAATGTTTAATAAATCGTATCATCACATATTTTTCTACGTTTATAAGTGACTGTGCCATAAGTTTTCCAATTTTGACGCGGCACCTCTGTAAAGTAGCAAAAAGTCCCACCACTATCTAAGTCTACTACAAAGGGAGTCAGCACCTTTTCTCTACAATCGAGTTCGATAAAGATTTCTAGGTCTGCCGCCTCTTCATTACAACTTTAAATACTGAATTTAAGCCACATTATCTCGTGTTTCACTTATCCTGTCCGGACGCAATTCGATTAACTCATAGCATAATATCATATGATTTTTCTGCATACAATGTTTTTTAAATTCACAACCATGTTAAAAGTGCTTTTAAACTAAAAAATTGCAGAGAAAGGATTTACCCATATGTTTTTCCAGGATGAGTTATGAAGAATCAATAATAAACATAAAAAAGAGGACGCTACCCCTACGCCTCTTTTAATTTAAAAAAAATAAGTTTTCTTTAGAAAAACTTATTTTTCTGTCATTATGAATGTTAAAATACATAATTCCCCTACAAAACATCTTTTCGAAAACAAAAATCTAACGATTAAATATAAAGTAGCCCAGCGGAACAACAGTTACAACAAAGACTAATATAGATAATTGCATTTACCGCTAAAAGTAGTTGTGAAAAACTGGAGTTGACTTACACAGAGCAGGGCCTATTAAAATAAAAAGAGGGACGCACCTACTCCTTTTTAAAATTAAAAAATAGGTTGTCTTATACCTTTAGATTTTCAGTCTTACTTATGAACAACAAATGTAGATGCTATTACCAGTTAAAGTTCTGTTTAAAAAGAAAAATTGACTCAATCGCTTATATGACGCTAGCTAAATTATATGTAAAACATTAGGTATACACTTGTTAATTAACATCGAAAGAAGATTTAACATCTTGCAGCGCATTAATTCTAGAAAAATGATAATCGAAATAGAAGATGGGCCGGCGCTAGACAATAAAGACAAATATTTTAATTTAATTTGATTTCGGCAAACTAGTTGATGAGAAATAGGAGTTACACAGAGTAAGGCCTATTAGAAATAAAAATAAGAGGAGCACCCTACGTCCCTCTTTAAAAGTAAAAAATAGATTTTAACAAACAACTTAATTTTTAAGTCTACTTATGAATATTAAAATTAACAAATATTTTAATGCCGAAAGGTGCTTTTTGATAAAAATATGCCTCAACATAACTGCTGTTGTAAACAACTCTAAAATACATTCTCATAGATGCTTTACTTCACCTGTCACAGATAAAATAGCTATTTACTAATAAGTAAACTCAGGCAGCCTATAATTCACCCCTTGAGTGCCGACTCATGTGCTAAAATCCGACAAGGTGATATTGGCAGACTGCTTTGCATTCGATAAGGCGCTTTTTGTGGAAACAGGCATCTATAAATCGTGTCAACTTGGATAGCGACCCACATGCCGGCTCCCTTGTGAAATGACAGTGTTGTGCTTCATCAGAATCGTACACGCCTTTGTGTGAAATTGTGTATTCTTTTGTAATAATTTTGCAAATCAGGACTTCCACTTCCTCTCTCTCCTTCTTGCCTATGACCACAATGGCTTCCCTTCGATCGAAGGGGCGTTCTACCGACTTCTTGACCCCTATGACTTCAAAACTCTTCATGGTATTGTCTGCCACATCACAAAGACCAATACATCCTGAATGCGCTAAAGTTGAATTTCGAAAAATTTAAAGATAGGGGTTTCCACGGCAAATGGCGATTTAATAGTATAACTCCTTTCGTATAGTCCGACCCAAACAGGGAAACATACTCAGCTTTCCCCCTAGTGAGTGCCAAACCGGCCAACACAATGTCGGTAATGCATTGCAGAACCCTGGCAGTAATTGGCCAACCTCCATTTCCTGTGTATGACTGCTTCAAAATTGTATTTTACCCAATTCACCTTTTTTGTAAACTCCATTCAATACAGAAATTTCCCTAGCAAAACTACGGTTTCCATCATCATATAGGTGAGGTCCGGTTCTTCCGTTTAACGCAACATTTCCTCACATATCCACAGTTGTGGCCATAGGTCACTGTACAGGCGACATGTTTCCCGCCTTTAAGCCTTAGTAGATTGAATTGCCCATGAACCGGAAAGCGTATTTATATGGAACTGCATCTATATTCTGGTTCTTCAAAGTTCATCATAGAAGTATAACCTTTTTTCTATATAAAATAAATCGCCAACTCCTTTAATTTCCGGTCCTTGGATATTGCACTAAATTAGACGTTTGATGTTTTGGTAGATCGGAATAAATTCTGCTCCAAATCCCAAGCCCACAATGGCATGTTTATTTTCTTACTACTTCATCTTATCCTATTTTTAAATATAAATGTCTTCTTTAAAAATACGATCCCTGGAGGCGAAATTCGTCCTGGCTCTTGCACAAAATTTTTCCATATACATACCGACTCCAGCAATTCCTTGATTTCAGTGTAAAGCTCTCATCACTATTGCTCCTTTATATCTACAGCTTTAAGCCTCTGCCAAATCTGCCCAAGGTTAACCAGACCCAGGGATTCCCCTGTGGTTTCTCCGAAACCTGAATGTATCAAACTGTCTCCTTACCGTTATTATAGCTTCTGCAATTATTCCTTCCTCAATGTCATATGAAAGCCATCTAAAACACTTGCTCTATATGTTGCATCTGCAATAAAACGCTAACTCTAAGGTATTACCATATCGGATTCAAAAACGATTTTAGCGTTCCAAAGCTATAGAAATTCCAAAATCCTGGGCCATGCACAAAAACCTTGGCAACATTACTCCACCCTAGAGTCCCACTCCCGATTTCCTTTTTCTGAGAGCACATTCGACTTGCCTACCGCAGCGTACATGGGCCACGCAAAGAAATCTACCCCCCACAGATTAATAGCTGGAAAATTTTTCAATATAATGAAGGCATTTTTATGTACTGCGGATCCTCATGTCAGAATCCTTTGTTGGTCCAAAGCTCCGCAAACAACCGCTTGTAGCCCATTGTCTTTCAAAGCCTTTTTTATGACCTCCCCCATTAATTCAGAATCCGGGCTCTTCTACTGGATTTCCGACCCAAATAACCCATTTTTTTTAATTTCGCAAGTATTGCTCAAGGCTGGTGGAAATTCAGCCGACAGTGTAAAAGCAGAAGCAAGCTTGACTGTGTTTGAGACCCAACAAGTCGAATCAACAGGGACGAAAAGTCGGCTTAGGAAACAGCGCAATGGATTGTGAGTTAAACGGTGATCCAAAGCCAGGTGCTTACACCGTAGTTTATATTCTTGATTTCTAAAACATTAACTTTAAATAGTGACACAATAACTTATTAACAATTAATACTTTAAAAATATAGAGTCATCCTATAACGTTATTTGCCTTTGACAACTTCATACAAAGCTGCATTATCGCCATTGGCCAGGAAAGGTGCAGATCATAGGTAATCTCCTGGCTTTTGAGCATGATTTAATACAACCTTTCTCAGGTTTAATGATGGGCGTTGGCAAAAAAGCACCTCAGCCATATACAGGACATAATTTTTCTTCTTGCACCATGATGGGCAGTATTGCCAATTTATTCGCCCATGCCACTTTTCCTTTTCACCGCTTTTGTGAATGAACTAGATTGTGCACGCATAGATCGTGTGTCCAAGACACCAACTCTACAGCTTTGCCAGCTCACCTCGTATGCCGCTTAAAGTTCTCTGTGGGATCAATCACCTACGTATGACTTTTGATGTTTCAGTATTCGTTCTTCTATAAATCCAAACGTGGAGCTTGATTATTAACAACATGCACGTCAAACCATTATCCAATACTATTATCCGCACCCAATTCAACCTCATTAAATATATGTTTCTGCCAAGGATTCCGAGTAGTAGGATTCAGCAAAAGACGGTTCTTTCTGATATGGAAATAATCCAACTTCCACTTCATATTTCCAATCTCCTGCCAAAAGAGACACTGGAATTGTCCTGTTTTTAAGGAACATTGCTCCTTTTTACCCCAAATTCCTCCACCACCCCAGTTTCCCCTACCCTGACCCAGCGATAGAATCGTCTGTTACCTGGTTTAAGACCCGGATGAGAATTTGATTACCCTGTTAGCTTGATAATCTTTCTCTGTCCCTCCACAAACTTCAACCGTTAATATTCGACCTGATCGGACGTCGTCTAGCTTATGTCCTTTAAAGCAATAATACCCCGATTATGTCGGGCATTCCTCGAAGGAACAATCAATATTTTTTCGAAAACCAATATATTAATAACCAATCAATCGTTGTATAACTGCCAGCATCCTCTCAATAAGCCTTGAGGGGCCAACAGCATTTGGTTCCATTTGGATATTAAGAAATCACTGCATTGTCTTTTCAAATATTTAATCATACCGATCCAACTTTCAAATTGCTGGTGCGTGGTGGACTGCATCCCCCCAAAAGGAAGTCATCAATTTCCGCGTGGATAGAATCCTTTTGATTTTAGATGGTATTGGCATTTCCTCTTCCCCACGTAGAAATTGCCTGTTTTGCCCAACGCATTCGTCGGCCCTATTCTTCCAATTCGTTCTGGAGCAACTTTTACCTAGTCGTAATAACAAGGGGCTGACACGCCTCACCTACTTCGATTCCCAAAGGGTATTTAGTGTGTGCTCTTTCTGGTAGTTCAGTACCTATAAGTCCTTGATCATATTTAGAACAATGCGGTTACCTTCACTCGTTGTTACGCAAAGTTGCGGCCCAGTATGTCTAGCAATTGGTTCCAGAAACAGCATCGTAGACTTTTCGTTATTTATTGACGAGGTTAAAATTCTCGAATAGCAGCCTTGTGTCCCTATGACCATCCTTAGATCCGGTGGGTTTGCGGTACCATAAGGATGACTTATGTTACCTACGTTTCCATGTTCTGCAATTGCAGAAATGACACCAAAAGTTCCTGTAAGGAGTTCTCCACAATAGTCCATAAACATGGTTAAGTAATGCCAGTGGTATTAGCCCCCTAAAGCGGAGGGTCACACGGGATCGGATATTTATGGAACAGCACCTCTGGTGACCAGTTATATGTACCAACGTTTAATGAAGAGCCTTTGGAACAACCATCAGGTTATTACCCATTATTCAACCAAATAAGCGCCTGGGGCGGTCATTCGCCAAAACATATTGTCATTGGATATGCCTTTACGCTAAACCTTTTGAATCGGCTGTTATCTAAAGAACAAGGATTTCAACTTCTTTGCTTATCCTTGGGCATAATGCGCCTACATCGTCGCCCTTATGGTAATTAGCTCACCATACACGGGTTTGCATACGCAGCTTTCGCCCTCCAATTTACCGGCATCATACCCACTGAATTCGACCCTTAGCTGGGATGCTGTGAAGTTAGGAGAATAGTATACCAATCCCAATACCCAACGCACCGTCAGGACCCACTTTAGCCTTCTACCGGAGAAACCCATTCATCCGAGCGTAACCATTAATAAATCTGCGCCCCCCTCATCCTTTCTCTATATTCCCGCCACCATTCCTTTGTCAATTCTACTGGAAGCATCTACAGTGGGGAAGCCCCCTCAAGATGATGTTCTCATGGCTTAAGCCAGTAGGCAGCGGGAAGAACAGCCCGTTGAATAGGCTCTACGTGGAAGACGCAAGCAAGCGGCGTGAAGCGGAGGTAGTACAATAGGACCGAAGGCTGACCAACACTTCGCTCTTGCGGCAGATACATGAGCCTGTTTGATATTTCAAGTATTCTGTCCAACGGCCTGATTTACAATAAGTTAAACGTGACGCGACCTTCCCGAGTTGTTTCGCATACAAAGGAGATATTTGGTAGTCCAATATGTTTGGGAAAGTTCCTAGGCTTCAGTTATATCAGTTAGATTGTCCTGGCGCCGCCGCTTAACAAAACCTACCGCCGAAAACCATCACCTCTTTATAGTTTTCTGTCGCTTAGATGGAAGGCTTCACCTTGGGGGCAAGATTGTTATAATGGCCAAATTTCTATTTGGACACTTCCCTTCATCTCCCCTCCGCAAGAGGACCCTTCCATGTGGTTCTCAATTTTACGTTTCGAAAGTAGTGGGGCGAAGCCCCATTAATTAGACACTGTGGTTTTGGGTAGGTGGACGCCTGAAGCGCAAAAAAGGACTCCGATTTCATAGGGCGATATTTCGTCAATGCTGGGTCTTAGTTAAGGCTGTGCTTGGAACTGATCTCAAATTGTATTCATTTAATTATAAAATTTGTGAATTCGCAAACAAGAATAGGATCAAAAAGGTTAAGCAGAACTTTCGACATAATAGGTGAAACGGCAGAGGTGATAGGTATTAATGGAGATGCCGACGGTTATCTCTTCTGCTGTTACGAGCAATGTCTACTGAATGAAGATAGCTCTGCTCTATTTACGCCGTTTCAAGTTGCCGTTTACAGAGCGGACTATTGAGATGCGAAGGCTTAATGAGAACATTTATCATTGAATCAGCGACTCCACGTAGTAACAATGGTCCCGGGATAATATCTTTATGCGCTCGGGGTATAAAGACATAAATATCTCAAAATGGTGATGTGGTCTCTATGTAAAAGTCTGAAGCCGTGGAAAGACGAGAGAGATAGGAATATACGCGAGTAAAGAAGATTTGTTAGTCAGAACATGCAGGTTGGAATAATGATGTGATTCGGCTCTGCACTTAATGTCTATGACCCGGATAACGCCGTTTTACAAGTTGGCTTATTTGATGGAAAACCGATCTCCCGCCAGTGGACATTCGTCGCCACACACTATTTAGGTGATGCTGGCCGCATTCCTATTTTACCTTTTTTTTGGGGTATGGCGCTGCTTGAGTGCGTTGAAGATCTTCGTTTTTGGACCGATGTATGATGCTTACGACACGATCATTGAGCAAGCTCTCTCTCATTATGAGGAAATGAAGTAAGAGCGGACTAATGAGGTTTCCAAAACC
>Ga0163217_1022111_pt1 | contig 10444 bp, 14 predicted proteins | sample SynspAceP_FD_185933 | JGI IMG/M metagenome (GOLD analysis project Ga0163217, IMG submission 185933) | Saline lake microbial communities from Ace Lake in Antarctica - Synechococcus sp. Ace-P (PacBio error correction) | ecosystem: Environmental > Aquatic > Non-marine Saline and Alkaline > Saline ... | reverse complement strand
CCGCTTGCAGCCCTCAACCCGGCACAACTATCCCCTGCTGGAACAGCAGAGCACGACCTGCCTGCTACGCGCGCAAAGCTATCAGGACCACGCGCGGGCCCATCGACCAGTTCTACGCGCACACCAGCGCCCGGGTGAGTAACGATCTCGTGACATCTGGTATCTGGCTGCAAGAAATCTCGCAGGGGCTGGCGTTGCAATATGCTTGCGTAGCACCTGGGCCAGGGAAGAAAACTTCATGCTCGCCCGGCGACCCTTGAGCAGCGCCGGCGACACTGACCCTTGCCTCGCGGCGGGTCCGGGTGATAATTACGTAATGACTGCGCTATCTAAGCCTCAGAAGGATCTCGCTATTTCAGCGAGAAAATTTGCAGAGCCTTTGATCCAGGCATTACACTATCTAGTTGGCCTGATTTGGCCGGCGGTGAAGTTTCAGCGATGCGCTCAAGCGGGCTGAACCGCGTCCGAGGAAATCAACTCCGGCGCCACATGCGACCTCATTGCTGCCCTTTGCAGGCTCATGCAACAGGCTGGCAGCGGTATTCATCGCCATCCACGGGAAATTGGACGCAGTCGGCACGATAAGCCCGTTACGGCGTAGGCGTTTCGATCATTGATCCATGTCGGGCGCGCCCTGCTGGCATCTTGTAGAAATGCCCGATCGGCGCACGCGATAAGGTTCTTGTTGGTAGGCGTCGTGTGCTTGATCAGTTGGCCTGTAGAGCCACTCACATCAGCCAGTTCCACGCCACATGGGCGACTCTGGATGCACCAGAATTGCCAGCATCCGGATAAACGCCTTCAGATCCGAGCAGCCGCCTTGCTGAAACGTCCTCATGCACGATGCAGGACGCCCTTCCCACAGCAGCATATCAGCGCCGGTTTCACGACTGAATGTAGTAGCCCAGATAGCTGATCAGGGCGCCCAGAGATTCTCGCCTTGTTCCATCATGTAGTGCTCAACAATCTGCAACGGCACAGCTGGAGGTCACCGAACCCAATCCGCCACGCGCCTGGACGCCGCGACGTATTTGCAACGACCACACAGTGCGAATCAGGGCATTTGCTGATCAACAGAACGTCAGAAAAAACTCATCATCGGAACAAAGCCGATATCCAGCGAAACCAGGTTTAGCGTCCAGCGCGGATTCCAGATACGCGCTTCTCAGGGCTGAGATCTTTGCTGTATTCACCATGAGCGCACACGGCCACCACCAGAGTGAGGCCTCCATGGTCGCGACCCAAGAGCCGCCATTTCCAACGAATCGGAAGACACATTCCGCCGTCTCCTCAGCCAGGACCTTGAAGCAGCGTTCGGTATTGTAGTATATGCGCGACAGCACTGCGTTTGGGCCTTTAGGCTCAGCTGGCGAATGCGCCTTTCTTGTAATTCGGGCGCTGCTCTAGCTTGCTCAGTGGGCATCACCTGCTTGGCTGCCAGTACTTGTGTCGCCGGGTGTACGAACAGGGGCCGCTCGGGAATCGTGTGGCATGATTGATTGCGTAATACTGAATTGCATTTGCGTTTATCTTATCACGACACCGCTCTGAAACTTGAGACTTAAGCGGCTGGCCGACCAGTCCGAGAAGTACAACCCTACTAGCAACTAGAGACGCTATATGCATGCTCACCCACTTACCCGCTTTAATCAACTCCCGGCTGACGGCCGGGAGCGTTATCCAGTGGGGTGAATTTTTGGGGGCCTGGCTTGGGGGGGTACAAACACTCCCTGGGGTCTTCATTGCCTGCTCATTTGCTGCTGGGCACCTTGATTCCGGGTCCGCGCTCTTACATCGAGTCGCTACACCATGTCGCGCTGGCAGTTTTCACACGCGCCAATGATCGAAGACTACCGTTTCTCGCCGCCACGCGGACTGCTTCTGGGCCGTCCATCGCTGCTAACCTGGGCCCTTTATTTCCCGCCGGTCGCCTACTCATGAGCTCCGATGACACGCTGGGTCTGTACCGCACGGCCGCCAACGGCCCGAGCATTCCGACAGCCTCACCCTTCTGTAAACAGTGACGCATGCGATGATGGCTCGCCGCCGTGAGCGCGCTAACTGCTTACCGCCGCTACTGCTGATCGGTGGCACGTTGACGGCGGACTGTCTTGTGCATTTTGCTGTTCTTTGGCCTGCTAGCGATATGCGTATGCCGCGCAATGATCAACACACGCTTCTATGCAGCACTGCATCGTGGTATTGGAATTGCTTAAACTGGCTCATGGATGGGATTCAATATTTCTGGAAATTTTAAGACGGTGGCAGCCGCTGGACGGGGTGTGACGAAAGACGTAGCTGATCCAGAATTTAAAGCGAGAGAAAAAAACAGAGGCAGATATTTTGGATCAAGCATCACTCCCGGATACAGGCATTGCGACACTGTCATACGGGAAGTTCGACTCAGTTGGCGGTCACTGCTCGGAATTTACACGGCACGCCTTGACTCTGAGTCATGGCTTACCCAATACGGGACCTGGGGGTATTATCGTGCGATCTACCACAGGCCACGAATACGGCTGGCAGCCTTTTCTCAAGAGCCTTCTTTGTAGCTTCTTGGCCAACGTCTTCGCGCGGCTCACATTCGGCTTCATACAGCTTCAGTCGCTCTTGCCAGTGATCACTGGACTCTGACGTCCACCCAGCGCGGGTAGCATGTCGCAGCCAGGGCTGGTATGCTGTTTTTCCGGTCACACCAAGGCTGGGAATACGGATAAGCCTATTGCAGGTTCGGCGTGGGCTGCTTTACGCACTCGTTAGCGGCGGGCGAATCGGAAAGAACAGCGCTTTCAGATCGGGGACGTTTTAACGATCTTCAGCCACACACCTTGAAAACCGGGCTTCGCCGTCTTGCTTGGTTTCGATTCAGTCCGTTGAGAATCTCGATACGTCTTTGTATCAGAGTCATACATTGCATCCTTCTCTGCGCGTACAGGAAAACAATAAACGGCCTTTTGCATAGTAACTGAGTAATGAAATTGGCTGCCGTTGTTATGCAGCTTATTCAGCTGATCGCTTCAGGGAGTGTGACTCGGGCGAGCACCTAGGGGTTCCAACCTTTTTTACCGAAGGCCGAGTATAAGTGCGCAAGTAGATACGGGCAAGAAGAAGATCTGCGAGGAAAAATGGTGGGTGTGTAGGATATCGAAACTACGACAAATGGATTAAAAGCCAAGCGTCTACCAATGAAGCTAACGACCGGGAACGCCGATATAGTACTGATTTATCAGATAAACTCCAAGAATAATTTAGATCTTTGGCATGCATTCAGGCAGCACCCGTGCCGCTGAATAGAGGGATTGATCGCCCAGGCCCGCTGCGGCAAGCACCGCACGCAGCCTGCAAGCTATCGCAAGGACACAAGCCCTGCCCATGTTTATCCGCCTGATAGCAGGAGACGAACAGTCAGACTAGTAGTCCACTTCCGACGTGTCCCTGCTGTTGACTATCTCGCCTGTATCGCCTGTAAGGCGCCAGAATGCGAAATCATTTCACCCTCACCCCTGCCCTTCTTGCCAGGTTAGCCCCAACAACGCTCAAAAAGCCTCGATAAACGCCGCCGGACCAATCGGGATAACCGGAATAATCCGCGCGTTCACGCCAATGAAATATCCCGCACTTCCAATACCTCGCCAGACGACGCCAGGCAGAAACACGTGTTGCGCAGCTGGCACATAGGTAACAGGTATGGCCTCATGCGCACGTTCAGCACCCCAGCGTGCATCAGTCAGCAGAGCGCCCCATACCGTCCAGGTCCGGCCGATCACCTTGTGACTCCACTACCCCTGAGAAGCATCTAGCAAGCGCTTGGCGGCCTCACAGCTCTACACGGGTCGGCGCTGGCCCACTAAATCAACCTCAGCCGTCTAAACAACTGGAGGGCCTTCCGGGGGGGGGCAAGGGCCGACGATCGCCAATACCGTGGTGAGTCCAACCCGCGAGAGCAAGACTACGCTTTGTTTTTCTCTGTATTCTCGTGCATCTTCAGTGCCCCGGTTCGTCGTTCCCACACGTATTTGAGCTGCATCTGGAAGCGCATGGCAAATTGGTCCTGCAATACGATCCGAGCGCTCGGCAAGCGAGTGCGGGCGCGAGAGCTGCGGGTATGGGCTCGGAGAAAAACAGAAGCCTGCGCCTACCCCTCGGCGAGCGCGAGTACTGCACTCTTGAAACGTGGGAACACTCATAGTCTTTCGCACTGCGGCAGACACGACTTGACCTATCGTGCCGCCAATAACGCACAGCGTTAGCTAACGATTGCGCGACACTTCAGGGAGCCAGGGGTTTCAAATCGACCTACAAGTCGACGCGCGGGATCCACTAAGCACGATTCCAGACGCAGCCACTGGTTTCCAAGGCGAGAACCTCGTAGCCCCGCGTACACAACTGCTGCAGCAACATCAGAGCGTTCGGTGGGCTAGCGTCCACCCCCAGCTCACGCATACATAGCGCGGGCTTGTAGCCTGGCTACCCTGCTAGCAACTATCTGTCCTTTCCCTCGATACTCAATCTGTCTCGCCGCCTGACATGCGTATGCCACGGTATCAAGATATTCGCACCTCAGTGGGCAGCCGGTCAGCCCGCGAACAAAAACGCTCGCGGCAACCGAGACTACGCTTCCTCGCCTGAATGAATAGCAAAATCTCCAGTGATACAGGAGCACTGCTGACATCAGCTCGGACATGATTTCCGGCTGAACTGCGAGAAGACGCAGGCACGGCCCAAATAGCCCATTTCAACTCACCATGAACGGAAACACGCTTCGGCTTGTCGCAAAAACGCAGCTTGTACTTACACGCGCCGTAGTCGTACACGGAAAGGACTGCTCAATGCAGGTACCTGGGCGCGCTGAGGCACAGGCGGAATCTAACAGTTATTCAATAGGGCTACAGAGAACTCTGGAGCTTAAACTCTGGACGTTCGAAGATCACGGAACCGGAGCAGCTGGTGCGGACCGGAAGAGTTGGGATGTCTTACAACACTCGCGATAGCGAAGGTGCGGGGTTTAGTCTCATGCCCAGCACGGCGCTCCCACATCAGCCAGCTTCTGCTAAGAGGCCATCACAGCTTCCCTTGCGGCCCCACGCAGGATACTGGCTGATCACACGTGACGAAGCGCGCCAGCGCTTCACAGCTCGACTGACCATGTGGATCTCGCCAACCAAATTCACTGAGCGTTGCCGCATATCCGCTGTTCGGTAGCGGCCTGACACGAAGATGAAGGCTGAATGGCGTGTTTTTGCAAAATTCGACGCTCGGTGAGCAGAGGCTCAAACGGCCGCGTCATACATTATTTTTCACGCTCCGATCTGGCTTCGGCACGCAGTGGCCTTAGATCCAGTTGCAGCGCGGACGGCCGCGGTGGATCGGAGCCCGCCATGTGCGAGGCACATTTAGCTGGTTGGAATAGGTCCAGTCCAAGGACCGTGTGTGCGTGATCGGGTTGCGGTCAACACCGCTGCCGAAGTACGTCTGCGGTCAAGATCCTCAAACGATCCAATCTGATCCTGCTCATTTTGTGAGGCTTGTATTCCGCTCTTTCTCACCGAAGCCGGGCGCAACATGGGATGATTTCCTGCTGCAGCCTGATACAGTCTTGCTGCATAAAGCTGGCTCTCTTGAAAGGCCCATCCGTGCCTGTTGGGCGCAGGACATCGACTGATTGTTACGAGGCACGCCCGAACCACCGTCGGGGGATAATGTGAGTACCTGTGCTAACTGCCGCAAACTGGCAATAACAGGACAAGCGGCTGGTGAAGGGATCCTGCTGGAACGCCGTTGCAGGAAGACGCTGGCTGGAAGGCGTTAAGCGCGAGGTCTACACGACGTTCTGGACCAAGGTTCTTCGCTTGAACCAGTTATGCGCGCTTTGTTCTTCGCCATTAGGAGAACAGTCAGCTGACCGACAGAAACGGCCAATGTCAGAATAACACAGGAACGCTGAACGCGCAGCACGATCGCTCGCCCAGAGCCATTGTTGTACTACGGGCGTGCCGCGTCGTCAAGTGTGGCCTTCAGCACTACACGTGGCCAGCAGCTTTCAGGTCCTTGTGCAGTTGAACGTCAAGGGCGCGCATAGTTTCAGGCTTCAGGTCAGCGCTATCGAACTCGCAAAGTTAGAAATGGTGATAGCACGCAGGCAAGCTTCTTCGGCTCCATGCTCATGCGTATCGCATTGAGGAGAAGAGGAAGGGTGGTGTAACCGTGTTTCGATCATACCTCTGCTCTTTTATGTAGCAATCGTATCGCCTTGCCGTGAGGAAAATCCAACTGATCACGCCTGAAAGGTCCTCTAGAATCCTAGTGCTCGCAACATCTTGCCAATTTTAAGATATCTTGCATCTATTAAAATCTCTCTTGGTAATAACTCCATTGTATGGTTAGTGGTTTACACGACTTATGCAGGTAATGGAGACCCATGAATTGAGTACCGCAGAGTCAGTGAATGTCGGAATCTTCGACCTAGCACGAACCATTGTAGATACCAGACATATGAGAACGCCCCGTCCACTAGTTGACGAGGTTGACATAAATTAAATAAGCTACGTTAGAGTGCGACAGATAGGAAGAATCAAATCTAACGATGTCTGTAGTTAACCCTCAGATGCCGCGTAGAAGTCTGCGCCTAAGACAATCATGAAAAAATTACGGTTGCCAATCCTGGCAGCTGACCAGATGACCATGTTGCTGACATCCAGCGAAGTTTGCATGGCATTAATGTGAGGGCTGGATGGGGAGGGGCCGACGAGTCAGCGGATTCGGTATTTCCGCAGTTTTTATATTCCTGTTTGTAGTATCTGCGGGGCGACCGCCACGATCGGAGCGTGAACGGCCAATCGTGCTGTATCCACTCCAGTTGGCTCAGATTCAATCGCGTGATGATTGAGTCCCCTGCGCATTTGTTTGCTTGCCAAACTCCATGACGTAATCTCCGGTTGCGTCACGCGCGTGACAGACACAAACCCAGCCCTGCCATCGGGCGACCACGGAGACGCCATTCAGGCCTTCGGAAAACTGGTAATAGCTCACAGACGTCCGTTTGCAACTACGTGTATATAAATTTCCGGACGACCGCGACTCGACAGAGACGTAAGCGATCGCTGACCACCCGGCGCAATAGACGGTCAGACATCGCGCTCGCGTGGACGCAGCACATGTAAACGGGTAGCGGGTGGGCACATGCATTATCGCCTAGGCGCGGGGGGCCCCCTGTACGCGATCTCTATCGCCTCCTTGCAAACAACGCACGTTCGCGCTGGGCCAGAGCCATAGGGAGTAGCTTGGGTAGTTTAGGCACCGCCGAAACCCGGATCCTCCGTTCGGAGAGATTTGCGATCATCAGTGAGTGCGCCATAATGCGCAACTGCGCCGAGTACCTGACGTCTTGGACATCAGCACTTCTTTCATCGCACCACACTGTAAGACTGAATACGGCAATCAAACGCGTCTGCGGACGGATCCTCTGTGACTGGCCGAGCTACACACATACTCGACGCCCGAAGCATGCGCCAGTCACCCAGGGCCATATAATATCTCGCTTGCTAGTCAGGATTTCTCTGAGCATGTTCGAGCGATCAAAGGCGGTCATACTATCCAGGTTAGGCAACATGTTGGATTGGTATTTGCGCCAGATCCTCCTTGGAGGTCTGGGTGAACGCGCCTGCAGACGAAAGGAACGACCAGCGTATCGGTGTCCCCTTGTCAGAATATACGACGAAGTGATCTCAGTTGGACTACTGTGCGAGCACGCTTTGAGCATCCAGTCAAGGATTAGTAGCTACAGCCAATTTCATGACATTTCATCAATATGACTCGACAGAATCCTTGCTTGAAACGCAACGTGCGCTTGGATACATATGCGATCAAAAGTCGCGGCGGACGCGTACAGCATGCTCGCACTTTCCGGAATCGGCCTCACATTTCCTGACACGCCTGGCGACAGCTGACTGGTCCAAAGCTGACTCACCACTGGCAACGTAGGAACCACACCGCATCCACTGGGGTTAATTTGCTCCGTCCCGGCAATCGTATGCATGATCACCACATCTACCACTCTACCAATTTTACGCCCGTAGGCGGACCGCGCCATTAGCTCACCATCATAGCGCCGGTATCAAGTATCGTCAAAGCTGGTCCGCCATTCTCACTCGACCTGTCAGCCTGTGCCTGGCTGAATTACTGGTATCATCACGCCGCAATCAGCCAACACTGCTCTGCCTGTGGCCTCGTGCAGTCACGTCGCTGCTCGCGCTGGGCCTTGTCGAGGCGGTGGGCTTTCTTAGCGGGCATCCGCAGCGGCCTTTTCTTGGCGCTTCATCGGCCGCCCTGCTATCTTCGCTGCTTCTGCGCAGCACTGTTTCTTCGCCGCCTTATCATCGGCGGCTTCGCTTCTGCAGATCGCGCAGACGGCAGCCTCCTTCTTGGCGGCCTTCTATCAGCCGGCCTGCTTCTTCGCCCGCATCGGCCTTGCGGGCCTCTGCCGCCCCAGATAGGCCTTTATACAGACCTCTGCCTTTTTTCTGCAGCGTGGCATCTGCCTTCGAGCGTCGCCTGTTTTCTCGGCATCCTGCCCTGCTTCTGCCTGTCTGCTTCCTTGCACGCCGAACGCCGGCCCACGCAGCCCGCTTCCAGCAGCATCCTTTCCGTCGCCGGGGCCCTGCGCCGCTGCCTTTTTCCTGCTTCTTGCTGCCTCCCTGCTTCACACTTCTCGCCCTTCTCCTCGTTCTGCCCCCCGCTGCCGCCCGCTCATCTGCCGCCTCACCAGCGCCCACCCTCCCCCCCATGCATCATCCGCCGTCCGTAGCCGCCGACACTCTTGGAGTCTCAACACTCGAACACGCTGTCGCTTCCCTATCTGCTTGGGCGTGCTCGAATTTCCGGCGCGCTGTAAAGGAGCCACGACACCACTATAGCATTCCATCGCCCACGCCAAAGATCGCACGGCAGGCCTCTCGCACGTACTGGCGCGCCATAAACCCGCCTGGTGCGGCTGCCCGCTGATCTTAGCGAGTATTCACGGCAAGCCTCGTAATCAGGATACCACGTTAGGAACACGCCTGCTGAGACGAGTAGCCATGCCAGATCAACACTTACAGTCCAGTAATCCTAGCGCCCCCCGCTGACATCACCGACCCGCAATGTCCCCAACACAAGCTTCCAGGCGTCGCCGCCATCTCATTTGGACCACCACCACAGCACATTCTCTTTTTCCTATAGATGCATGCGCGACACTAGTCGGTGCGTGGGATGTTGTCGGTAGGTGCGATACGGGGTCTCGCCAGGGTCTGCGAGTGGAGTAGAGGTGCCATGCGAGCCAGCGCACAGGACGCGTCAAGAAGTGATTGGTGTCTGAGGGCATAAACATCGCTGAAGATACCTGAGGCAAAATCAAACGTTGACCCGGTATTCATCACCATGGGCCGGTCCACCATAAAGAGTAACCAGCACAACGAGCATTCACGTCGATCATAGGGGGCACGACGTTCATCTCTAGCGATGGGCGTTGCGTTTCTGCCGCCCTTCTACCTATGCGACTGTCATTTTAACTCCGTATATTTTGCGTCGTTACTGGCTGTGAACGCGCGGGTTGCATGAATGCTCGAGAACTCCATCAGCGAAGCTGTATACCGTTTGATTCTAACAGTCTCCGGTTATCTCTAGGGCGGCAGAAAAACGGTTTTATGCTTAACCGACCGGCGGAATCGCAGCCAATAAACATGTCCTAATTAAGCTCAGTGGCATATCCACCATTGTGTATCGGCTAATTACTCCCGGCGCCTATCAGTCGCCTGTTTGTGTCGCTTTTTTGCTGCTGCACTTGGGCACTCACGAGCCATCTCATGATTCACGAGTTTCATTGAGCTCCATTACCCCAGTACCACCGACCACAGCGCTTCTTTCTGACTTTATTTCAGCGGCCCTGGTTCGAACGAACGTATTGTAGCATAGGAACACCGGCAGGCTGGCAACTCAGACCGCTCTTCTTTCCTGAGAGCATAGCCTCCTAACGGCGCATGAGCGCTGCACTGGGCGTCCCAACACTCACCCGTCATCCCGGATCGGGTTTGAGACGCACGGGCTGATTGTTCGCAATTGCCGCGCCGAAAAATTCCTTGGGAACGCCCCGCCCACGGAAAAAAAAAAACAGTCTCTTTGCTCCCAGGACCGAGTTGGTTAATTTCGGCGGCTACCAGGTTCACCCCTGGCCGCATAGAGCTTGGGACAGGTCACATGAGGGTCACTTGACCAGGGGAAAAGCGATCTCGAAATAAATCCGCTCCAGCGGCGGATTTGCCGAAGGTCGCTAGGGGAAAAAACTTTGCTTTTTTGCGCTGGGAGGAAAAAAAAAATTTTTTAAACCCCAAAAATTTTCTTTTTCTTTCTTCCTTTTCCTTTTTTTGTTGTGTGTTTTTTTGGTTATTTTTATTTGTTATCTTGTTTTTTT
>Ga0163217_1013169_pt1 | contig 10444 bp, 10 predicted proteins | sample SynspAceP_FD_185933 | JGI IMG/M metagenome (GOLD analysis project Ga0163217, IMG submission 185933) | Saline lake microbial communities from Ace Lake in Antarctica - Synechococcus sp. Ace-P (PacBio error correction) | ecosystem: Environmental > Aquatic > Non-marine Saline and Alkaline > Saline ... | reverse complement strand
CCCTTTCCCCTGTTGCTGCGCGCCGCCCGAGGTGAGCAAGGCTGCGGAGAGGCCGCCAGTTTGTGGATGAATGCGCCAGGCCGGGCCTGTTTATGAAGGTGTATCGCGAGCTGCGGTGATCGCCACCCCGGCTTCCGCGAGCGCTCTGGAAAACGCCGATCTCTCCTACCGAGATCTCGATGCAACCGTTACCGGGCTTTTGCGCCCGTTTTTTTTTTTCTTTTTTTTTTCTATCGCTCAGGGGCAACGCGGGTTGATCCATTTTCTCCGACATCCTCACGCCCCTGCGGGCCTCGGCATTGACTTCGACATCGTTGAAAGCAAGGGCCGATCATCGATCCGCCGATCCGCAGCCGGGCCCAGGTGGAGGCCCTGCGGGCGCTGAAACCCGGCCGAGGCACTGCCGTTTTCGTTGAGGGTGAGGGGTTCGGGCGGCATGCGCCAGAGCGTGGGGCACAGGCGGCGTTGCTCGGCTTCGTCGAGCCCCCTGGACCCTGGCGCCTATGCGTGGAAAGCAAAAGCAGCCAAGAATTATGCGGTCATCAGGCGATGGCTTTCCAGGAGCCTTGCCCTGCGCACCAGTTGCTGGCGCCATCTGGCCGATGCGATCGCCACCTATGTGCGCTACCAGATCGACAGCGGCGCCAGGTGGGATGCAACTGTTCGATCCTGGGCAGCCAGTCAGCCCCCCTCGATTACGACGTTTCGCCGCCCCCTACCAGAAACGGGTGGTGGATCAGGTGGAAGGCCACCCACCCGACACCCCCCTGATCTCTATATCTTCTGGCAGTGCCGGGGTGCTGGAGCGCTATGGCTAACACCGGGGTCGATTTCATCATTCGTTGGATTGGACCGTGATATGCCGATGCCTGCCCGCCTGCCGGAACATCTCGTGTGCGGGCAATGTGGAATTCCGGGGCTGTTGTTTGGCACCCCCGGGCGATCCGGCGCCCGGGGTGGTCGACACGTTTGCTCAAGGACCAGGGGCGGTCCGGCCACATCCTCAACCTCGGCCACGGCATCCTGCGGGCCACCCCGGAGAGGGAAGCCCGGGTGTTCTTGAAGCGCAAACGGTGGAATGAATTGATCGGAGCCGCTGGTTGAGCGCTCCGGCAGGTTCTTGATCACCGGCGCCAGGTGGCTGCGATCGGTCAGGCGATCGGCCAGCAGTGTACGCGAATCCGGATTGTGGAGCTTGCTGCTGTGGCTCGCGCGAACCCTGCCAAGCTCACCGCCGTCCTCTCCGAATCCCCGCATTCACCCTTGCTGGTGGGTTGATCTGCGCGACCAGGAAAGCCCCACCCGCCGCGATTTGCCTCGGCCCAGCGGCTGATTCCACACGGCCACGGCCTTGGGGTGATCCCGAGCGTTGCCCATCAGGTGAACGTAGGTTGGCCAGTCAAGGAACGTGCTGGGGGCGCACCGACCCGCCAGGTTGGAGCAGGTGATCATACTTCTCACCGCAGCATCACCGACCGCGATCCTCAAACCTGCTGCCGGAGCGGCGGCCTACGGCACGAATACATCCAGACCAAGGCCCTCTGCTGCAGCAGCTCGAGGACCATCCCCTCGCTGGAGCGGATCGTGGCGGTGTTTCCACACTCGTGTCGGTGGATCGGGTGCAACCGGGCAGCAGCCGTGCCCACCAGCACCTTCACCGCCGGGGCTCAACGAGGTGGTGCGCTGGTTGTGCGCTGGCCGCTTGGACTGCGCGGGCTGAGGCCAAGCTGCCACATTCACCACGCCGGAAGACATCCGCCCGGGTCTGCCGTGATCTACCCTGCAGCCCCACCAAACCCAAACCCGGAGGGCCGGCGGCAGGGGCCCTGCGGCGGCCTGGTGCATCGGCAGGCCGGCGGTCAGCGTCGGACGACACCGTCAGTCGCCTCTGCCGCTGGCCGGGAGTCCCGCCCCCCCGTTGGCCTGCAGCTCAGCGGCTGGTTGATCGAAGGCCCTGAATCAAGGTGCTGCCGATCCGAGGTGAAACGCCTGGAGATCGCGTTCAGCATCCCGCCAGCGGCCACTTCGTGCAGGAGCGATTCAGCCCACCGGAGCGTTCGGGCTTTGTCAGCCTGGCTCCAAGCTTGGAGCTGGCGTCTTGGGACCGCGGGCTGGCCGTCAGTAAGCACCTTCACCCCGTGAAACCATTGGCCCTGAAGGGGTGTTCATTTACCTTAGTATTGGACAACTCTTGGATTTGCCATGCGCTCCGCTGTTATGCGTCCCTGGTTGCCTTCTGTTTTGCCCCTGATCAGCGGTCTTTGCTGGCCCTTTGCCCGCCGATGCCGCCACCGTGGAATGAAGTTGAGGCACAGACTCGGGCATGCTCGCTTTTGAGCCAGCAGCCTGACCATCGCCAAAGGCGAACACCGTCGCTTTGTCAACAAACAAGCTGGCCCCCCAAACGCGTTGATTCGACGGCCACGAAGAGCTGAGCCACTCGGCCTTGGCCTTCAACCCGGGCGAATCCTGGGAAAGAAACCTTCAGTGAAGTGGGCACCTTCAACTACTGCGTGCGAACCCCACCGGGTGCCGCAATGGTGGGCAAGGTGATTGTGAGTGAAGCGGGTCGTCTGCTTTCTTGATCAGCTCGAAGCTGAGCAGCGAAGCCGGTGATTACAGGCTTGTTTTCGATCGTGGGCGGCAGGTGGCTTAGGGCCAACTGCCGGCCTATTTTGTATCGTTGCCCGGATTTTTCCATGCGCGCCTGATCAGCTTTTTCGCTCTCTGTCTTGCCCTCCTCTTCGGTGCAGCCCAAAGCTTGCTGACGGATAGCGCCCATGGTGGCAGCTCTTCTCCGCAATGCGCGGCTGCACATGGGAGGCCGCAAATTGGTGAATGCGAGTCGCACCTTGAAGCAGGAGCTTGGAGGCCTTACCTGCGCGATTACACCACTGATCATGAGGCAGCCAATCGCCGCCCAAGGTCACCAAGGGCAAGAACGCCATGCCCGCCTTCCTCGTCGGCTTACCGAAGCCGACATTGTTGTTTTTTTTACCGATGTCGCGGCCTATGTCGAAGAAATGGCGGCCAAGGGCTGGACCTGATCTGTTTCGATTCTTGAACTGGATTGGATCCTCGAAATCACGCCCGCCTTTGGCGGGCTTTTTTGTGCCCGCTGAAAGCCACGCCAAGCTCACGGCTTGCTGGGGTGGAGGGCGAGCCACCTCAAGGGTAGAGATCTTCGGGATCTCGCGGATGTCCGTACTCACTGGGGAGCACGCCATGGCATGGCGGTGAACCACCAGCAGCATTCCTTTTTCGGCATCCCTGCTGCTGCGACTCGAAGCTGCGTGAACTCCCGCCACCCCAGCCGGGCCACAGCCCCGTGACTTCTCGCTCTCCATCCTTGAATGTCCGTGAGATCGACCGCGGCATCATGATCATTCGCGCCCTGTTGCTGCTTTCTGCCCTTTGGTCGCCGCCACCACCCCCTCCCCCCCAGGCTCAGACCTTCTCTGCTGTATGGCTGTCCCCTGCTGGTTACCCCGGCAGGGATGCTGTTTCCACCAAGCGGCTGCTCCCTGCCCAGGTTTGCCCGCAAGAATGCCGGCGGGTGTCTGTCGGCCTTTCGGATGCCATCACGGCGCCCGATGGGGCTGCCCGCGTTCAAATTGTGTCCCCCACCAGACCCGTGGCATTGAGCTCTGATGGTAAGAGGTGGCAAGGGATTCAGCTGGGGCGCAGCAGCCGAAAAGGTGAGGTTGAGCGCGGCTGGCTCACCGGGCGGCGGCCGGCAGTTTCATTGCAGCCAATGTTGCTGGGTGGGTGGATTCCATTCAGCAGCACGATCGCCATGGCCAAGCTCCAGGCCCAGTGACGCTCAACGGCTGGATCCGGGCCTCGCCCTTTGGGTTTGAAGCGAAAACTGCGGCGGTTTGCCCCCAGGCCTCAATGAAAGGCGACGGCCGCTGGGGTGAGTTCAGGTTCATCGTCGGATGCCAGCCCATCCGGTCGTCCCCGTCCCGGTAGAGATTGATCAGCACCAGTTGAAAGCACAACCAGCGAACGCGTTTAGCAGCGCACCGCAAATCCAGAACGCGCGGGGATCCAGGGCTGGGGCGATCTGCTGTTCACCGCTGTAGGTGTAGCAAAACCAGGAGTCGGCCATCAAGCAGGTGGCCGGGGCAGGAAGGCCGCTGCTGCCCGAAGATCTTGAAATCGAGTCTGCTGCCAGGGCAACCTCCGCTTGCAAGCCTTTTCAGCTGGTGGCGTCGGCATCAAGCAGCCCAGGCCTGGCTGTGACGCCAGCTTCAGGAGTCTGGTGTCAACGCGCAGCCGTAGACGGAGATGGTGGTAAAGCTGAAGACGGTGGCGTGGGCCGTTGTAGCCACTGCCCACTTCATGTTCACCTGGGCTGACGAGGCTGTTGGCGGGGGGCAGCACCGGGCCGAGATTGCTTGAACTTCCCCGGGGCTGGCGTCGAAGGTTTCATTCACCACCTGAAGGGTTGTGCCAGCGCTGAATTTCAGATAAGGCCTGGATCGGAAAGGGGCCCGCCTTGGTGGAGGTGGATTTTGAAATTGAGCCGGCCCTAGCTGTTGTAAGGCGCTGAGTCACCGCGAAGTCGGTGTGGAAGTTGGTTGCGTCCGAAGGGAGAACACCAGGGGGACCGTCGAGCTGGCAATCGACTTGCTGACGCTGGTGCCGCCACCCACGGCGTTCCAGCTTGCTGCACGGGTGCAGCCTGCGCCCCTGACGTCAGCAGCACCCCGCCTAGGAGCAAGAAGGCGAGCCAGGCAGGGCCGTGCTGAAGCGGGGGCGCAAAAGCGTGAAGAGGAGCAGAGGCATCACGGATTCTATTCAGTGGTTCAGTAGGAAAAACATAAAAGAGTGCTCTGCCGGGCTCGGTTCGGATGATTCGCTATTTGTTTCGGGCCACCCACCCTGTGGAGCCAGGGAGCGGCATTTACGGTTTTCCTACACAGAAACAAACGTTCAGGAGGTTTCAAATGCAACCCCACCGCCGAGCAGTTTCACGAGAAGGGCCTGGGGCGCGATCCGTCGCCGCCCAACAGCTGGCCCAGCAGCGCCGCCACCACAAACTCGAAACCGAAATCTGTCGTTCGCGGCCCTCTTGGCAGGAGCCTGGCCTCGGCCACGCGCATTTCTCGAGAGTCGGGGAGTGCGATTTCCGCCGTGCTGGCCAGAAGGTGGAAACGTTGCATCAGCACCGCAAGCCCAGCCTGGGTGCGGCGGCCTGAGTCTGTTTTTTTCTGGGCCAAGGCGTCAACGCCCTGCTCGATCAGGCTGAGGGTGTTTCAAGAAGGAGTTCACAAGACAGCTTCCTTTTCGATGAGCACTGCTGGTTTGGCCCTGGCAGGCGATGGGCGTTGGGGGCGCCAGCTGCTCTTCGCCGTTGCGGCATCGATGCGGCGAAACTACGGGAGGCGATTGATGCGGTGCCGAGGCAGCCAGACGGTGACCGATCAGAACCCCCAGAGGGCACTACGAATCCCTGGAGAAATACGGGCCGTGATCTCACCAAGCGGCGCGGCGGAGGGCAAGGCTCGATCCGGTGATCGCCGCGAGAGGAAAATTCGGCGCAACCATCCAGATCCTCAGCCGCCGCACCAAGAACAACCGGTGCTGATCGGTGAACCGGGTGTGGGCAAAAACCGCAGATCGTGGAGGGCTTGCCCAACGCATCGTCAAACGGTGATGGTGCCTCGGCCCTGCAGAACCCGCCAGTTGATCTTTCGCTCGACATGGCGCCCTGATTGCCGGCGCGAAATACGCGGTGAATCGAGGCAGCGGCTCAAGGCCGTGCTCAAGGGAGGTGACCTCCAAGCGAAGGCCAGATCGTGCTGTTCATCGATTGAGATCCACACCGTGGTGGTGCTGGTGGGGGGGGGGGCCCCCCCCCCGCGGGGGCTCGATGGGACGCCAGCAACCTGCTCAAGCGATGCTTGGCCGCGGTGACTGCGTTGCATCCCGGTTGCTACCACCCTCGATGAGCACCGCCAGCACATCTGAGAAGGATCCGGCCTGGAACGCCGCTTCCGCAGGTTGTTCGTGGATTCAGCCCACGGTGCAGAAGACACGATCTCGAATCCTGCGTTGGCCTCAAGGAGCGCTATGAGGTCCCCCGGCGTACGCATCGCCGATAAACGCGCTGGTGGCAGCGGCCGTGCTCTTCCAGCCGCTAAACATCGCCGATCGCTTCTTGCCGGATAAGGCGATCCGACCTGATGGATGAATCAGCGGGCCCGATTGAAGATGGGAGATTTCACCTCAAGCCGAGGAGATCGATTGAGCATTCGATCGCAAGATCCTGCAGCTGGAGATGGAGAAGCTCTCTTGGGCGCGAATCGGACCCGGGCAAGCCAAGGAGCGGGCTGGAAGCGGATCGAGCGGACTGCGGGAGCTGAAGCGAACAGCAGAGCGGCCTTCAATGTCCAGTGGCGAAGGGAGAAAGGGCGCCAATCGATTGCCCTCTCCTCCGGCCTCAGGAAGGATCTTTTTGAGCAGGTGGCAGTTGGCAGGCTGGAACAGGCCAAGCGCAGCTTACGACCCTCAACCGGGCGCCCAGCTGGAGTACGGCACCGCGGCGACACTTCAACAAAGAAGCTCCGCGGCCAAGGAGGCGGCCCTTCAACGCCGAAACGGCGAAAAGAACCTGTTGCAGTGAGGAGGTCACCCAGGCGGACATCGCCGAGGTGATCGGCCAAGTGGAACCGGCATTCCCGGTGGCCCGGCTTGGTGCAGAGCGAAATGGAGAAGCTGCTGCATTCTCGAAGCGGAGCTGCACAACGGGTGATCGGCCAGCAGCAGGCGGTCACGGCGGGGTGGCAGATGCCGATTCAGCGCTCCCGCGCCGGAGGTATTTCAGATCCGAATCGGCCGATCGCTTCGTTCCTGTTTCTTGGACCCACGGGCGTTGGCAAGACGGGAAAACTCTGCAAAGCCCTGGCCCGCCCAGATGTTCGACAGCGGACGCGCATGGTGACGCATCGACATGAGCGAATTACATGGAGAAGCACGCTGTTGAGGCCGCCTGATCGGCGCCCCTCCCGGCTATAGTGGGTTACGAAGAGGGTGGGCCAGCTCACCGAAGCCGGTGCGCCGCCGGCCCTATGCGGTTGATCCTGCTCGATGAGGTGGAAAAAGGCCCATCCCGATGTGTTCAAGTACTGCTCCAGGTGCTCGATACGGTCGCCGTCACGACGGCCAGGGCCGCACGGTGGATTTCACCACACGGTGCTGATCCTCACCAGCAACAATCGGCAGCCTCGATTCATGGATCTGGCCGGTGATCCGGCCCGCCATGGCGAGATGGAGAAGCGAGTGAACGATGCCCTGCGCGCTCACTTCCGCGCCGGAGTTCCTCAAAACGCCTGAATGAATCGATCATCTTCCACAGCCTGCGCGCCGATTGAACTCGCCAGGATCGTTGTGGCATCAGGTGGAACGTTTGCGTCAGCGCCTCGAAGGGCGCAGCTGGGCCTTGAGCTGGGAGCACCGAAAGCACTCGACTGGGATCGCTGCCGCCGGATATGACCGGTGTATGGGGCCCGTCCACTTTGAGCGTGCGATTCAACGGAGCTTGGAAACACCCATCGCCAAAGCGATTCCTGGCCGGATCGCTTCCTTGGAAGGCAGGCACGATCGGCGTCGTAGCTGGGAAGTGCGGAAATGCAGAGCGTTGTGCCTCTCCCAGCCCTCAGCCATGAACTGGCGATGGTGTGATGACCAACCTGGCGTTGAGGAGCCAATCGTCCGACTGACAGCAAGGAGAGCACCGCTGCGTAACAACCAGTCACCGTGAGAAAATGGCTTGTGAGATCATCAATTGAGCGCGAATTCGACGGGCTATCGGTTTCTTTGTGCTTCAACTGTCAATCTTTTGTTTCTTTTAACAATCGCTACCTGTAGATTAATAAAAGAACGGTTCAGGCGCCTTTTTTCAATGCTGCATGTTGACATTCTACGCGTGCCGAAATCGAAGCAGCTGATGCTCAATCACGGCCCAGCACGGCGTCAGAGCTTGGTCCTGCCCGGACCACACCGCTGACCCACAGGCGGCCCAGGGCGACCGATCGTCTTGGAAAACCTGACTGAGCAGGCCGATGAGCAGCGTCGCCAGCCACGAACAAGCCTGAAGTTACTCGCCATTTGAGAACTGCTCCTACCGATCGATCGATGGAATGATGTATTTCTGGGAGGTTCAGGCCAACAGCTTGCCGTCTTTTGTTGTCGCCAGAAGGCCTGCGCAGCTTCCCATTGCCCAACCACCCTCAAGCCCGCCGTGGAGGTCAGCGACCGGTTTCACGTTCAAGCCTCTGCTTGCGCACGGTCACAGTGAATCAGTCGGCCTACGTGTGCTTGCTCTGGGCACAGAACAGCGTGCGGCCTGGTCGGGGTCTCTCCGACTGCCGGCTGTTGAGGGCTGGAACTTGGACGGCATGCCGAAGAGATGTGGCCAGCTCAGCCCGAAAGACGTCGATCAAGACCGGTTCACCCAGCGGCCGCCTTCAGGCTCAGAAGGCCATGAAAGTGCACCCAAGTTCAATATGCAGCCAGATCGATTCAGGCGCTGAGGGTGCTGTGGTACGGCAAGGAAACCCCATTTGATCTTGGCAGCGGCAGAGCCGAATGCAAATCGATCTCCGCGAACTTGCATCGTATCCGCACCTGGCTCGACACGGCAATCCAGCACAATCCTGAAACGCAGAGCGATGCCGAATTGCCTCAAAACGACGCTCCATCCTGATGAACTGTTCAGAGATGAGCTTGCGAGATCCATTCCCGTTACGGCTGCGCACCAAGCCAGAGTCGGACCACATCCGATCTAGTCCAGGCGGCCCCGCGCGGCCACCTACCGGCGCCATTCAATTGCTATTGATTGAACATTGACGATGGTCACCCCGGCACCGTCGACGACGATGGAGCTGTGACTTTTGCCGATGGCCCAGTGCCAAGAGCTTACGGACTTAATCGATGAGATTGGCAGCCGCGCCCTAGTCACAGGGCGCCAAAGTCATGGGTGGTGCGCAAAAAGCGATATCCCGGTGAGGCGAAGCTTGCGCGATCTTGCGCTACCGTTCTGAATTGCGTATTTTTTGGGCATCCCAATAGCTTCGGCAAAGCAGGTTCTCGTGGCCACCTTCATACCTGGTGCGGAACCTGCTCAGGTCATTGACGTTTGTATTGTCCCCATAAGGCCCCTAGCTGGGCACCCATCTCCATGCCATCCGCTGGAATGTCTGGTAGTACCAGAGCCAGTAGTAGCAAGCGGGAGTTGGACCGAAAACAATGCCTTGATGGTGGGCCGCAATCGGTACGGCCGTGATACACCGTAGGAAAATCAAGGCCAATGTCGCCCCCACCATCACCGAGAACAAAACACGAATCGGATTGAGTCCGGTTGAGCTTGCCAGAGCGCGGCGGCAGGATTATTTTTCGATCACCTATCAACGAGAATCATCCACGCTGAACACGCGGCAGCCCAAAGCCAGAAAACTTCTTGAACATAAACAGGATGCTTCACGACCAGAATGAGCAAGGATGGCGCCAAGGGAATGAAGCCCATAGGCGATTGCAAAACCTGCAGAGGATTGGGGAAAGGTGCCCCAAACAGCATCAAAGGGGGCGTCAATGCCTTGATCAGCACCACCGTCAGCACCAGCTGGTTGAAGATTAGCTGTTTGAGTACGCCGGAGCACCGCCGAGAACATACAGGCACGGTCAATCCGGTAACCAGGACACCAAACAATTGCGGGACCAAGCTCACCGCCATAGATCAGGAGAAGACGGGTGAGCACAACCAGGAAAAGAAGATGCTGAAGAACCCGCCTAGAGAACCGGAGACGAAACTTTGAATCCGAGCAACCACACTCTCTCGCTCTCTTGGATTGTTGCTGGCTATCGCGTGAATCAATCCACTCCGGCAACGTCTGGGACCAATCGAAAGAAAGCAATCACCAGCATGGGCACCAGCGTGGGGCGCTGGCGAGAAATTCACCCCTACGCTGAAAAGGAGCAGGAAAACCACCGGCTACGATCCCAGCTTGCGCTTGAAGCCCAGGGTTTCTGTAGCAATCGAACGACATGTTCAGAATCAAAGGGCGATCCCCGCCAGGATGAAGGTAAAACAACACCTTTCGAAAGGCGCTGGTAAGCCCACTGAAGACAGAGGTTCAGCCACGATCACCGGAAAGACGAAGCCCGAGCACCAGGGAGCGGGTAGACGGAAGGCAGGGTCATGGCCCACGGCTCAGAGGCCCGCGTCAGGGGACCCCTCGATCGGCTCCTCTTTGTGGGGTATGGGACTCGGATCCAGCGATCGGCAGATCTCACCGGTGAGGCCTTGGCGCTCATCCTGGACCAGGGCCCGTCACATGTGGCGCCTCCAGGGCGCTTGCCGCTTGGATCACGATCCCATAGGGGTTCGGTCCCGCCCAGCGCTGAAGGGGGCCCAGTTTCTGCCGAGCTCCGGGATCCC
>Ga0163217_1070930_pt1 | contig 10445 bp, 3 predicted proteins | sample SynspAceP_FD_185933 | JGI IMG/M metagenome (GOLD analysis project Ga0163217, IMG submission 185933) | Saline lake microbial communities from Ace Lake in Antarctica - Synechococcus sp. Ace-P (PacBio error correction) | ecosystem: Environmental > Aquatic > Non-marine Saline and Alkaline > Saline ... | reverse complement strand
GGTGGGTATATCCTTCGACTTTTTAACTCTCGATGCTGCAATAACGACGATCCTCCTGCAATGATAAAGAAGGTTTCTTTCTCAGGGGATTCTGCTAAATATGCGTCAACTTACTAAGTGCGGGTTGGGTATTTTCAGCATATTAATAGTATGGCTCTGAGATTTGGTATTCTTTGAACATCAATAGCCCCTAGTACCTTTTAGTAAGTTTCGGAAACCATTCAGAGTTAATGAGTGTAATGGTATCGTATTTTTAGGTTTTGCAGTGGCCTCAAAACCCTTTAAAAACCAATGTCCATCAAAACCAACCCGCCGTAGTCGGTGTTGAGAGAGGCGGGTCTTCTTCTTTACTATCTGAGCAATTAATATGGCGGAGGGTGCGTGTGTGTGTTCATACATCCGGCCAATAGTGGGCCACCCAGGAGCAAAGCAAGATCACATTTAAGCCAATATAAAAACGACTCGGATATGTTCCTTGACAAATTGTCTTGTGCCTAAATTAATACAATGGACCCGTTTATTCGCCGCAGTTCCGGGAAGAGTCAGGGTGGATAAGATGTAGATTTTGGAGAACATCCCTCAAATCTTCATACCCTTCCTTTTCATTTTTACATTTAATGGAAGTATTTTGGCGGCCGGGTTAAAAGGCTCTGTGACTCCTCAATAATCATTTCGCGTGCATATCTTTAGTTAAGCTGAAATCAATTTTTTTGATTGGCGAAGGTATCTACGTTTTCCTTATTTTATTTTTACCACTGCAGAACGAGAACATGCGCGGGAGTATACCATAACTCATAGGTAAGACATAATTTTGTTTCTTAAAACTATCAAACAAAAGTACCAGACTCTTTTGGGTTATACTCGCTGCTTTTTGCGCTAATCGGGTTCTACCCAATCACAAAAAGACAGGTGTCCTGAAAAAGGTGATCTTTTCCGTTTTCATCCATCAAGAAGGTTGAACTTTCATATGGTAGGAGGTGATGTAAAATTAAAGCTTTATATCCTTATTTAAATTTCTTGGCAGCCTCAGCTATGTGTCACTCAAATAATGGGTTCGCAGTGTAGGGCATATACGATGTCGCTCTGTTTTTGGCATAATAGGTATATGTCCATGAAAAATCAGATGGAAATGAGTTCCCAAAAATGTATTTTATTTTTCCTTATCCGCAGTGTCTTTATTTAAGGTGAAACTTTGTAGGGTTGCTATAGAGCACTTCGCTTTATTTCAATAATAGGCACTTGTGTAAATCTGTGTATATTTGTTTTTCATAGGTGATAATTATATTTATTTTTATAAAATGTACTACCTTTTCTACGCATAAAAATTACTAAAATTCTTTAACTTTCAGCAAAATGCATTACTAGCATTTAATGTCAGTAACCTAGGGTCATTGACTTAGCCTTTAGAACTGGTTTTGTGAGGCTATTTATCTCTCAAGCGATAATGGTCGATGGTCATCGTAAAAGCTTACTGCCTCATTTATTCTAACGAATAAATACGCTTTGGTTTATTTTCTCCATAATACACTATTAAATTAATATTTCGTTGAGGACGGTGGCACTTGCCGATATAAATTGTAGTTTTTTTGATTGTATTTTCTATACTTTTGCAAGTTTCCAGCGCAGTAAGAATCATAATGAATTTTGGGCCTCGCATTTAAATGACAGCTTTTAATAGTAAGGCTTTCATTTTTTATTTTTAGGAGTTGTTTTTAAAAAAAGTATGTGACAAATACAATTGTGCATCAACCTGCGATTAACAATCATCACGATGATAATTTCATTCGCAAATCGGTTTTAATTTTTATATAATCCTGTCCCATTTATATTTTCTAAAATTGCAAATGTGGATTTGAAGTTCTGTATCATGAGTATAATGGCTTAGAAACCATTAAAATACTTCAGGAATCCCCAAAAACATGACTAAAAGGGTGATGAAAAGGAATTACAAATTTCATTTACGCTTTGTCAATAATATGTTTTGCATAAGTAAAATCTATCAATCCAATACAGAAACCTATATGTGCTCGCCAAGCTAGCTTGGTGTAAATAGTAAAAAATTGGAAGTTAAAATAACAGGTCCTATGACATTAGTATCCCAAAAAAGTGCCGATAAATTTGTTTAGCACAGCGCCCATTTATGAGACCCTTTGAAAAATTTGTGTTGCTATTATTAGATTGGAAAAAGAACCTACCATTGAAGCCTAAGAACTAATCTTGGTTTGATTCAATATTCTCTTACTGACTTTCTTTAAGCTGTAAATGGAAATCGCTTCTAAAATAGCTACTAAGCCAAGGTAATTGCATGATGCACAAGCTAAGCCTGTTATCTAATTAAATCTGGTACCTTAAAAACTTGGAAGCCCTTGTATTGGATCAACGATATGCACCCCGTAGTTTCATCTCAAGAAATTAAACGACCAATACTACATACGACAACGAGTTAAATAGACGGAATTCTTTGGGTTCATTTCTTAAACAAAAGAATAGTTATAATGCTGCGAATCCCGATTTCCAATGTCATTTAGAGTATTTGTATTTCGGATGTTTTTGAAAGCGTGTTGAAGACAAGTGATGAAATTTGCATTCCTTCATAGCTGTGCCTATAATGCTGTTATTGACTAAATATGTCCTATTGAGCGGCTGAAGTTTAAGCATAATACAGGTTAGATAAGAAATTACTAAAACCCATTTTAAAACCAACACAAATGATACTACTACTAAAGGCTAAAAGATTAGCCATAGCAATATATTTTTCAATACTATATGGCTAAGCACCAAACCAGCTGCAACCAATAGTGAATCCTCGCCACGGGTTCCAAATGAGATTTGCTTTGAAGTACCAATTATCATGTAATAAAAAAAGGATTAAGCCGATATAATAACCATAACAGGAGGTAAACAGCTATCATGGCATAAGCCATCCCTGATGCACTAAAATTCCACCGTAAAAACTCCATAAGATCTTTTAGCAAGTGATCTTTTGTGTTAGGCAACCATCTAATAAGGGTATGTATTTTTTCATCCGGTCAAATGTTAGTTTATGATAAAAACTTTGGTAACTAGGTTACGTTTTTCAATAATTCACTTTTATATTTTAAAAAGGTTCAAGACTGTTTTACTTTTAGTAACGTTCATGAACTAACCTGAACGTTTAAATATATTACTCAATAGCTAAAACCTCAAATTACTTGGATTTGTATTCAAAATCGAAAGCCTTTATCTAAATTATTTTGTTCTACAGATATGGGTAAAATGTAATCGGCTCTATGCAAACATATTCGGAACTTCGTCCAAAGCATAAAGTTATCAAAAAGCCTTTTCGTTTTGATGATTAATGATATTATATCTTTTTACACTATTCATTGCAATTTTTACTTGCAAGCTCTGCTACAGCGGCTAAAAACTTTCTAGTGCAATGGTTTTGTTTTTGGTTTATCGTAGGGTTGAATACGAGATTAAAATGCAGGGGGTGATAGACCTAACTAAGGCATTCTGATTTTCCCAGAATACTAAGTGATATTTAACGTTGGTTCGTTTAGTTGCAAATTTTTTTCCAAAAACTCAATATAAGGCATGAACTACCGCTTCGTGGATTTACGGGATATTTGAATTTTTAATTTTTTGTATGGGCCGTATAGCTTTTTCTTAAATAGCCTTGGTATCTGAAGATTCGATTTAACTCAGTTTACTTAGATTCACGTAATAAACATGCTGATTCTTGAAGTTGCTTGCTCCTTTTGGGTACTACCGCTAAAATTGCTTGGCGGTTGGCCCAAATAATAGGAAACTTTTGTATCCGCAATTTCGCCAAACTGGATTCCATTTTTGTGCCATAAATCGTGCTGATACTGTTGAAACTTTCCAGTTTCGCCACGTCGATTTTTACGGTATGTCGTATAGAATAGTTTAGTGATTTATATATGATTATAAGTCTGTAAATTAAGATAGCGGCCTTTTTGTTAACGCTTTCAATAGTTATTTAGATTTACAGTTTTTCAGGCGATATGGTGCTCCTGATCCCATGGTACAAACATCTAGAAACAGCACGTTATTCTGGCAACAATGAAGTGTGTGCAGCGCCTCTTTTCCAGGGTCATAGCTGCTACTTCTCCCTGACCCAAATCTAAACTACTTGATTTTATTGTTTCAATTTATTGGGTTTGATTTCTTCGGTAGGTTCAGGGCGGATAGCTATCTGTTAAAACTATCGTTGCCACTGGTATTCGGATTAATTTATTGCAACAGTTGTCGCGCATTTTATTCGAAAGTACTTTCTTTTGCTCCTCGGACTAAATCTAAGACGGCTTTGTACATTTTTTGCGGTTTGTGCTACGGACGTTAGATTTGCCAAAGCTGTTTCTTTACAATGCGTTTTTGATCAAAAGGTGACAAAGGTTCATCCTAATAATTACCGCCGGAGATTAAAGGTAAGAAATTCTTCCCCTTTAACGTCTTCATAAACTATTTAAAATACGTGACATTTCAAAAATGCCCAAGCCCTGTTATGTTTCACTAAAAATACCTGAAGAATGTGCTCTTTTTCCCGTGTAATTCTACTCCAACCAGAGGCCCCTTTGGTATGTTGCATAGTTAAAACCTGTTGAGTCTCAAAACAAGGCAATAATCACTGCGTTTTGCGGCATCAATCAAATCTTTTCTACTGATATCAAGTGTTTTCCGGCATTTCTTCATCACCGTTAAAAGCTGCTATTATTTGAGCATCAGTTAGGAGTCGGTTTTCTTGTTAAGGCTGCTTCAAGGCATATAAATAATAACATTGCCCCCTTTAGTTGTCATTACCCAGGTGCATGGGCGTACATATACATTAAGCATTTCTAAGGTTTGAAAAGGGCTATCAGCCTTTTTCAAAAACTGTATCTAAGATGCCTATCAATTACCAGTTTTGATTTCTTTTGCTCCAGAAGTTTCTGCAAATAAGTGCCCGGCACGTTTAGTTATCTGCGGCTCTTATCATGACGTTTAAATTTAAGGCATCAAGCATTTTAAAAACGAAACCTACTTTTTAACACTTCAGTATAAAAGTTAACCATCTTGTATATTGACACTTTTTTAGAAAAGAACGGTGCATCCCGCATATATTTTTTTTTTCTACGAAGTATAATTTTTTTTCAATTTTTGATATTTTTGAGCGTATGAATTCCTTGTTAAGGATCAGTAAAACATAAAGCAAAATGATATTTATTTTTTATAATGAAGGGATTTTAAATTTTATTTTTTAGAGTCTCGTATCGCTGTATCTAACCACTGGACTTGCTATTATCCAATTCTCTATAGTCTATTCTGCATCGTAGGCTATTACAACAAATATTATTTGGCCAATATAAAAACAGATAAAACAGACATTTCAAAATTGCTATTCTGGTACCATGTTATTTAGGGTTTTCTTTATACCGAAGTATTTTCGCTAAAGTGGGCACTATTTGCAAGCTACTGACTCGCGTTTGTTCCTCGGACTTTAATTTGGAACAAAAGCAGGTCTTGTAGTAATCTTTATCCACCAAAAGGAATTAACAGGTATCCAGCACAGCGCTCATTAAATTTATAAGGACCCAGACGTTGGTAGTGACCACCACCACAATAATCTGCATCCCGAAAGGCTATATTAAAATCGATTAGGCCCCCCCGCCACTTTTTAACTTTTATTTTCCTTTTGTAATAGGGTAGCTGATGCGATAGGCGTCACTTATTAGGAAGTTCGTTTAAGAAAAATAATCGATAAAACTATCAACATCAATAAAAAGGCCTGAACCCTGGTGTCGATCTTTGAATTGGGGTGAGGCCAAATGGCATTTTCAAAATCTTTAACGTAAGGTTATGATAAAGTTTTTTGTTTCTGTGGTATATCCTCTGCAATCGGGTTTCATTATAAATTAATATCTTGACTTCCGGTAGCCAGTAGGGAGCGAATTAGACCTTAAGAATTTGATACTGTGATACATCCAGGTTCCAAAAACTATCGTAAGGGACGTTGTTCAAGCTTTAAAATATTACCTCCAGTAAGGTCTTCTCCGCTGAATTTTCATCTTCTTTTAAATGGTTTAATATCGATACGGTCTTTTCCTCTTTTTAATATTTCCATAAACATATCTCACGGTATTCCGGAAGTTATTTCAAGTTCTACAAATTAACTTCAATTGATACGACCAATTCGCGAGACAATCATAAATTGACTTATTTCTGATTAAGACTTGTCGCTATAAGCGCGTATAATTTACAGTTTTTCTTCTGGAATTCCCAATAAAGAAATCTAATCTTCATTATTACTATCACGTGTTCCAAACGTATGATTTTTTGGAAATTGTTGCGTGAAGAGCCTTAATTCGATCCCTATATTATTTATTGGTCGCAATACGTCTTTTAAAAAATAGCGATGCGCATCGACATTTGGTTATCAAATGGGTATTGCATTTGTGCTTATTTACAAGGGGGGAGTTGAATATTTCATTAGGCCTACTGTGGTATTATTTTAGAACAAGAATGAGTATCACTAAACTTAAAACAAACAATACAAATCTAAAATTGTTTTCTGATACTATTATTTTGCCCCTTAATAAACTTTATCGCTTTTACTGGCGAGATTTTTTAGTGTATATATGAAGGGATTAAAAGCATTAAGTACCACAAATCAAAACCCTATATTAACCACTAGAATAGAGAAAAATCAATATGTATGGTATGTATTCTATTGTATATCTTTAGGGTTCGGGAATTTTAAAAACCGGTATTTGTCTTTGTAACTAAATCTAGGCCCAAAGATTCCCTAAAAAAACTAATGATTAAGTAGGCGGGCATTAAATAAAAATATTTTTACCCGAATCAAATTTGTTTGCTCTAAGTTTTAAACAGCAATATTATGTGTTTCCGCTCCAATTTAAACTGTAGCTGTATGATAATCATATTATTCCCCTACGTATGTCATAAGTCAATAATTAGGCGGGATTAGTCAAAAAGATCTTCCATTGAAAAATATGTCCGTTTTTTTTTATTGATTTGGTATCTAGGTAGATAAGTTAGTCATAAATTTCATTAGTTTTTATTCATATATATCAAATTATCAAAAATTCAAATTAACTACTTGATTTGTTTTCCATTTATTCATCCGTTGAAATGTGGCGAATATCCATAAAGACATAGTAGGCATCAAACTCTCCAAAACGCTTCATGATGGCGTACATGGTTGATTTTGTTGATTGGATATTTTAGGGGCGTTATCTCTTAGAAAAACAAAAGAATGGTTATCCTGACTATTACTTTAACCGATTTGCAAGAAGCTTGAAATCGTCACCCCTTAGTCCGGTTCTTTCGCCATGTAATAGGCAAACGACTGCTACATTATTTCTTGAAAACATCCAGTTGTTATCTTTCCCTCTCCTTTAGCCAAAATCCTTTACTGCTGTCGTCAGTTTCACAATGCTCCCTTTACTAGGCCACTGCCTTTGAATGTGATTGATTGAAGGACTTAATTCAGAGATAATCTTGCTTAAGAAAAGGCGGGCCCACTGGAACTTTGAGTTTATTGTCATAATTATTTATTTTGAATCATGCCATTAAAAGCACGGCTACTTTTTCTTGATTTTCTTTTACGTCCAACCCCAGTAGATATTTGCAATTAAGCATCATACAATACAAAAATTATGGCTATTGCTTGCAATGGTATTTTTTATAATAGCACTGACACTCCATTCTTATGAGTTTTACAAAAGCAAACCGTTTGCAATAAAATATTCTATTCATATATGATGTTTTAGCTAGAGATTTTAGAGGACTTTTAGTTTTTGTAGATGCTTAAGCAAGGTTATTTAAACTTTTTTAGGAGCTAAAAACTTCATTTTTTTTCTTGAAAACTAAAAAGGGTAACTTCAGTTAAAAATCAACAACTTCTTTTCAAAATACATTTTTAATTTACACAAGTTGTATTGCATTAGCATTTTAAAGTTTGCTACAATTCATGCTAACTTGTTAAACCTTACTTCTACCCTTGGCTTCTGTAGTATGAATGGTGTTTTAGAGCGATTTTAAATAATATTCACTTTATCGGGAAAAGTATCAACGCCCTAAACGATAGCATCACGATCAAATCTTAAAAGGTTCCAAAAAGCCGATCCAGAAGTGGAAAATATGTTGGCCCCGTATGTTTACTATCTGTATAAGGCATACATATGTGGTGGTATTTTATGATATCAGGAGAACCATACCCACTGTAGCTTGATCGATTTCTTAGGTATTTAATATTCGGATGGGATAAAAATTGAGATGGATATTTAAGGAAAGGAGATTGGTTAAACATGACATACCAATCGGTGCACCCACCCCAAAAAAGCGAATGCGTAAGGCAAAAACGAATCATCTCTCTAGCGGATGGTGCTTTAGCGTGGTGTATCGACTGTGATCGGTTGTGATGTATAATGTATCAAATCCCAAAGGGCTTTACTTTGCTCTTACTAATTCGCTAAATAAGCACCAATTAAATCATCATAATTACGCAATCAATATATGGCAAAGCTTAAGGTACAATGAATACACCGAAATTTATTTGGCTACCGTCAATCACTAGTTTTTTAAAAGTAAAAAGCCAAGGCAAGTTGATGAAATCGTAGTAAGGTAAAAAAAGAGATTAGGTAAGGATGTTTCATTTTTGATAAGAGATTTTAAATAAGTAAAGGCACTTCTAAAAAGCCAAAAAAAGTGATTCGCCAACTAAAATCAGAAGACGGTGCAAAGAGGGGATTCGTTTCAAGTAATTTAGCAGTTGCTTCCATGGATTAAAAAATACAAAAATAAAACTTTATGTTTTTTCATAGTTTACAATATTAAGCCGTGGGGCATTGCAACATTTTTCAGTGTTAAGAATTATTTGCTTAACTTTTTGCGGTCTGTATTGCGGAATCGCGACAAGCCTTTGTCTTACTATAAATTGAACAATATTATCAGCTCCTAAAAAGTACACGGGCAAGTGCTTGTAAACACGTAGATCATTTTCTTCATCAAGCGCAATCTGAGCATAATGCTGTGGTTTTTAGCTTAAATGTTTTGAATTGTTTTCATATTAAATTTTGTAAAAAGCGGGTCCTGTTGTTTTCAAACAGATTAGGCATGACAAGCCAATTGTTCTTGGTGAAATCTTTTCGTGCTTCTTGGCATCAGGTTCTAAATTTCTTGGCGGCTTTTTCTTTAGTTTTGAAAAAGAATTTTTTGTTTTCGCTATGTTTTTTTTCCCGGGTTAGGCATTTGGGCTATCATCGTCAATTAATTGTATACCGCCTAACTGTTTCTACACTTTTGTTGAAATTTTTTTTCGGCGACTAAAAATAGGATTGAACTTATGACCTAGCCTTTCTTTTATTTTTATAGTTTATAAATACTTATTTTTGCCTTGCAAAATTACCGAAATAATTGGCAAAGGATTATTTTTGGAAGCCAGTTTAGGACCTTTCCAAATTTGGAAATTATACGTGGACTATTACCTATTGTTTTGAGGAAAGAGAAGCTGACTACCTTTATTTGTTTCGAGACTTTAAACAAATGCTGCGTTGAAAAAGTGCCTTAGCTTTGTAGTTAAAGGCAGTATTTTAGTATTGGTGTGGTGAGAAGCCCATAGTTTGTTATACAGCCCCAGAAAATAAGGGACGGCGATTAGATGTTTCATGGGGTGCATTGAAGTTTGTAAGGAAGAGGTGTTATTGACTAAATGTGGCAGACATTTTACGATTTTAAGGCCCGAAGTTTAGATTATTTTTTTTACTAATGAACGGAATTGCATTGTCGGAAATTATAATTTAATCCCGGTTTTTTCAATTAAAGATCCTTTAATCTGAGGGTAAATTATAGTTGACTTTAGTTATCTTATTTATTATGTTTGATGAGATGAAGATGGCGGCTATTGGTTCTGATGGTAACACCCTTTTATGGTGCAAGTAGCTTTCCCTGGCATATAAGGATAAAAAAGCAGACGTTTGATTGGCTTTATATTGATGTACAACACCTTTACCAACGAGCGCATGGGCAGATTAATTTAAAAAATGCGAATTATTTAGAAGGGGTGAGCATTTTGTGAACTTATTTTGGCTAAACTTAGCTTAAACGCCTTTAATGAGAGGAATGTTTTTGTTTACGTTATTGATAAGTAGTGTCGTTTTTTTTTACAAATTTTAAAACTTATGAAAAAGAATTTTTTTAGTTTTGCTTTGCTGTTGTGTTTTTTTTTAGTTGTTCTAAGCTTCCAAATAATGATTGACGGGATACAGATGCCGAACAAGACCGATTGGGCCAAAGCCCGCAAGCTTTTTAAAGCAATAGGGATAGATTTCTGCTTAAAACGGACTTAATAATTTAATTGGGATAATTTGAATTTTAAAAATTTTAACTTTTGAAAAAAATTGGGGGCTATTGGTTAATGGGGGTTTACAATTATCTTTTTCTTG
>Ga0163217_1102240_pt1 | contig 10446 bp, 8 predicted proteins | sample SynspAceP_FD_185933 | JGI IMG/M metagenome (GOLD analysis project Ga0163217, IMG submission 185933) | Saline lake microbial communities from Ace Lake in Antarctica - Synechococcus sp. Ace-P (PacBio error correction) | ecosystem: Environmental > Aquatic > Non-marine Saline and Alkaline > Saline ... | reverse complement strand
TATATCACTTCCTATAATTGAGCCAGGCATATTGCATGCATAGAAACCGACGGAATGGCACAGTACAAGTTCGGTGACCACGATTTTTGGAAAAAAAATACCTCCACTTTGCTATTAGGACTACTATATTCTCAATTCCATACAAGCTTGAATTGTGCTGTTGTATTCCCTGAAATCAATAACTCATGCAATAATAAGGAAAATAAAAGAGAATTTCTACTTTATTTCATTTATTATTTGTCAGTTTTGCTGCACCCGAAGCTTAAAAAACTGAGAGCAGTTAGAAACTCAAGTAGAATTAAAAAAAAATCTCCCGAGGGCCCAGACCTTGATACTTTCGGTTTCAATATTACCACCCCCCAACTATATTTTGCAACTCTAGGTTGAATATTTTTTTATTCTAAATATTAATTTAAGTTGATTTGATGACTAAATTTTCTATTTCAATGTTAATAATATATATTTTTCGTTTTTTACTCTTACCAGACGTTACGAAATACTACTCTTCCCTACTTCCCAAGTCCAAACTGGTTGGATCGAGTACTTGGAAAAATGGACATATTCGTTTAGACCCGAACTCAATGCATACATTAATAATTCAAGGTGGTATTTAATTCTACGGTTTTCATCGATTATATTCCAGTATCATCTTTCATTGGCTTGACTTTTTAGCTCTCACAAAAATCCGGTTGCCGATAGTATATAGTACATTCAAGATTGGGGGTGAAGGCAGATAAGTTCACTTCGCCTTAATTTTCTAATTGCTATAATAACTTATGTATATCAGCCCTCCATTCAATCTTCCAACTCCCCCACTATAAATCTGAAATTTATTTAGTTATCACTCCAAACTCCACCATAATACGGCCAAATAAAGCATTTCAGTGCAGTCACCAGAAATTTAGAATATTCTTTAAATGAAATTTCGGTTAATATTTGTTCTGGTAATACTTTTTTTCAACTTTGAAAAAGATTGGTTTTCGGAAAATTTTGTACTGTTCACCGGTGAGTAAGTAATTTGGATCTTGATTAACAAGGGATGGGAAAGAACACTATTCAACTATTATCATCCGTCAAAAAAAAGGTTTGCGATAATAGGGGATTCTGTGGATGGCAGCCCTTTTCACATTGATTTGAGTTAATGATTATCTAGCTTCTCAGAAATTATTCGAAGGCCAACACGATTTAATTTCTCCCGATATCTTATCAAAATCAAGAACACTCAATTTCAATTTCGGGTTATGATATAACTAAAGAAAAACAGTATCCAAGATTATCTTTCTTATTAAGGATAACACTAACCTACTTTATTTTGACGAGTTCGCATTCACTTACTGAAAAGGAGACTTTACTTGCCGAAGGATTAGACATTCATTTATTTCTCAATCGAATCTTACCCTTTCATTCACTTCCTACGTAAATAGATTGTGCTATTTATCAAATTTAAATGCCACATTCCCGCTTTTATTCTTGAAAGAATTAAATGATTTCGATTCCATCTAGGCCACTTCGAAGGAATTGGACTTCCCTAATTTGAAATTTTTCCAGAACCTTGCTGCCTGTACCGACATTCGACGGTACTATTGACCGCAAAAAATTTATTTAATATTAAAACATGATGCTCAACTCATTCAAGATAGACACTGACATTAATTTAGCACTGTGATGTATTTCTCCTGATAATTCCCGATCTGGCATTTTCAAACCTTTGGGTAATCATTACATCAAGAACTATTGCTCCGGAAGTCTTCACCTCAGTACGCAAGCAATGAACTAGTTAATAAAAACATATACTTAAATTTATCAAGATTTAACCATGCCACTAACTATTTGGACCTGCAAAACCCATAACAACTGTTTCGACTCGGTGATCTTATTATCACATTATATATCCACGATGGTAAGTTGTTCCTGGGCACGCAATATTTGCATTATGTCCTCAATCATTAGCAACGACAATCATCAGCTCCGCAGGCATATCAAGATTGTACTCGTATGGGAATGCGGAAAACTTAATGCAAATAAACCCCTAAACTTAAAAATTGACTTTTGTTCATTCTTTTTAGTCGTTGTTGCCCTTCAAAGGCAAAAAGTATGCCGAGAGCGAGTTAGAATATTGAATTATAAAAAATCTAATCCGATGCGGCCAGTACCTTGATATTTCGGTTTCACGACATGCCTCCCCCCCAACTCTATTGCAACCTCTAGGATTGAATTATTTTTTTAATATAAATCGTGTAAGACTGATTTTTCATGACATAAATTTTTACTAAATAAAATTAAAAAACCCCCACGGTGGTTCTCATCTCACCGTCGTTGTTTATATTCCTGCTACTTCCATCATGTCCGAAATTCGGTATTAGAATGCGCCGCTAGGAAACATGTTTTATTTAAAGAGACTAGCTCTTTCTATACCATAGGACTTTTTAATCAAACAGGAATCTCTTAAATAAAGGTTTTCATCAAATTCCCTTGACTCAGCGTTAGCGGTAATCTCCAATTTACTTCCGAAGGAGAGACGCATTCATATTATATAAATGCCAAAGCCTAATAAATTCAGCTTCTTAATTAGTCGTTGCTTCCCCAAATCAATTTTCATTAACATAATCGGAAGGTTTCTTGGCCTAAAATTTCGGTCTCATTCATTGAAGTGAGTATATGTGCAAGATAAAATTACTTTCCTTTGAATTGAGGTCGTAGCCAAACTTACAGAATTGATCCAAAAGGGTTGAGTCTGACAAGGCACTGCCTTCAATAATAATATTAAAAGTGGGATAAACAACATATTCGCTCTCGAACTCATAAAAAATATCAAAGTTCTCCATACAAGCATTAAATTCCTTTCAAAATAGCACAGCCTACTGGGTTTACTATAAAGCTTATCACCTTTTCTTACTACACTTTTCACCCCTTGACTAGTCGGAGTCCACCTTCTTGAATTACTTATTCAGGATAACTTCTCAAGCTTTTTTCTTAAAGAACCAGAAGATAAAAACTCTAGGCTAGATTTTCCTGGTCTATCAATTTTCTTGCATTGATTCGATCCAGCCGTCTATTAATGAAGTTGATCGTTTAATCCGCTCGAAAAAAAGGCAAAGTTCAATTACCAAAACTTTTTCCTTATTGTTAAGCTTGATTTCATTAAGTAATCTCCTTCAAATATTAAATATCAAGAATTTTGTTAAGCACTCACATTAGAAGAAAATCGATCCCCCTATGAATTAAGGCATTTGAAAAGCCGGATGCTAGGTACAAAGCCGGTAATCTTTTGAAGTGCTAGTTGGAGAAATATTGAATCCTTTACCTGTCCAAAGGTCTGATAAAGATTGCATTGCGAAAAAAGACCATCTCCAAAACTTAAGAGACGTATCTTTGCATAAATCTCAGATTTAAATACAAAATTTAAACAGCACTCCCATCTTCATTCTATTTTGATAGATCTTTAAAAATGATTTCACAGGTTTTAAAGATAAATTTAATTTTGTTCTCCTGTTATTTTGGCAAACCAAATTTACTCATTCAGGAGCAAAAATGAGGCAGGTTTGTTTATGGAAATGTATAAGAAAATTATAATAGCCACCGAAAAGGGTGGCTCAGATTCTTAGGCTTTAATTTAGCTCTTCATTTACTGTTATCAACCCAGGTACCATCACAAGTCACGTAAACCGCAATAATGGATTTTCAGTAAACGTTCAAGGAATCTTTACATTCAGCAGCCTCAGCTTCAGAATTCACCAAAAAACATTCCCACCAAAGCAAATTAGCGCTACGGCATTCGATTTCAAAATTTACTTTTTTCTCTTTTTAAAGTCTGTTTGTGCCCTCATGCCCAAAAAAAACTGAGAGCGAGTCTAATAATATTGAAATATAAAAAATCCCGACTGGCAAGTCACTTGTTCTGTTTGGTTCAATATACCCTGTTCCAAATTATTTGCAGCTCTAGTTTGAATATTTTTTTTTCTAACCTGCAATTAGACTAATTTTCAATCGAGAGGAGATTAATTTTATTAATTAGCATATATCAGAATTCCCTCAATCTCAGATCGTTAGTCAATACTATCCTCACTACTTCATGTCCAGCTGGGTTCAGGACGGCGGGTAGGGAAATGGGTTTTTCATAAATTCGAAGCGGATCGGTTCCCAGGGACATCGCATCGAAATGTTATACAAGCGATGCATTTATCATTGTTAGCAACCCTTCAACACCACTGTAGCACCCCTTATCAGAATCTTAACGTGATGGCCGCACGTCTCGAGATATACAATCACTGGCACGGAGGTTCTTTGGGAGTCGGTCTTGATTCGTACCAGACGGAGTCGTCTTGGTATTACCGAGTGACTTTCAGCCTCAGGGTGTCAAAAGGCAAATATTTATGTGCAGCCAGTTAGACCATCATGTGGAAAACTTCTCATTGGAAGTCGTTCATAATTGAATCTTTCCATAAAGCTTGCAGGACTTTTGGTCAAGACGGTGTCTTTTCGCTTGCCCAAAAGCAAATGAGCTCATCACTGAAATCAAGACAAAGCAAAACAGTGCGCATTACACGAAAGCTAGAAGTCATCGCATTTTTCTCAACAAGCCTGCAATAGCTGACATAGCATCTGTTTAAATTAATATTTGTCCTTTTCAACTGCCGGGATAAGAATATAAACTTTTATTTACTAGTCGAAATAGACCGTAACTGTTTACCAATCTCCGGATTTTATATTTATTAAAAGGCTTTTAAACAGTGTTATAAATAGGAAAATCACACGGGAAATTTTAACTTAGAAAATAGACGGCTACTGCAAGGAATAATAGATTTTCCTTCGTGTTCTCCGTGAATCCTTTCGCGTCCTCATTGCGGTTTAAAAAGGAAAAATGAATTAAAATCTCCCACACGGTCCGATTGGCACCTTGGAAAGCCGACTTAGGGAATACCCTCCGAATCTAGAGCAAAAGCTCGTTACTCGCTGGATCTGTGACTCCTCAGCGATCGCAGATGTGAAGACGTGGGATTCGGTCTGTACTCGCAGGCCGATAATATTAATCGATTCCTTCAGATCCAAGTCATTGAGGCGGTGGAATTACTCTTTAAGGACACTCACGGAAACTGTCAACGACGGTACAGGGGCCGTCTAATAGCAATCTCTGGAAAATGTAGCAAGTCAGTACTCTCGGAAGGCCAGGATCCATAGAAAATTATTTATCTGAAACAACACTCGGGAATTTGGAATTATTTTTTACAGAGACTTTCAGACAATTCTTCCTCTTGGGAAAAACTGGTTCGTGGAATAGAATATCTACGGCTTTCGGAATCTGGATTTCATGGAACTCCACCTTCCAAAAAAATACTTCCGGCCCAATCCGAATTCTTTTGGCCTCCTTATGATAAGCTCACCACTGAAGTTTCCCTAATACCTACCTCGGTTGCCGAAAATCGGGGAGGAAGAGCTTCCGGAATAAATATTGCGACAAAAATGGATAGCTCTCTAGAGATATGATCTCACTGTGATGGAATTCAACTGGTCTTTATTTATTCCATAGGACCCACTTTAATTTTCACGCAGGAAGGTCACCAATCGGAAGCTCGCAACTGAGTCGGAGCGACCGATCTTGCATTGTAGGCGGGGTACGCAGAGGCACCTGCCTTTCTAACCAGCCATTCCCCCCAGCAAATCACTTTGGCCTATTCGAAGCCCGGTACCCATGCGGTCAGCAAAAATCCTCATCCAGTCGTCTATTCGAGCTCCGCCTTTTGCCGCTTATTCTTTTAGCGAGTGAAATCAGCAAAAACAGGTAGTGTTGATCTGCGCGCTAGAGCCCGGAAACCTGTGAATTATAAAGCCTATTCCGCTCCAATCGGACGGACATTTTTCGGGTGAATTGTGACAACCTCCTGAAGACCCTGAAATGTGTGCGAAGGAAAATCCCTATTTGTTCGTATAGAATGACCTAGAACGACTATGCCATTGATGCACTGCGTACCCGCGAAGCGCATTCAAAAGCACACTGATGGCATCGTCAAATTTGATCCCCAGTTAAAGGGAATTTCAATACCGAAACAATGACTTCAGGTCGGGACCTTGGTTAAAAGTTAATGACTAGTCTCTTTCAGCTTTTACTCTACAAAAGCGAAAAAGGGCCAAGAACCGAATGCCGAGATTTTAGAATTATTTCAGGAAGTAATCAGTCAGGGAATCAATCTGATACCAAATTTACTATTAGAAATTCAAGGGCTTTTATTCTATCGGGACAAAGCAAGTTGATCGACTTTAGGAAAGCTGACGGCTGCTTGGACTTTTTGGATTTTTTTGGAAGCCAGTAGTTCTGGGAAATCCTCTATTTTGAAGCGGATTACTTTTTTTGGCACTTTTTATGGGGAGCACTTGAAACGACTTTCTGATCGAGGTGAAAAGAGCCCCACAACGAGGCAGCAGTATATACTGGCTCCATAACTCTTCCAAGTGACGCGCTCTTGATCAATTTTGAGATTCGCTCCGGAAAAAACAATCATCCCTCATATCATGCGCGCTACTCTGCCCAAACGAAATTAAAAGGGATCCGAAAAAGTTTTGATACCAGCAGAGCATATTTTTCTACCTCCGTTCGAGCAGGAGCAATGGGCGAACCGCGTGCAAGCCTACGCATGCAAGACGCCATATATACGGGATTGAAACACAGGAGGCTTTTTTAAGCAGACGGCTGATATTATTACTCGCCCTCACGACAGCAAAAATTCCCCGCCCTGCGCACCATTCTCATATCATTCTCGCAGACCCCCCCCATCACGATCTCAACCATCTTAGCACATCCCCTCGCCCCCGCACAGGCCATCCCCACCGCAGCACCGACGATTGATGAAAGAGCTTTTTGGTTTGGACGTCGCTCCTCTCACTCGTTTGCGAACAGGGGCTTTGCTTGCAACGTACCTCGCCAAAGGAAAACATACTAGCATCACGCGCTGGATAAACTAACTGCAGGACACACAATTACTGACGCAATATACAAGAAACTCGACACAACGCAATCTAAAGACAACTCACTGAAATAACGCCCCTTGCTCCGTCACACGATACGCAGATGACACGACGCCTCTGCCAGTCCCATCATTTCCTAAAAATCCTGGTCCCAACAGCACGACAACAACGCATCAGCCCGTGAATTAGGCTGTACGGATCCCAAGAAATCTGCAACGTGTCAAACACAGCCTCTCGAATTGCAGAATTCGCTGCTGCGAGAAAACTAGGTTTCAGAAAGCAAAAACTGAGACGAACGAAACAGGATTCTTCATACGGGAATTAATCACTGCCAAAACTTCGGGCCTCTAAACCCGATTGGATAATACGTGACAGAAAGACTGCTCACATTCCGGAGCTCGTGAAAGTGGCCAATCTCTAAGCGCTAAGAATCTGTGTCCGATTCAAAGATACAGATTTTGCCCTGAGCACGGAAGTGTCGCAGCTTCGCGGCAGCAGAAGTAACACTGATACTTGAAAGTGAGGATAAAATAGGACCGCCAAATTCGGGAACGACGAAGCTTCGAGACGTCTCAGAAATAACAGTCGACATTGAAAACTACAAACGCATAAGGCCACAACGACCCCTTTCGCTCCGAGGCGCAGTAAAAGTGGAAGACACTACGGCCTGAAAGTACGGCGAACTCCACACTACGGACAGTCAACACCACACAAAGTCCGGGGATATGGACAAATGAAGCCGCACTAGAAATAGCCGGACTCGGCAGCACGTCAGTCTGAAAAATAGACCAATGTCGCTCCATTAAAAGTGAACTATCCGAGCTAAAAGAACAAACGTGCGCTACGAGAATCGCGAGCTCAAATCAACTCAGAACGCCTCAAAAGTCCGAGATTCTCGAAGAACAACTCCAGGACTCCAAAATCAACAGGCCGACATGAACTAGAGATCTTACCGACTCATCGCCCACCGTACCAGCCGTCATAGTCACAAGGAGTTTAGAAGACACTCGCGCGTGTCGCATACCGAGCCCTCCCACCCATCGACGAGATCCTCTCTCTCTCAAGAGTTCGCGCTCACGTCAAAGCTAGCGGAACAAAAAACCGTTCGCTGACACAGTTCCTTTTAACGAAAACGATCTGCGAAAAACTGATGGTCTCCAAGCTACCACAAGACGCAATTGGCAACAATCGATGGCTCCCTGTTACACCTCTAGCATTGCAGGAGAGCCTGTTCACCCACCTATAAGTCTATGCGCTGCGAGTGATTACGCCGACACGTAGACGGCACAGGTGTTCGTCCACTGTCCACTCGCTACAATCAGACGACAGGGTGAGCGAACTCCTCAGGCTCACTTCAGGCACCGTAAATCGACATACGACCCACAACAACATTTTGCGAGCCTAAGTCCCTAGCCGTAATTCCACCACGACCCAGCCAGACAGGACTGTGCCGAAATCAGAAAGGGAGGAGTATCCATCACCAAGAATATCCAAACCGAAGTACAAAACAGGAACCTAGCTCAGACTTCTCAGTTCTTCGAATCAGCACTCCTAAACGTTAAATACCTGGTCTAAGCATTCTGATGATTTGAGCAACGGATCCCAAGTTCACTTCACATTTTGAAAACGCCACGCTGATGACTCTACGTCAGGGTTACTGCAAATACCCAACCAGAGCTCGAGCAGACACTAAAAAGGTCTTCGCCAATCTTTGGTCAAGTACTCGCCGATCGGCTAGCATCTCTTCGATGGCATTCGATAAAATACGTTCAACCAAGCCTCAACGTAGCTCTGGCTTCATGACAAACAAACCGCGATTTTCTCATAATTAAGGACAATGAGGAGATTCAACAGACCCAACATTTATGTGTGAGAACCTATTTTCTTCATCAAAGAAGCTTCATGGCAATGCATCTAAAGCAATCCCTGCGACTGTTCATCTGAAATGTTGAGAAATATCGCATACTCCCAATAAGTTAGCTAATCTGATGCATTCTCAAGATGGGCAGCCAGAAGCATTCTCGCGAAAGAACGAGCCGCAGCAAGCACTAATCTGGCTTGACTCTGAAGAATTTTTGAGTCCAGGGTACAATGTAGGGGCTCAGCCGGAAACTCGCAAGAAGCTACAGCAGCTTTTTCAAAACCTGAAAATTGACATCATAATTTCAGGCATTAGAGCACGGCTCGCTGATTTTGCTTTCATTGAGATATCGATTGATGCCCCGAGAAAGTGGATCTGTAGATTCGTCAATTTGATCATAAAACTTTGCGGACACGTCAAGTAGGTTAGGATTTTAGAATTACAGTCCGAAACCTGGGCGCGCAACCTCAATTACAGACTGCTGCAGATTATTGAATCAGACCAAAACTCTCTGCTCGCCGAGTAAAGGCAGAATTTTCAACCTGCTGAAATCACAGCTCACGAATCCAATGCAGCAAGATGCGCGGGCGTTGCTACAGCAGCGAATCAAGGAATCCACGCAAAAGCAAGCTGAGTGAAAAAGCCAACTCTAGAGGAAACGCTCGCCGACACTAGACATTCGAGAACTACTCTTAAAGAACTGGGATCGACTTTTTCAAAGGAAGGGTGGTTCGTCTCGCAAGGTCTCTCCCTGCAAACTATGGCATGCGCACCAACATCCCTTCTCAGCGCTTCAGCCCGCTCTCCATCGTAATACTCTTCGAATGATCTATCGATAGATATATATACACCTAGCCTTTCCTTCTTTCCAGACTAAACAATTTAAGAGTGAAAGATAGAATCCGATTAATACTAATCCTCAATGTGAGTGGATGAGCTCAGACATACTTACTAACGAGACGTCGAATGATCATCTCCGCTCACGCTCGAACGTGCAGCTGTGCCTGGCTCGTCATGTGGTGTGTCGTCTCGCTCCGATCGCAGCGCCGTGAAGATGTTATATGATCTAATTGCTGGCAGTGCAACCTGCATAGTCCACGATAAGTGTGGGGTGGTGTGACAGGTGCGGTGGCTAGATCGAATGCACTCCGTTGTTGTTTTTGAGACGCTAAAATCCTTTAACGTCATGAAAACGAATAGTTGGAATCATCAGTCATTGTGGCAAGATATGCAACAGAGAAACGGAGTATATGCTCAAATCGAGCCTAGATCCTGAAAAAGGTTCTAGGCTAAGCTATTCTTATTGAGAAAGATTTCAATGCGTCGGGAGACAGAACGCTTGGCAGAGGCAGAGCACTAAAAGTGCGGAGAGGTATATCAGCTATGCGTTATCAACCCATTGATTAGATAATTCAAAGTTGCTAACCCGAGTTTTGGCAGGAGCGATGCCAATCGGGAAATAGCAGGTTCGCCAAACGCGATAGTCGGGTATATATTTTTCACACCTGGCAGTTTTGAAATTCATTACGCCGTTCGCTGAAGACCGAACTGGTGGCGAGGTGGATCACTCAAACTGCAATAGGCGGCTTAAGAGAAGTGGTGAAATAACGAAGGCAACCACGAAA
>Ga0163217_1095140_pt1 | contig 10446 bp, 10 predicted proteins | sample SynspAceP_FD_185933 | JGI IMG/M metagenome (GOLD analysis project Ga0163217, IMG submission 185933) | Saline lake microbial communities from Ace Lake in Antarctica - Synechococcus sp. Ace-P (PacBio error correction) | ecosystem: Environmental > Aquatic > Non-marine Saline and Alkaline > Saline ... | reverse complement strand
CAGGCATCCGCCTTTGCCTTGCAGGCGCGGCAACCGCTGGCGTTTTAGGTCATTGTGCATCTGTTTATCAACCGTCATTGGTGCCGGCCACCCGTCTTCGGTCAAACCCTTCCGGCTCTGGTTACAGCGCACTTGCGTCTTTGCTGCGAGCGCCGCTTTTAGCTCGCATTGAGTGCGTCGTCGATCACGGTCAAACGCGTCCACCAATTTTCCATCATGCGCGCGCTTCAACACAGGTTTTCGCCGTTGACGCCGCTGAAATGGGCTGTTTGGCGCAGGGTTTTATCCTTTCAAAAAAATTAAATATATTTACGGGTACTGCACAATACTCGATAGTGCCCGCACCACTAGCGGTTCAAGATCGCTAAGGCAACGCTCACCGGCCCCTTGCTGCGTCAGCAGGTCGGCCTTGCTGCTATGCAAAAAACGCCGCAACACCCACGTGCGTTCGCGGTATCACCAGCAACGCTTTGCGAGCGGCTCTCTGATTCGCCCCTATAATTTCCGCCCCCTTAATCTTAATATGGCCGGCCGGTCAATCAGCTCCAGGCTAAGCCGGCGGTTTTTCCGGGGTTTTTTGTCCAGGCAGCCAAGCCCCTCGTCCGGGCAAAAAAAACAGGCTATGGCGCTTGTTGCGGCTGATAATCAATCTGCCAGAGCGCGAAAATAACTGCACAAACGCCGCCGAAAGTTCGAGACTGTGTAACCTGTAGTTCAACACTTTGTTTCAGCCCATCAGCACTGCCGGCTGTTTTCGGCAACCGTTGGCCGGCGCGGGCCGTATCCGCGTTTTAATACGCCCATTGCGCTGAGGTCGCTTTCGTCGTTCGGCTAGTGCCGATGCTGCTACTGGCTTTGTTCAGCAGCCGGGAGGCAATTAAGCCGTCAAATCGCCATTATTTCATCGCTTGTAGGGCCTCACAGGCAGTTAACATCAACGGCAACAAAAGGACGCCGAAGCGGGCGAGGCTTCGGAGCCTGGATACCTCCCAGCCCGCTGTAAGGATGGCTGCACGCGAACCTCCCGCGCCGCAGTGCGTATGAAGCGCAAAGTAATTTCGTGTTCGCTCTCGGCGTAGGCGCCAACAACCGCGCGATCACTGATCAGGTAAATCAGTCGGGTATGCCCCCTGGCTTTCACGGAATAACCGCCGCCTGGCAGCCGCGGCTAAACCATTCGCCGCGCACACCGGCAACCTGAGCGAACGCAAATACGCGGCCACTCTGGCGATTTGATCGCTTTAAGGTGATAACGCGCCGTAAAAATTTTTTTTTTTGGGGCCCGCTTTTTGGATTTTTTTTTTTTTTCCCCCAAAAGGCTTTGGGGGGGGGGGCCCGGGGGCAAAAGCTTTTTTGGGGCGGTAACGCAAGATATGTTTGCAGCTCGGGCTGGCCCAGCAGGCACAATCGGCAAAACAGTTTCTTCTCGGCGGTTTCAAGCGTTGGGTCAGCAAGCGCAACTGTTCCGAGCACACCCGCCTGACAAATTTCTTGCGCCTCGTCATAAGCAGAACTTTGTGCCGACCGTCAAGCGTCGGGGCTTGAAAGCAGATGGTGGTGATCAGGTCTACCAGCTATTTAATGCTGGCGTCGTCGCGGTGGGGTATTTCCAACTCGTCGCAGATCACCATCAGCATTTCAGGCGCAGGACAGACGCGGATTGCTAATCAAACGCAATGTCGGCATTTTGCGGCGCATTATTCAATAAAAACAGCGGCAAATGGTGGTTTTCCTGTGCCCACTTCCCCAGTAATCACAATTTAAAACCGCCCCCCCCCCCCCCCCCCCCCCCATGCCCGGGAATGCCATACATCAGGTGCGCGAGGGCTTCTTATTGACGCTCACTGAGGTACAAATAGCGCGGGTTCAGGCGCTATGGAAAGGGGGGCTCGCGAAAACGAAGAAGTCGTAATAATGGTTTCGCTAATATCCCGTTGGCTAATTTCATGGACCTTGTTGGAGCGAGAGGCTCATTAACTCCTTTTTAGAAGTCATCAAGGCATCAGCGTCGTCACTGTCGTCGGCGGCAAACGGGTCCCGCTGTACCTTGCCCGTCGTTAATCAGGAAGTCGTGGCGCTGCATATTATTGCATTGCGAAAAAAACACGTACGGTCCCCAAGAAATCAGCTTTTCACCGGAATCAAGTTCAGCCCGACACAATCTACCAGCTGCAAGCCACGAGCGTAACCCGTTGTTATGGTTTTCAATATTCGTCCAGCTGGATGGCAACAAAAAAGCTGTCAACACAAAAGCCTGCAAAAATCTCGCCGGTGGATGGCCCCGCACGGGCAGCATTAAGTAGGAGGCCCGGCGCCCGCACCCCAGTGCCAGGGTTTGGCCGAATCTTCCGCGTCGCTCGGCAATCCCAGGCTGTGGCCACATCAAACACGCCGCTAGCCCGTAATACCGTGTTTAAGGTAAAACGACCTGCAGCCACCGACGGCGACTCCCAGCTGAGTGCAGCACGCTGTTGGTAAAATTGCCAGTTCACCCAAATTAACTGAACACATTGGTAACGCCACGGTCCGCGAACTCCGGCATAATCGCAGCGGTAAGTTTGGGCGATCGGCTTCCAGCAGACCAGCGATCCAGACTTTCGTTTTAAACGCAAAACCTTGCGGTCCAGTTTTCAAGGGAATCGCGCTTAGTGTCTTGCTGGTCGTAGTCAAGGGCGGCAGATTCAGTAAACCCTGCACTCACCCGTTGGGTCTGCTGTCTGTGTCGATTCCTGGGCTTGGAGCTTGGCCCGGATGCGAATAACAGCCATTAAAGTCAGCGTTATCAAGGCACCAAGGAAACACTAAACCGTGAGCAGTGGCCGGAGACTTAAATTGAATCATATTAAGCCTTTCTTTGGCATTCATATATTTATAAACGGAGCAAATCGATGTCGGTACCGGGAAAATCTTGTCAGCCAATTCACCGCTCCCCTTACGTCTGGGGTGATATGGAGGCCTACGGGCACGGCCAAAACCACAGTTACTTTCCGCTTTTGAGGTAAGCTCGAATTGTCTGGCTGGCCGACATCAATTATCGGAATGGACGGTCCTACTGGACCCATCATTATAAAGGACAAGTGCGACCTTTCTAAAGGAACTGAAGCACCCCGCCCAACTTGGTTGATCACCCACCTTTCGCCGCCGACAAAAGGCCGGCAACACCAGCCTCGGACACTTTACCACGAGATAAAAGGCGGCAACAGCGGACAAACTCTACGCGGAAAGATACGCCAAAGCTGGATATGGTTGATTCACAACACCCGCAAGTTCCTGCCCCTTTGCCAGAGCCTGCGCGCGCTTGCCACAACGCCTGACCGGCCTGAATGGTTTTGAAAGGAAAACGGCGGCGGGCAAATCACCCGTCGCTTTTTTGTCAGCGCGGGCACAACCACGCTGCCAATCGAATAGCGGCGCCAAACCGAGCATATTACGGCCAACATCCCGGACAACAGGTCGTCTTTGTTCAGGTGAAAGGCAATGATGGAGCCGGCGGAGCTGGTATTTGGCATATTCATCCAGAAATCACCGGTGCCTCGTCTTCGGTGAGCTTTCGCGCCAAAACCGGCGCGCAATCAGCTGGTTCATTGCTCAGGTTAGCCTGTGCCAGCCACTTCCGTTCGCATTGACCGGCCTCAGCCCAAGGCTCTGCAGATGGTTCTGAATGGGTGTCGTCAACCCAGCGGTGCCACTTCCCTTGAAAACACCTTGCGACCCTGCTGCACAAACAACTTGTCTAGCTGACCACATACCGCTGTCGTTCGGCACGGCTTCAAAAAACCCGAAAATTGTTGCGGATGGGCGTTGGAGTACAGGGGTTTTCAGATTAGTACCCAAAATCTCAAAGCGCGGCCGGACGGCTACCGCGTCTTTCCCGCTCCACCAGAATAGCGGTGCAAGGCATCGCCAAAAAATAAAGTGGCTGTTGCGGTCCGCCCAAAATTCAGGTGCCGGAACAGGTTTCAGGGCTAACCACCAGCAACCGCCGGGCAGTTGCCGTTTTCCACCTGAATTTCACCCGCGGCCTGCAAGCCCAAACGTGCAGAGCTGCATGGCCACATTAATATCGTAAGCAAAACCCTTGAAAATACGCCCAACGCGCCCTGAACTTCAATCGAAACCGCCGGGTAGGCCCGCTGCAAGTTGGAACAAGCCACAATACCGCGTCTTACGTCATCCACGGTTAACCCGCCTTGCTGCAGAGCTTCACGACAGGCCGCTACGGCCATATCGCACTGCACGAAGGGCTGATCGTTGGCGCGGTCCGGATATTCGGCTCTCCGCTTGTTCCTTTTTTTTATGTTTTTTTTAGGGTCCAGAATGCCCACTTTATCAATGACGTGGCGGCGCTTTATACCGGACGCTTTTCAAAAGGCCGAAGACGACATGCTCCAGAGCCAATGCTTCACGCGTGGCAATTCGCATCGAGGCATTTGTCGGCTTGTGCAGGTCTTACCGGAACTGAGTTGAAAACGTTCACAACCAAGTTCGTCATCTATGGTTGCCGCTGGTGTGTTACAGACGGTTTCAACTGATTTATGGCTTTATCGCTAATCCCCATTGTTATTGTTGAGAATCTTGAAGGTAAAAAGGAAAAAAGAGTTACCACAGACACAAGCCGTTTGCCCGCGCTCCCATTACACCCGGGTTTAGCCTGCATTGTTTATCAAAGCGCTTGATTGGACACGTCATCGCGTACCCAACTGCTGGGCGAAAAAAAACGATACCCGGATTATTCTTTTCCCAGCATCCAGCGGTAAAGTTAGCTCCGGGTCTTTAACCACCCTGGCGTTTGCTGCCTCAACAAGCTTGGTGCATAACGCGCCCCACAGCGTTCAATGTATGCAGGAACTCCGCTCGCGGCCATCTCACGCGACATCTCTCGAACCGTGCCAGAGCCGCTTCAAAATAAACGCCCGAACTGGGCCAGAGATTGCGCCGGTGTTGTTTACAAAAAAATTCCGGATAAACAAGATTTTGCACTGAAACTTAATGTCATGCCATGGAATTAGCCAAGGCCAGATTAATCTTGCCCTTCAGCCGTTTGCCACCTGTTGGTAGCCGTGCATAGGCCTGGTGAAGGGCTCACCGCGGTTTCGAGCGCTGCGAATGAAAATCACCCGGTGGATTGAAACACGCAGCGAACGCCTCGGGCTGCGTGGCAATGAACCACCCAAGAAGTGCTTTGCATGGCGGCGATAGCAACAAATCGGTCAGCAAAATCCGGCGCCTGCCCTTACCCGGCGCGAACAATCAGCGCCGCCTGTTTGAAATTTCGCAGTTTGCGCTTCCAGATCGTCCAGAGTTGTTTGCCGAAACGTTCCAGAATCAGCCGCGCGATGCCTTGCGGGTAATGGTTTCTGCCGTTAACAGTCCAGACGGGCGGTTGCCCGCACGTCTTTTCCCCAAGGTCTTCCAGGGGCCAGGTAAACCGTCACCTGCTACGCCTTTTCGGTTTGCACCTGCTGCGCCAAGGTGCCGAAACTGCCAGCTGCATGAGTCGCCGTGGTGTCTCGTCTTTGCTGTCGGTGGCCAGTAATCGACGCCAGAGCCTGTCGGCTTTGGCCTCAAGTGTTCTGCAAATCAACGGTTTTCACGGCTTCCGCGATAACGCGCTTTGTCGCCGGTCACTCGCAGAATTCATTCGCAGTGCCGCGCAGATCTTTTGGCTGCCAGGTCTTGCGGGTTCTATCTGCACCCGGTCATGCGGCCGCCAACTGCGGCCCCCAGTTGCAAACGCAGCGGCTCATTTAGAGGCTGCAGGTTGGCCAAAGCTGCGTCGATAAAATCCGGCACCGGCACAAAATACGCCTCAGGATTTCGGCAGCCCTGTTCACCAGTGCAAACACTTTTCCCGCAGCAACCGGGTACCAGCCCATTCCAGGCGACGCGCCGGAACTGTTTCAGTGCCATCAATGGCACCCGAAAGAGTTACGCCGTCCACGTCGCGGTGGCTCAAACTTTGTTATCCAAGCGGGTACCTCACCCCCTCCCACTCCAAAAAATTCCGGAAGAGGGCATCCGCCTGGGATCCAAGCGGGCGCTTTGAAAAGCACGGTTCTTGTTCGGTCAGCTCCAGAAAGCTTCAGCTCGGCCGCTTCTAGCATTTTTCCACCAGTGCTCAAAATGGCGACCGCTGAACGATGTCAGGCGCAAGCGCTGGGATCGTAAAAAGGCCACCAAGTTTCGTCATCTACCAGCAAATCCGGCGACGGGTTTTCTTTTCCAGGTCTTCGACCGATTCCAGCCCATTAAAACCGGTTTAAGTTCGATAACGGCGCTCCTGAGCGGGTATTCGCCATCTAATAACGCATGGCAGAATACAACAAGTCGCGGCAGGGCGGGCCGGGTCAATGTCGCTGTAAACAATGGCGCGCGCGGAACAATATCCAGGGCCATACAGGGTGTTTCTCAAAACCATCACCTGGGCGCGCGCTTTTGCCTCCCAGTGCTGGGGCTCAAAAATAGTTTATGCTTTACCACGTGGGCGCCAAGGGCTCTACCATTGGGGCTTGAATAGACGCCACCTGCGCCCGAACACCCGGCTGGTTCCACAATTTTCAGTTGGCCACAATCACTTGGGTGCGGTTTTCGCTACCTTTCGAGCCCGGGGAATATCAGCAACTTGCGATGCGCGTGGCCATGTATTCGCGGTTTTCAAAACTTTGTTTGCCACTTGCCCCAACAAACCCCCACACACCGCGGTGTGTTACTTGACTGATAGCTGGCAGCCTGGGTGGTTAGCTTAAGCTTCGTTCGCGGCAAATTCAGGCGTCAGTTGGCGGTTGCACATCAGCGCCATTCGCGCATTGCGCAAATCCAGCTCAAAAAGCTTTTTTGACCAGACTTTATTTTAAGTCTGATTAGCGGACAGTTTCCTGGGACGCTGCTCGTTCGTAAAAATTCAGATATTTTCAGCAGGGTAACAAAGTCGGATTCTTTTGTCGTTGAAAGGCGTGTGGGCCTGGTCGGCCTGCTGCTGTTTGTCTTGCGGCCGTCACGTGGGTCTTGCACGCTCAGCCCGGCAATAATATATTTCAGCAGTTCACTCAGGTTACCCTGCTCGCAGAGATTCACCAGCATCGTGCCAGACCGCGGGTCTAGGGCCAGGCGCGACATAGTGCGACCAGACCGCAGTTAACCCGGCGCTATGTCGGTGACCGCACCTAGCTCTTCAGCAGTTCTGTAGCCATCGTTTATCTGGCGATTATCGGCGCGATTCCAAAAAACGCGAAAAGTGAACGGGAATATCACCCAGGCCCGAGGTGGGCCATCTGCAAAATCACCAGGCCAGATTGTGCGTAGAATTTCCGGATCGGTGTATTCCGGGCGGATTGATAAAATTCGTATTTCGTCTTACAGGCGAAACAGATAACCCGGCGCCACCCGGCCCGCAGCGGCCGGCGCAGCCTGGTTTGGCGCTGGCTTGGGAAAATCGGTTCTTAATAGGCAGCGCTGAATTTTCGAGCGCACGCTGTAGCGGCTGATGCGCGGCCACACGGTGTCATCACGGTAGCGAATTGCCGGCACCGTCAGGCGACGGTTTTTGCCACGGTTTGGTAGGACAACACCAGGCGCCGGCCCGCGATGGCTTTGAACACCGGTTCTGTTCCTGATTTGCTGAGCCGCGAATACGCGGCAGCACTTCGGTGTGCGCAAGCTCCAGCGTGGCGCAGCACGTTGCTTCAAGAGCGATTTCCCGCTCGCCGGGTATGAACACAATTACATCGCCGGAGGCTGGCTGGCGCTGCGTTCATGCTGCTCAATTTCTTTCCAGCGCTGCAAGATTCCGTCGGTCAGGCCACTTGATCGCGGTCGTCGTCACGCCTACTAATTGGCGATTAGCGCACTTCTTACCGGAAAGGTACGGCCGGTGACTTCAATCACCGGGCGTTTATTGAAAAATCACTAACAGCGCCCCAGCTCGATGGTGGCGAGGGTAATAATGATTTTGAGGGTCGGGCCGCTTTTGGCAGCAGCTGTTTTCGATACCCCAGCAGAAAGGTCAATGTTTCAGACTGACGCTCGTGGGCTTTCCGTCGATTAATCAGCGTTGCATAACGGTTCTAAAAAACGGTCGTTGCTGGACTTCCGCCCAGCAGTTATACCGGTCAGTAATCAATTTCAGGACGGGGAATCTTCAGAGGTGGTATCGGTAAAACGAATTCTGGTAATACCCACTTGCCGGGCCGTTTGTTCACCAGTTCTTCGGCAATGCGCGCCGCCACGCTGCGCGGGCGGCAATAACGCCGGGGCTGGGTGTGGCAATCAAACACGAATACCCAGGCGGCGTTCAGCAAAATTTTTGGGATCTGGGTGGTTTTTACCGTAGCCGGTTTCACCGGGCAATTGATCACACCTGATTGTCCGCGAATAGCGGGGCTATGTCGTCTTACCCGATCCGAAACCGCAGGCCCTTAGGGAAGCTGGCCGGTTTGTTTTTTATGCAAGCGCTGCGAGACTGCCACTTTTTCTTGGCCCGGGCTTGCAGCAGGCGGACCAATTCTTTTTTCCAACTCTTTTGGTGCGCAGGACGACCTTTGGCTCGGGGCGAGAGCTCGGGTTATTGCGGGCGGCTCAAGCTGAGCACCAAACACCAAGCTGTCTGTAATGCCATTGAACAAGCCGGCACGAAACAGCCCGCGCGCGAGTCAGGCGAGTGTTGCCGCGCTGGGTTCAGGGCGGCGTCTTGGCCGCTTGTCCCGCCGCGTCAGAAAGCGTTGTTCTGTGGTTAGTTTTAGTGATTACTTTGTTTCATTCCCTTAGTTCGGTCCCGCAGTAGTACTTTTGCCAACGTTGGTTTTTTGGCAAACTCAGGTACGGAATTCAAAATGCCGCGGCACTTGTAGGCGTCAGGCGTTCACGACAGAACTCTTTCAGCTCAACGCTGGTCACAACCTTTTTGGAGGCAATCAGATCCACCTTTACGCTTCCACGCTTTTTTTCGTCGGGATGCCCACCGCGGCACATTCAGCACGTTAGGGTGGGCCGCATGATCACGTCTTCGACTTCATTGGGAGACATTAAAGCCAGAAACAATAATATTGTCTCTTTTTTACGCGTCCACAATGCGAATGAGCCATCTTCTTGGATAACAGCCACGTCACCGGTCCGCAAAATAGGCCATCGTTTCGGTCATGGGGATTTCCGTGGTTGTACGTCACGGGCGCTTTGCCAGTAACCGCGCCATGAACCTGCGGCCCTTAACACCACAGCTCGCCGCGCTCGCAAAGGGCGTTTCATTGTTATCGTCATCCCACGGTTTTCAGCAAGGTACCCGGCAGCGGCAAACCAATGGTGCCCAGTTGAATAGCGCTGCGCGGGTTAAAGCTCACCCACCGGCGAGGTTTCAGTCTCATTGCCATAACCTTCACAAATTTCGCAGCCGGTCACATGCTTCCAGGTTTTAGGCGCCTTGGACGTAAGCGCCATGCCGCCAGGAAGCTGGTAGCTCAGATGGCTAAAGTCCAGCTTACAGAATTCTTCGTTATACACAGCGACACAACAGCGTGTTCAAACCCAGAAACGCCGTGAATTCAGATTTTGTGCAACTCTTTCACAAAGGGCGTCTATATCCCTCGGGTTGGGAATCAGGCACGTTCTGTGGCACCGCTTCCAAACATGTGCCGCAGTTCAGAGTGAACGATAGATGTGATTAAGCAGGCAAGCGGTGCAATCACCACTTTTTGCTTCAAACAATGTTGTCTTCCAGCATCGGCCGAATCTTGCAAAGCAGGTTTGCCACCAGATTTAGCCGTGGGGTTCAGCATGGGGCCCTTTGGCCACCGCAAGTCGTGCCACCGGTATTACTGCAGGCACGGCGATATCGTCCCTGTTGCATTCAACCGAGTGAACTTCTTCGCGGGGCAACCGGCTGCAGCACACGGGTTAATTGGTGGGCTTTGAGGCAGATTGTACGCAGGCACCATTCGTTCTTTGAGTGCTTGACCACCATGTTTCTCAGCGTGCGCTTGAAGGTTCGAATGCATATCCGCCACTTCGGTCCACAATACGTGTTTCAATGCTTGGTATCGGGCCAGCAACTTTTCCACGTTGGCGGCCATATTTAAGCCAGCACCACCAGCGCTTTTGCGCCCGAATCATTATAACTTATGGTGTTCCATTCACGGGGGTATACACGGCGTTGGTGTTCACTACAATCAGCCCAGCGCGCATGGCACCAAATATTAACACAAATTATGGCACCACGTTCGGCATCTTGTAATGGGCAATGCGCGTCACCCGGCTTTCAGGGTTGTTTGTTCTGCAGCCAGGCCTGCAAAATTTACGGCTTTTGAACAATCCCAGATCTTTATAACATGAGGGTAAACACCAACGGCAGATACTGCTGGGCGACCCGCGTACTTAGTCACTTGCATGGTGATACACGGTCAACCATTTTTGCTGGAGTTATTTTGCCAGATCGAACACCCAGGGCCATACCCTGTG
>Ga0163217_1068415_pt1 | contig 10446 bp, 14 predicted proteins | sample SynspAceP_FD_185933 | JGI IMG/M metagenome (GOLD analysis project Ga0163217, IMG submission 185933) | Saline lake microbial communities from Ace Lake in Antarctica - Synechococcus sp. Ace-P (PacBio error correction) | ecosystem: Environmental > Aquatic > Non-marine Saline and Alkaline > Saline ... | reverse complement strand
GGCACCCAGCCTTGATGCAGATCAATCAGGGAGCCTGGCGGAGCGGGCGGCGGCGCTTGGGGGGTCAACCACTCAGCTTGCTTTCAAGAGCAACATGAGGGCGAACTTGGTGGACCGGATCCAGCAGCCGCTGGTCGAGAGCGCCGGCATCTTGACATGCCGGCCCTTACACCCACACGTCTCGATCGCCCTGCGTGAGCCCTGCTGGCGTCTCTGCCTTCGCTGGAACTGCACCTCAGCAACACCATGCCGGGAGCCGTTCGGCACACCTCCACCTGGCGGGCTGTGGGCGGGGTGTGATCTTGCGGCTTTGGCCCACAGCACCGCTCGCCCTAGACGGCTGGTCGACACCTGCGCGCAGCTTATGCACGAAGGCCACTGTGAGGACTTGAAGCAACTGTTGGTGCAGCTCTTCGGGGGTGGAGGGTGCGCTGGTTGGCTGAACCCAGCAAGCGGCGCCTGGCTGCAGCAGGCCCGCCCTCCGCTGAATCTGCTGATCGATTTCACGCCAACTGCGAGCGCAAGGCGGCTGGTGTGGCCCTTGCCAGCTGATGTTCCGCTTTACCCTGCGATCGGCCCTTGCGGGTGCTCAGCCCTGGCCCGGCCGGGGAGCTGGAGCATTTTCGAGCGGGTGCTGGCCCTGTTGCAGCGCCCGTGGCATTCCCCTGCGTCGGCTGGCGCCGCCGCCCTACGGCGCCGCTTTGGCAGTTGGTGCGCCGCAGGAGCTGCGGGCGCATGCTCGACAGCTTTCTTGGTGGCGGCTTGATCGAGGCCCGCAGCACGAGCGCCTCGCCCTGCTTGCGCCATTAGCCCCGACGCGAACTGGCGCGCTCTACGGCGACCTGGGCTTGGCCTAGCGAGGCCCGTCACTTCGGGCTCTATTGAGGTTGCTGTTTGGCGAGCGCCCGCTGGCGCGATCGGCGTGATCCGAGCGGGCTCGAGCAGCTTTGGCGCTTTGAGGAGTCGGCGCATGTGGTGATCTGCACCCCGCCGCGCCTTGCACAGCTTGAATTTTGCTCGTAATTGAACAGCTCAGTTCAGGCGAGCAGCGGAAAGCGCTCGGGCGATCGGGTCGGCCGCGTGAAGTTGGCCACCAGCCGGCGGGGTTGTTGAAGAAAGCAGCAGGGCGGTGAAGCGGGGGAACTGCCCAGTCGAAACCAGTGGCGGCTGCCGGCCGGCACGCGGTCAGGTCGTCGCGCTCGCAAGAGCACCAGCAGCACCTCCTCCCCCAGATGCAGGCAGAACAGCCACGGCCTTCACGAAAAAGCGCAACCTCGTCTTCGCTGTGGGTGTGCTTCGGCCGAGGAACTTCTGGCGCAGGGCGCGCCGCTCCGGGTGTCGGGGACCAGGCGGACGCGTTCCACCGTGGGGTTAGTCCGCCCTGGGCTGCAGCGCGGGCAACCTTCCGTGCATAGGCCGCAGGATCGCTGTGGCATTCGGCATCGGGCCGCCAGCTCGACTGTGGCAGCCAGCGCTCAAAGCGATGCCGCGGGCTGCCAGTTTCAGCGGCGGATTCCCGGCCCCGTCGTCGCTCTCCAGTTGGGCGGGCCAACGACCAAGGGCCATTGCCATTCCCAGCGGATGGCAGGCGGCGTAGATCTGCAAACGGGCTGCAAGGGTCAGCGGGCTGGTTGGGAACCCGGGTTGGCAGGACAATTCAGGCAAAGTTATTGAAATCGAAGAGAACAGGCGTTGAGCGAAGCCTTCGAGCGCAGCGGATTGGCCCCTGAGTCGCACTGGATCCGTCGCTGGAATCTGCCACTGGATCCACCAGCCGGGCCTGGTGCTGGTGGGGGTGGGCCCCGGCGATACGACCTGCTCACCGTGGCGGCGGTGCGGCGCGATCCGGGGCTGCGGGAGGTGGTCGCCATAAATCCGGTGGGGCGGAACCAGGGGCGGCGACGGAATGCCGCGGCGATCGCGGCCGCCGCTGGGCTGACGCCGCAGCAGGAAACTGATTGCCGTGCTGTCCCGATTGGTGCCGCGATTGCGCCGCGTCGTCTGGCCTGGCGAGCGGCGCGGCGATCGGCTGGGCGGCGCGAGGTGGCCGGCGGCCGGCGGTGGTGTTGCTCTGTGAGGGGGATGTGTCGCGTTTGCAGCGCCTCCTATTGCCCTTGCTTGGCCCTGGCGGAGCGTCACCCAAACTTGTCCGCTGCGGCTGATCCCGGGCATCACCGCGCTGGCGGCGGCGGCGGCGGCGGCCAATTGGGCCCACTTCTGGCCCTGCCAGCAGCAGGGGTGCTGGTGCGAAACCAACCGGATTCGGCCGAGGCCTTAGAAGCCACTGCTCGATCAGCCTGCAGGAGCACCGCCGGAAGCAGCCGCGCCAATCTGGTGCTGCTCAAGCTCGGCCGGCGCTGGTCTGGGTGAGGGCCGTTGCTGGCCGCCGCCAGCTGCTGGCGCGCTTGCAGCTGTCCCAGCGCCTTGGCTGGCCCGATGAGCTGTTGCAGCGGTCGATTCAGGTGCCGGCCGCCGAGCAGCCCTACTTTCCATGCTGCTGATCCGCCTGGGCCTGGGCCAGAGGTGCTTTTTTTCTCCCCTGATTGCACGCAAGATTGCTTGCTCTCCCCATCGGCCAGCCGCCCACCATTTGACCCCAGATCGAGTGGTTCTCCCTGCTCATCCGGTGCTGATGATCCTGTTTGTCTATCCCGTGGTGGGGGCACGATCGGCTGGGAATCTGGCGCGGAGCGGCGCTGAGTTCAACCCTGCCGCCAGCGTCGGGGTGGGAGATTGCCGACCACGGGCTGGGTTGGCTCCGGTGCGGTGGTTGGCGTGTTGATCGCCCTGAGTTATTCGTTTCTCAGCGGCACCTCCTCAGCAGTGCCGTCAGCTTTTCCCGCTTGGCGCTGTTGTTGCGGTCTGTGGCGGCACCTTCGGAGTCTGCTGGCGCTCCTGGACGCGGTGCGGCTGGCGGGCGCTGCGGGCCAGCTTCGCTTGCTCACCTGGGCCGGGCCTGGGCGCTGGGGCAGCAGCGAGGTCTGGCTGCCAGGGCCGACAACCCGTTCAGCGGGGGCCTTCTGGAGTTCCCCACTACTGGAGCGGCATGTTGCTGATGGCCTGTTGCTGTTTTTCGATGGCGGCGGGGCCGGAGATCATCGCCTCGGCTGCGCTTCCGGCGCCTGCATGTGAGCGCACTGTGGTGGCCGTGCTTGCTGGGCGGTGCAGGCGATCACGGGCAGCCCGATTTTGCTGGGCCGCCTTTGAGCTGGCAGGGATCGGTTCAGGGGCAGTCAGCGCCCGCCCATCCCTTTCCAGACCGTGGCTCCCTTGAGCGGGCCAGCGCCTCGGCCAGGGTTTGGCGCCCCATTCAGCTGGACGGCCAGCTGCGCCGCCGCGCCAGCAAAAGCCTGGCGGTCCAGCCGAGATGTTATTGCGGCGCGATCAGCAGGCCTTGTCGCCCCTTGGCCTCCCAGGGCCGTGAGCTGCTTCGGCCGCAGCTTGCAGTCGCTGCGTGGCGGTGGGGCATCGGCGGCACGGCCGGCCGCGTAGGGCCGCATCGATCCGCCTACCAGCCAGGGGGGCAACGAGGCTGCCCGGCCCACATACCCCATCGGCGCCGGTGATCGGCCAGGCAGGCGAGCGCCGCTCCGGGATGGTACATGCGTTGGGCGATCACCGGAATGCGCAGGGCCCGCTTCACGCGGCGATCGCGCCCAGTCGGCTTCCGACGCGTTAAGCCCTTGTCCGGGTGCGGCGTGCAGGGTCAGGGCCTGGGCACCAAGGTTCTCCAGGCCAGGGCAAAGCCAGCGGATCGCGCGCTGCTGCGCACCAGCAGCCGCGTTTTGCGGACCGGAGTCCGCACGCCCGCTCACGCCGCCACGATTTCGCTGGCCAGCTCCGGTCGCGCAGCAGGCCACTGACGCCGCCCTTGCGGGCGAATCTTGCGCACCGGCAGCCATGGTTGATGGTCGATCAGAAGGCACGGCGGCTTCGGCCGCCGCGCCGCTTCGGCCATCGCGGCCGGACGGTGATCAAGATTTGCACGCAGATCGGGCGGTTTACGCCAGCTAAGTCCTTCGGAATTCTCGCGCCATGGCCGCGCTCAGGCTGGTGGCGTGAACCATCTCGGTGAACAGCAAGGGCCTCCGGCGGCCCAAACGCCCGGTACCAGGAGCGGAAAGATTTCTTGTCGCTCACACCCGGCAGCGGCGACTGAAACACGCGGAATCGAGCTGCGGGGCTACGCCCCGGCACGGCCAGCGCAGTGAGGGGTCAGCATGGGCCAGAAGCGGCAGGACTCGATGCATCCGATACCTTTCCGTCAGCGCCAGACCTTTGCTGCGCGGATCCTCGTACGACGAGTTCAGCGATCGCTTTTCGGTCTGTGAATTGGTCTGGCAGTGGGGCTACGGGACCGAGTCGGCGGCCAGCCTGGAGTTGCGGTCCAGACACCACAGAGTGGGCCGAGGCCTATCGGCTGGCCCGGAGCTGATCGCCGGAGCGTCCGGCCAGGTCAGGCTACCTGCTCGATCGCGGCGCCCTACAACATTTGATAGGAAGCAGCTGATTCGCTGGCTACCGGATCGGTTTGGCTCCATCGCCGCACGCGGGCCACGGCGGTGAACTGGTTTGCTGGCCTGGCTGGTGGCTGCGGCGAGCGCTGCCGCAGAAGGGCGCTTCCGCAGAGCCGGCGCTCTGTAGTGTCAAGAGGTAGCCACGGGTTTTGGTTGGAGATAAGTATTTTGGCGCTTCAGTCGTTCGCCATTATCGGCCGCCACAATGTGGGCAAGGTCCACCTTCGGTCAACAGCTCTGCCCGCAAGGCGGAAGCCAATCGTTTCATGACCAGCCGGGTCACCCGGACCGCACCTACAAGAAGGCTTTCTGGGGGAGATTCGCCTTCGGGTGGTCGATTACCGGGCGGTCTTGGTCTTTGACGACGGGACAGCGAATTTCTGCCGGGAATCCGCAGCAAAGCCAACCTGGCCATGGGGCGAAGCGGCGTCGCCGTGGTGTGGTCGCATGAGTCGCAGGGGCTCACTGCCGCCGATCAGTCCATGCTGAATTGGTTGCGCGGCCAGAGGTGCCCGTTTGCTGCTGGCAGTCAAAACAAGTGTGAGTTGCGCCGACCAGGTCTGGCCATGGCTGGACTTCTGTGGGGCTTCGGCTGCGGCGAACCCCACCGTCTCGGCGATTCACGGGGCCGGCACCGGGCGATCTGCTCGATAGCTTGATTGGCTTCCTGCCCCCACGCGAGCTCGAGGCGAGGAGCGATCCAATTTGGCGATCATCGGCGGCGCGGAATGTGGGCAAGTCGAGGCTTGTCAATTGCGATCTGCGGCGAGGGCCAGGGCGATCGGGTCAGCCGATCCGTGCACACCCGCGGACACGACGACACGACGATCGAGCGCGAAGGCAAAACTTGGAAACTGCTTGACACCGCCGGCATTCGCCGTCGCCGCAGTGTCAGCTACGGCCCCGAATACTTCGCATACCGCAGCTTCAAGGCGGTGGAAACGCAGCGATGTCTGTAGTGTGGTTGATCGACGCCCTCGACGGCGTCACCGGCAGGATCAGCGCGTTGCGGGCGCATCGAGGGAGACGGCGCGCCTGCGTGGTGGTTAGGTCACAAGTGGACGCCATCGAAAAGAACAGCACAACCATGGCCGGGATGGAGAAGGAGCTGCGCGCAAGCTGCTATTTCTCGATTGGGCGCCGATGGCTGTTCACTCCGCCCTCAGCGGGTCCAGCGGGTGGAGGCATTCTTTGCCTTGGCTGGCTGGCGGGGAGCAGCACCGGCGTCGGGTCACCACTTCGGGTTGGTGAACGAAGTGGCTGCATGAGGCGCTGAAGCTGGCTGCTCGCCCCCACCGCGCGGCGTGGCGCAGGAGACGCCTCTTACTACGGCACCCAGGTGGCCCGGCCCCCCAGCTTCACGCTGTTCGTGAATGATTCCGGAGCTTGTTTCGGTGAACCTACCGGCGTTATTGTGGGAACGACAGATCGGAAGCATGGGCTTCGATGGCTCGCCGATCAAGTTTGTTTCTGGGCGTGGCAAGCAGGAAGGGGTATGCGGAGAAGGAGCTCAAAACCGCCAGCAGGCCCGCGCCACGCCCACGCCGATTCACCGTTTCCGATTCCGGTTTCCGTGGCGCTCCAGGGGCGATTCAAGGACTGGGTGGCAACGCTGATCTTGGATGATTTAACGGGGCGACTCGCGACGCCCCGCTGTTGATGGGCTTTGGGTTGATGGCGCAGACGTGAGAGTTTTTCGTGATGGGATGGCTTCGGCAGCTTCCGATTGGCAATTCGTTCGATGTCATCGAGTTGCGCTGCGCCGCCTCGATCCCGCCTCAAGCTGGCTGGACTGGCCTTCCTGGTTCACGGGCGATTCTGGCTGGGACCCCTTCTGGCGGATCGCCCTGGTGGGTTGGCTGCTGCTGATCACCGCTGTCAGCGGTCTGTTCCTGGCGGGCTTGTTGGCGCGGAACCTTCTGCTCTGCTCGCCCTCAGCCTGCTGGTGGGAGTTGCTCTTTGCCCTGCTGGCCACCAGGGCGGTGCACAGCGGCACGACTCAGGCCGATCGCCGCAGGGAGCTGACGCTGGCCCCCAGTGCTGGCCGGCCAGCCCGCAACCAGCGCCTGGGAGAACTCCTGGGGGAATGCTGCGGCTGGGGGGCCGTGGGCAACTCGGCACGCTGCCGCTCGGGACCTTGGTGGTCACGCCGCTTCAGCCGAACTGGGCCTCAAACAGCGCCACCCTTTGCTGTTTCACCTTGATCCCAGCGCCAACTATGTGCTGACTGAGCACCCCTCCGAGGAAGCTAGGTCTGGGCCCTGACCTGGGCGATCAGCCCTTGCGGCCTGCTGGGCCTGCGGTGGATTCGGTCTTTGGGTTTCACCCTTGCTGCTGGCGCTGCGCTTTTTCTGCCCTGGTGCAGGAAGAATTCCGAACCTGGTGCGCTTCGTGGCCACCCGGGCCGTGACCTGCGCCAGCCTTGGCCTGAGGGGGCGCATTGGAATCGATCTTGGCGGTGGGAGAACGGCTTGTTGGGCCAAACCTGTTGCTGGGCCGAGCAGGGGGGGCCGAAGCGCCTGATGGCAGGGGCGGCCATGGTTTGCCACACCCGGCAACTTGCGGGCTGGGTGGTTCCGGGCGGCTCACCACTTCAATTGGATCGCCGGCAACCGCCTTGATCCGCTTGCTCGGAATGCGCTGGCAGTTTTACGGTGCGCTGTGATTTGGTAGCGCTAGAACCATTCAGTGAGCGCAGACGGAGTACGGAAGCGGTATACCTGAATCCACCCCACTTCGGTTCTGCTCTATCGGGTGTCCCGGCGGAGAAGGGCGTGACCTGTTCGCCACCCTCTACGCCCAGAGGATGTTTTTTTCTGGTCACCCTGCAGTCGCGCAGTTGCCCAGTTCTGAGGTGATTCCCTTGATGGATGCCCGTCACTACGCCGAGCACGGAACCTGGCGCGGGCCGCCCGCGATGGGCAGCAGCCCACCTCCCACGCTGGGGCGCCAGCTGTTTCGACCAGACCTTCATCTTTAGGCGTGGATTGCGCTTGAGGGCTCGAGCAGCGCTTTCACGCCTGACCGCCTGCATTGCCGCGGGCAGTCGGCTGCTGGCGTGTGAGCAAGGGCAGCGCGACGGATTCCGCCGTCTGGTGGGGTGTGGCAGCGCTCCTTGGCGAGAGCGCCTGCAGGAGGCCGTGGCGAAGCAAGCTCGAACTGGCGATCTCGAACGCTCGACTGGGCATTTCATCGGTCGCCTTTCAGGCCAACAAGGCCAGGGCGGTGCTGCGTTCATTTTCGGCACGATCCATTCGTCGACAGACGCAGCCCTGGCCGGGAGCGCCTGCCAGCGCATCGGCCAGCGAGGAGGGCCTTCAGCCCCCAGGCTGTTGTCTGCAGGAAGTGCGCCCTGACCCGCAAGACCGGCTTTGAGGCGGCCGAATCGAGCGGCTTCTGGGCCTGAACTCCGGGCCCTCGGATCCGCTGAGGTTGGTGGGATTTTGATGACGATTGCGCCGATGGGGCTGGAGCGGCTGAAGCGCCTTGGCGCGTTCCGCGACTGCGCGGCCTGCGGCCACCCACCTGGGACTGCCGGAGCTCTCGATGGGCATGAGCGGATGACTGGCCTGAAGCGGTCGGCTGCCGGAAGCCACTGGCTGCGAATTGGCTCGGCGCTGCTTTCGGTCCACGCCGATCTGAGCGGCCAGTCTGAAGCGGTCTGATCTGAGCGGCCCGTCAGCGCCAATCGGCTTGTTCGGAACGGGATTGTTCGATGTGTGACCAGTTTGCCACGCTGGGTGGGACGGCTATTGAGTACATGGACCAACCGAAGGAAATTCAAGTGCGTTGTTCTCACGCTGCGTTTGCGGTTGTCTCGGGTGACGACTATCCTCGATGGCGACATACGACGACGAAACTCGACTACGGACGCCGGTGAGGCCACAGCCACGCCAGCACCCCGCGGCAGCGCGCTGGCCAGAGCAGCAGCGGCAGCGCCCTGAGCCTCAGCTCAGATTTTTTCGATGGACGATCCATTTCGCGGCTGGGAAGGTGATCGGATGCCCGGTCTTTTCGCCGACGCCGCGGAAGTCACCCTGATGGAGCCCGCGCAGCTTCGATGAGATGCCGCGGGGCGATTTCAGGGCCCTGCGTGACGCAAAGACCCGTTTGATCATCAACCTCACGATGATGGAGCCGATCAGGCCAGCGCCGTCGATTTCGTGGCTGGCGGCACCTACGCCATCGATTGGCCACCAGGGAACGGGTCGGCGAAAGATTTTCCTGTTTTGCCCCCAAGCTGTGTCACCGTTCACACGGCCTCCGGCGAAGGCCCTCTCCTCGCCACCATCGTGACCTCCAAGGATCTCGGCGCCGATTCGGTATGGCCGGGGCCCCCAGCCTGGCTGGGGCCGAACCCGATTTTTTTTTTTTTTTTTTTTTTTTTTTATCCCCTTTCGGGTTGCCGGCTGGGCTGATCCGGTGTTGATCCGTCCTGTTGATGTGGACTGGTCTTGGTGGTGATTGGTTGGGCCAGCATTGGCCCGGGGGGCCGCTGCTGTTCCGCTGCTTGAGCAAGCGCCGTGCTGCGGGGCGGTATGTCCAGCCGTGGGTGGGCCAGCGAGGCCAGTGACGGGCGCCTGCGGGCGGAGCTGGGGGTGGCTGTCGGCACCGAAATCCAGACCGCTGCCTGGGCAGAAGCGGTGGTGCTGCTTGGCTGTCAAACCCAGCATTTTACGCTGGGTTGCCGCCGGCTGCCCCGTCTTTCGCGGCGGTGTTCAAGCCCCGCTTCTGATTTCGGTTCTCGGCCGGGGTTGACCTGCGGGCAGCTTGGAGCAGGCCTTTCCCACTGCCAGTGGTTCGGGCCGTTGCCCAACACGCCCTGCCTGGTTTGCGCGCCGGCATTACCGGCCTGGCCTGGGGTGCGGCGGTGCCAGAACGGAAGCAGGTGTGATCAGTTGCGGTCTTGTTGCGTCGGTCGGCAGGTTGTTTCGAGCTTGCCGGAAGAGCCAGCGCCGATTGGCTTCCTCGCCCTCGGCCTCCTCCGGGCCGGCGCTAGGCGGCGGTGGTGATCGAAGCCTTGGCGGATGGAGCGGTCGTGGCGGGCCGGCCTGCCGCGCGCCTGTCTTTGCAGTCGCCGGCGGGATTCGGATGGCCGGCTCGGTGCAGCTGCTTGCAACGCAGCCAGACGCCACCCGCCAGCTTCAAGGAACTATGGTGGCAGGCCCAGCTGCACACGATTCGCGGCCCTCAGGGCGGGCCTGAGCAGGGCGGGTGTGCGTCCGCCTTGATTCGAGGCGGTGCTGGCGGGGCCGCCGAACGCAAGCCGGGGGCCCTGCGAAGGCTGAGTTGTTCTGGCTGATCAGTTTGGCGCCGGATCTTGCTGCCAGCTTCGGGTTCGGTTGCGGCGATTCAGGGCGCCGAGGTTGGCGCGGTTGTCCGCCCACACCACCAAACAAGGTGGTGAGGCACGGGGCCAGGGGCAGGATAGGGCGGCCGCAGGGCCGGTTCGGCGGTCATGAAAGCTGCCTCATCAAACAGCAGGGGCAGGCTCAGGGCGGCCACCACGCTCGAAGAGCGAGGCGATCGGACTGGACGGTTCAGGGTGGCCAGAAAAACAAGGCCGAGCAGGGCCCAGACCCCAACGGGGCCAGGGCCCACCAAGGAGGGCCGAGAGCATGGCCCAGGCCGGTTGGCACGGCCTTGGGCCGCCTTTGCACCACAGGCCAGAATCGGCCAGTGTCGGGGGCCGGGGCCCAGGGCGGGCCAGGGCAGCCGGCGGAAACCACCACCAGTCGCTTTGCTGTCGGGTTGATCAGGAAAGGCGGGGGGCTTGGGAAGCAGGGGGCCCTTGGGGCGGAAAAAAAAGGGCAAAAAACACCCGGCGGGGGCGCTTTTTGCCCCTTTTTGGAAAAAAAAAGGGGGGGGGGGGGGACCCCACAGAAAACCCATTTCGGGAGGGGCCAGGGGATTCTCCCCTTCCTCTTTT
>Ga0163217_1055052_pt1 | contig 10446 bp, 7 predicted proteins | sample SynspAceP_FD_185933 | JGI IMG/M metagenome (GOLD analysis project Ga0163217, IMG submission 185933) | Saline lake microbial communities from Ace Lake in Antarctica - Synechococcus sp. Ace-P (PacBio error correction) | ecosystem: Environmental > Aquatic > Non-marine Saline and Alkaline > Saline ... | reverse complement strand
CTGCAGGCGGTCGCTGGGGATGTCTATACTCGTATTGAGTCGCCAGGATCCTCTACCGCTATCTCTTGCACCTCTGGCAGGGCTGAATAGAGTTTTTGCGCGCCTGGTCGCCAATCCAGCGCTAGCAAGGTCTCTGCGTAATGGCTGCCGATCACCCGTGATGCCCGCGCCAGCCTTTGTGGGTTGGGCAGTGCGAGCGTATCGGGTTGGCAAACGTTCTCTGCGCTAGGCGTTCCACAGGTCGGCTGTGGTGATTATAGGGCATCGCTCTGCCAGGTCTACCAGCCAACCGGTGGCCTGATGGTGAGTACTGACGGCTTGGGCACCAGATATGGGCCCAGGCCGTGGTAGGCAATAACCAGAATGTCGTTTAGCCCAGCGCGGGGCGCGTGCTGCTGGTGGCGAATGACAGGCGTTTGCGGGTTGTCATCGGCCAATACCTCGCACGCCGGCGCTCGGTCAGCCCGGCGCACGCGCGAAAACTGTGACCAAGCAGCACGGGAGGGTGACTCGGGCTCATCTGCGCGGCTGGGAAGCCCAGCAGTTCTGTCCACCTTGCTGGTCTTCAGAAGCTGCTTTATGTGTGCGCTTGGCAGAATAACGTTGGCCGAGTCGGCGGCGAGGATCAGGCTGCAACCGGGAAGGGGGCTTGGTGGTCACGCGGTCTGCGCCACAGGGCCGGGGTTAGAGGGATTTTCTCCCGCTCGCCGGCTAAGAATTTGCGTTCTTGATGGCGACCACTTCCGCCATTCAATCGACAGGGCAATTTCTAAGCGGAGTGCGGCTTTTGCCGATGGCCAGCCCAATGGGGCCATCAGGCGCTCGACGTTTTAGTGCGAGTGGAGGATTGCCCAGGTGAGAGCCAGCCGTTCCTTACGCTTGGCGCTGTGTGCCCGAGGAGCCCAAGGGCCGACATTAAAAAGGCCGGGGATTCCGCGCGGAAGCAGGGCCATTTGTTCTCCCAGGCGCGGGTCGTGGGTCGTTGCACGATGGCGGTATGGTGCGTCCGGCTCGATGGCCAGTACTGCGTCATTCGGCATACTTCGGACAAAGCGCACATCCTTTCACTGGCCAGTTCTGATTGTAGGCTTCACGGGGATCGCAGATTCAGCACTTCGGATCCAGGCGATGCCAGGTCGGGCCTGCATAACGGCGAAAGCTTGGGCCGCACGGATCATCAGAAGCGCCAGCCGGGTCCAAAGGGTGCGCTCAGGTGTGCCATCAAACGAAAAGTCTCGTTCGCGATCACCTTGTCAGGCTGACTTTGCCGCTGGCCAGGTCCAGGTCGCGGGCGGGATGCGTTGGTGTTGGTTCACAGCTTGCCGATAGGGTTTGATCCAGTCAGCAAGCAGTTAGCGTTCAGCCACCAAGCGCAGGGTGCCGCCGCGGGAGGCCGAAGCGGGCTGACTCTTCGACGGGGTTTGATGCCGTTTAGGTGACCAGTTCAATTGGCCGGATTGCTTACTGCTTTGGCCTGGCGTGCGAGCATGAATCGTCTTCAATTAACAGCCGCCGGGACCGAACCCTTCGATGCGGCCGTCGTCGCGCAGGGCCAATTTAAAAACCCACCGGACGCGGCGCGCTTGCCCCAGGTCTGGCCCACAACAGTTATTAAGAGCGTCACGCGGTGGCACTGCCAGCAAGTCATTCGGCGCGCCTGAGTACTGCTAGATCTACTCGCTGTCCACGTTTGGTTCTCACGTTACAAATGTTCGGTTTGTGGCAATACGGGCTGTTTACCTAGTAATTGCCGAGGCGTTTCGCCGGTCATAAGCCGGTCATTCCTGCACTTCCCGTCATTTTTCAGCTACGGCCGTCATACGCCTTACTTCGTCATTCCCGCGCAGGCGGGAATCCATTTTTGACGTTGTGGTCTTCCATTTTCAGGCCGCTCTTATCAAACCCTTAAAGAGAACAAAAAACGCCGGCCACCGAGGTTGGGCGGCGGTTCCTGAGGTTCGCTAGAACTCAGCGTTCCTTGATTTCCTCACGTTCGACTGCGGATCTGGTTCATGCGGCCCGCTTTCGTCTTTCGTACATGATCATTTTGCGGTGTCTTCATCGATCTTTCGGGCTTGTTCGGGCTCTCGGATCAGGCGGCCATCGTTTGGTGCTGATGATGTTGGTCGCTCGGCACAAACCAACCAGAGTCAGCATTAACCCAGAGCACAGATACTTTGGCAGGAAGGATCTTTCTTCATGAAGCGTACCTTTCAAAGAAAGGGTTGTTCAAAATTGTCAGAATTATTGACCGATTGCCGCATTTTGAAACGTTCCCCTGATATGCACTGCAGGTCCTGGGGACAGGTATATCAGGCACAAAAAAACCCCCGCACAGGGCGGGGTTTTGACATTGCTTGGTGCTTACAGCTGCGTGACCGGAATCCGACGCTGCGGCTCTTTTCTGGTAAGACTCGATTTCGTTGAAGGTTCATTGTAGCCGCGCCTAGATATCAGCCAGACAATGCTGTTGAGTTTCAGCCGCGTACCCATTGTATTCCTCAACGGTCGGGCAAAGGACCAGAATGGAAGCACCGACGGCCGCTTCGGCAAGAAGCCAGGCTACACATCGGCGCCATCGCCCAGGACGTTCGGGAAGTTCCGCGCTGGAGGGTAGAGGACGACGGTAGACTTTGGCAGCAACACGTGCCTGGTTACCCATGCACAGGGAGCAGCGGCTATTTCCATGCGCGCTGCCAGCTTTGCCGTAGATGGGGCCCGTAGCTAGCCTTCTTCAGTCAGTTGGAAAGCGGTCCATCTTGGTTGGCGTGAGCCGCAGAGCGACGGGTCGGCAGGTCACCGCTTGTTATTTGTCAGCAGTCTTGCGGCGGCGCGGGAGAGTTGACCGATGTTTGGTCTGCAGGAGCCGGATGAAGACTTCATCAATTCTTCTCGCCAGTCTACTTCTGGACAACATACGGGCATCATCCGGTCGTTCGGCCGCACACAAACCGGCTCTTTTACGTCGGCCAGATCGATTCGATTCACGGCGGCGTACTCGGCATCCGGCATTCTGCCTGCATCAGCTTGGGATCGGCCACCAGGCTTCCATTGGCCTGGGCGCGACGCTCCCAGTGCACGGTTTTAACGGGGCATTTCCTTGCATAAACCGTCGGAAATCATCCAGCCGCAGCAGGGGACGATGTTGGTACTTCATGGTACTCGGCATGGAGACTCTTCGCTCAGCTTTGTATGGGTACAGCCCGGCTGCGGAGCGTCAGCGGAAGGCGTTTCAAGACAGCTCGGATGCCTGTTCGGCAGTCAGGTTGTCCATGCCTTCGATTTCCAGGATTGCGACCAGAGGGAAAGACGTTCTTCTGGCCTTTCTTTCTCGGATCGGTTTCAGGTGACCTTTCCTGAATCGCGGTAGTAGGGGATTGCATGTTTACCAGGTCCGCAGGGTGATCCGGGCTGCACTTTCGCCTTATGAAAACGCACCAGAACGGATATCGGGCATATCCAAGCGGCATTCAGCGCCGCGGTGGCTTGCGGCGAATGCCGACCAGACCGGAAACGGCTGGAAGGAGATACCATCGTGGAAAAACGGGTCCTGTGCGAGTCCGCGCCGGTGCGACGGTGTTCAGGCAGCAGCATTGCCGGTTTTCACCAGCTGTGGATTGATGCCGTCGCCAGGGCGCACGCAACACCACCACGGTCGATGTGGATGAAGTCAGGCAGGGTTGTGGTGCGTGGTCACGTCGATTGGCTTGGGGGTAAGGCCGCGGTGTGACAGAAAACGACTGCATTACCAGGTCCGCGGAGAAGCCAGGCAAGCCAGGTCTTTCAGTCGTCACGGGGTCATCGGGCCTAGTGGTGTTCCTGGAGCCAACGTGTGGTCAATCTTCGCTCGCAATAGGTTGCCGGGACGAACGCCTTCAACGCCAAGGCCTTGCGCCATCTTCTGCGCCAGGGTGACACCCTTTGGTGCTGGCAGCCCGGTTACATCGGGCTTGCGGAACAGGTCAGAACCGGACAGGCCCCAGCTCGCACGGGCCTTGTTCGTCAGGGCCACGGCCAATGACGCGGGAATTACGGCCCACCGGCGCGTTACTTCGTCGAGGCAGAACCTGGGTCTTGAGTTCAAAGGTGGTGATGACGTCGTCGGTTACCGGTGCTTGCACACTTTTACCGTCGTAGACGACACGTCGATCACGTCGCCGGTGTTGATTTCGTGACATCAACTCGGATCGGCAGAGCGCCGGCGTCTTTCCATGGTGTTGTAGAAGATCGGGGGAATCTTGTTACCGAGAGCAGGAAAGCGCCAGCCGCGCTTGTCGGGGACGTTAAGCGACCGTCGTCACCGAAGAACCAGAGTACCGAGTTGGTTTGCTGATTTGCGCGGGAAGAAAACCGGTTACCGACCACGTCACGACGTAGGCTACGGGAAGCCTTTGGGGCTTTCAACTTCTTCGATCATCTCAAACGGCCGATTGGGCCTTGCTCGGTCCGGCCGGATTACCGTCGCGAGCCATTTCAGGCGATGGCCAGGGCGTGCAGTGGATGTCAGGGGCGTGACCAGGCGTCCGGAGCGGGGGACAGGTTCGTCGGGTGTTGGTTTCGCCAGGGGACCTTGAATACGCGCTCAGGCTGACTTTCTCGGTACGGCGGGGGCGGTTGGTGAACACTCGCCATCGGCCCAGGATTGCAGCTACTTTTTGGCGTGGGCGTTGCCCTTCTGGGCGCCGGTCGGCGACGTCGTGGAAGGCATTCGACATAGCAGCGTGTGCTTTGAGTTCCTTGGCACGGCAGCGGCCAGCTCGTCGTTATTCAGCAAGCCGGACCATGGTGGTACGATGTTGTAGCCACCCTGATGGTGCCCCAGCAGGCTTCAAACGGCACGCAGTTTTGGTCAGCAGTGGGGAGGGAGACTTCGCCTTTTTGGCGGACGGCGGAGGAAACCGGCCTTGACGTAGGCGGCTTCATCACACCGGGAGGTACGCGGTTGGGTCAGCCAGGGTCGCGAAACTCTTCTTCGCCAGCGGTTGGGTTTTTCAGCAGGGTCAACCAGACCGGCCGGTTTGTTCGGCGTTCAGCGGCTGTGAGGCACGAATGCCCTGGCTGCGCGCTCTGCTACGTTGTTTGCGATAGGCTTCAAGCACATTATTACCCTCAATCAGTCTGTTCTTGCTTGTGGACCGGAACGGTCATCCTCACGGGACCGGAGAAGCACTGAATAAAACATCTTGATTGAAGGGGTTATTAGTGCTTCCCCCCTAACGTTGTCCAGATTACGGCTGGAGTGCAGGATGAGCCTGGAGCGGGATGGCGGGCAACCCTCTCGGTAACTGACCTGATGGTGGCGCGGCAAGGTTACGGAGAGGTTTGCGGGTAGCGCCTTGACACACAGGCCTAACGGCGGGCTGATTCCTACAGTGGGGGGGGGGGGGGCAAAGCCACAGGTAAAGTTAAGCGGCCCAGACGCTAATGACCTTTGTCTGAGATAGCTCTGGACTAGCATCAGGCTGTAGACATTGCAGACAGGCAACCGCTAGCCAGCCTGTCAGCGGCACACCCGGAGAGAACGGTGCCTGAAGTCCCCTATACGAATATAAAACCGCCTCTGTGGTTGGCCTGTGCTCGACTGTCTACGCGATCAGGTATGCCGTGGCTGCAAGCGCTTTCAGCCATGAAAATTCATTCATGTGGAACGGTATGGTCGAGTGAAAGGCCGCGGTGTGGTCGCGCTGGAGCTGTTGCTGGGAGCAGGTGTTTATTTGGCGTATCGAGGATTTGTGTCGGCCTGATGCGTGCGTCAGGCGTGAAGCAGCGCCAGATTGCCTACCTGGACGACCAGCGATTGGCTTGGCCAGTTCACCGATCTACTGGTGCGTGGGGGGAGGATGCGCTACAGGGCCGGGGGTGCAGAGTGCGGTGCGGCCTACGCGCTCAATTGAGTTGTGGTAAGCAATTGCCGCGATGATATGATCAGACCTTCTTCAGCCTGTCGGAAGCGTTTACCGCGGCACGCTCAGGTGCAGGCGAGCCGCAGCCGTTTTTGATCCCACTCTGCGCTGCAGGGATATTTTCCAGGTGCGCCAAGGTGTCTTCGGGCTTTGAGCACCAGTAATGTTCTGACTCCAGTTATCCAGATCACTTTCGGCGGGTATTGCCGATCAGCCGCGGCCGGGCAATTGCCCTTGGTGCCACGGTACTATCACGGGTCATCGCTGGCGCCGATGTGCCTGGCGACCATTGCGGGATCAAGGTGTCTGCCGGGCCTTCATCAACGTTGCATGTGCTCCATATCCAGGCATGGGCGATTGCATTAGCGTTTGGGCCTCTTCGCGGTAAGCGATTGGCGATGTCTCGCGTTAGCTGGTAGATCGGATCGGGGGACGGCTGAAAGCATCGGGTGCGGGATGCGCGCTGACCAGGGCAGTTCGCCACCGTCATGTCGACGATATTCGCTGCGTGGCTGGACGATGGTGTGTGCAGGCCACCGGTGCTGGTCATTCATGATTACCGACTTCACTGCGGCGAGTACGTTGCCTTTGATTCCAGGAGCAGTGGTTTTTTTTTAACCAGCAGCACCGGGGCAGGGCAATAGCGAGCAGGCTTCAGTCATCGGGCGTGAGCAAGGTTTTTTTAAGTGGCTGTGTCGGGCAGGGTGTGTGTTTGCATACAGGCCGCAGCCCTTTGCTGCCCGCACCTGAATCACGGTGTCGTCATACTGCCGTGCCAGGCCTGGCAGCTGGTGGCCGGGATACCCGCAGCTTTCAGTTCCGCGCATTTGCTATCGAGTGGTGCGCTGGGATCGCCCGCGGTCATCGCAAGATCAGCAGGTGCATTCGAGTCGATAAAGCCGGCAAATCAACCTGGGCCACGGTTAAGTGCAATTGATTCCTGCTGTTTTAAGTCGGAGTCAATCACGACGAGAATTCGTTGATCCGCTTGCATGGCTGTATTCTTTGTGGCGCCTGGCGCTTATTTTGATTTCTTACTATTACAATGATAGCCTGTTTTTCCCGCGTTCGCCGTTTGATATGGGTGATCAAGACCAGTGGGTGCGTTCATGTAGTTAGTCATGGATAATCCTGTTTTGATTCCTATTCCTTACTGCTGGGACCCAGCCCCGCCCATGAGTTTGCCGCAAGAACTTGATCGATTTTTTGCCCTGCCGTACGCCCAGGCATGGTTGACCAGGCGTGAAGGCCCACCCGGAAGAGGTTCTGGATTGGTCCACGCCCAATTGTGAGAAAAAAAGCCGCCTTACGCGCTCAATTCTGATGTTCCGCTATATTCGACAAGCCCGGTTTTGTTGCAGAAATGTCCCGGCTGGGCGCGTGAAGAACTTTCGGCATTTTGGAGCAGGTCAAAGCCTTGATGCACAAGCGTGGGCATTCTTTTACCGGGGTTGTCAGCCAGCCATTATGCTCAGCGCTTGCCAGGCCCGCAACACCGCTGCGCCACTCGCGCCGGGCCGCGCTGCGTGCGTCTGATGCGGTGCCTTTATCGAAGCCCGCTCCTGCGAGCGTTTTCGTTGCCTCGGCCCCCATCTGGAGCCGAACTTGGGCGATTTTATCGGTCATGCTTCAAGTCTGAGGCGCGGCCATTATCAGGATTATCTTGGGTCTGCCGGCAGTTTGCCGGACGGAGCCTTGATGACCGTATTGCGCTCATTCCGCAGCTTGAAGGGGGCAGGCCGTTCACGAGAGCGATTCCGAATTTCGCTTCACATTAGTGGAAAAGCGGGCGTTGAGCGGGTGTTAGAGAAACCAGCAGCGCGACTCGATTAAATCGTGCGGTTAAGTGTCTATTTACTGAGGTTTGCATACAGGGTGTCAAAGCCTGACTCGAGAGAGCACAGATGGCGATCAAGCAAATGACAAAAGCACCATTCATCGCCTTTGCTGTTTGATGCCCGCGGCACTTCATTGGTCTGCTTGGAGCAGGCCAGGTGATTGGCTGCGGGCGGAGGTATGGCGATAACGTTATTGTGATTGTGGTAACCGTATCCCCAGTATTCCGCCGATACTCATGGGGTTTCCAACCCCGATGTTCGACAAGCACCTTGTCGGTCGGTGCGGTCGAGTTTACTGGAAATGGCCCTTGAGGGACTGGCGTCAAGGTGAGGTTGCTGAACGTAGGGCCTGGTCACGAGCGCAGGAAGTAGGTGCGTAGCGGGCCGGGTTGATATGGCTTCCGCGGTGATTTTCTTACCCGTTGAGCGCCTGGGCCATTATGGATTATTATCTATCCTCCCTTGCCGAAGTGCCCTAGCGTCATTTTTGTCAAAAAGCGATGAGTATTTCCCTACAGCTGTGCTGGGGGTTTACGTATTTCTGCGCCGACAAGGACCGGCCGTACACTGCTGCAATAACAGCTACGCATGGCCTTTACGACTACCTTTACTCGCGAGATCACCTGCGGATGGAAAAGGTGTTCCTCCATTTGAACAAATCCTTTCCAGACGCTGCTTGCCGTGGCCGTGTGGATTTTACGTGAATCTACGGAACTGCTATTCAGTTGGTCTGCTCTCGTGGCCCTCAGCAGCTGGGTATGAGAATCAGCTTGGAGATTCTTGGACGGATCAGTCATCAATGAAACAAACTGTATTACACCCTGTCGCACAACTCGGCCTGCAACTCTCCGCAACTTCGCGCGCTTGCTTGCGCAGGAACATGCAGTGATCTGACCAATGCAGGGAGCCGCGCCGCTGCTGGAAAAATATCGGGGCGCAGTGGGCCGACCGTTTTCGTGCTGCCCGAGGCAGCCGCAAACTGAATTAGAGGAGCCTGTAGCGACCAAATAGGACTGCTTAGCAGAACAGTTTGTTCTACTCAGCATTTGCCACCTGCACAATTACCCAGGGCTTGTTTCTGTACAGGTCCATTCTCGGAAACTGTACGGTGAATCAGTGAGCGCTTCCCTGCGTTAGGGTGTTCGTTGACGCAGGAGCAGCCCCATGACCAGCCTTTTATACGAACAGGATACGCCGCCAACTGGCTGATGATATCCGCAAAGGATTTTCTATCAGCCGGGGCGAAACGCGTGCCCTCTGTACGGCAAACTTCAGCACGGCAGAAGGGCGTGAGTCACGCACACGTGTTGCCACGCTTATGCCACGCTGGAAGATCAGGGCCTGATCGCGCGCCGCCCGCAATCGGGCTACTACGTGCACCAGACCACCGGCACTGATACGCGCCCACGCCCCGATTTTCCCGAGTGGGAAACCGCCCTACGCGGTGACGCGCAGTGCATTATCAGCGAGATTCTCAGGCTGTCGCGCCGCAGCGATGTGATGCGCTTGGCGCTGCTGTGCCTCCAGCGAGTTTTTGCCGTTTGCGGGGCGCTGCATCAGCAGGATTGAGCAACGGTCACGCGTTTTAACAAGCAAAGAAGGCTTACAGTACATATTCAGCCCAGGTTATGAGCCCTGCGGCGACAAATTGGCCGATTCGCATGCGCGGATGCTGGCGCGGTGGTTCGAGCCTTTCGCAGATTCTGTGATTACCAACGGCTGTGTCGAGCGCTGCAATGTGGCCTTGCGAGCGCTGACCAGCCCCGGTGATCTTGATCGCCAGCGAATCGCCCAGCTTACTTATGGCCTGGTGCAGCTGTGCCAACTGCTGGGCTTGAAAAGTGATCGAATCCCGACCGACCCCGGAAACCGGGTTGAGTCTGGAGTCCTGGGGAAAAGGCCGCTGAAAATGGCCGATTAAAAGGCCGTTGGTGGGTGACAAACACGTGCTGGCATATCCCATGGGCGCGACCATGTCGTGAGCTCGCCAGCGGCAAGGCTGGTTGGCATGTTGGCCCAGCGCAATGTTTCCGATAGTGGAAGTATGCGTATTTACGGATGAGCTGCTCGTTCGAGCCGGCCGTATCCAAGGCGCTTAAAGCCTTCGATTGCTCGGATACGGTGCTTATGCTCCAGTTTTCCAAGACCATATTGCCCGTTCTGCGCACCGGTTGGTGGATTGCCGGTAGCATCTAGGGACACGATCGAAAAGTTGCAAAACCTCACCACGCTTGTCGGCCGTGCAGTTGGTCAGCCCCAGATGGCGGTGGCGGCCTACTGGAGAACGGTGGCGTGTTATGTGGCATCTCTGCGCTATATTCGCCAGGAGTGAGATCGGCGCAACTGGGAGTCATTAGTTGGGCGGTTTGCGCAGTACTTTCCTGAAGGTACGGCAAATTACCGGCCCTAAGGGGCGTCAATCCTGTGGGGTGAGTTTGCCGGGCAATGTGGCATGCGCCAGATTTCTGTTTCCCAGGCGTTGGAGCAGGGCATCAGTATTGCGCCGGGAAGCGGTGTTCCAGTAATTCCGACCAGTTCAACCATTGTTTGCGGCTTGGAAATTGTGGGTGCCGTGGAATCAGGAGGACTGAGCGGGCCGGTGATGACTTTGGCGGGTATGGCAAGGGATTGTTGAGTAAAAACAGGGTGTAGAGGGGTGGTGAGGAAGTGGCTATAGGGTTTTTTTGGTATTTCTTAAGTTGGTG
>Ga0163217_1048649_pt1 | contig 10446 bp, 5 predicted proteins | sample SynspAceP_FD_185933 | JGI IMG/M metagenome (GOLD analysis project Ga0163217, IMG submission 185933) | Saline lake microbial communities from Ace Lake in Antarctica - Synechococcus sp. Ace-P (PacBio error correction) | ecosystem: Environmental > Aquatic > Non-marine Saline and Alkaline > Saline ... | reverse complement strand
TCCGAAATTTATAAGTAAAACCGCTTACCGATATCACCAATGGGATATTGAGTGAAACGCGCTCCATCTGTCCGGACAATTGCAACTGTCAGCAGGAGTGGATTTTGAGAAGAATCTTTACATTTGAAAATGCACTGTTCCGCAATTGATCGCAGCGAGAAAAAAACGTTGACTAAATGAAAAGCACACTCTTTGATGGGTTTATCCAGTGTCTCCTCTTCTAAATTCATCCTCCAGCCCCAAGGTTGTCAAATGATCCTGATACTAGTCTGTTAATAGTTTAATCAAATTAGAACTGTCTTTCTTGGACTCGGCAAGATTGCTTTCTGGGTCTTTACTTGGATCCTCCCAACAGTGAAATGCAATCGAATTCCCAGTAAAATAACATCTTGATTAGCGATCAATTTCAAAGGTCTCTTGGACCATTCATACGCTCCCGTCTTGGCAGCTGTTTAAGTATTAACTTAAGCATTCCCGGCTTTCTTTGTACCAGCAGATTAGCGGTTAATACCTTGAATTTTGACCCCCTCTCGTTTTCTGTGGTAGAGCGCTTTACTATTAAAATAAAGCTTCATTTGAGATTGATTTGGACCAGCTTTGCTGTCAACAATAAAGTTTCATCTGAGAACTTTTTTCGCTTTTAGCAAAATTCTAAGGTGGAGCCATATCCCAACTCTTGTATTCTCTGAGAATGAAACCTTTTTTCTTTTTAACCCCCCCCCCCAAAAAAAAAAAAATTTTTGCCCCGGCCCCCTTTTTTTTGGTTGAGATTTTTATTGAATCAACTCGTTTTTCGGAGAAGTGATTTCTTCTTCTTCATCTCGATAGTCATCACTGGCTAAAACTCCGTACTTCGAGATTATTTTGCTTCGTTTGATTCCAGGACTGTATCATTTTGAAGCAAGCTGCTTTCTTGTGAAACTCCTGTGTCGGAACAGCGGAGCTCGGGGCACAGTTTGACGTGATCGTAAGCATATCCTCCACCCGGGAATTTCTGGGCTACTCGCAAAAAAGAGACGAAATAGATTGAGAATAACTGCTTGCAAAAAGAAACTCAAACCTGTTGGCCTTGATTTTATATCCATATACATTAATCTGTTCAAAACCGAATCACTCAGGAGGCTATTATTTTACTTTATTACAACTGCCAGCCTGAGATTGAACTTTCACAAACAAGGGCTGAGGGTTAATACGGGTTACTTTTATATTCTGAGGTGAAAACTGAAACTCCTTACAAACCATGGGATGATTCTTTCAATTTCAATGATTTCAACCAGACCAGTTCTGGGTTTTTTTTCCTGAGGCCAATCATTCCCTTGCTTTCTTAACTGCTCTTAGGTAAGAGTTGTTAAACTCGTTATCGCGTGACGATTGAGCTCTTGGATTTTTGACTTTCATATGCCAGCATAAGCTTTACTAGATTTTTTCAGGTCGGCAAGCCGTATTACAAACCTAATCGCATTGTTTCCACCATTTGAAATCTACTTTCTTTTGATCTTCCATTCAAAACCAATGACGATTAAGGGGTATAGGCATCCATCTCGCGTGCCTGTTATAGCATCTATTAGACCAAGGGACATTACGGCCTGAATTCGATCACGGCTACTTGCATTCCAAACAAATTCCTTAAGAGGAAATATTGTTTTCTCGGGCAAATCGGACAGTTTCCAATTTTTACCTTCAAAATTCCTCGCTCTCCAAATCCCGGGAGCTACCAACGATTACCGTTCGATCTTTGGAGATTTACTTTATAAAGTTGTCTTGAATTAATCTTCCTCTGAAGAGATCAAGTCAAATTCACTTTTCACATTTCTATAGATGCTCCAGCATGTGTAAAAGATTCGATGATTGATTTTATAAGCATTCGGGTAGGGAGACGTATACTATACCCACCAAAAGCCAATATTTACAGATTGGGTAGGGTTTTTAAGCATTGCCTAGAAAATCCCTTCCAGTTCTAGGTTTGAGCTGGTTTTAGAAGAAAAGTTTAAGCTTAGACATGGACTCTTTCATCGAGCTTTTCTTTTTCATCAAAGAGAGCCACATCGTAGATGGATTCTGCAATCCAGTGCTGCGATGACACTATTTAGTTGCGCACATTGCAAACAAGGCTAACTTATTTCTTGGACATTCTTGGCGGTTAGGTGATTATTCAGTTCGACATACCAAAATATCTGGCTGAATTCCAGCTTCCAATAATTGCTTGACACGAATGTATGTGTAGGCTTGGTTTTAAGCTCTTTGGCAGCTCTTCAAATAGGGGGAATTAAAGTTTAAATGTATCACCAAAAAATTATTTGGGAAAAGATCCCACTTGGCCTGACGTACCCGCTTCCTTATAAATGGTAAGGGACTCAAATATCTCCCACACAGCCACCGATTTCTGTGATCACCACATCATATTTTCCTTTCCTTCGCCTAGCCTATAGAAATTTGATTTTGATTTCATCTGTAATATTGAGGAATCACTTTTACGGTTTTTTCCCAAATACTCACCTCTTTCGCTCTTTAGTGGATTACAGTAATTATAGATTCTTCCAGTGCGTGATATTGTTTGTCCTGCGGAGGTTGGGATATTCAAAAAACGCTCGTAATGACCTAAATCTAAATCTGTTTCAGCACCATCATCGGTCACATTAGCATTCGCCCATGTTCATACGGATTCAACTGTGCCCGATCAATATTGAGATAGGGGTCAAATTTTTGGAAGTGGACAACTTGAAGCCTCTGGTTGAAGCAATTTGCGAGTGAAGCAGCATAATGCCCTTCCCTAGCGAGGATGTCACCCTCGGTGATAAAGATGTATTTGTATTTGAAGCCATAAGAAAGGGCGAGTGGTGAATTTGGGGTGGGGTCTCTTATGGTTTCAAAATTAGGGAAAATCCTGAGTAATGGACCCTTTAAATGAAAAGAGGCAATTCTAACTTTTTTGATAACCCTTGTCCAGTTTGATAAATTTAACTTGTGACCCCAATATGTGTCGAAAGTTTCCTATTGAGTTTCGCATGACTTACTTTTAACGTGGATTCTTCGCTAATGGAGCATCTAACCCAATCATTGAAAATTTGCCTAAAACTTAAAATATTATGGAACGAAGTAGAAGAAAAATCACTTAACTGGGAAAAAGATGGAGTTTCAACAGCTGGACCTTGGATCCTTTAATTTCTTTGGAAAATGAGTATTTGGTTTTTTTTGATCAGCTCTCATTGTTTAATTAAATTAGACTGGACTTTCTTGGACTTCAAAGAAGCCAGCACATTAAAAACTACCATATATGGAAGTATTTTTGCTGGTTTCTTATGTAAAACAAAACACTTGTTTGTTTTGGCCTACTACTGACTTTCCAGATTAGTTCAATGGTTAGTTTGTTGGAGTTTGCTAAGAAAGCAGGAATTCGGATGGAGCTAAATTATTTCAATGAAGGAAAGAAGTGCTCTAGATTGAGATACCTTAAGGAGTTACAATCAAATTGGAAAGAGGTTGATTCTAGAGTGACTTTCGAATCTATTTCGAATGACCTAAATACTTTAATGGAAGGCTTAGCGGGAAATAGCGCAGTTGAAAAAACTTCAAGTTCGATCAACCAAATTATTCTCACAAAAAGGACGGAGATAACTGAGTTATTTCATATTTAACCTCTGCTAAGAGATTTTTTGAATTTGAGCCTCAATATGCATTTTGAAAAATCAGAGAACATAAACTATATACCTAATTTTGAAGACTTTTGAAAATTTATTAGATAGCTATCCAATCTGATATAGATTCTTACCTCATTACACTGTTAACTTTCTTGAAGCCAAACTAGAGGAAGGTTTATTTTCATTTTCTTTGATCATGAAGAAAAAATGTGATGTAAATCTTGACTCCAAAATTGGATGGGACAATTACTTTTTAAATTGATGTCGTGCTGTTATATAACCATCCCGTAATTTTTTGTTAAGATTATTTATTGGGAGGTAGTTAAAATTATTATATATATCTGCATCGAATTCTTACAAAAAAACATTATTAAAAAATAAAAAAAAATTGAGAGATTTATCAAAGAAGCTCATGCTGACCTTTAAAAAAGGTTTGATGGTTTTTATTTATGTTACAGCATGATGACGGAAACAAAATTGATTTTGCACGAGGCAGCTTACAAAAGGATAGCCTGTTACGCAGTAATCCAAAAAGATCAAGTGATCAAGAAATTGGAAGCTGCGGTCTACATTTAAACGGATGGAAGATTCTTAAATAATTGACAAGAGTTGAATTTCTTTGTAAACAGGAAATGCATCTGCCTGCAAAAGCTCTAAGCGAAGAAACTTTTTCTGATTTCAGAGAAAGCAAAAATTTATTGCTGAGTGGAGTAAAGCTAGAGGCCGCTGGGAAGAAACGAAAGCTGCATTTTGCAAGAGAAATCGAGGTAGGATATCAGACTTTTATTAACTCTGTTGAGAGGTTAAGAATTCGTTTCTACTAAAAAAGGTGCATCTGCAGCTTTTTTTATGGCCTTATAATTCTACTAGATCAAAAGAGTACACCGATAAAGTTTCAATATACTTGAAAACCTAACCGGGGGTAATTTTAAACTAAATTGGATGAGAGAATTTGTAGGTATAGGGGAGCTTCAGCACTGGGATAATAATTAGGAAATGTATATTTTCTCAATAATTAGGTCCTTCGCTTTGACTACTTTTGCAAAAAAAATACGCATATTTCAAAGAAATTGGGATACACGTTACTAATCATGCCTAACTCTATTGGTGACATTGTAGTTCATTAAATATGTCAACTATTGACTGGCTAGCGATAGCATTAATATTGGATTTGGGAAAGTTAACGGAAGGATGATCATGTGCTTACTCTTTTAATCCCCCTTATTCCATTTATGCATCTTGATTGCTCAAATCCTCTTTGGGTCGCAGCAAGTAATAGTTCGGTTATTTATTAACTTTGAGGGTATCAAATACATTTTTTCATCCTCGATAAAAACCATATTTTCATTTGAGATTCTAAGCAGAAGGTTATTTCTTGGTGTTCTTTTTCAAACCCATCCTTTCTAGTAGAGTACGTTAAATATTATCGATTCATTTTGGACTTTAATCCATTAAAAAACAAAGAAATTTCATTCTCTGCCTCAGATGATATGTATCCACATTGCTTTCTATTAAGTTCCATCTCTTCGGATAATCTGATTATTTTTGTAAAAAATACTCGTTTTGGAATTAGGCAGATTTAGCAAAAAAAATAAAAACGGATGCATCTCCATCTCAAAGAAGGCAATGGAAAAGTTGATGACCTTCATTAAGCCAGAGATGGGAGCCAAGTATGGGAAGAATTGGATTCTTTTTGATTTTGAAACTGTTCAAATCCGAGGCATTTGCAAGCCGATTTTTCTGAGTCTCACTGGGTATTGGTTAGAATCGCTTCGAGCGACTAATCTATCAAGTATCCCAAATTAGACTTTTGAAAATCACCACCCTAGAAAAACCAGACAGGCAATCTGAAATTTTCTTATAATTCGAGAGCCTAGTTTGGAACAAATTTTCTTTCAAAACTTTCTCAAACCAATTCTGGTCAAACTGGATACAGGAGAAAAGGTGTTGAAGAGACGCTTGTTTATTCCATTATTCAGTCCTAATGTTAAAGAGCTCATGCTTGGAGCGGAAGGGGATAAAAATTTATCAACAGGATGACTTCAAATCACAGCTAGACGAAGTGTTGTTTTCTAAGTAGCTTCAAGCTGCCAAAAATCTGGATTTAGAAACCTATGTTGTAGGGTGATTTGGTTCGGGATTTAGTTACTTGAACGGGACCTTGTAAAGACAATTGACTTCAATGTGTGGGCTAGTGGGATCAAGCTTGCTGAAGAAGTAGCGACTAAGCAGTTCGATTACCATGTCCCACTTCTGTTTTAAAAATTTCGGGACGGCCATGCTCAAAAATTGAGGAGTCATTGAGCTGAGATTATGTAGGGAGGCCAGAAAGGAATCCTATAGATTAGAGTCGCGAAAGCCAATCGTGAAGATGGTACGTTACAGAGATCGGAACGAAGAGGATTTTCACCATAAATGCGATGGCCATTCTTTGAATAAGAAAAAAAATTTTTGGTTGATTTAGGTCGATCCTTTCGGGGGATTGGTTGATATCAAAAAGGAACGGTCATTTCGTACGCCACTTGATGCTTCGATTTACTTTTTTTTCCGACGACCGCTACGTATGCTTCGTGGCAGTTAGATTTGCCTTCTCAACTTGGATTTTGATATCGGTGCCGACACCTTTTTGCTTTAGGTTGATTAATGCCTCGCGATTGGGAAATCATTTCCGTTCGAGCGAATTATCGTTGAGGTTGAAATTAAATTATTTTGGTTTAAAAGCCTTTCCTTGGATTTCAAATTGCTATTTGCGGTAAATATTGCAAGAGTTTTTTTTCAGGAAATGGTCCGGCACTTCAAGGGTGAGACTCAGTGAGACAAGTCGCACAAGGATTAATTTCTTCATACGCTTCAAGTCGGATAATGTCTGCCAAGTAGTGATGGATCTCTATTTGAGATGGGCGGGCGATTCTTTTCATTGATATTTGCTAAGCCAGGCCACGAAAACGCTTCAATAATAAAGGTGGTTGGACATTTTCCCACGGACATGAGGACAAGGGCGCCCGGATGGTTCCTGAAATCTTTCAGACGTTATTAAATTGCAATGGTATGATCGAATGAAATATGTGCAAAAGTTGGTACGCCTCCATTTTACGCCCAATTGCTTTAATCAAAGATGAAGTTACTGATTCCCCTTGAGGAGATTACTATTTTGATGCTGGGGATTGCCATCGTATGATCTCTGAACTTTGCCGGCCGATTGTGACCTCGAAGAATATAAAAAAAGTAAAACGCTACCTCGAAAATTTTGATAAAGTTAACGAGAAGCTTTTGGAGGTAGAAAGAAAAAGATCAATAGCGAAATTTTCAACCTCCAATTTCGGGGCGAAGAGGTCATGCAAAGCATTCAATCTCGGAGCTTCAAAAATCTGTTAGAGTGAGATTCAAGAAGAAATTAAAGAAGCTAATATGGAAGCCGATTCATTAACAATCCTAATGAGGCACAGCGAATTGACTGTTTCAAATCGCCAAAAGAAGGTGGGGTTGACCCCCGTCAAATAAAACGCTAAAGAAACAATCAAATAAAACTACACTAAAAAATGCAAAGCACGTTTTTATCTCTGCTGATTTCTCGCTGATATTGCGCTAAATACATCTTTTTTCGCCCAAACCACAGATTCGGTTGCCCCAAAATTAGATCCAAACTAAGCGGGTATTGAATATCAAGATCAATCAGCTTATCAATTGGCGTTTGGCGGGATATCTTTTATAATGACTTTTCAGGCTGGCAAAAGGAAACAGTTGTTCAGCTGTAATAATCAGAAACCCAGAAGATCTTCGCTATCCGAATTACTTGGGAGTCTATACTTTGAAAGAGATTGCAACCTTCAGCAGGCTTTAGTTGCTTTGGACATTCTTCAAGTGGAATGAAAAAAGTATGGTTCTTTGGGAAATTGCAGCATTTTCTTTGGAGCAATTTAGGCCGCTCTAGAATCGAGCTTTTACCTCACTTTGAACGATGTACTTATTGCTGGAAGATTATTTCAGTTTATACAAGTCTAGCATTTATTCATATAACCTCAAGAAGTACCAGAGGCCTTTTGAATTCGGTAAACCATGCTTTCTAAAATACCAAGCCAGATGATAAATTTGATTCCCAGTTTCTCAGACTGAAGACACAAGAAGTTGGAATTGAAAGCGGCGGCCTATTGAACCTAAAAGGAATGATCTATTTGGATCAAGGCTCTAAAAGCAGAAGCAAAGTTGGCTTTTTGAGGATGCGATCCAGCTTGAACCAAAAACCTTTAAATCTTGCAAAAGAAATTTGAAAAAGGCGATGTAATCCCTTTATTCGTATAAGTCTAACGACCGGGTGATTATTTAAAACATCGGTTTTTTTATGCACTAAGAAAAATAAAATTATGCTGCAGTGGTAGTAATCAAGGAAAGGGAGGCAGGGCTGAGCAGGATGATCTTTAGAGTAAATTAGTTACCATTGTCCTTTTTCTTAGTTTATTCGCTTGTACCAAGTGTTTATTTGGTGAATGGGACCTCCTGAACAAGAGCTTAACTTCCTAAAAAAAATAGTTGGGAAAGAATTAAATAAAAATGCAACGATCTCGAGCACTACTGTTCCGTATTTTTTATTCAAAGGGTTTAAGCCCAATTACAGAAAGATTTAAAGACTGATTGAAAAAGATAACATTCTGATAACATTAAATAGGTAGTAGTGCTATCAGAGATTAATTCGTTGTTTGGTAGGAATAGCCAACAAGCTTCATTTGGATTAAAACTGATTAATATTCACACAGGGACCCTAAAACTATTTTACAGGAAGAAAATCAAAAATATAAGATCGTATTAATTTTTGGACTAGGAAAAACTAGTTGATGATTGAGGTTCAATTCATTTCTTCCAGCACGAATTTTTCGATCCAAGAGCTGCCTGGTTCGCTTCGCTTGATTCGGATTCTCCAGATGGGGGAAGTGCCGCGTTGATTTGAAGCTATCGCTTTGCGAAGCAATTGTTTCATTTATATCACCAGCTGGTTAACAGGAGTTCAGCTGATTCCAAAGCCTCAATTTGGTTTGAAGTCCAGTAGTTGGTATAGTCGGATTTGATCTAAGCTGTTGAAAACTTTGGGTAACGATCGGAAGAATCCCGTATTTATTTTCCGGATTTAGCCCTCATCTTCAAATGGAGATTTGAACTTTACGTTTTTTCCCGTTGTAGTATTCCCAATTAAGAAGAAACATTCCATGTTAGGTTTAGCATTAACGATCAGCTCAGAAAGCTGAGAGGCCGTCCGATTAGAGGTCAATATAGTGATTATATTTCCGGAAGGCGTATTTCCTAATTCTCGTTTTTTCTGCAAAAAAGTAGCTTTACATCGCGTAGTTCTGATTGGAATTCTGATCCATGATAAATGGAATTGTATTTGGTTTTTTGAAAATCACATTTGTATTGTAACTCCTGGAGCAATTAGACTGGCTTAAGTTGGACTGCCGAAGAAAACAAATCCCCCTCCATTATACCTTAAAAATCCACTTTTCAGGTTGTCTACACCTTGCAGCCTTGGGAATTTGGCAATATAGCATCAGTTTCATTATCAAAATTGTTTGCTGGCCATTTTCTGGTCCCTGGTGAGAGAAAGTGGTACACTTAGTATTCCATTTTCATTAATTGATGGTAACTAAATAGTATCCAAAAAAAATTTGGGTTCTCTGATAGATTTGAAACTGGAGTAAGACTTACTTCAGTTTTGCAGTGTATTGAATTATCAGTGCTATTGTACCTGCTATATGGATGTTAATGGGTTTCGGACTCAGTCAATTCCTAATACTTCTCTAAAAATTAGTTGGACTGGTGAATTCTCGGTTATTTATTGCGGTGAGTCGGTCTCCCCCGCTTCAAATCACGGCTGATTTGTGGACTATTTTTTTTTGATGTAGGATACTTCTGCAAAACTTTACACTGGTCGAACTTTCTCGGTATTAGAATAAATTCATAGCCTGCATCTAATGAAATTCCATTTAGTGAATGATCAATTTTCTTGGTAATTCAGGAGATAGATGACAGAAAGATCTGTAGGCTTAAACACAATTGCCTCGAAATTTAATCTTCAGGATTGAAATCTTCACTTATTGGAGTTCCTAGATTTCCTAAGCCAATATTAAGGCCTCAGCCATAATGTCTAAATCACTAATTTTACCGCAGCATTGCTCTTTGGATCTAACAGGAGGTATCTCTTTCATCCTTTTACAAGAGAAGAGTTAACCTGTGAATAATACTTGTAGTAGGAAATTTAGGATTGAGGCGTTTCATAAGCTAGTTATTTGATAAGCAAAACGAATTTTTCAGGATTCATGTTTGATTTTGAGTTAATTTTATAGAGGAAAGTCCGAAGGAAACATCGTAGTTTTACTATCCAATAGTTCTCCGTTTCTTCACATTTTAGTTACTCGATATGGATATTTTCGGGAGCAAATCATGATTGTGAGTGGCCATCAAAATTGCAGTCCCTTTTTTATTTGATTACTTTGGAAAGTTTGGGGAAAATTCCCATCGGCCACGTCTGGGCTAAGTTTGCCGGTAGGCATCAGCCGTAGGATGAGCGTTCATTCAAAGTGCTCTGGCCATAACACACGCTGCTGCTTCACCGCCGGAAAGTTGGTGCGGCATTTATTAAGGGCATCATTCAAATCCACTAGCATCCAGTACTTCAGCCATTCTTGGATTGATTTTCAGCTTGTCGGTCCAACCTGTAGTTCATTACGGAAGGGACAAGTTCAGCTACAGGTCGATCGTTGAAAAGTTGAAAATTCTTGGGAAAAATTGATTCGATTTTCCGTCTTTGAGAAATGGGATT
>Ga0163217_1112570_pt1 | contig 10447 bp, 12 predicted proteins | sample SynspAceP_FD_185933 | JGI IMG/M metagenome (GOLD analysis project Ga0163217, IMG submission 185933) | Saline lake microbial communities from Ace Lake in Antarctica - Synechococcus sp. Ace-P (PacBio error correction) | ecosystem: Environmental > Aquatic > Non-marine Saline and Alkaline > Saline ... | reverse complement strand
TGAGCAGCAGCAGGGCGCCGCGGGTGGCTCCAGCTCAACAGCCACACCGCCAAGCTCACGCCCAAGGGCGCGCGTGGCCGCAAGTCGGCCAAACCAGGTCGGCCCGAAAACCGTGTTGCCTGTCTCCAGGCTCACGAGGTCACCTGTAGATTCCGCCAGAAGCGAAGCCCGAAGCCTCGGCGTCTCTGCAGATATTCCCGTCCACTTCTTCCTCCCGAAATGCGGAGCTATCCCACCATGGTGGCTGCACCTACCTCTGTGCTGTTCTGGACGCCGCCAACGGCCGAACAGCAACGCCCGCAACAGCAACGACTGCATCCGGTTCCTCCCGGCCCCCTCGTCCTATGTGATCGCCGACCCTCGGCCTTGCCGACTGGGGACGAAAATTAAACTGGCCATCGCGAAACCGAGATGCCGGCTAAATGGCCCTGCGCCGAAGACGGCAACCGAACAACCGCTGAAGGGGAGCCGGATCGCCGGGCAGCTCCACATACGATTTCAGACGGCCGTTCTGATCGAAACCTCACAGGCCCTGGCGCCGAGCGTGCGGTTGGGCCATCCTGCAACATCTTCTCCAACCCAGGACCACGCCAGCGCGGCGATGGCGGCAGCGGGCATTCCCGTGTTCGCCTTACAAGGGGCGAAACCCTTGACGAATACTGGGCCTTCACCCACCGGGTTTCCTGAGTGGGGCGACGGCGGCACGCCGAAAACATGATTCTTCGACGACGGCGGTGATTGCCACCGGCCTCGCCGTGCTCGGCACTAAGGCGGAGCAAGGAACTCTCCGTGCTCGATAACCCCGGCAGCGAAGAGAGATCGCCGTTCGCCTCGATTCCGGGCGCGGTTGGCGGTTCAGCCGGGGCTTCTATATCCCGCATCCATGCCCAGATCCAGGGCGTAACCGAGGAAACCACCACCCGGCGTGGCTCGCCTGTACCAGATTTGCAGAAGGGCTGGTTGAGCTGCCGTTCCCGGCGATCAACGTCAAACGATTTCAGTCACCAAGAGCAAAGTTCGAACAACCTCTACGGCTGCGCGAATCCCTTGGTGGATGCGATTCAAGCGCGCCACCGATGTTGATGGTGGCGGGCAAGTGTCGCGGTGATCGCGTTACGGCGATGTGGGCAAGGGTTCGGGCCAGTCGCTGCAGGGGCCTGGGCGCTTCCCACGGTGATGATCGCCGAAGTGGATCCGATCTGCGGCCCTGCAGGCGCCATGGAGGGCTACCGGGTGGTGCGGCTCGGAAGAAGGTGGTCGGCGAGTCGACATCCTTCGTGACCGCCACGGGCAAACATTCCAGGTTGATCGGCCAGAGCACATGCTGCGCATGAATGATCAGGCCATCGTCTGCAACATCGGCCACTTCGACAAACGAAATCGATGTGGCCTCGCTTGAAGCATACGGGATGGACACGATTCAAGCCCCAGGTGGATCATGTGAATCTTCCCCGATGGGCAGCGGATCATTTCTGCTGCCGAAGGCCGCTGGTGTGAACCTTGGGCTGCGCACGCCACCAAAGCTTCGTGTATGCAGCAAACTCGTTCCACCAACCAGGTTTGCTGGCCCAGATCGAGGCTTTTACCAAACCCGACGCCTACGGGGCAAGGAGGTCTATGTGCCTGCCCAAGGCACCTCGATGAGATGGTGGCCCTGTCTCCACCTCGAGAAGATTCGCGCCCAAGCTCACGAAACTCAGCCAGGACCAACAAGCCGATTTACATCGCCGTGCCGGTGGAGGGCCCTACAAGCCCGAGCACTACCGGTATTGATGGGCCTTGCTGAACTGGTCCAGAACTGCCCGAACTGATCGGTGCAGCGGTGGAAGCCAATCCATTGGGCGGGTTATGGCGCGATTTTCTCGCCATGTTTCTCGAGAATCTCGTCCGCCATTCCCTCGGAACTTGATCATGCCCCTCGGGGGCTTCTACGGGCACCAAGGCCAGCGGCCCTGGTGCCGGGTTGGTGTTGGCGGGCCTGCTTCGGCACCGTGCTCGGGGGCCCTGCCCTCGGTACGGCATCGGGGCCGGCTGGTCAATGAGGAGCGCATCGAAGCACTGGCTCGAATCGCCACGCCGCTGCATCGTGGTGTGCGCTCCGAGGAATGCGGCCGCAGCCGCCGCCTGGTTTTCAGCCGCCACGGCACCGCCCTGGTGTTCTTGGGCCGGCTGGTACCCGCATTTCGCACCCTGATTTCCGGCCAGCGGCATCGAAATGATGCCGATGGTTGGCCGTCCTGATCTGGACGACTGCTGGCAGCCGATCTGGACCGTGCGCTCACCGGGCCGCATCCTGCTGGGTGAGGGCTACCACCCAACGTGAGGTGTGGATCGAGCCGTGGCCCAAGGTGATTCAAGGTGGGCGGTGGTATCGGCGGGCTCGCCCTCGTTGTGTTGGCTCGGCTGCGGGTCTGGCGCCAACGCCCAGAACATCCACAACCACTAACCTTTTGCTTCTCCCACCTTGCAACCCCGCATGCTTCAGAACGGAACTTCCTGGTCGCTCGGGCTCACCCTGGTAGCTCGATCCTCCACTTGGGGGCCGCCATCGCCATAGGGCCGCCCTGGTTCGGAATCGCGCTTTGGAGCCCAGCAGTTCGAGCCGGCGTCAACCCGCACCAACCGGCTTGGAGCGTTCCTCGCCGCTGCTGCGATCGGTCCAGCGGTCGAGCTTGAAGCTGCCGATGATGCCGAGCAGGGGAGCCTTTACGCACCATAGTCGGCGGGCCACCTGTGCCTGCTTACCCCAGATCTCGAGGTTGAACCAGTCGGGTTCGTCGGTCGCGGCTGCGGGGTTCACCGCCAGGGTGAGGTTCGGCACCACTGTGTGCCGGATTCGAAGTAGCGCACTTCGGGATCACGGCCGGCACGGCCGACGGAGGGTATGGAATTACCACCCATTGGTTTCCTTGGACGGGGGCTAAGGTTGATTGGATCAATGATGCGCCATTGGTTCAAGGGCGCTTCACTCCGCAGGTTCCACCCTTTGGACCCGGATGTATCAGAACGGGTTCAGCGCAGGTTTTCAGCGAAGGGTCGGCGCTCCCATCGCCAGCGCACGGCGGGTGAACAGCTGGCGCGGACGTAGGGCCAAGCACTCGATCCTTCACTCCTATGATTCGCGCCGCAGTTGCGGCACATCCGTGTTTTTTTCCAGACGGTTTTCCAGCTCTCCCCGTGACATCGGCATCGATCTTGGAACGGCCAACACACTGATTGTATGTGTCCGGGCAAGGGGATCGTGCTGCAGGAGCCCTCGGTGGTGCGCCCTGCGATTCTCGAGCGACGGGCATCCCCCTGGCGGGTGGGCGGATGAGGCCAAGTTGATGCTACGCCGCACCCCCGGCAACATCCGGGCGGTTGCGGGCCGCTGCGCGATGGGCGTATCGGCCGGACTTCGACGCCGCCGAGATGATTGATCAAGACCCTTCATCCGCAAAGGGCAACGAGCGGTTCGCGGCATTCGTGGCGCCCGGCTGGTGATCGGCAATCCCCAGCGGCGTCACCGGCGTTCGAGCGGCGGGCCGTGCGCGAGGCCGGTTTTTGGCCGGGGCAGGGAGGTGCATTGATCGCACGAACCGGTGCAGCCGCGCATTCGGCGCCGCCTGCCGGTGACCGAACGGTCGGCACTTTTGATTCGTTGTGACATCGGCGCGGCACCACCGAAAGTGGCCGTGTTGAGCCTCGGCGGCACGGTGGTTCAGCGAAGTCGGTGCGGGTGGCGGGCGATGAAATTTCAGTGACGCCATCAGCGTCGTATCCAAAGAAGGTGCACAAACCTGTGGTGGGCGAACGCACCGCCGAGGAGATCAAGGATTCCGGATCGGCTCGGCCTTCCCCGACGACCGCCCACGGACAACGGCTCGATGGACGTGCGCGGCCTGCCACCCTGCTCTCGGGCCGCCCGCACGACCAATATCCGCGCGGGCGACATTTCCGCGAGGCGATGGCCGATCGCTCAACGTGATCGTGGAGGGCGGGTGAAGCGGCACCCTGGAGCGCCACCCGCCGAGCTCTAGCCGCCGACATCGTCGATCGAGGAATCATGCTCGCCGGCGGCGGCGCTCTGCAGTTGCGCGGCATCGGTGATCTGATCAGCCACGGAACCGGCCATCCTCACCCACGTGGCCCAGGACCCCCTGCTCTGCGTGGTCAACGGCTGCGGGTTCAGGTGCTTGGGATACAAGCGACTGGGAGCGGCAGTTCTCGGACACCCTAGCTTCAGCCCGCCTCTCCAGCTTGATCGCCATGCCCATAGGGTGCGTCTTGCCACGCTCCAGCCCTGCGGCTGGTTGCTCCGCTCTGCGGCCCTGGGGCTGCTGTTACTGGCCTTGTTGCGGTGAGGGCTGAGCAAGGGGCTGTTGCTCAGCGACGCCTATGCCCTACTGAGCAGGCCGTTCTGGCCCGGGTTACGGCCCAGCGCGAGTGGCTGCAGTCGGGCACGGGTCTGGAGCTTTGCTGAACCCGTCAGGCCCCATCTGGGAGCAGGGAACAACCGCCGGCCTGCGCATTTGCTGCTTGACCTGTGCAACGGGCCAATCCCTGGACAAAAAACTCAACCGCCGCCGTGTCTCGCGTGGAGCCTTGAGGGTTGGTGGCGGCAGCTGGTGCTCGGCTCCGGTCAGGCTCAGGGAATCGGCCCAGGGCGACGCGGGTTGTGGGTTCGGGCGGAAATTGATCGGCCGGGTTGGCCAGCGTGACCCCAACCACGGCCCGGCGTGACCCTGCTTCACCGATCGCACGCCGGTGGGGGTCTGGGATGGAAGCACCCAGCGCCATGGGATTGCTCACTGGCCTGGGGACCAGCGGCCGCAGCTCGTCTTCTGGAGAAAGACCCACAAGTGCGACCGGGGGTCTGGTGGTTCACCTCTCCGGGGCCAGCACCCTGGTGCCGCCGGGGCTGAGCGTGGGGGTCCTCCAGGCGGTGGATGACAAGGCGGTGCCGGCCCCACGTCGTGGTGCAGCTGAGCGCACGGTTGGTTGCGAGACTGGGTTGCAGGTGCTGGTATGTTGACGTTCGCCCGCCAGCAGGCAGGCACCCTGAGCGATGGGGGTTCCTGCATTTCGCCTCGGTTGGGCCGTGGCAGCGCTGGCGTTTGTCCCCTGCTTCACCCTGGCCTCCCCGTCCTTTTCTGAAACAGTGGCTGGGGTGTCGCCCAGCTGGGCCGTGCTTCTGGCTGTTTGCCCTGTCCCTGCCGAGTGTTGGCCGCTTCTCCGGCGCCCTGGCCGGGGGTGGGGCCTGGGGCTGCTCGTTGATCCCTGCAGGTGGGCCCGAAACCAGGATCCCCGCCCTGGCCCTGCTGGGTTGGTGGTGGGGCGCCGGCCCGCCAAGGGGCCCCGATCGAGCGCAGCTTTGAGCCTGGGGTGCTGGCCCTCCTCGGAAACCCTCTTTCTTGCCTGAGCCTGCTGCTGCAGCGCCATGGCATCAGCTTTGTCGGAACCGCTCCTCCGGCAGGCTGGCCTGCACACCCTGCTGGCCCAGACCCTTTGGTCACCGCGCTGCTGGCACCGATGATCTGTTCATTTACTGCTGCTGCTCTGGGCGACGGCAGGGCGCGATCTAGAAGAGGCCGATCTGATGAACTTTGAACCGATGCCAGGCCGCCGGGCGGCCGATTGGCAAGCGGGCGCAGCGATTGAGCGGCGGGATGCGGAGCGGCGCGCCGTTGCTGGGGTCGGCCTTGCTGGGGGGCTTGGGCCCCGGGGGCGGGCTGCGCGCCGCGCCGCGCCCGGGCCGGGGAAGCTTGGAGTTTCTGGAGCCTCGAACTCTCAACCGAAGTTTCGGGACAACCTACAATTCACCTCTGTGATCGCGCCTGGGAAAGCGCTCCATCGGGATCAAGGTGCGCTGGACCGACCTTGCCTGGGGGATCGGTGGAGCGCAAGCTGCTGGCGGCGGTGTTCGCCGAAACGGCACCGGATGTGGGTCAACCTCAACCCCCTTGTTTCGCCCGCCAACCTGGCCAGCAAAGGGGGACTGCTTTGGCACTGGATCCACTGCGCCACCCTGGCGCTGGCGACACCCTTTCTGCCACGGAATCTGGCAGGCCGGCCGATTTCGAAGGCGAGCAGATCGGCATCCCTGGGTATCTCCACCGGCCCGCATCACGCTGGCCAACAAACGACCTTGCTGCGGACGCGCCGGTTTTACAGCGCTCCGCCCCCGCCGTTGGCAGGAGGTTCCCGCCTTCGCTGAAGCGTCAAACGCCGGCCCGGGCGCTACGCCCTGTTCGTCACGCAGTTCCCGACGACTCGCCGAGTTGCTGGAGTCGTTGGTACCAGATGGGGTGACCTCAGGACCAGCGGCGCCGTGCCGCCTTCAAAACAGCCCTTGCCGGCCGCCGTGCTTTTGCCTTCTGGACCGATCTCTACCGCCGCGGGCCTGCTCCCCAGGGAGGTGGTCAGCCAGGGGCTACCGCCGCGCCGTTGAGCATGTACAGAGCGGAGAGCTGGCCACCCGGCCAGCGCGCCGAGTTCCTTGCGCAGATCCAGACCAAAACGCCCCCCAGATTCGCCGCGGAGACCAACCGCACCCCCCGCTGACCGGACCAAAGGACAGAGCCAATGTGGCGAGGATGAACCTGGCGGGTGCCACGCCAGGAGCCGCCTTTCAGAGGAAGCGCTGAGTTTTGCCCTCTTCCTCACCAATGCCACCACCAGGCCCGCTTCGCCGAGGAAAGCCCGGGTGTTGCCTTCCCGCCAGCGGCGCCCTCGCCAAAGATCGGCAGGGCCTGCGTCAGCCCCAGCCCTGGGCGACGCGCAGGAAGAGCTGGTGCGTACGGGCCCGGCTGCAATCCCTCGGAGGACGCTCGGAGATGGCCGAGCGTGCGGTGCCGCCAGGCCCGGGGGTTTTTGAAAACGGCTGCAAGCCATTCCTCTACAGGCAGCTGCAACGGGCGATGTTGGCCAGGGTCGTAGCAGCGATGAAGCGTGGCGCGCGAGCGGGAGTGGAACAGCTATGCGGTGGGGCCGCTGGCCCTGATGGGGGCCACTCCCCAGTGGCTGCCAGCTCTCAGCGACGGACTTGCTGAGTTTGTTGGGTTTGGCGTTCTTAATTTTTTGCCCTCTGTGCCATGTCCCTGGAAGCACAACAGACCTGCTCAGGGTTGGAAGCCTCCAGAGAAAACCAGGGTCGGTGCACCGCTTGCCCACGGTGCTGGTGGTGGATGACGAAGCCCACCGGTGCGGCGGGTGCTGCAGATTGCGCCTGAAACTCGCTGGGCTATCGGGTGCTCTGCGCCGTCGATGGCGAAAGGCCCTGACCCTTTCCACCGGAGCAGCGGATCTGGCTGGTTCTCGATTGTGATTTGCTGCCGAAGCTGATGCTTCGCGGTTCGCCGGCGTCTGCGGCTGAATCCTGCGTTCCCGATCATCTTTCTATTCGGGCGCTCGATGCGATCACGAGCGGGTGTCTGGCCTCGATCTCGGAGCCACGACTACCTCCCCAAACCGTCAGCCCCAAGGAGCTCGAAGCACGGGATTTTCAACGTCCTGCGCCGGGTCGGGCGGGGGCTCGGCCACGATTCGAGCCCCGCGACGTTTTCCGGTTGGTCAGGGCATCCTGCGGGTGGGCGATCTTGATGGTGGACACCAACCGCCGCCAGAGGTGACCCGGGGCCGTCGAGCGCATTCGGGCTCACCTACACGAATCAGCCTGCTGGAGATGCTGTTCCGCGATCCCGGCGTGTGGTTGCCCCGCGCTGAGGATCCCCGAGGCAGCTCTGGGGCTACCCACCCACGTCGCGCCGCCGAACCTGCGCGTTTGTTGATGTCTATGTGGCCCGCCTGCGCTGGCAAAGCTCGAACACGGATCCCGCAACCCGAGCTGATCCTCACCGTGGCGCGGCACCGGCTATTCCTCAGCGGACGGGTGAACGGTGGCACCGCCACCACCTAGATCCGGTTGAAAACGGCCTGGGGCCAACCCGTGCAGGCCCGATTCCTGCAGGATGGAGGGGCTGCAAACCGCTCCTTCTTCCCTTGCCTGAGCGCGTTTGAAACCGCCCCCTTGGAGAGGCCCGCCTGGAGGAAGGCTGAGGCCTTGGCGGCCATCGGCCAGGGCCCCTATGCCCTGCGCTTCGATCCAAACGCACCGCAACGGGCCGAGCTTGCAGGCAGGGCCATGCCGATTCTGGCCAATGGCAGGACCTGCGACTTTCGCCGTGCAGTGGCCGGGCGGGGTGATGACCCGGCGAGGTTGATGGGCCAAGCTCGCCTTTCTTTCACCCTGGTGGATTGAAAGCCGGCCCCATCAGCTGTTCATGAGAGGGCCACCCCTCGCCGCCGCGCCTGCCGGACCCAGCCCGAAAAGCTTTCGCCCAGCTCACCTCCCTGGTGGATGCCGGTGACCTGATCGGGGTGCATGGCAGTCTGCGCCGCACCGACAAGGGCGAACTGTCGGTGAGGTTGAAGCGCTGGGAGATGCTCTCCAGGCGCTGCAAACCGCTACCGACAAATGGCATGGCCTGGCCGATGTGGAAGAAGCGCTACCGGCAGCGCCATCTCGATCTGATCGTCTCTCCCCAGACCGGGAGACCTTTCCGCCGCCGCGCAAAGCTCCGGTCAGCTGCATCCGCCGCTGGTCGATGAGCGCGAATTCTGGAGATTCGAAACCCCCGTGCATCAATGCCGAGGCCGGCGGCCCGCCGACGCCCGCGCCGTTTTCACCACCCACCACAACACCCTTCGATCTGCCTCTGTTCCTGCGGATCGCCACGAGTCCACCTCAAGGCGACTAGTGGGTTGGGCGGCTTCGAGCGGGTCTACGAACTTTCGGCCGCATCTTCCGCAACGAGGCATCAGCACCCGCCACAACCCCGAGTTCACCTCGGGTGGAGGTGTACCCAGGCCTACGCGACTACACCGAACATGATGGCGCTCACCGAAGCGCTTGATCGCCGCGAGGGCCGCTCAGCAGCGTCTGCGGCAGCACGCAGATCGCGTATTCAGGGCACGCCGATCGACCTGACGCCCCCCTGGGCGCCGGGCCACCCATGCATGGCTGGGTGGAGACAGGGCCACGGCCTCGGATTTCAAAACAACTTGAGCCAAGCGGAGACAGCAGCGGCCGCGATGGCCGCCGTGGGCCTGGGGTGCCGGCGGCGGCCGACACGTCGGTCGTCTGCTTTCAACGAAGCATCGAGCAGACGGTTTGAAGCGAACCTGATCCAGGCCCACCTTTGTTGCTGGATACCCGGTGGAGAATCTCGCCACCGGCCCCGGGGCCCATCGCAGCAAGCCGGGGCTTTGGTGGAACGCTTCGAGCTGTTCATCGCGGCGCGAAAACGGCCAACCGCCCTTCAGCGAGGGCTGAAAACGATCCCTCGGACAGCGGCCGGCGGCTGAGGCCCAGCAGGAGCGCGTTCGGCCGGCGACCTTCGCAGGCCCAGGGCGTTGACGAAGAACTTTTCCTCGGCAGCCCTTGAGCGTGGGCTTGCCTCCACGGCGGGCTGGGTATCGCCATCGACCGGGCTTGGCCATGTGCTCACCTACAGGCCCCCCAGCATCCGTGATGTGATCGCCTTTCCGCTGATGAGGCAGAGGACCGGTTTGCGGTTTGCGTTGAGGCGGTGGGCGGTGGCGGCTTCCGGTTGGGCGCAGACGGCCACGTGGATAATTGGGAACGTTGGCTCCATCCCAGCCCATGAGTGGTGGAGCCGCGTCGGGTTTTCGCTTCAAACACGCGATGCGTGTGGTCAGCGGAATCCCCAGGGCCGGTCCCCGTTCCGGGGTTGGGGTGATGGAGCCGTGGAAGCAGACCCACCAGCGAGGCACCAAGATGCCTGCCTACCGCATTCCGCTGCGCCGACAGTGAGCGCCCCGAAGATCGTGTTGGCAGGCACATGCCTGATCGCCGATCCTATCCCACCCGCCGCCGGAAGGGGGTGAGCCTGGTACCAACCGGCCCCCAAGAAGTTAATTTGGCCCGAGCCCGTTCGGCTCGTTGGGTTTCAGCTTCAACCCCATCCCGCGCCCAAGCGATAGGCCAGCAGGCCGATCCGCTTCTTTGACTACCCAATTGTCGTTGAGCTGAAAGCGCGGGTTTGGCAATTCGGAAGGCAGGGACATCAGCAGCGATCCAGGCGTGACGGTGCCGAGGCTTGGGTTTACGGGGCTCGGCAGGGATGTAATTCGCAGGGCACCGGGATTCCAACCGTTGAGGGGCCCGGTGCGGCCGCTTGAAAAAAAACTGGCAAGGGGGCGCCGGGGGCATGTGCAGCGGCCGGCTGGTTGACCAAGGCAGCAACGAGCTCCAGCCCCGTTTCCCTGGCGATCCTGGTCCACCGCGGGGGCGGGGGCCTTCCTTCGGCGGTTTCGTGGGCGCGCCGTGGGTCCGCTGGGGATGGCGATTGCGGGCTGTGGGGAAAAACAACCCCAGCTTCCAAGGGGGCCAGGGTGCGGGGCCGTGGGGAACGGCTTCAGCCGGAATCTCTCTTTTTCCTGTGTT
>Ga0163217_1093964_pt1 | contig 10447 bp, 12 predicted proteins | sample SynspAceP_FD_185933 | JGI IMG/M metagenome (GOLD analysis project Ga0163217, IMG submission 185933) | Saline lake microbial communities from Ace Lake in Antarctica - Synechococcus sp. Ace-P (PacBio error correction) | ecosystem: Environmental > Aquatic > Non-marine Saline and Alkaline > Saline ... | reverse complement strand
CTTGCCCCGCGTGGCCAACGCCCCACGAAGACCTGCGCGAGATGGCAGATGATAACCAGATGGCGACACCGCGAATGAAACCCGCGTAGACGTGGGGCACCATCATCGGCCGCCCGCTTGAGTTTTATTTCGGCTGAAAGGCCCCCAAAGCCCAAACAGAAGCGATTCAGGAACGTGCTGGGACGAGATCGAACCGGCGAACGGGTTTCAGGACCGCTATCCGGCAGAGCTTTCGGGCGGGCAAAAAACAACGTGTCTTGCATGCGGCCGTGCGCTGCCGTCCAGAGTCCTCCAAGCTGATCATCTGCGACGAGGTCACAAGCGCGCTTTGACCCGCGGTCCGCCGACCGGCATCCTCAATCTGCCTGCGAACCTGGAAAAGATGCGAGGGATGTGGCCTAGGTTCATCCACCCATGTCTAGCCACGGTAAGGCCATCGCTGCATCAGCGAATCAGCGAAGTCGTGCCGCTATGGCACCAAAAGTCATGTGCTGTCGCCGCCATTTTGACGATTATACCGACGCTGTGTTGCTCAGCTCGGTCCCCGAAATGAAGATCGGCTGGCTAAGAACCATCGCACATTTCGCAAAATGGAAGCGCCGGCATTTAAAGCTGTGATAGTGCAGAGGTCGTATCGGACAAAGCCATATCTGCGCCTGCAAAGGGAGCCACATGAAGACAAGTTGCTTGATCACTTGATGGTGTCGCCCGTACCGCAACCGCCGGTCTTTCGGAATCTGGAAGGTTGGGTCGACAGCGGCGACGCGGCGTGTGGACCAGCCGTGCAGTGCTGCCGTCGATTCTCTGCGCGTGCTATGCGTCGATACAACGGGCGTGGCAGCCGGCAGAGCATGGGGCTTGCGACGGCTAATGGCAATGTTCTTTCGCTCAAGCACAAGGACGCTTTGCCCAGGACCGCGCCGCGGGCGGCGTTGACGGGTGCTGTCGCCCATTCCTCAACGCATCGTTCGACTTATGTGCGTGATATTGATATGACGAACCCGACAGCGATCGATTAACCACGGGCGGTTCCCACCACGAATGACCAGGCTATGGGCTGGTGAACCAGATGACTCCGAATGAGGACCTGTTCGGCTCTCTCACCAATCTGGCGCTGGGTTCGTTCTGAAACTACGGATGCTGCACACCTGCACGCTGGATAGCATGGGGCATCGGTTCTTTCACGATGTCAGGAAATGGGACCACGCCTGCGCCGTGATGGAGGAGATGCTGGCCCCTTTCATCCCAAATGGCGTGCGATGGGTGTACGAAGTCCATCGTTACAGCCGATCATGGTCAGGACAAACGGCGCGGCCAGCCACGGGGCGCGGCGCATTGCAGCGGAAAACGGCGCTGTATTACTTTGGTGTGCCGAGGGCCCATCAGAGGGCACCGTGATCCGACCAGCTGCAGCTTGCCGCCGACGATCTGCCGTTGGGGCGCGCCTATCGCCGAACGATGAAGGCGCGGTCTTTCCTGAAATAGCCCTCGCGCTTTAGCAGTCGTTCGCCGGATCGAAGAACGCGGTAGCCGTTCAAGGCAAACACTTTCCCTATGACACGCGCGCCCTCCCCCTAAAACGCACATGGGGACGCTTCCGAAAGGAACGTCCCTGTGCTAGCCCCGTCGGGGAAGGGTAGGTGAAAAGCAGCGCACAATCCGATGATAGACGATACGCTGCTAGGCGATTCGTCAACGACCTTGCATTTAGATCACGCGCTCCCAACCGAAGTAAAGGCGTTCAGCAATGCGCCCACAATCGGCTCGCTTGCGCCGTTCATAGCGATTGCGCGACCAGCCGGTTTTTTATCGTCGTGGACAGAGGCAACCCGCGGCAGGCAGGCCCGCGGCTCGAGCGTTTCATCATAGACGCGGGTTGATGGCGTTTTTGCGCAGGTCAGGCTTTGAAGATTATTGGCCAACGGCGAGTTTTGGGCAGTTTCGCTCATGATCGTCACTGTGCTTGGGGCTGCGCCGCTGCGCTCTTGCACGTGCTCTTTGCAGAACTCCAGCAGTTTCGGGCTTCGTGTGACCACGCCCCGGCAACCAGTTTCGACAAAGGCGCAGGGCACTCTCCGGCGTGGGCATCCGGTTGACCGATGGCACCGCAAAGGCCACCGCTTCGTGACCCAGCAAAGCCTTCTCGATCTCGCGGGGTCGATTTGTTGTGGCACCACGGATGATCAGGTCTTTGGCACGGGCCGTGATCCCAGAGGGTATTTGTCGCTGTCGATTTACGGCCCAGATTCCCTGGCGCAGGTTATTTTGACCTGATAGTAGAGTCTATGTTTTTGTCCGCTTCGTATAAGTATTGCCCGCAAAGACACCGCGGGTTCGAGATGCAGATTTTCGCATCTCGTCCACGTCAGCCTCGAACAAGCCCCTCGCCGGTGCTTTTTGGACGATTCTTCACATCCGTTATAGGGGAAGGTGATGCCGATACTGCCCACTTTACGCAGGCCATCCGTCGGGTTCGACGACCCACAAGGCAGCGTCGCTTCGGTCAGGCGTAGCCTTCGATCAGCGGTGAGGCCTGTAGCTTTTACGAAGCGGCGAACAATTCCAGCGGCAACGGGGCCGGCCGAAAAGGCGGTTTTTACCGTAGAGATGTCCCATTGGATCGCGCCGCTGCATCTTGGGCCGAGATCGCCGTGGGTACGGTTTTGAATGAATAAAGGGCATTTTCCAGCGTTCGACCAGCTTCCAGAAGTTATCGAAGACGCCTTCGCCGCGATAGCCTTGGGGCGTCGGGAAACCACGGACATGAGGCACGGATTTCACCGCCCGCATCAAGATCACGTGGCAGGCGAAGACGTGGAACAACGGCAGCGGACACATGATGTTGTCGTTTTCGTATAAAGCAGCGTGTGCCCAGCAGCCATTTCATAGACCATGGCCCGAATTTTATTTGCTGCGCACTTTTTGGCCATGCCCGGTCGTCCCACGGTGTGGAAGTAGGGAACGCGACGCGATCCTCTTGCGGATCATCAAAGGTCAGCTCGGCGGGTTGTTTGGAATTTTCCGCGTTAAAGTTTTTGTAGGTCGCCCGATTTGGTCACCGTCATTTTCGGGCGGGATCAGCGCACGAATTCCACGGACTTTGGTGCGGATCAGATAGCGGCATAGGGTCCACTTTCGAGACGGTTCGTGACATTCGGGCGCCAGTTGGACCGCCTCGCGGTTTTGTCAGCCCCCACGTCCGTCTTTGGGGAAAGGCCGCAGGTCACAACGGGACCCTTGGCATTGCTTTCGCGCCAGGATCGACGCAATCTGTTCCGCTTCTAGCAGCGGATAATCGAGGTTTCGCGATCCCTGCAACGGCACCGCCCAAAAGCGTAGATGACCGTTTCATTACAGTTGCAGAACATACCGCGACAACATCTGCGGGCGACACCAGCGACCGCGAAACGGTTGGCAGCACGCCCCCAACCTGCCGGGCAAACTGCGACCAGCTAAAGCGTTTTCTGCGTGATCTTTTTGCGACCGAGAACAGTTGATAAGCTGTGGCATCGTGGCTGGCGAAACTTTCCACGCGTGTCGCTTGAGCATTACCCCATTAGGGTTTTAGGCACATCGGCGGTTCAGCCACGGGCATCCTCTGCTTTCGATTGCATTACGGTCTTTCTATACCGGCAAAATGACACTTATTTTTCCTCCCTTAGTGGGCGGTTGCCCGCATCCCGTTATTCCCCTGTCGTCAAAGAGTGATTGCTAAATTCAGCTTTCGGCAAAAAAAAAAAAAAAAAAAAAAAAAAAAAAAAAAAGCATATTTGCAGGCCCCCCAAACGCTGTGTTCACGCCACTTGACCCAACGGAAGGCCAAAAAAAGAACGGCAGACCTGCCTGCCGCTCAATTTATGGTTGAAAATGGCGTGTAATGCCCGTTTATGTCTGGTACGATTATTTGGCAGGAATTGCGCAGACATCTGGCCTGGAATAGATTTTTATCAGGGTGCGACAGCATGGTTTATTCGCTTCAAAGATTCTTCGTAGCGTGCGCCGTTGCCAATGTCTTGCCGCAATCGGCCAAGCGTGTCACCTTTTTCAACCGTGTGGAAGGTGCCGTCGCCCGCCGCCGGTCCAGTCTTCACTCAACCCGCAAACGCCTTCGACCGTTCCCCACAGCAAGAATGACCTTTTCTTTCATCTCTTTGGCTGGCAGCCTTGCCGGATACTTTGACCATTGTCGCCCTCGACAGAGATGTCGAGCCCGTCGGCATCAAGCCGAGGTCTTTCAATTCGTCCTGAAGCGCGGCTCGTGACTTCGGTATCATCACCGCGCCAAAACTTTCTTTGCCAGCGTCTTTACGAAACTTCCACAACCATGTTTTGCTTTCCTTCTGGATCCACTCGGGATACGAGGTTTCCACCCTGCCAAAGTATTTTCACAAGGTTTTTTTATGCGTTCACCGCGCCGTCGGTGAATTGTAGCCGTGCAGCCGCGCCATAAAGCCCGCCTTGGTCACAGTTCGTTCATGGGATGCCCATATCGGACGATCTGCCCTTTGCTTCCAGCACAACGATGCGGTCGGCCTTTTTTCACGGTTGCCAGACGGTGCGCGACAATCAGGGTTGGTGCGGTCTGCGCTCAGTCGGTCCACGGCGGCCTGCACCGACGGTTCGCTTTCGGCGTCCAAGGCGCTGGTCGCTTCGCTCCAACAGCAGCACGGCCGCGTCGCGCAAGATGGGCCGTGGCGATGGCGATTACGTTGCTTTTGGCCGCCCGACAGCATCACCCACGCTCGCCCAAGTAGCTATCGTAGCGGTCGGCCTTAGCGCGGTGATGAACCCGTGCGCGGCGGCTGCCTCGGCGGCGGGCGGGTGATTTCCGCGTCTGTGGCGTCGGCGGCGGCCAAAAGCGGATTGTTTTCGGCGGGCAGAGGCCGCAAAGATCACCGGATTTTTGCGGGACAAGGGCAACGACTGCCGGTGAAGACGCACGCGACACGTCGCCGCAGGTCAACACCATCAAGGGTAATCCGCCCCGGGGCGAGGTCATAGAACCGCAGGATCAACTGGATTGATCGTTGTTTTGCCAGCGCCCGACGGGCCGACAAAAAGCGACCGTTTCACCGGGGTTGATCGACATATTAACCCGATCCAGCGCCTGAACGCCCGGGGCGCGCAGGGTAGGTGAAATGCACATTCTCAAAGGGCAATGCGCCCCGGCGTTTCAGGGGCGCTGGGACGGGGATTAATCTGTTCGTCAACCCCGGTGAAACGGTCGCTTTTGTCGCCGTCGGGCGCTGGCAAAACAAACGATCATCAGTGAATCCTGCGGTTCTATGACCCCGCCTCCGGGGCGGATTACCCCTTGATGGGTGTTGACCTGCGCGACGTTGTCGCGTGCGGTCTTCCGGCAGTCGGTTGCCCTTGTCCGCAAGATCCGGTGATCTTTGCGGGCCTCTGCCCGCGAAAAAACATTCCGCTTTGGCCGCCCCGACCGCCACAGACGCGGGAAATCACCGCCGGCCGCCGAGGCAGCCGCCGCGCACGGGTTCATCACCGCGCACCCGACGGCTACGATAGCTACTTGGGCGAGCGTGGGGGTGATGCTGTCGGCGGGCAAAAGCACGAATCGCCAATTCGCCCGCGCCATCTTGCGCCGACCCGCCGGTGCTGCTGTTGGACGCAAGCGACCAGGCCCTTGGAACAGCCGAAACGGAACTTGCGGTGCAGGCCGCCGTGGACCGAACTGAGCGCAAGTACCGCACCACCCTGATTTTTCGCGCACCGTCTGGCAAACGTGAAAAGGGCCACCGCATCGTTTGTGCTGAAGCAAGGGCAGATCGTTCGATATGGGCACCCATGGACGAACTGGTGACCAGAAGGCAGGGCTTTATGCGCGGCTGCACGGGCCTACAATTCACCGACGGGCGCGGTGACGCATTAAAAAAAACCTGTGAAATACTTTGGCGGAGGTGGAAAAAACACTTCGTACCCGAGTGGATCAAGAAGCGAGAGCAACATGGGTTTGTGGAGTTTCGTAAAAACCGCTGGCAAGAAAGTATTTGGGCGGCGGTGGATGGATAACCGAAGTCACCGAAGCCGCGCTTCAGGACGGAATTGAAAGACCTCGGGCTTTGATGCCGACGGAGCTCGACATCTCTGTCGAGGGCGACAAGGTTCCAAAGTATCGGCAAGCTGCAGCCAAAGAGATGAAAGAAAAGGTCATTCTTGCTGTGGGGAAAACGTCGAAGCGTTGCCGCGGTTGAGGAAGACATGGACGGCGGCGAGGGCCGACGGCACCTTCCACCGGTTGAAAAAAGTGACACGCTTTTGGGCGATTGCGGCCAAGGACATTGGGCAACGGGCGCACGCTACCGAAGAAATCTTTGAAGCTAAAAACCCATGCTGTCCGGCACCCTGATAAATACTATTCCAGGGCCAGATGCTGCGCATTCCTGCCAAAATAATTTCGTACAGACATTAAAACGGGGGCATTACACGCCATTGCCCCATAAATCTAGAGCGGCAGCAGGGGGTCTTGCCGTTCTTTTTTTTGGCCTTCGTTGGGTCAGTGGGGCGTGAACACAGCGTTTGGCGGGCCTGCAAAATGCTGCGAAGCTGGATTTAGCAATCATCTTTGACGACAGGAATTTTAACGGGATGCGGCAATACCGCTACCATAAGGAGGAAAATTAATTGTCATTTTGCCGGTATAGAAGGACCGTAATGCAATCCGAGCAGAGATGCCGTGGGCTGACGCGATGTGCCCTAAACCCTATGGGTATGCTTCGAGCGACCACCGCGGAAAGTTCCCAGCCACGAATGCCATCAGCTATCAAACTGTTTTCCGGGTCCAAAAAGATCACCGCAGAAACGCTTAGCATGGTCGCAGTGCGCGGCAGGTGGGCGTGCTGCCAAACCTGTTCCGTCGCTGTGGTGTCGGCCCGACAGATGTTTCGCGTATGTTTTCTGCCAAACTGTAATGAAACGCGTCCATTCACGGCTTTTGGCAGGTGCCGTTGCAGGGATTTCGCGAAACCCGATATTAATTCCGCGCTAGAAGGCGGAACAGATTTGGCGTCGATCCTGCGCGAAACCAATGCCAAGGTCGTGTGACACCTGCGGCCTTTCCCAAAGACGGAGCGTGGCTGACAAACGCCGAGGCGTCAAACCTGGCCCCGAATGTCACGGACCGTGCTCGAAAGTGGGGACCTATGCCGCTATCTGAACCGCACCAAAGTCGTTGGATTCGGCCGCTGATTCCGCCCAGAACAATGACGGGTGACCAACGGGCGGCCTTTACAAAAACTTTAACGCGGAAAAATGGCCAAACCCAACCCGCCGAGCTGACCTTTGATGATCCGCAAGAAGATTCGCGTCCGCGTTCTACTTCCACACCGGTGGGACGACGGGCATGCCAAAAGTGGCGCAGCATAAATGGTATCGGGCATGGTCTATAATGGGCTGGCTTGGGCACACGCTGCATTTATACGCGAAAAACGACCACAATTCATGTGTCCGCTGCACGTTGTTCCACGTCTTCGGCCTGCCACGTGATCTTGATGGCGGCGGTGAAATCTGGTGGCCCATGTCGTGTTCCGACGCCCCAAGGCTATCGCGGCGAAGGCGTCTTCGATAACTTCTGGGAAGCTGAGTTCGAACGCATGGAAAATCACCTTTATCATCACCGTACCCACGGCGATCTCGGCCAAGATTGGCAAAGCGGCCGATCAATTGCGGACATCTCTACGGTAAAAACCGCCTATTTCGGGCTCGGCCCCGTTGCCGCTGATATGTTCCGCCCCGCTTCGAAAAGAGACTACAGGCATCCACGGCTGATCGAAGGCTACGGCCTGACGAAGCGACTGCCTTGTGTCGTCGAACCCGACGGATGGCCTGCGTAAAGTGGGCAGATCGGCATCACCTTCCCCATATACGGATGTGAAGATCGTCAAAAGGCACCGGCGAGGGGCTTTGTCGAGGCTACTTGGACGAGATCGGCGAAATCTGCATCTCGAACCGGGTGTCTTTTGCGGGCAATTTACTTTATTACCGAAGCGGGGACAAAAAACATAGGACTTTACTATCAGGAACAAAAATAACCTGCGCACAGAGGGATCTGGGCCGTATCGCAGCGACAAATACCTCTGGGGATCACGGGCCGTGCAAAGACCTGATCATCCGTGGTGGCCACACATTTCGACCCCGCCGAGATCGAAGAGGCTTTGCTGGGTCACGAGCGGTGGGCCTTTGCTGGTGGTGCATTCGGTTAACCGGATTGCGCCACGCCGGAGAGGTGCTGCGCCTTATGTCGGAACTGGTTTCCGGGCGTCGGTTCACCGAGCCGAGACTGGAGTTCTTGCAAAGAGCACGTGCAGATGCGCGGCGCGCAGCCCAGGCACAATTGACATCGATGAGCGAGCGCCCAGAGAACCGCCGGCAAAATTCAAGCCTGACCTGCCGCAAAAACGCCCATCACTCCGCGTATGAAAGAAAACCCGGAGCTCGCGGGCCGCGGCCTCTGATCACCGACGCGATAAAAAAACGCGGGCTGGTCCGCGCAAAATCGCTAGAACGTGCTGGCAGGAGCCTGGCGCATGCTGAACGCTACCCTCGGTGGAGCCTCTGAAAGCAAGGTCGTTGACGATCGGGCTAGGCAGGCGATATACGGGTCTATCATCGGTGTGCGCTGCTTTCACCTACTGTATCCCCGACGGGGCAGTCACATGACTCCTTCGGAAAGCGTCCCATGTCGCGTTTTTAGGCGGGAGGGCGCGCGGCATTAGGGGCAAAATGTTTGCTTGACGGCTACCGCGGTTCTTCGATTCGGCGACGGACTGCTAAAAGCGCGAGGGCTATTTCAGGAAAGACCGCGTCCCATCGTTTTCCGGCGATTAGGGCGCGCCCCAAGACGGCCAAGGATCGGTCCGGCGCAACCAAGGCGATCGACCGGCCCGAGCCCTCTGTCACACCAAGTAAACAGCGCCTCCTGCTGCAATGCGCGCGGCCGCCGTGTGGGCCGCGGCTGTCCTTGACCATTGATCGGCTGTAACGATGACTTCGTACCCATTCGCACGCCATTTGGATGAAAGGGCCAGCATCTCGTCCATCACGGCGCAGGCGTGGTCCCATTTCCTGACAATCGCTGAAAGACCGGAGTCCCGCTATCCAGCGTGCAGGTGTGCAGCATCGCCGTAGTCAGGACCGAACGCAGCCGCCAGAGGAGAGAGCCGACAGGTCTACATCGGAGGGCGTCATCTGTTCACCAGCCCATAGGCCGGTATCGTGTGGAAAATCGCCGTGGTTAATCGTATCCGCTTGTCGCTCAATTGCAATATACGCACATGTCGAACGGGATGGCGGGTTGAAAAATTTACCAATGAAGGAATGGGCGACAGCAACCCGTCACGGCCGCCCGCGGCGCGGGTCTGGGCGAAAGGAACGTCCTTTGTGCTTGAGCCGAAGACATTGCCATTGCCCCGTGCAGGGCCATGCTCTGCGCGTGCCACGCCCGTGTGTATCGACGCATTAGCACGCGGGCAGAGGAAGTCACCCGCCACTGCACGCTGGGGTCCCACGGCGGCGCGTCTGCGCTGTCGACCCAACCTTTCCAGATTGGCGAAACAGACGGCCGGAAATTGCGGGTAGGGACCACCATCAAGGATGATCATGAAAGCAAACTTGTTCTTCATTGTGGGCTTCCCTTTGGCAGGCGGCAGGGATATGGCATTTTGTCCGATTACGTAAAACCTCTGCACTATCCACAGCTTTAATTGCGGCGGCTTTTCCATTTTTGTCGATGTGCGTCATTGGTTTCTTCCAGCCAGGGGCCGATCTTCATTTCGGGGACGAAGCTGAGCAAAGCCAGGTCGGTATAATCGGTCAAAATTTGGCGGCGAACAGCCACGATGACTTTTGGTGCCATTAGCGCACGACTCGCCCCCTGATTATCACAAAACCGCGATGACTGTCAGCGATTGGGCCTTTACGTGGGGCTAGAATCATGGGGTGATGAACAGGAATAGAGGCACATCTCGATCTTTGTGCCAGGTTCAGGCAGCAGCATTGGGATTTGCCGTCCGGGCGGGAACCAGGCGGGTTTCAAGCGCGCTTGTTTGACCCTCGTTCGCAGATTGATCAGGCTTTTGGGTGCTGGGCGGCCTATCCCTGGCGATTTGCAGGACACGGTTTTTTGGGCCCGCCCGAAAGCTCTGGCCGCGATAAAGCGGTCCTTTTGAAATAATCCCGTCGCCGAGGTTCGATCTCGTCAGCAAGTTCCTGGAAAATACGCTTTGTTTGGCTTTTTTGCCTTTTCAGCCCGAAATAAAAAAAACTTCAAAGGGGTCGGGCGGGCCGGATGATGGGTGGCCCACCGGTCTGACCGCGGGTCAGTTCGCCGGGTGGTTCGGGCCCACTCTGGTATAATTTCATTCTGCATCTCGCGTGCAGGTCTTCGATGGGGGCGTTGGGGCCAACGGCGGGGCAAGATCTCTCTCTT
>Ga0163217_1081980_pt1 | contig 10448 bp, 7 predicted proteins | sample SynspAceP_FD_185933 | JGI IMG/M metagenome (GOLD analysis project Ga0163217, IMG submission 185933) | Saline lake microbial communities from Ace Lake in Antarctica - Synechococcus sp. Ace-P (PacBio error correction) | ecosystem: Environmental > Aquatic > Non-marine Saline and Alkaline > Saline ... | reverse complement strand
TGATACCCTGAACCATTAGGATGAAGTTTCAGCTATAATAAAGATGCACAAAAGAAAGCATCGTTAAAACTTGGTGATGCATACCAACTTAGAAAATCTTAAAAAGAACGAACTCGCATTAATGATATTTAAAAGATCGTGGTTTCTTTTATTTCAATGTTGAAGAGTTTTACTATGGGAAATTGATTCTACCTTAAATGGAAAAGTAAGATTGTGTTTTTGACTTTTAAAAAACAATGTCGATAAGAAGAACTTAAGAAGTTTTATAAAATCAATCAAGTATACATCAATCCTCATATTGACCTAACAAATGAGGATAATTTTAAAAATTACGAACACTTAAAAATAGATTCAGTTTATTACTTGGGAAAAGACAGTACGTTTCGACCTGAAATCATCGTCGATGAATTCTGCATTCGAAAACAGGACTCTTATACTTCCAGAAAAAACTTCATGATCGGGACTATTAGAAAGTATACTGGGATAGGCCATTTAAATTCGTAAATGTTAAATTTCTAAGAGATTCTTAGCGACTACCATTCTTTGAACACCTACATTCAAACCTACTGCCACTTCCGAAAAAATCCATTAGATTAGAAGTTTCTGCTACTTCCAAAGTCAAAACAACTTCGTTGGGCTGGGAATGAAGCTTACTTTTCGAAAATCGTAATTTACCTGAAAGGCGCCGAGCTCCTAACAGTTGAATTTGAATTCTGGATTTGAAAACTCAAATCCACTAAAAATGCAAAAGGATTGAATTTCTTATGAATGGGAGCTTGAAGTCCTGGAATGATTTTTCCTCGATTTTTGTTCCGTTCAATATTAAAAGTAGCTCAACTTAAATACACTCCTAAAACAAGTTACAAATTTCAATTACCGATTGTTAAATCGAGTTCTATATTATAAAATGGAATTCATTGGTGTTTCTTTTGGATACCGTTGGAGGGAAGACGGAAACAATTCACCACGAAACAATCCAGTCAACCATTAAACTTCCTTTAAAGTGTCAGATACGAAAACCCGATTTTGAACTCATACTAGATCAAAACCATTGATTAGAAGGAAGTTTTGAAGAGCAATTTATCATTGGGTCCACCTATTCCCTTTCAAGTTTACGACAGCCGATTAGAAAAAAAGAAAAAAAACGACACAACTTCTTTTTTCAAGCAAATATAGGACCTTTCGGGAAATATTGCTCAAAAATAGCAACAGCTATTACTAAAGGGTAGGGCTCGCTTCTGATTCAAGCAATTATAAGCTATTCGGCTGCTGCAATTTAGTCAATATGTGAAGAACTGATTTAAATTTCCAAATACTTATTTAAATTGATAAAACAACCAAATTGTCACCGATTAATAGCAGAGTGGGAATTCCAATAGGAAATTCAAGCGCACTGCCCTACATTCAAGCAATTTTTTATCGGTGTTCAAAACGAGCATTCGTTCGCATTTCAAGCAAAACTTTTGGCCCGGGAAACTTATCTATCAGTGAAACAAGAACAGCGGAAACTCTTTATTTCCTAGATCATCTGGTGATTTAAAATTAGAGGGGGGAACTTAGAATACGATGACATCATAAGCTTTTTAAAAGGACCATAATTTGCTGACGCAGGGGAAATGTTCTGGTTACTGAATGAAGATCTCAATATAGCCTGGAGGGGAAGTTTTGAGGTGGATCAGTTTCTTGACGAAATAGCAGTAAGCACAGGAGCCGGGTCTTTCGAGTTGATGCTACGTTTTCTTTCGGGCATCCGTTTTGATTTGCTTTTCCAATTCGTAAGCCATTTACAGAAAGGTGATCGTGACATTTGACAGCATACCAAATGGGTCTAAAAGCTTGGAGCAAAGAGTAATTTTGTTATTTAAATATTTGCCATTTGGTTTTATCCTTTCTAGACTTTCAATTTAGCATCTAAACTAATTCTTCCCCGGGCCGGATATCAATAAAACTAAAAACGGAACCAATAGAGGAATAAGCCATTTCTTTTTAAGCAATGGATCGCTCCATGAATGATAAATATTGCAAACAAAACATGGTGATAACACAGGAATAGAGCATATCTAAGTAAATATCCAAGAATAATTCAATACAGGACAAAAAACCTCTCGAATAGTGTCAATCCAGTAAACTGATCTCACTTCGAGCCCCTAAATGGATCTGGGAAACAACGAATGAAACTTTTGTTCAAAAGACATCACTTTAGGCCAACCGTGGTTCAAAATAAAACCAATCCTCCAAAAGTTATCTCAATAGTAAAAGACTAAAATCGATGGATTTAAGTTTGAAAATTTTCATTAGTCAATGTATCTCTTTTTAAATTACCAAATCATCAAGAACCGTCGCCAACAGCAAAAAACCTTGATTTCGTAAACGATTTATATATCGCTCCATTTTGGTAATGTATTCGCTAGTAAAGTAATTGAAATTAAAAACCCTTAGACTGTCAATTTGGACGCTTTACACTTTTTGAATTTTCCATTGGATTTTAAAACTTGCCAATACTCTCCGTTCTTCGTAAAATATAATTCGGTACTTCGAACTATTGGGAATTGCGTCTTTATTTTGACGTGTTATAAGTATTCCTGGCATTGGTCGAAACAAAATTTCTTGTCCACTCCGACCTTCAAAACTCATCTTGGACACTCCAAACATTGCTTTACTTCCATTTATCTAAATAATATGATATATCTATAATAGAAAAGCAACCACATAAGAAATTATAGAATTACTTTAAAATTATCTAACAACTCACTCTTTTTCTTCCTAGAACCGGAACGATGGATTTTTGGACATCACTAATTGTCCGTTATCGCCTCAAGTATTTATTGGCGTGATTTAAAATTTTACTAGATGCGAATAATGCACTCTAACAAAAGTATCCCTTCCAAAATCTCTTCAAAGTGTTTTAGTTTTCTTTGGTTACTAATATAGGTTTTACAATTTGTAGAACACTTAGATAACTTTACCATCCGCTCTGGAATATGAATGATATCATCTTAAATTAACTAACTCTAGACCAAAATTAACTGGAAAGCAATTTTTCTAAATTGATTCCCATCAAACATGTCTTTGTCAATACTTTTTCCTGTTACTTTTCGGTATCTCCAGTTTGTTTAGGACTTACAAAACGGCTTTCCACTAACTCACTGGATAATAGGTTTTAAACAAATTAATCGGTTGCTGAAATACTTAAATTGCTTTTAAAGCATAGTGATCATTGAGGGTTGTTAAAAAATAATTTAAAATCACGACAGTTTTTACAAACTATCACTGTTGAGCAATTCAAAGCAATCGCCATTCTGGAAAAATTTAAGCATCTAAAAAAAACCAAGTCGACTTTCTTACCAAACCAATTAAGCTCAGCCTTTCTTTTAAGATTAGAAGCTTACACCTATATTTAATATCAGGACAAAAAATGCTGTAATAATAGAGTTTAAATAAGCTACTAGATATTCTCATCTTGATCAAAATTATCGCTGCTAACATGATAATAATAAATCAAAGTTGAACTTAAAAATGGAAAGGGACCATGGATTGCGGATTTAGTTTCCTCAAATTTATCATAATAATTTGATAAAAATTGTCATAAAAAAAAAAAAAAAAAAAAAAAAAAAAAACCCCTTGAATTTTTTTTATCGTCTAGACGTCGGCTACTTGTCAGAGGCCGTCTAGTATTCTCATCAATTCGCGTCATTGAATAGAAAAAAATATTTTCAATATTTAGTCTAGTAAAAATTGGGAAATTTACTTTTAAATATTAACATTTTAAGTCAACCAAATTGATTCAATTAACAAGAGACCGTTGTTTTATTCTATTGCTATAATTGCTGCAATTCTGCTATTTATTTGGCTGGACTACTGCATCAATTATCTAGCGATTGACGACTTTTATTTGCAGATCAAGTCCGAAAAATTAGGCGTTTGGGAAAAAGCCATTCGCTTTTTTTGAAAGAAATTACCTGGAACAGCAGATTGGACTTCATTGCTTTTTGAATCATTCCCTCCTTGGAGTTATCTCAATGCATCTCAATCCATTTTAATCGGATATAACCTATTCAATGGTTGGTTATTACATTCGCTTGCCAAAAAACCAATGGCTTTCAGCCTTCCAATATTCAATCAACACACCCTTAGTTTTTTTATGTCCACTGCATTTACTATTCTTTGGGCACTTTTTCAAATTGGAGAAGTTTGTTTTGGTTGGCAAGTCCACCACCTACCTAACCCTCTTACCCTAATTATTAGCGCTTCTCTTCTTAAAATTCGTTGCATCAGAGCTTGAAACTAACGAATTACTGTTTGGCATTTATTCTACCAAGTCATTATATTGGAGGTGCAGTTTTGCCATCGCTTTTAATCGCCATCTAATCTGCTGTTAACACACTCATCAAAAATCAAAGCGAGGAAAAGCCCATTAATTATTCAGTGGAGCACTTATACTGGATTTTGGTGCTCAGCTATCACTACTTCTCCTATTGAATGGAAAAGGAGAGCTCTAATAGAATGATGCAGTTTTGAAGCACATAATGTATTCGATGCTTTTTTGCCCAATTTTAAATTGACTGCACTTGATATCTTGCATTATCTATTAACCAATCTTACCAAAATTGTTACTTCTTGGTCTTCATTGGTGTTTTGTTCAGTTTAAGGTTGAGGCGATAAGTCAAGAAGCTAACAGGCTTTGAAAATCATTTTTATATCAATCAATTTATTTGGGAATTTCTATTTCTCTATCAATTAATAATTACAAACAATCACAAGAGTAATTGAGCCGCAAGAACGCTTTTCCCCATCAATTTAATTTTTGTTTATTCGGCTACCTAAAAATTTAACTTTATCAAACCTTTATTTAAAGGAATAACCCGGAATAAATTACATTTCAACTGCAGCACTATGATGCTTTATAACGATTGGAACCATCACAGTAAACAATTCAGTATCATTTCTTAGCGTACTCAGAAGGATTACAGAGCAAGAACAATCTTTTTTGTTAGAACAAAACAACGAGCGATAGTTTTAGATTCTTGCCCCTTCAGGGTTCTTTATTCTTTCTGAAATTATCAGTTGGATACCATCATTTTAGCAATCAACATGTTAAAAATTTTGTTGACCAATTGAAATATTCGCCAACATTGAAATAATCACTAAAATGAAAGAAATTTGATTTATTTTACGAAAATCAAGAGAAACCACTAAAAGGTTGCTTTTTAGGCTTTACGATTCTATTTTAAAGGTAGCTCACCCGGCAATCACGAAAGAATGAAGTACAAGTCCATTTTTCTATTGAAGTAAAAAAATGTTGCTGCTAGTCTATGGAAAGATAGGAGCTCACTGAAGACGCTATGTCAGTTTGCTGATGGTTTTCGAATGCATTTTCACTCTGCCTTAGAAAGTGTGATCGTAAAACGATTTAAGATCTATCGAATTTAATCAATGAAGATATCGATGTTGAGGAATTAGCTGAGATTTAGAAGAAGCATTTAATTCTTTATAAATTAAACTGACAGCTAAACTCTCATGGGCCATCATAAGTGATAATACTTATGTAATTTATTATATTTGAGCTCATAATCAAACAAAAAAATATGAAAAAAATTTACTAACTTCTTCTCTTTAATTACTCACAACCCTATATACAAATCATTTGGAAGGCACAAAAACGCATTGTCGATTTTGATGGTGCTGACGATTTTATTCAAACCAATTTGCAGGAGTTACTGGTTATGGCGGCCAAGAACCATAGAAGCTTTGGGTAAGAACAAACTGCAAGAGCTTGCCTACAGCAGATGGACAGCAAGTCATTGCGATTATGGAACTTTTATAAAACGGTTTCTCGATTTACATTTTGTGTATTGTGGGGCAAATGCCAATTCGATTAGAAGTTGGGAAATGGATTAGTGGTACAATCCCTATAGATGATAGTTATGGCACCATGTTGCCGGTTGTTTATAATCCGGTTTAACTAACAAATTGAGTTTATATGTGGATGGGGTTCTTGAGTTTCAGGAAATGTAACATATCGGTAAACACTTGGAACGTAAGATTAAACTGCGGAATTGTCAACGAATTGATGGAGTAAATAAACCTTTACAGGCACATTGATGAAGTTCGTTTTTTGGAATCTGCTTAGATTTCAACTAATGCGTGCAAAACATGAGTAAAGAAATGTGTACTTATTCCTACAGCTGCTGCATACTTTTAAATTAAATGAAGGCTTTGCAAATGGCACGATACAACAGTAACAACAACCGCAAATGAAATTGGTGCAACACAGCGCTAACTTTAAGTGGTTTTGCTTTTAACTGGCAAATTCTTCCAACTGGATTCTTTGGTGTCCTTTAACTTCTGAGGATAACACAATACGGACACATTATCTGTGACTGATTGAAGTCTTTTCCTATCACAAGTGGAAAAATATTACTTATACTGCAACTGGGACATACGTTGATACTATTCCAAAATGTGCAAAGCTGTGACAGTATTATCACCATCAATTTTGACTTTAGTAAAAAAATCCCACCTTTGCCCAATTAAAACTATTTGATACCTGTGGTAGCTAATACATGTCCTAGTGGGAAAAAGACATTTAACACAACCACGGTCTCAGACCTACCATATATACCATTCTCCGCAAATTCTCAGAACTGTGGATAGTATTATTGCCATAAATTTGACGGTAACAATAATCAGTGGAGGATGTGCAATACTTTCAGGTAATAATAGATTGACAGCACAGAAGCTGGAGCTCGATACCCCAGTGCGTGAGACTGCAACAATGGATTGCGATTTAAACCAATGACACGACCCGTTTTTATGATCCAATTGTAAGCGGATCATATGCTGTTACAAATTATTAAAAATGCATGTCATTGACAACAACAGCTTGCGTGCCAGTGGTTAGGAGTTGGACTCAACCAAAATTCTACTTTACTGAAGGAAATTAACGATTAGTCCTAATCCGACCAAGGAACAGCTTACTATTAATTTTTGGTGCTGCTCAGGGAAAAACTAAATACTATTTCATCAGGAAACTTTTAGGACAAATTAGTTTCTCAAGTGCTACCATCAATCTCAAATTTCTAATGACTTTAGAAGTAGAAAATGGAATCTACTTTATAACAAGTACAATCTCTAGGATGGAGAGAAATAAATTCGAAAAGTTGTAAACACTTAATTAATATAAAAGCGCTTGTTAAAACCAAGCGCTTTTATTGCCTCCTATAAATTTACTCTGGCAAGCATTACAGTTAGTCAATTATTACATGCATTACTAATTATTGTAAACCAGAAAGAAATAAAGCACTAACTAGCTTTAACTAATTATTAGAGGCGGATGGAGAATTCCATCACGCCTTTTATATTTAATTTTCAATTATTAAATCAAAATCTGAATCCAGAGTAGAAATGTACTTGATTTTTTTGATGAGAAACAGTCTGGGAAAAAGGACTGATAATCAAACGAAGATCAATAACATAAAGCAAGCCGTGATAAGGAAACTCATGTTTATTTTCATTGTTTCTGGAGCCTTACGTGTGTATTATTTGATATGAAACAGAACACAGCATCGGTTTGGCTATAAAACAACCTTCATTACGCTTATTGGATTCTTTTTGGTGGAGAAAGCATCCAAATTTATCCTTACAAGCATTAAAAGAAAACGGTGGTGTAAAACGAGTCTCCTAGAATCAAACCATTTGATCAATTAATCTTGACTCATCCTCCATTTAAAAGATTTATGTATTCGGACGTTAGCGTTTTAGTTCATTCAACAAAATGGAACGAGGAAATTGATCTCTTGACTGCGTCCCCTCTCATTCGCTACAGCGAGTCTTTTGGCAAGAAGTCCACAGCTTTTTCAAGAGATTCACATTAAAATTATCGCTTCCTATTTGCGCATGGACACCTGAAAACATTGTCGAGAATCCAAAAAGCTTGATTTGAATCAGATTTATCAATTGATTGAGGCCAACTTTGTAGAAAAAAATGAAGACTCAAAAATCAGAAGACGTTAATTATAGATTTGACAAAAAAAAGGGTTGAATGAATCCATTGAAGCGGTAAAAAAAAAAAAAAAAATCATTGCAGCAACTCGATTCAAACCCTCTTAAATGCCCGATTGATGATGAAACAATCATGGAGCGCATTGGAATGCATTGAAACACTAAACCGTTTACTTTTGGAGCATTCTATATTCCTGAGATTAATCAACGATTTAAAGGTCTGCCAAAAAGAACAGCTTGAAAATTTTAATTTTAAAAAGTACTTGGTTAGGGAAATTATTTTGGCAGTTAGGGCTTTATTGCCAAAAGAAAAAGCTAAACAAAATGAAGACTTTAAGTCGATAGAACCCAATGGGCCAGTCAAACTAGATCATTCAAACAATACTTACTTTTTTTACTAGCAGCAAACTTGAAACTTTTAGGCTGCTAGATTGGGCTTAAAACTGTATAAATTTGAATCGAGTTAAAACCAAACATTAGTTATCTCCAAATGGATTAAGTTGAATTGTGGAGATACTTTTAGAGTGGTCATTATCCACAATCAAACGACACCTCGAGCAATCAACAAAGAGCAATTAAAAATGGTAGAAAAATAGAATGAAAGATCAAATATTAAAAAATAAAAACACACTAGAAAAAGAGAATATGACAACTTGCACGTTGAAAAAACTTTCCCGTTCTCATTTTGATTGGGCTGATGTCGTTTTTGTAGAATGTACCTTCATTAATTGTTATTTAAGTCTTTCAAATTTAATTCAACACGGCCTTTTAAAACCGTTGCCTTCGATAAATTGTTAAATTATTGGCGTTTTACAACTGCGAGGATTGCAATAAATTCCTGTGATCTTGAGTTTACTGGATTGATGCCATCAACCTCAGTTCATTTTATCAGTTGGTGTTAAAAGATTCGCTGTCAACCAATTGAACTTGCATTGAAGTCGATTTTACTGGAGGCAATCTAACTCGCTGCTTAATTTCACCGAAATTGTGATTTATTATCTGCTATTTTGAGAACACCAACCTAGAAAAGCCCGATTTAGAACGTTTCTAACAATTATTGCCATCCGCCCAGATTATGAAACCGTATTTAAAGGAGCTTTCTTTTTCTCGCGATGGATTGGCGGTTTGCTTTATCATCATCAGATTAAGATTTCGTAGGAAGGGTTTTTATTTGTCCAAGTCTTCACTTAGGTTAAGCTAAGTGTAAAACTTCATCGCTCAGCCTGAAAAATAAAAAAAACAATCAGTTTACGATTACTCTCGAGGGTTAGCAAAGCTATTAAATTACTACAAATCATGAGAAGTTTTGGCATTACTTTTCAGATACTGAATTAAAACATTTGAAGATTGATCCAATCTATCTTTAAAAGGTTAAAAAACTTTATCCACTGCCAATTTTATAGTAGGAAATCTTCCAATACATTGACATCAATAAAATTCTCATCTGGCATTTTTCCAATAAACATCTGCATCGCACTTAAGTGTTTTCAAGTGGAACCTCTTCCTACTTGAGTAGCGCTCCGTAATGTATTCAATGCATTCTATAGCTGACATGTCTACGAATTCTACTTTCAGCAAAATTTCAATGATTAATCTCTTCAGGGTCATTTAAAATTATCAAAAACTTTTCTTCCGAAGGCGCGCTGTAGAACCAAAAAACAAGCGGTCCATATTATTGGGTCGTTAAATGTTTGAACACCGTTTTTCATTCGATATACTTTCTTGCCCGGAATTCGTTTGGCGTTGTCCCAGCCAAAAACCCAAAAAGCAAGCGATAAAACCACACCAAATCAAATTACTGCTAAGGGCTACAATTGTGCAGAATGGCTGCACCTAACGTCACCAAAACCATTACAAAAATGTCTGATTTCGGCATTGCGCTTAAAACGTCTTTAAAACTTGCCCATTTCAAATTTCCTATCGGATTTACCCATTTATCATCCAAAAACCAGTCCAATTGCGGCCATTGGGCAAACATTTCAATTTAATTCCTGCTCCAAAACATTTAATAAAATACCAAAACAACATCACAGAAAGCCACGGATACCTTGAAAAGTCTTGCTCTTAGCACCTGAAGAAATAATTGATCAAAAGCTCTGCCCATCATGGGCCAACATCCACCCATTCCTGAGAAAAACACGCCTGAAAAGTAACCATTTGCCAATCCTTTTGCGCAAAAACTGCTTCTTTTGTTTCCCTCTAACCCTCTCGTCTTCGTGATTTCAATCGATTTGGATATTCAAGTTCAAATAAAAACTTTTTCAATTAATCCTACACCAAAAGCATGATGAAGCGTAAGGAAAAAAAAAACATATAAAAAGGGTCTCTAACGTTAAATGGAACTTCCGGGGGAAAGTTGAAAAAATTGGGGTGAAAATTCCCCAACCAGAAAAAATAGGAACCATTGAATTTTTTTTCCTCCCACCGGTTATATCTCTTTCCCTCCA
>Ga0163217_1022676_pt1 | contig 10448 bp, 6 predicted proteins | sample SynspAceP_FD_185933 | JGI IMG/M metagenome (GOLD analysis project Ga0163217, IMG submission 185933) | Saline lake microbial communities from Ace Lake in Antarctica - Synechococcus sp. Ace-P (PacBio error correction) | ecosystem: Environmental > Aquatic > Non-marine Saline and Alkaline > Saline ... | reverse complement strand
CTGATGCCTCTAATGGCGGCACTCATGTACACTTTTAAGGCGGGGGGGCGCAAGGACAGGCTGTGGGAAAGCCTGTTAGGTTTGAGTCCACCAACTTTCGCCCGGAGTACCTTGTAAGAGAAGGCGATCCCGAAACTTCCCAGACTTCAAATCTTTTAATAAATTCTGCTGTCGCCTTTGCGTGGGTGGAATATCCGTGGAGAGGCGAGATAACCCATCCATGAAAGCAGAAGAAATTCAAAATGGGGAAACTATGGAAAGTAATCTATGGGTATTTTGGAAACCATGTGAAAAATTCGGGTTGAATATCCTGATTCTGAAAAATCTGACTTTGGAATGGGTAGGCACCGATTCCCGGAAAAGCGGGGAAAAGGCCGTCGATGTTGAAGGATTTATATGCTAATACAAAAAGCATGTCATTGAACAAAGGTCCACATTGTTGATGCAGTTTCTTTCGGAGGTTGGGCTTGGGATTTGCACCCTGCGCGACCTGAGTTTGCGGCGATAAGCCGGGCTGTACCCAGTGGCACAGCAAGGGAGTATATCACGATTTCCTTTCCGACTAGTGTACCTACAAAATATCCAAAAACCGTTCTTTCTTGGCGGACGCCTAAGTCAGTGCGGACGCACGTGGCTTTTGGTTCATTCACGGCGTGATGGCTACCTGTGCGCACAATGACAGGCCGTTGCCATGGCAGCTGCACTTGTGCGTGGAACAAGAGGTTCTTCCTGGCTGATTTATTGGAGAAAAGCAGAATTTGACTGAAGCTCCAAACTAGGGACTCACTCAAATCAGGGCAGTACATACCCCAAAAATTGTAAGCTGCGAAGGATTGAGTGGACTTGGTGCAAGAATGCAGAAGTATCATTTCTGTCTGAATTGGCAATTCAATGGACTTCCTTTGACGGGCCTGGCAAGCTTGGGAATTTCTATGGCGCAAATGATTCCTTGTCATCGAGGAAGTCTTCCCGGAGATGAAAATTTTCAGGTGAATCTACCAAATAAAACCAAAGGCTCCAAGTAGAATGAGGATAAGCGAAAAACCCGAAAACTACACTCCTGAAGTCCTCGTTTGGAATGGTTCCAAATTGGGATTGAACCCAGGAACTCAGTTTTTATTCTTTTTTCTTTCCATCGGAGACCCTAAGTCTCAATATGCATTTGTTACCGTTTGTGGCCCCCCAAATCCCGAGTTGCGATCAAGTGTTCAACAATTCGTCTTACACGGTCTATGACCCGTTTTCAATAGTTCAATAAAATCTTTGCCACAAAGCAGCCGTCAGAGCCACCTGACGGAATTGGCTTCGATTCTGTTTGAATTTTGGGGTGCCAAACGAAGGCCAGAAGGGCAAAATCTAGCTTTTGAATTAAGTCGAAATCTTCACCCATTTTCACCGGAAAATATTAAAAAATGGGAGTTTTCAGGCCTACCACCGCGAGCCCAATGCATGGGTTGCTGCGCTCGCAAGATTCCACTCCTCACTGAAAGCCTGAGGGTTTCACACGTTCAGGAGATATCCTCCATGCAGGTATACTTTGATTACAGATTTTGATCACCCTATGGAGATCAACTTTGATGGGTCATCCGGAGAGCGAAAATTCCTTTTTGTCCGAAAATTCGGGTGTGCTGAATACAAGGATGCGATTCGGGTAAGGTGATTTATCACAAAATGAAAAATCATCCCATACAACAAAGAAGTCAACTTCAGCAGAAACCTGTGCGGACTCGAAAAACTTAAACGGTCGGAATTTGAAAAGCGAGTGGAATCCGTACCATGAGTGTGTTTGGGGATAAGCTCTTATACCTGAAGATTTTTTATAAGGACTAATCAGTTTTATTCTTACTCATCAGAATTAAGAAATAATCAATAAAAACAATACATTTTAGAATGGTACAATGCCCTTTGGCTAATTTGCAGGCTATATATCTGATATTAGATTAGAAATCGGCGTAAGGCAAATGTTGGCTGTACAAGTGGTAAAGAAGGCCGTATTTGCAGAGATGGGGGATATATACAAAAGGTGATTTTTCAGGAGGTAATTTGAGGACTGAAAAACTATTTTGATTGCGAAACCAGGGACGATGTTTCAAATTTTGCTTATTCAGTTTTAGAGGTTGTTTGTCTTTAAAACTATTTTTAAAAATGATTGTTTTAGAAAAGGATTCTTTGATGGAGGTGAAAAAACTGTGGAACTAAAATATTCATTTCAATTTAAAATTGACGCCCGGTCAGGATTATACTTGTGACGGAATCTCGATAGAGGCCTTCTCATTTTTAGAGGTTTTCAAGAACTTGGGCTTTTTATAAACATTAAAGGATTTCCCATCCGCTCATGCTTTAGTTTGTTAGGCATACTTACCATGTAATTTCCATTGCCCTATTTGGTTTTACCCCCGAATTGATATTGCCCACAAAGGTCGAAGGGCTGTCTGCTTCAAAAAATTGAGGCATTCTGCAGAATTTTTCTAAAAACAGGGTTTTCCAAACGGACTTGCCTCCCAGTTTTTCAAATTCTAATTTTTTCATCACTTTCCCTGCCATCCAAGATGACCTGCATTTAAATTTTAACTAAAAAACCAAAATAAGTATAATTCTCATAAAAAAAGATACAGCGGAAAAGGAAAGCAAGTTGAAAACATGGGTTCGAGAAGTGAAGCCTCAACATTGGCTGAGCTACAAAATCCACCTTCCGAATATGAAGGAGAACTATGTTGAATTCACGTAGCTAAGCTCAGAAGAAGCAGATCAGTACGGAAAAACTTCACACGGTTTATGTTTCTGTGCAAAGAGCCGGAATCTGATGAGTTCCTTAAAAAAATAGCCCGGTCGAGGCCTTTTTTGTTGGGATTTTAAAATTCTATGTTAGTATTCGGCATTCATTGAGAGATAGTGTATAAGAGTGTTTTGTTTTTAACTTCTTCAAAACCCTCAAGTAAGTAATATCACAAAGCCTTACATTTTTCTCTTTGCTGCGGTCTAAAAAATCGCCTGCGCTGAACTACTTCGATCCGGTTCGAAAATATCCCAATCCTCTACCTAAGTTGATCTTCCATCCATGTCAGAGATTATGATCGTATTCACTGGACGTTCTGCGAAACTCATAAGTGAGCATGAATCCCAAGAATCTGCCACGGCTTTCCTTGAAAGATCTTTCAAAGTTTGCCTCGAGAAGTCCTCTAAATTGCTCGGGATTAGTTATTGCTTATTACGTGCAATTCAATCTCGTCTTCTGGGGATTTCTCTTGACTAAGCATCAGGCAGAATTCAAGTAGATTTTTGAATTGATAGATACATTCTGCATATAAGGATCCTGAAAGCTGAATTTTTGTAGCTCCTCGTAGATAATCTCCCAAAGTAAAAATTTAGATACGAAATCTCAAGATAATGTATCCTTAAACAACCTGATGTGGTTTTTTAAATGCGACAAGTGGCTTAGTGGGCTCTTACATATATATCAAGCTCCTTTCGATGAAGATTGCCCACTGGATTTTCAGATTCCTTTTATAGCCTTTTGATTGAGGTGATAATTCAGTTTTTTCAAGCGTCCCCTTTCAGGTTCTACTGCGGGACCCCACTTTGATTTTATTCCGGGTACTAAAAGATACTCTCTCACTTCGCAAAAGTTTCGGTCAATGAATATCAAGGTTGAATCTTTCACCCTTTTTTGCGTCCTTCTATCAAAGTCTATAGTTTTCGAGAACTTTGCACGCTTCATTCACTTTCCTTATTAGGATAAAATAAGCCGTTAGCTAAACCTGAAAATGATTTCGAACGGCTGTTTTTGTCCTTGGTGAGTCAATGAACCATCCATCAATAAACCGTATCCATAATCCGCTATAGTCAGCTTTTCTTAGCTGCTTTGAGGATTTCTGCCAAGGTAATCCCACGATGAAACCATAGTCTTTTGGAATTACTGAAGCTTTTAAAAATCTCACCCTTCCCAGGGGGCCCCAAAAAAGGGGGGGGAATTATACATATGCATCCGGGTCCAAGAATTTGCGCCTTTGATATGACCCATCTGGTATGGATTCAAAAGAGGGTGGAAATTTTCAGCATTGTAGCGGTACCGTATGTTAGTATTACCCACAAAAAGCCATAGAGGCTGTTGCTGATAAGTGTCTTTGCCTCTGTTGAAAAGATTGGTTTGGCCATATGTAGTTTTGCGATTGATTCTTCACCAGTCGCCATCTACCTTTTTTCCCCCCTTTTTCTTGTTCAAAAATTCATCTTAATGCCACTACATCCCAAAAGCCCACAAGGCCACATTCTGTTTCCCAGTATTATTTACAAATAATCTCGCTTTGGAAAACATCTTCCACCAGAAAACAATTTACTCCATTGTGGTGATTAGTTCTGAAAAAAAATATGAGATTTCCCAGTACCTTTTGGCCCAAGCTCAAATAAAGTTGAAGTTGTTTCTGTGTGAGTGATAAGCCTTGAGATTTGGATTAGCTTTACCCTTTTATTAAAAAAACTCCGGATTTCAACCCTATACTATGCATAAGAAAGATTCCAGCCCATTTCATCTTGAAGTAAGCTTTCCTGGATTCAATATATGTCTTCCAGGTCTTACATGCACCTGAATTGGTTTATGTCTTGGTTATCCATCTAAACATTCTGTTTCTGCTGCAGGGAGAATAGCCATTCGTGGAGAATGCACCATACACCAGCGCCACTCAAAAGCTTTTGATTTTGCCAAGACCATTATATTCGGCTACGGTTACTTTTTTTATTAACCAAGGTTGCAAATTCAGCCTCATAAATATTTGCCTTATCGTTTCAGGGATACATTGATCTTGTCTATTTATTTGAATTTGAACCTTCCGTCTGATCTTTAGATTTTACGAGGTTCCGCGTCACTTCTAGTGGACATAATTATTTTTGGTGGGGGAAAAAAAAGGGGGAACCCCCCCCCCCACAAGGCCTTAACTTTTTCAATTCCAGCTTCGATGATAGCTTCATCGTAATAGCGCAGTATGGCCCGAGAAGGTCCTATTCAGCACGTAAGTTGGAACTACTGCATCCCTTTTACTTTAGAGGTAAGGTCCTTCGAACAACTTGTCCTCGAAGTGCGCTAAAAATTTTTTCTTGTAATCCATCTTAAAAATCAGTAGGGATAATTGTGTTCCGTTTTGTTGCACCCGAATGCAAATAGGGGGTTAAAGCGCTCTTCAGAAATCAAAGCCTTTCAATTTTAAAGAAAAGACTCTTTTCAAAGAACTAGTTATTCAGGATTAAATTCAACTTTAAAAACACGTCTGTTGGGGAGTCCGATGTTGAGTTAAGCGTCAGGCTGACTTCGTTACTCACAAGTATCACGTATCCTTATACAATGCCAAAATCAAATTTAGCTCCTTTTTCATTTTCGTGCATTAACTTTTTTCTCCTGCTATGATATGATTCGAAGGGAATATTGGACACAGATTCCGTAATTGACGTGTCATTGGCCACCAAAGCACTGACCTTTTTAACCACCGCTTGGGACTTTCTTGTAGCTGTTTAATAACGGAGTAATAATTTCTTGTAGGAACCACCGCCGATGAATGACATTGATGGCCGGGACACCTTGCTTTTTGTTAGCGATTTATAGATTCAGGAATAGTAATAAATACGTTGATCTGTGATCTTAAAATCACTGCGTTTTAACTTAAAGGAAAGCAATAACCAAAGTTTGGGAGATTTAAAGCAACGGATGAAAATTTCATATCGGATTGTGACTTGAAATATCTTCCATATCCCGGAGCAGTTCTTTTATTCTGTTCCTGGACCTCCATATCTGATAGAATAAACCCATTGATCTGGAAGTCACAAAAACACGTGTGGACATTATAAGTGTATGAGCTTAGAAATAAACTTACTCAATTCAGGATACTGCCTCTGTTACAGCGTGTGAAAGTACCCCTTTCACGTGACCTTTTACGCCTCGTGCATCAATTGGACATCGTGATAAGGACATATTACCAAAGGAGATTTGAATACTCTCTTGCATTCGATTCTGGCATTACTTTCAGCCTTGCCTAAACTGTTATGGCATAGCCTCCGTGATGGTATGTTTTTTCAAGATTGGATCACGATTATGGAATCCCTGCCGTATTGATTCCTGATTCAGTAATAAATTCCCCTGAATTCAAAATTGAAGATTCTGATGCGGGAAGTAAGTTGAGCCATGCCCAAGCTTGTTTTGGATTGGATTTGATGGCGATTGATAGCCCAAACTTCAGCGACATTTTTATCAGGGCACTATGCATTACTGCGCGCGAGTAGCTCTATTGGCCGCTTTCATACCGTAAGGCATCAGAAATAATCACCACTGTTTTAGAGGCATTGTCCCCTAATTCCGATCAAAACTCAACTGTTTTGGGAAGCTTTTATTTAGGCGTCGTAGTCAAAAGCCAAATTCATTCAAGCATTTAAAGCCATTCTCTATTCGACTTCTCTAAGAAGATTGTCATATGTTATTTAGAAATGCTTATAATATTTATCAGAATCAAAATCTTCTGGCGGTTCAACAATTCTGTCTTGAAATGCTGGAATTGCTCTACGATAAAAGTATCAAGCCTCTTTATTCCAGTCAACGGTATAATCCCGGCAATATAGTCTCTGGGTTATTCAGCCGTATAAGTGTTGAAATTAATTTGATTTGAAGAAATCATTTTCACCGGTTCGATCGGCAAATTTCGAAAGCATCAATCACCACCTCGCTTAAGAATTTTGATGCGCAGAAAATATCTTCTCTATATTCTGGACTGCGAACGCTTTTTTGGCGCAGATCCAATTTCTCTGCCTGAAGCCCGAAAAGTAAAGTCCAAGCATGTTATCTGTTGCAGTCTCACCAATTCCTGCTATCAGGCCATAAAATTTTAATTAGCTCTCGGAAGCTGATGAAATCGTTTTTCCTCCCAGTCCAAGGCTCTTTGAGGCTTTCATTTATTTGAGGATGCGCTGAAGGCTTTCCGAATCGCAGTTGAAAAAATCAGCGGTGAGTGATTTTTTTTCTGTCTCTAATTTTCAACTGCCTATATGGATCACTTAGGAAGCATCTTGGATCCATTGTGTGATTGATTATACCTGATTTGCTGAAGGAAACCTGGTAAGAATTGGTCTGCAATTAAATCATCTTTTAAATGGAACCGAAAAAAATAATGAATTGGCCTTTTTTCTCAAAGATTTGTAGCAGACCATTATCATTCAACTTTTTATGAAATCTTTCAGTCTTTATCCTTTTCTGGGATAGGCTAGAAAGAAGTGCTTTTGCGATGATATTAATCCCAGCGTGTAAATTTCTTTTAAAAACTGTAGGAGTAGATAATATGGCGTGTGAGATCAGTACCCCTTAGGCGATAATGTCACGTAAATTTATCAACCGTTAAAAATCGGGCTAGCAGACTTTTTGAATCTGACGAGTACTGCAGCTCTCGAATGTTACTTTTTTACAATTATTCTTTTTGACTTGCGATTAAGACAAACTCCTCTTTAAAAAAGCAGCTTTCATCATCCAATCGCAAGCTCGCATATTGCTTCTAATAGATTCGAGCAAATGGAAGTCCAGATAATTTTTTGATTTAATGAGGGAAAGGGGATTTTTAAAGATTTTAAAAAAAAACCACTCTCTCATCTGCCCAAACTGTATAAAGATTCCTTTTAAGTGAAAGAAGGCTGGCATCGCCAAAAAATGCATCGGACTTTGATTCCAATTCTATGCTTTTACTTCATCCTCAAGAATCCCCTTCTCTAGTACCTAGGGAAAAGAACCCGAAGTGCCGGTTTTATTTGTGATGCTTAGTGACTTTTGGTGAATCATGAGGGAATTAGCAATTTCTTACTGAAACTTTACTTCTTACACCCAAGTAAGTAGGTAATATGCGTCTTGCCTTGAAGGTGCTTTACTATATTATGTTGCCCTTCAAGTAGTCGCAGGAAGTCGCCAGGTTGGGATTGTGGATACCCTGAGTATCAGGATTTTTGTGAACCAGTAAACTTGTTCCACTATCATTATGAGAAAAGTCAAGAGAACCCCCATTTTGCTTAATTATTATGGGGTTTACAGTTTATTCGCTCTCTTACCTGATTGCATCGTTAATGAGTTTGCATATTTATTTTTAGTGTCAACATAGAAATGAGCCTGATTCATGGCACTGCTAATTTCTGATCTTGATTTACTTTCAAGAACCAATGGATAGCCCACTTTTGATTTACCCTACAGAACACTCTATTTCGCGACAGTCTCCCCAATTAGTCGACAATGGGATTCTTTAGTAGACTAAAATCCACACTGGTAATTTCCCATCCCGGGGATTAGCTCATGTTTTAGAGCTCGTGGCGGAAATTTGTTTTGACATTTTCTTTTCAGTCCTGAAGTAAAAAAGAATCCAACCCCAATCTTTGTCAAATTCTCTTTTCTATTCGATCAGGGCACTCATGAAGTTTTTCCCAAGGAAGATTTCCATGGGCCAATCAAAAAGTTGACTCCTGCCCAAGATTTGACTTTCGTTCTTCGCCATGGGTACTGTGCCTAAAACTTAATTCCCCACCGGTCAATGCCACGCCCATACTCATCTTTAAAAATGTATTGGTCAATGGCCTGTGGACCACCTGGACCTCGAGTTTCTCCCAAACATTTACCTATTACCCGAAATATTATATATAGCACAATTCCCTCCCTGTCTTAAGAACGGTCATTCGCTCCTCCATTAAAATCTGTTTCTCATACCGTCTAAATATTATGTTTTGAACGCGTTTCGTTAGGCATTTGAGAGACTTCGAGAAAATTGCAATCAACTTCCTTCACTCTTTCGATCTTTTGAACCTATTTCATCGCGAATTAATTCAGAAATAGTCTTGGATCTTCCTTTTAGTTTCTTTGATAATGAGTCTTCCGGTAGTATCTGAAATCCGACTGCTTTGGATTGAATTTCTGATTAACTCCTGAAAATTGGAAATATCGTCATCATTTAAAAGGAACTGTTACATTATGCCTTTCTCCTGCCATGCTCGACGGTAATCATTCAGTCAAAAGCTTGGCGATTGTCTTCCCACCACATCAAGCTGCCGTTCTTCCTTCCAAAAAAAGTTGGAAGCTTTGTGTTTCCTTTTATATTCATTAGGGTTTCCGTTAAACTACAAAAGGCTTTTTAGCATGATGATTTTTTCGTTTTTAAAGGCGCCAAATTCGAATTAATTTTATCAAGCAAATCCACATGGAGAAAATTACCCTCCTCTTTGCCTTGATGTTAAACTCTATCCGAAGTCATTATTGTGTTTAGGCTCTGGGCAGAATGGATGGACGATGGGGAAGTTTCCAGCATCAACTCTTAAATTTTTGCCTTAAAAGTGGGGTGGATTTTTCTACTCAAAAAACGGAGAAGGAGCCAAATTGAAACTGTCAGGAAGCTACTTCTTTTAAAATGGTATTAAATAAATTTTAGCGGATGCTTCAAGTTTTTTGAGCATTCTCATTAAGCTTTCCAAAGCAGGTTCGCTATCATATCCAGCCAAGAAGTACGGTAACATAAGAAGCACTGAAGTTGGATTCTTCTGTGAGTGTATTCTTTAGCTTAGTTAAACTGTCTGAATTCATCAAATCAATTTGGAAAGCGATTTAAAAAGGCGGTTTGATTAACCAGATGAAAGTTAGATCTTCTGGAAATTGATCCTGTTCTTTGGATTGAGAAGCAAAATTTCAAAAATAGGAATAGCTCACGCGTTTTAACGCGCCTTACTATTCTTCGAAGACAGGTAAGAAGTGGAATTAAAAAATCACCGCTGGGGAAAAAAACCCAAACATGAATTCAAAGCATTTCAACAAAAAGAAGAGGAATCGTATTGATTCTCTGGAGACAAACAAAAATATTCTGTTTTTCAAATTGCTCATGTTACAGTAAAAAATTTTCTTTCAGCAAACCGGAAAATAATCGATAGAAAATCCGCACTTGGTTTTCAAGGAGGTTCCAACAGCTCAAAGTGGATTTAAAAAAGTCAATTTTTCCAATGAACTTTCGGGGGATTCTTCAATCTCTCCAAGATTCTAATCCCAATAGGGGGTTTCATCAAAGATTCGAACTCCTGTCGTGATGCTTCATCCAATTGATAATGCTTATTCTTTTCTGATCATCTTCTAAAAATGATGGTGCCAATTTATAGGGGGTGAAATCGTTACCCCTTGGATGGTTCCACTTCTGGGAACCTCCAAATTTGAATTGCTTGGGCATTTACTGGATTGTTTAGAATGGGTTTTGGATTAAGAGTGATGCAAAAAAAAAATGAAAAATTAGTGTAGATATCAAGTTTATCGATTTTTGATATGAAGTTCTTGGGAACCTAAAAGTTAATCTATCTGATTTAAAATTAGCTTGGAGAGGTTTGCGCCCAAAAACATTTTATTTATTTGTGATTTTGAATAAAAAAAAAAATTTTCCATTCTTCTTTTTTCCTTTTTTTCCCCGGCG
>Ga0163217_1076708_pt1 | contig 10449 bp, 3 predicted proteins | sample SynspAceP_FD_185933 | JGI IMG/M metagenome (GOLD analysis project Ga0163217, IMG submission 185933) | Saline lake microbial communities from Ace Lake in Antarctica - Synechococcus sp. Ace-P (PacBio error correction) | ecosystem: Environmental > Aquatic > Non-marine Saline and Alkaline > Saline ... | reverse complement strand
TCCCATGGTCCAGCATTTAAATCGCCTCGTCCAATACTAAGGTTTCTACGTAGTCCAAATTAACCACATCCTGTTTGTATGCAGGTTCCAATTAATCTTACCTGGGAGTTGCACTAAGAATATCACTCCTTTTTCTTAAGGCGGCTATTTGTGGTCTATTCTTAGTTCCAACCGTTTAAATTACGGTTTGAGGTTAAATTGGGTAATTGCTTGCCGTGTAATCTATAAAACTCTCATGAATTTTGCGAATGCAATTCTCGGCGTAGGAACAAATTATTAAGGCCTTGATTTTTTTTGCCTTTTTTCAGAGGTTTTCCTGGTTGTCAAATAACATTTGTAGGAATGGGTAGGGCAAAAGGCGGCTGTTATTTTCCCGTTTTCCTGTTTCGGCGGGGACGCAATAATGTCATTTTTCTGTAAAACCATGGATGGCAATTTTCCTTGAATTGAGGTTGGATCATTAATAGTTCATTTTCCCGCAACGCTCTCAGGAGATGTTTATTTAGCTTATTCTTTAAAATTCATTATTGGGTACTAGTTTTGGGCAGTTGATGGTTACAAAGGTAAGTAAAATAAGGCTAACCACGTGTATGGTTTGACGTACTAAACTACTTACCTAAAAAAAACTGTTGGTCATTTCTCTAAAGTCCACCTGCAACAATAATTTTATATGGAAACCCACAAAGTTAGCTTAACCTTAACTAGGGAATTTTAGATGGCAAAAGGTTATTTATTACAATTTAAAGTTTTCTGTTTCATGTTCTATGCGTTACTTTCCTCTAAAAGAATTTAGATAGAAACAGTCTTCTAAAAATCCTAATTATAAAAAATAATGTTGGGGTACGATGGTCAAGAATGTCCCGCCTTATTAGATATGGAATTAAAATGAGCAAAACACAGATGTGGAAAGGCGTTTAAATTCCATACTTTAAATTGAAATGGGTAATGTCATGAACTCCTTTGCCTGATAATAATGAAGTAAAGCGACTTTGGTTTTTACTTCAAGATTTAACTTTGATGGGAAGTGATTAATCTAAAATGTTTAATTTATTATTGGAAAAAAGAAAATTATTGCTGTAGTAGGGCTACTGGAGCCAAGGTGGCGGTTGGTACGCTCAATTTTAAATGATAGTAAAAAGGAATTGCTGTAAGGGCAATAACCCGGATTGTTAATTTTTCCAAAAAGGCCCAACGGGAGTTAAAGGAATTGGGACTGAAAGGTGGTTCTGGCCCAATTTGAATGATAAGGGATTGTATATTGTTAAAGCTTTTAAAGGGGGCTTACGGGCCTATTGTGTCACCTTTTTCTGGGCATCATTTTTCTCCGAAAAGGAGATGGACAGGGCAAAGGAATATGGCATTGGCGGCCAAGGAGGTTAGATGGGAAACATGTTATTGGTCTACGTTGGAAGGATACACGCAAATTGGGTTCCTTTGAGGACAAACGCATGCCAACTTTGATGGGGAAGTTACAAGTACCTCATTTTTTGGGGGGGGGGGGGGGGGGGGGTGCAAAGGAGCATCCAACACTTTCTCGTAGCAAAGTGGCGTTCCCTACCGTCTTGTAACTTCGTTTATTGGACCAACTTTTATATATTTTGGTTTAGCCTACCAGGAGGGGATGGACGGTAAAATTACGGTATTACAAGCCTATGGGTAGTGCAAAGCTCCCAGTATTGCCGCTGAAGATATAGGTAAATTCTGCTTTTGGATTTTTCAGGGGAGGTAAAAGTATCAAAATAAAAACCCGTGGGTATTTGCCGGTGAGCATTCACCAGAAGGCAAATTGGCCCGAAGCTTTTAACAACGATTTTACCGGAGTTGAAATTGGTTTCAAAGATTATTCCGGCCCGACGGATTACAGGATTGGGTTTCCTGGCGCAAGATCTGGAAAATATGTTCCATTTAAAAAGGGAATTTGAAGTTATTTTTGAAAGTCCGATGATGTAAATTTACCAAGAATTAAATCCTAATTTATGTCCTTTAAATCCTGGTTGATCAAAAAGTTTAAAGGGGCTGCTGGAAATCTGGTATCAAGGGAGAGGCTGCCATGGCTGATCGGAAATTTGTATTTGAACAATGCTTATAAAAGAAGAAAGCAGTGACTTGTCAATGTTCTTCTTACAGTAATATGGTCTATTTTGGTCTGTGTAATACATAAAAAAAGTTTTAATGCGCAACCAAATTGCCATTGTATTCATAATGCATGGAAGAGGGTAGGCTTTGTTTTAGGGATTGTAATTTTTCCAAAATGGCATTTAGGGTTTTTCCAAATGCTTCAAAAACGCTCTGCTGATTTCCCAGGAGATCAACAATCAAATTACCATGGGAAGGGGGGTCACCAAAGTGTGTAATCAATCCTTTGGAGGGTATGGCCTGCTTTCTGATTCTACCAACTTTGGTCATTACTGCTTCGTGGTCATTCCACGAAAGTCAAAATTGAACTACCAACTTTGTTTCATAGTACAGAAGTTTTTTCCTACTCCGGTGGGCTGTTTCGGGTTACGCCCGTTTTTTAAAGGGGTTTTCTGACTCCTCTTTTTCTTATTAGTAATAAATACAAATGCAGAAAACTAAATGGAGGGGGTAATTGGAAGTTTCAAAAAGAGTTTTGGTAGGTGGTTTATTGATATTTAAGTTACATTCTGTATCCCGGTATTTAACCATAAAACTCAACCATTAAAGTTACTGAGTGTTTCAAAGGGCAACTTTGTTTATTGTTGGAATTCCGGTGTTGTTAATTGTGATATCTTAAACGTGCTTGGGAGAGCTAATTCGATTACAATGTTAATTAGGACCATGGGTTTTTAGGGTTGTAAAGGTTTGGAAACCAGAACAATTCAAAATCTTCAAATGTGATTCCCCAAAATTCGGTTTTAAGGCTGGCCAAAGGTGAGGTTTTTCCATTTTGATCTGGATAAATGCCCCAAGTGTCCTACCTTCCCCTTGTTTGTGATCTACTGTGACGGATATAGTGCCTACCTTGTCGTGAAAGGTCAATTTCAGCAATTCCCATGTAAAACCTTTTTTAGATTTCGAAATAGTCTGTGCAATAGGGTTTACCTCCCAAACCCCAAACTATTTTGAGCATTTGGTTTGGTCGTTAAAACAGGCTCTTCTATCATGCATTTTCATATGAAAATTGGAGATGGAGGTTCTTGGGATTTTGAAATCAACCCACTTCTGTAATGATGGTTCAAAAACAGTCCGTGCATATAGTTGAGAGCGATTTTTTTAATCCGAAACTTAAGCGCTCGTGATCTATACCGGTAGTGTCTTTGATTGGATATCATTGTTGGCAAATTGTTATGGGGTTGAAAGTTTGGTATAATGTGGTATTTCAGATAGGGTTGGAGTCCCACTGGGACTATGGGGCGGTTAAAAGCAAATTTGTGCCAGAAAACCCGACGCAAAATACCAACTTGAAAACATTTGGTCGTACCATTTCCCAACTGTCTAATGTCTCTTGTATTGTTTGGGTAGGGTAGCCGGTACATTAGATAACCAGTGGGGGAAAAACCCATAATGCCCCGCTTCTGTAAAATGTACGGGTCACCTTGAGCTACTTGCTCCACGGTAACACCCTTTTATATTTTCAAAGCCAACAAACGGTCCGAGCCACTTCAAAACACCGGAAACGGCATACAACGAGGCCTTCAGAGTATGCAAAGGTCCCTTGCCAGCTTTTCTAAACCTTATATTGGTTCCACCAAGTAACAATTATCTTCGATTAATTAATTTCAAAGTGCCAAGGCCCTCCATTTAAGGGCGGGGGGACAGCTTCACACATAAATGAAATTCCCTTTCCCCTGTTTGCTCTATTTGAGTTCCTCCATGCGGGTCCCTAAAGTTTAGCGGCTATAGGTTCATAGATTTTTATGTAGTCCAAGGAGATTCGCAAAAAGGTAAATTTGCCCCATAACAACCATGTTGCCGATGGTAAAGTTTTTCCATCGGCCATCACTCCACAGACGGTGCATGGGGTGGCGTTCAATAACGGAAATGTCTTGTTCAAGATAAGATGAATTAATCTGGGGTGCCCACCTCACTTTGTTTGAATTCTGTCTAGTAGAGCGGTTATTATAAATACTACCCCCTCCTTGCCATTAAAAAGGTCCGTTTTAATACGGCTCATCGTCATCGGATTTGGGTTCTTGCAATGGGCTGCTAAAGTTCTAAGGGAACCTCCCATTCGTCCAATGTTTAATATAATCGAAGAATATCGAAAACCGCGCATCTGTAAGGACCTAATTTCCGTATTGGAAAGCCGCCCCCCATGGAGACCTTAATCTTCGGAAAGTTCTGTTTCTATAAATTGGCAAACATCTAAATGCGCTGTATAAGTTGCCAGAAGGGCCCACTGAAAAAGCATTACCAGTTTTAGGATTTTATTGGATAATAAGCCTTTCTTGCAGAAGCTTTAAGTAATCCGATCAATAAAGTGATTTTATTTTTGTAGATGGCCGTATTAAGTCACAAAGGGAATTGGCGCTCTTCCCATCGCTCTGCATACCGACTAAAACCAAAAATTGTCATTTCAATGCATTCCACAATAAAATCGGAAGGTCTTCAAAGGTATAGGTTGCAAGGTGTTTCGCCCATCCTGATTACCCATTGTGCAAAGGCCCATTCCCAAATCGTCCAATTGATCAAATCCTTGCAGCTTGTGGTAAAAAATTAGGGGTGCAATTTGTCTTTGGCAAAATGTGGTATTTCCTCCTGTAAAAAAAAAAGTAAATTAAACTGACATCTATGGTTTTTTAAATACTCTTCTTGTAGGCATATATTCTATGGGCCCATTATGCGGAGCATATAGAATTTTTTTCAAAGGCAAGGTCAAAAAATCTCTTTGTAATCCAGATTGAAAAGAGTTCCAGGAATTAACTCGAGGCCCAAATCCATCTGAAAAGCACTAATGCCTTTTGTGTTTAAAAAAAACCCTTTAAATGATGCCTGGCCGGATAAGGGGATTCAATGCGTAAAAAGGAGGGGTTATAAGAAGAAGGTTCTTTAGGCCTGAAACATATTATGGATTATGATTGCAGAAGGTGTTTCTAGTAATAGGCTTGGTAAAATGGGTAGGGAATGCATGCTGGTAGTCAAATGATTTTAGTTTAAAAAGTGGCGGGTACCTCTTTTTTTTTATGAAATAAATCAATAAACCGTGGCTTAAAAAAGGTTTTTGGATACTGTAAAAACCAAAAACTCCTGGTATCAGCCGGAGGGGGGATTTATTCATCAATCAAAAAACGACAGTCATTTGATAAAACTGTTGTTAGGTTTACAATTTAACATTTTTGCGCGCTTCCACATGGGCATAGGCGTTTGCGCAAAAAATTTCATTGTTGGGTTAACCACAAGATATGTTTTAAGGGATTTTTGGCTCCTTGAGGGGTTGTTAACCTTCTAATAGCCTCTTCCTTTATTTGACGGACGCTTTCCCTGGTAAGGTCAAAAGGTTTCTCCTTTATTCTTTCCAATGTCATGGGAATGTGTCCTGCCATCCAAAGTACAAAACGACATAATCCGCTTTCCCTTGGCGTTAAAGTTTCCAAAGCTCTTTTCTATTTCGTTCCTAAGGGATTCATGCAACAAGTCCTGTCCAGGGATGGGAGGACTTCCCCACTACGCAATACATCGTACAGGTTAGAATCCTCCCCGTCTAGTTAAAGGTGCATCCATGGATTTACGTGACGCTCTGAATTTTTAGGATTGTTTTACATCCTCCACGGTCATGTCCAATTCTTTGGCAATTTCCTTCTTGCAGAAGGTTGTCTTTTCGTGGCTTGCTCCAGGAAAGCGAACGTTCTTATTTATCTTATTTTGATAGACCCAATTTGTTCATGGTAAGGCTTACAAACGAGGACGGTTCTCCGAAAGCTAATATGGACTGACGGAATCCACCATACCGCATAGGATATGAATATTAAATCACGAGTTTCATCAAAACGTTGTGCAGCCTTAATTAAGCCCAAGGTTGCCTTCGTTGGATCAAATTCGGGAATAGCTGTTAAACCTTGGTTTTGGTATTGGCTTTGCAAACGGAAACCACAAATCGGAAATTGGCCTTTTGGTCAATTCTCAAGTGCAAGTTGATCACCGCCTTGGATCCTTTGTGCCAATTCTACTTCTTCCCATCTGGCTGTAATTAATCGACCTTACCAATTTCTTGTAAGTTATTTATCCAAGAAGCAGTTTCTCGTTGGTAACCTGTTTGAATTGAAGCTCGTCTCATCGAAATTTTTTATTTTCTATATTATGATGCATTTAAGCATAAGCTGCATAAGTGATACGTACAAAAGTTAGAAATTTGTTACAATTGGTCTGTTTTTATTTTTCTTTTTTAGTTGAAATGCAGAAAAAAAGCCACGCCTTCCCTTTTAAAAGGGAAAAAACGTGGCTTTGGATAGTTACAATTTATTTAATAAAACTAGTCCCTTCTTGGGCGATCTCTATCTCTATTTCGATCGTTGCCCCTATCATTTCTACCGGCGCATTCTCGGTGGACTCGCTCTCTCTCATATAGGCCTTCAGGTTGTGCACTAATAAAGCTTTTGCGGTACTGGTTTCTTTTCTCTGTGCTCTTGGGGCTAGACCAAGGTACTTAACATCAAATACGTCACCCATATTTACTTACAGCGGAAACATTTTTCGGTTACGTTTTCCATTTGGCCAATTCGGGATACATTTGAAGCAAACGCATTTTCCGGGGGCCATCCATATATTTTCAACACTCTACAGCACCCAAATCTAACTTGTTGATTACCCTCTAATTCGTATGCGCGTACTTCACAAGAAGGGATTGAGTAAAGTACTTTACAAAAGAATAGATTCTTTAATTGTTTAAAACCAGTTGGTGGGCGCGCATTACGAAGTTTAAGGTAGTCCAAAATGTAGATTTTTTTCGGTTGCTGTAGTTGAATTATGGATATGCCCCGGAAATGAAGTTATTGCTTCATGTATCCCGAATTGGCATTGGGAACGTTACCCGAAAAATGTGGCCGATTGGTAGTAAAATAAGGGTGACGTTGAGTGGAAACCGGTCAAGACCAAGAAAGAGATGGCCTACTCAAAAAAAACAAAAAAAAACACACGTCCCTCTGTCTCTGCCGCGGCGCGCGCGGTGCACAAGCGATACCTTTTACAGACCCTTTAAGAAACCCAGTGGTCTATTAACATTGTAAAAATCGGACAAATAGGCTCGCCCAAACACGTTAAGGAAATCACAATGTTACAACACCGAATTCACAATTAAACAAGTTTGCCCTTTGAAACCAAATCAGTAAACTTTAATGGTTGAGTTTAGGTTAATCCGGGGATACAGAATGTACTTAAATATTCAATAAAAACCACCTACCAAACTCTTTTTTTGAACTTCCAAATTACCCCCCTCCATTTATAAGGTTTTCTGCATTTGTATTTATACATAAATAAGAAAAAGAGGAGTCCAGAAACCCCCTTTAAAAAACGGGGGCGTAACCGAAAAGCCACACGAGGGTAGGAAAAAAAACTTCTGTACTATGAAAAAAAGTTGTAGTCAATTTGACTTTCGTGGAATGACCACCGAAGCGTAGGCACAAAAGTTGCGGTAGAAATCAGAAAAAGCAGGCCATACCCATCCAAAAGGATTGATACACCACTTTGTCGTGCACCCACCTTTCCAATGGTATGGTTTGATTGTTGATCTCTGGCGAATCAGCAGAGCGTTTGAAGCATTATGGAAAAAACCCTAATGCCCCATTTTGGAAAAATTACAAAACTCCCTGAAAACAAAGCCTACCATTCTACCATTTCATTATGAATACAATGGCAATTGGTTGCGCATTAAAAAAACCTTTTTTAATGTAGTTACACAGACCCAAATGACCATATATAACTGTAAGAGCAAGCATTGAACAAGTCAATGCTTCGTTTCTTTTATAAGCAATTGTATCAAAATACATAAAATTGCCGATCAAGCCATGCGCAGCCTCTCCCTTGAATACCAGATTCCAGCAGCCCTTTATTTTTGATCAAACCAGGATTTAAAGAGACATCCAAAATTAGGATTTAATTCCTTCGTGTAAAATTTTACCAATCACGGACTTACAAAAATAATCTTCAAATTCCTTTTATAAAATTTGGAACATATTTCCAAGATCATCTTTGCGCCAGGAAACCCCAAATTTCCTGTAATCGTCGGCCGGATATTCTTTGAAACCAATTCACCTCCGGGAAAATCGTTGTAAAAGCTTCGGCCATTGCTTTCCCGGGTGATATTGCTCACCCGGCAATACCCACGGGTTTTAATTTGATACTTTTACCTCCCCTGAAAATTCCCAAAGCAGATTTACCTAATATCATTCAGCGGCAAAATGACCTGGGAGCTTTGCACTACCCGATAGGCATTGTAAAATTACGTTATTTTACCGGTCCACCGCTCTGGTAGGCCCCTAACCAAAAATATATTGAAAATTGTTCCCAATAAAACGAAGTTAGCAAGTGGTGGTAGGGAACGCCACTTTTGCTCGAAGAAAGTGTGTGGAGCTCCTATTGGCATCAAAATACCGGGGTACTTTGTAACTTTCCCATCAAGGTTGGCATGACGTTTGTCCGTTCAAAGGAACCCATTTGCGTGTAATCTTTCCAAAGTAGACCAAATAACATGTTTCAATCCTACCTCCTTGGCCGCAATTGCCATATATTCTTTGCCTAGTTCCATCTCCTTTTTCGGGAGAAAAATTGATCCCAGAAAAAGGGTTGACACAATAGGCCCCGTAAAGCCCCTTTAAAAGCTTTAACAAATACTATCCTTATACATTCAAATTGGCCAGAAACCACCCTCAGCTCCCAATTCCTTTAACGTCCAGCTGCCTTTTTGAATTAACATCCGGGGTTATTGCCCTTTACAGCAAATTCCTTTTTACTATCATTAAAAAAGTTGAGCGTACCAAACCGCCACCTTTTGGGCTCCAGGTAGCCCCTTACTACAGCAATAATTTTTCTTTTATTTTCCATTTAGATAAATAACATTGTAGATTAATCAATTGTCCATCAAAAGGTAAAAATCTTGAAAGTAAAACCAAAGTCGCTTACTTCATTTATTTATCAGGAAAGGAGATTCCATTGACATTTACCCATTTCAATTAAAAAGTAGTGGAATTTAAACTCCTTTCCAACCATCTGGTTTTGGCTCATTTTAATTCATATCTAATTAAAGGGGCGACATTCTGACCATCGTACCCCAATTATTTTATAATTAGGATTTTAGAAGACTGTTTCTAATCATTAAATTACTTTAGGAGAGGGAGTCTAACCATAGAACATTGAAACAGAACAACTTTAAATTTTAATAAATAACCTTTTTGCCCATCTAAAATTCCCTAGTTAAGGTTAAGCTAAATTTGTTGGGGATATCTATTATATTAAAAAAATTATTCTGTTGCAGGTGGACCTTTAGAGAAATGACCAACCAGTTTTTTTAGGGTAGCTAGGTTTAGTACCGTAAAAACCAATTACACGTGGTTAAGCCTTTATTTTACTTACCTTATGGTTAACCATCACTGCCAAAAACAGTACCCATATTGAATTTTTAAAAAGAATTAAAGCTAAAATGAAACATCTCCTGAGAGCGGTTGCGGAAATGAAAACTATAATGATCAAACCTCCAATTCAGGGAAATTGGGGGGCCATCCATTGGTTTTACAGAAAAAAGTTTGAACATTATTGCGTCCGCCGAAACAGGAACGGGAAAAAACAGCCTGGGCTTTTTGCCCTACCCATTCTACCAAATGATTATTTGACAAACCAAGGAAAACCTCTGAAAAAGGCAAAAAAGAATCAAGGCCTTGTTAATAATTAGTCCCTACACGAAAAGAATTGGCATGCCGCAAAATTCATGGAGAGTTTTTATAGATTACGGCAAGCATTTTTAACCCAATTTAACCTCAACCGTTATCTTACGTGGAAACTAAGGAATAAGAACCAACAAAAATAAGGCCGCCTTAAGAAAGGGAGTGGATTATCTTAGTTGGCCAAGCTCCAGGTCAGGGGATTATTGGGAAACCCAATGCACAAAAAACCAGGATGTTGGGAGGGTTTAATTTTTGGAACTACCGTAGAAAACTTTTAGTATTGGACGAGGCGAATTAAATTGACTGGGACATTGGGGGATTTTCACCCTCTGCATGATGTTTTAAACCACCACCACGAGTAGCAGGAGAGAAGATCACAGAATAGGTTTCGGGCGTATCTTGCTCTCATCTCTTGGAGTCTCTCAATAATATGGCCGCGGCACAACACACACACCAGCTCTATTAAATATATATAATATATATATATATATCGGCGTGTGGGCTCCCTTTCAATATATAAAATAAATAAAAAAATAATGGTGGGTGTTGTCTTTTTTTTTACGTAAAAGAACACAAATGCGCGCTGTGTCCGCGCGCGTGTGTGTCGGACTCTCTC
>Ga0163217_1014734_pt1 | contig 10450 bp, 9 predicted proteins | sample SynspAceP_FD_185933 | JGI IMG/M metagenome (GOLD analysis project Ga0163217, IMG submission 185933) | Saline lake microbial communities from Ace Lake in Antarctica - Synechococcus sp. Ace-P (PacBio error correction) | ecosystem: Environmental > Aquatic > Non-marine Saline and Alkaline > Saline ... | reverse complement strand
GAGGTCATGGTGCGCAAAGGCGGGCCTTGGGCGATGCGGTAGTTGTATCAGGTTTAAGTTGGCGTTGGCCTCCAGCGAGATCACGTCATTTGGCCGGGCGAACTGAAACTCGGGATCACGCAGGATAAGGATAGCGTTTTGATTTTTCTTGGTTGCCGATCGGGTGAAGTGGCCCTCGGTGATCGGGGGCTATCTTTTGGCGCCCAGACATCACGCGATTGTGCAGCCTGTATGACGGGAGCCTGCCCGCCACCCATGAGAGGGCTCGTAGGGGTTCGTTTGGCTTTCATGAGAAAGTCACCTTGACAAGTCAGTTCGTCGATCACCTCGACTGCGGTCAACGCCTTCGGAAACTTGGCGACTGTCGCAGCCACCTTCGGGTGCATATGCAATAATCAGCGCTGAACTGTACGTCGTTGGCGGTGAACCGGCGCCATTCCGACCCACAGCGGTCGGGTTTGCGCGTCCATGTGATGCGAGCGTCAGGTCTTCGCTGACCCACCATTTTCCAGCCTCGGGATTTGTCTGGGCGGAGAAAGGGGAACCAAAGCGGCTTGTCTGGTCATAGCGTCCCAAGGGTCGATAAACATCGAGGCTGCTTCGAGTGTCCTTAGGTGCGCCGCAAAGATACGGTTTCAGAAATCGACGGGGCTGCAAGTAGATGATGTTCACATGGCCATCGGACCACGTCTCGCCAAAAAGGCTGCGGGGTAGTGGCCACAAGGGCAAACCGCACCAAAGCATGGTGATTTCAGCGAATCATATTGTCACTCCATGTTGGACCGTGGGCTGTCTTGTTATTGTCCCGGGCTTCACTCGGCCTGGCCATCGGGATTTGCCCAGATTCTCACCTTGAGGGGGTGCACGATGGTGGCATCACACGAACCGCCCCCCGGAATGTCCTGGCATCCAAGGACCGTCCCCGAATCAAATCAAGCACAGGTTTTCAGTTGCATCCAATGCGTCAAGCAGGACCCGGTACGGCGCAGGCAAAGGGGTTTGACCAGTCTCGGAGCTCTGTCGTAGATCGTCGGCGATCTAAGGGACCCGTCAGACAGATTTGCGAGGACATGCTGGACACATCCGATTGCGAGGATCGAAAAACCTGCGGCGCATGGAATTACCAGACAAGATGTGGTCCGGTGGTAGGCGTGCGAGGATGTGTCTTTCTTCGATACAATTCCCGGACGGAAACTGTATTGCGTTGTTGGGGAATCCGGCGCTCTGGCAAGTCGGGATTCAAGCCTGTCGTTGATGCGGCTGGTAGAGTGTGGTGGCGGGGCCATTGCCGGGGGGAAGACTGCTGTTGACCGCAGACAGGCGGTCAGGTGACCTTGCAAAAACGATACAGATTTGATTGCGGACCGATTCGTGGCAACGAGATCGGCATTATCTTTCGAGAGCCGAATGACGGCGTTGGAATCCGGTCTTTACCGTGGGCCGCAATATGACCGAAGGTTCTCGCCTGCACAAGGGGGATCGTCTAAAAAAAGAGCAGAAGCGCGCGCGCTGGATCTTTTGAAAAGGTATTTCGACGCCCGAACCACGGAACGGCGGCTACAGCAAGATCCGCATGAACTTCCAGCGGCGGGATGCGCCACGGGTCGTGATTCGCGATGGCAACTGGCCTGCGAGTCCGCGCCTTCTGATAGCGGGATGAGGCGACCACGGCGCTGGATGTGACCATTCAGGCCGAGATTCTGGCCCTGATCGCCGGCTGAAGCGTGAGTTGAAAACCAGGCACGGGCTGTGATGTTTCATCACCCATGATATGGCCGTGGTCGCGCAGTGGCGGACCGTGTTCGTACGTGATGTATCGCGGCAACAAGGTTCGAAGAGGGGCAGGTTCAGGATATTTTTCGAAACCCCGCAGCATGATTACACCAAAGGCAACTTGCTTGTCTTGCCGTGCCCACTGGGCGAGGCATGACAGGCAAGGCGCTGCCCGACCGATGCGCCCTGCTGGATCTGACCGGCCCTGCGGGCGGTGCGATCCCGGGGTACGGATTACGCACGCTTTCTGACGCAAGAACCTGGACCACACGTTTTGCTGCGCGGCGGGCTGTTCCGGCGCCACCTGTCCGCCAATGTCCATGCAGTCGAGGACGTGTCTTTACCGTTCTGAACAACAGGAGCGCACCCTGTTCGCTGGTTGGGTCGAAGCGGTTGCGGCAAATCCACTTGCGCGGCGCTCGATCCTGCGTCTGTGGAACCCTTGTCAGGCATCGGTATTTGATGGCACCAGATATTATCATGGGGCTGGACCCGGCGCGGCTGGCGCCGTTGCACGCCAGGACATGCAGATGGGATGTGCAAGACCGATTTGCCAGCCTTCAGATCCGCAGATGCAGCTGTCGGATTCAGGTGACCGAACCCATTGCGACAATTCGGCACCATACCGGCAGCGCCGCTGACGACAGGTGGCCGATCTGTTCGATCCGCGTGGCATCGCCGCGCAATTTCATGCGGCGGTTCCGCACGAATGTCTGGCGGACAGCGGCCAGCGCCAGTGGCGATTGCGCGCGCCTTGCAGACCTGAACCCAAGCTTCTGCATCATCGCGGACGAGCCGGTCAGCCGCTCTGGATGTGTCGGTGCAGGCGCAGGTTGCTGAATCTGATGAGGAATTGGCAGGCCGATCTGGCCTGTTCCTTCCTGTTCATCAGCCACGTATGGGCCGTGGTCGAACGCGTCAGCCTGATGGTCGCGTAGGGTATCTGGCCGGATTGTGGAAATGGGCTCGCGGTCAGGCGGTGTTCGAGGACCGCAGCACCCCTATACCCGCGCCCTGATGAAGGCGGTACCGGTCGCCGATCGGGTTCAGCGCAATGTCGAGGGACAAAGACCTCAACTTCAAGCGATCCCCTCGCCGGATCCCATCCGGCAGCGTATATCCCGCCGCGTTCGAGTATAAAGAAGTATCAAGGGCCATTTTCGTGTGACCACGGATAGCGGCTACGACACAAGACCGAAGGACAATCATGGACACTCAGATACTTACCCCTTCCAGGTGATGGAAAAGGGGTAGCTTCCACGGTCAGCCGTGCAGCAACTGCTTTGAGTGGGATTAGGCGTCCGAGGATTACCTGTCGGGCCACGGCATCACCCGTCGCATCGCACGCTACAACGATGACATGACAGGCACGCGCTGTTTGCACATGTCGGGCCGAGGTGGCAGGGCGGATTGGTGCTGTCGGGCCATACCGATGTCGGTGCCGGTGGATGGCAGCCTGGACAGGATGATCCCTATACGGTGGGTCGAGCGGGACGGAAAATATTTCGGGCGCGGCACCTGCGGACATTGAAAAGGGTTGGACGCGCTGAGCGATCTGGGACATTTGGGTCGAGGCGCCATCATCGCCGGTGGGAAACGTCCGCAGCAACTGGCGCTCAGCTATGCGAGGAGTGGGCTGTGTCGGCTGCGCCGCGATGATCGCACCCCGCAATTGATCGAAGGGCTGCCGGAAAGCTTCAGCCGTGGATCGTGGAGCGGAGCCGCGATGATGCAGGACCAGGTGACAGGTCAACAAGGGCGGGCAGGGGCTTCTTTGACCATATAATAGGGTTCGAGGTGCATAGCTGTCAATGCATACATGGCGTCAATGCGAATTCATGTACGGGGCCAAGCTGATCGAATGGGCCAACGAGGTGAACGCAAGAACATGGCGCGGACACCCGGCCCCATTAGGCGGCGATGTTCGGATCCGCCCCTGGACCACGCGCATGTCGTGTGTGATCTTCGGGCGGGACCGGCCCAATAACATTCAAACACGCCAAGGATTTGCCGTTTCGGGATGCGGATTTCCGTGCTGTTCCCGGACGAGAATCTGGCGACTGGCGCAATTGCTCATCTGGACCGCGTTCCGCGAGGTCGGGCCAGATGCAGGCCGTCCACACCTCTGCGCGGATCGCATTACCGAGAAGTTCGAGGTTGCCGGCCTGAAGCCGGAACCGAAGGCGAGGCGGACAATGGCGGGTTCGCTCTGTCACGGGTGACAATGGTGCGCCATGTTGTCACATATGGCACGAGGCGCGGCAGTCTTTCGAGGAACGCGCTAGTTCCGCGTGGGCTGCGGCCCGGCGATATCGCGGCGAGGCGCATTCAACCGGCATGAATATAGCACCAAGGCACAATTCGAGGCGGGGGCATTGATTTCATGCGCGTTTGCTCGAAAGGCTTTGATACAAACGCTGGCGCCCCCCCCCCCCATCTGGCCTGGTCGGAATCGACTGAAAAAGGAAGAACACATGCCGATCAAGAACCGCTTTTGCAGAAATGCAGGATGAGTCACCGCATGGGCGGACTGATTTGCATGAAAACCGCCGGAGATCCTTGTTCGACACGCACCGCACTTACGGCGCTTTGGTGGCGGAAAGTGGCGGACGTTCGGCTGTGACCGAGATTGGCGACCGGCATCGGCGCACTGCGTGGTGGCGGGGTGAATCAAGGGCAGCCGACACAGCCGCAAGGTTGATCGGGCTGCGCGCGCATTATGGGAACGCGGCTGCTCAATCCTCGAGGGCGACGCGGGGCCTTCCCTATGCGTCTAAAAAACGGAGTTGCGATTGCATGGACCTGCGGGCATGAGGCATACCGGCGATTGCTGTTGGGGGCGGCAATATTGGCCGAGCCGCAACTTCGACGGTACGGTCGTTCCGTGATTTTCCAGCCCGCCGAAGAAGGCGCGGTGGACGGAGCGCGAGATGTGTGGAAGATGGCATGATGGACCGTTGGAACATTCAGGAAGTCTACGGCATGACAATATGCCTAACCTTGCCCTGGGCCATTTTGCCGATCCGGTCCGGGCCCGTTCTTTGCCGCCGCGGGACCGACCAGTTCGGATATCTATCTGGCGAGGGCAAGGGCGGCCATGTGCGCGCCCGCAGGAAACAGTCCGATTTACAAACCGTGATGGCGCGAACTGGTAATGCTGTCGCTGCAAACCCATCGCAAGCCGCAACGCCGATCCTGTCAGGCCAGATTATCGTGTTCGGTGACGTCTTCGTTGACCTCAGTCGACCGCCTTCAACGGTGATCCGCAGAGTGCATTGGATCAAAGGCGCACGGTCCGCACCAGAGGCAAAGAGAGACCGCGATCTGCGAACGCCGGATCAGGAGATCGCCTGCCCAAACTGGCGGATGTTATGGCGGTGTTGCCGAGGTGGATTACCATCGCGGCTATTCCGCGTGATGGGAACTGGAAAGAACACGACCGACATTTGCGCGGGCAAGGGGCGCCATGGGCGTGCGGCGCATAGTGATCGAAGGCACGCTTGGTTCATGGGCGGCGAGGATTCGCTTCATGCTTGGAAGAACGCCCCGGGCCTAGTAATCCTTGTCGGCAACGGGCCCCAGCGCGCAGGTGCACCACTGAATACAGACTTCAACGGACGAGGCGTTCCTGTCGGCTTGCAGTTCGGTGGGCGGGTATTGTCGAGAGCGGCATTGCCTTGCCGCGTAGGGGACGGACCTAAGCGATCAGCGGGACAGTCGTGCCAAAACAGGCTGTGGCGCGCAGTATCACTGTCATTGGACAGGGCGCGCGCCGCAGTCCCATGTCCCAATAGCATTGGTTGCTGCAATCAGCGCGCGGTGACCCGCACACCCAGATCATCAGCACTCCTGACGCTTTTGCGCGGCGCAGGGCGCCGTCAGCCGGGCATAGGCCAGCCTGAAATTGGCAATGCGCGGACCGTGCAGGATCGCTGCCCACAAAGTGGTCGGCTCATAGGGGGGTTGTTGCCCCCCTTCCATCCGCCATGATTCCGCCCAGAAAGACCAGCGGGCTGAGCGGTAAAACAACCTGTCTCGCCCCATGTGTGTCGGCCAGAGTAGACTTTGGTGTCTGCGCGGATGCGGCTGTCCACCGATTGCTGCGCGCGCGATGTCCAGTCCTGCGTTCCCGGATCAAAGCCACGCACAATCTCGACCCGCGAGGTTGGGGATGGGCGGGGGGATCAGGATCCAGCAGCAGATCAGGATTGGCACGCGCAAAAAAACGGCGTTATGGGCGGTTGATCACCGACTCCCTCGTTCGCCCGGGATGGGGTGGGATGCCGCAACCGAAACAGGCCGCGCGCCGATGGCTTTTCGTGCAACGCCGACAACGCGTCGGGATCCGACGGGGCAGAGGGGCTGGCTGCGGCCTTCAGATCCGCCGGTGTCGTAATGCGTTGCCGGATCCAAAGACCGCAAACCCAGTATCTGGCGCGGCCGTCACCGGCATCCTGGCGTGCTGGATCAGCGCGGCACCGGCGACAGAAAGCGCCCGCGCGCGCGGGGCGCGCGGGTGCGAGTTTCGATGCGCGGGGCATTGATTCACGGCCAGTCGGATCTGTAGGGCGCTTGCCGGTCCACATCAGACGCGGCCAGCAAGAATCGTTTTCCAGAAACAGGCCAGATCTGTCGGCCAGTGGTCCAGAAAGGCGCGCACCGCTGCGGCGTAACATCGACGGGGCTGGAAAACTGGTGGACTCGCCTGCGGCAGGCGGGCGGGGACAGCGTCTCGGCCCCATGTGGCGGCTCGTGGTGGTGAACAGCAGCGTCTCCGGTTGCCGCCTCAAGATCGCCGCGCAGATCAAGCGATGATGCGACCTCGCCGGACCGAGGCGGCATTGATCCAGATCGCGCACCATCAGGACGCGGGGGCGAGGGTTGGCCCCAAAGGCCGTTCGCCCACCGTTCGGATGCCGGCACCCGCGCCAGATGTCTTGCGGGCCATATTTGTCAGAAGCGAACGCGCCAAGGCTGCGCCCGCAGGTACAGGCGCAAACAGGGCTCGTCATCCCGTCTGGGGGGCGGGGGATGCTGCCGGGCCCGTCATGGTGCAGGTCAGCGCCGGTTATGGTCATGCTGGCGGGAACATTTTTGCCATCCACCACCTGTTCGCGCGTTAATCGAAAAATATGGCCCTTGGGCTTCAGCCGGATCGCGGCGCGGATCGCACTTCAAGTACTGCCGGTATCGCCGGGATTGGCGCGGCAGCGGCCGCGCAGGTCAGGCCATATCTCTTGCCCCAGACACAGATACAGCTCTCCGGTGCCAGGTCAGCGCACGCGGTTGCAGCTTTCGCAGGGGAAATTTGCGGTAAGGCGGCGTAATGAAGCCGATTTTCTGCCGTTTTTCAAGACTCGAACATAGCGCCGGAGGCCCGCCTGTGCGGCTCAGTCAGATCGTCAGGGGAATCGCTCGGGCCAGCCGTGCGCGCAGATCGCGCAGGGCAGTATTGATCCAGACGGTCTCGTTTACCGATACGCCCATCGGCATTTGAACCTCGATTTAAAGGTCAGATCATGTCACGTTTCCGTGCACCACGCGGCCAGCGTGAACAACTTCGTCCCGTTGAAGCCTTTGAGGGCGACTGTGTTTGATCTTGACCCGCAGCGCCCGCCTTTGTGCGCGCATCAATCCCGGCCAAGCACTTGGGGCAGGCGACCCCCAGCGGGAGGGGGTAAATATCGGCGAAATTTCGCCATCATCCAAGCCGTAATCCAGCGATACATTGATCGCGCGCACGCCAGCCGGCCGCCAGATCCAGGGGCGAATTCGCTCAAGCTGGCTGCACTTGGTGGTCAGCGTCAGCTCGCGCAGGGCGCCGCTGTCCAGGGTGGCGGACGGTCATCATTGCATCGAAAAAAGGTCAGTGATTCCTATGCGGACCCCAAAAGGCTCGCCACCCGTATCCGCAAGAGCTTTTCAACACCCAGCCCGATGGAAGGTCGAGCACATCGTGATGCAGTTCCTCCAGCGTCAGAAGCTGCGCTCATTGGGCAGGAAGGTCATGTTTTCCGACATGCAATAGCACGCAGCGGAAATCAGCGAGCGATCGTGACACGGAGACCCGGCGATAGAAAATGGCCCGTTGAAACGGGTCGATCCAGCGGGCCGAACCGCGCGAGCGGCTTGAAACTGTTTATCCATTCCCCAAAGGTAGGGATCGGCGAAGTGCTGAGCAAGGGGATTGTGTTGATTGCGCGCTTCGTTCAGGGCGGCTTAAGTAAGATTAGGATGAAAAAGATTGTATCCTGACCCTCTCCGCAAGTGCCCTGCTTTTGGCCGGGCTGCGCGAGTTTCGCTGAACCGCAAAGCACGCGCAAGGTGGCCCCAACTGTCGCTTGCACCGCAAACCAGTGGCGCGCCGCCCTTGACGGTGGCGGCACGGGGACGGTTTGGATGATTTTGACAGGGTCACGGGAAGACGAACGGCAAGCCGGCGAATTGGCCCGCCAGCCAGCAGCGAGGCAGGGTCGATTTCGGACAACCCGGTTGCCTCGCTGGCGATTCCGGGGCGCCCCGCTTCTGCGATGGAAAAACACCGCTGAGTCAGCAGCCGACACGCGGCTTCTGTGCTCTACCAAGCCACGGCGACGGCTGAACCTTGACCTGATTCCGATCTCCGGGCCCGCCCTCGGGTTGGCAGCCGTTTGTCGCTGTCGGCCTATGCGAATGCTGGATGCACGCTGACAGGTTTGCCATCGGTTTGATGTCATTTCAACTAGTCGGTCAGTCCTGATCGTGCCCAGATGCCAGTGACCAGTTGCCGGGTTCTGTTACTGAGACAAACTGGTGCGGGCATGGCAGTCTTGGGCAGCAGTTTTGACGCCTCGCGCCGCGCAGAAGGGCTTATGTGGCCGGCGCCGGTGGTTTGGTCTCAGGAGAATAGGCCGACGCGTTCGGGATTCGTGTTTGGGACAGCTCGCGCAAGCCGACCATGCCACGAACTTCGTGTATAAAACCATCAGGATCATGCACATAGGCAGCCGCCCATTTCAGCACGCGCATGGCGCACAGCAACTCGTCGGTTTGGATGGTTCTGGCATGGGTCATGGGCAGGGTAAAGACATCGCTGCGCGACACGAGTCCAATGATGCGGCGATTTGCGTCGCATTTTCGCCACAAGCGTCGATCGCGCGGCGATCGGCACCAGCCGCTTTTGCCCGCAGATGGCGGGCGGGATCGGGCTATCGCCCCAACTGTCGAATGTCGGCATCCAAGACGGCGATCAGCGCCCAAGACCTCGGCATCGGTTTTCATACCGCGGCCTGCGTCGAGCAGCTTGGCGGCCGCGATCCGCGCTCGAAGTATATCGGGACTGCCACAGCGGCATTCCGGGCCAATGCCACACGGCGCGGGGCACATCCATCCCCTCGCGCCAGCCTTGCGCCCAGATTTCGGTGATCTGCCAGTTGTGGTCAGGCCCAGATATTCACGTGGCGCTTTGTGATATTCGGCACATGCCTGCGGCGCGTTTCGGGATCAGACAGGGCGCGCAAGCTGCGCAGAGTGCATCTTCAGGGGTTCATTACTACGGTCACCGGAGTTTGCAGGTTGCAGAGGGTTGGTCCAATCGATTTGCCCTTGGCGTACTTTTTTGGGGGGGGGGGGACTGCCGTGTGATTAGGCCAGCAAATTGTGCTGGTAGCAGAGCCGTAAATGATGGGTGTCAGAAAAACCGCATCCCCACCGACAGCGCGGGCATGAACGATCAGCCTCCAATGTTTCTGGGTTCGGCAGGCCTCAGCCGGCCCTTCGGCATCGTTGATTCAGGACCCCAACCTTTGGGCTCGGCCACGGGGGCCATCCACTTCTTGCATGCTTGGGACACGGGTTCTAATGTCGAACAAGCGCGTCAACGCGCGGGCGCCCATCCACGACCACAGGGCAATTCGTCTTGTCGATCAAGGCGAATGGGGCCCGTGTTTTCCAGTTGCGCTGGATGGCAAAGGCTTCGGCATGTAGTAGTAACTGATTTCTTTCAGTTTCAAGGGCGCCTCAAGCGCCAGGAGGGATACATCAGGCCGCGGTCCCAGAAGACAGAGCACATCGGGGCTTCGGGACAGTTTTTCGCCGCCGCCGTTTTGATTGTGCCGCTCAGGTCCAGTGGCGGCATTTCAGCGGCGACCGGACACGGGCGCGCCGCGCGCTCAGATGATCGGGGGACAGATCCTCGTCGGCTGATGCGTCCGGCGCTGATTTGCGCGCCTCCAGCGCCCAGCCAGTAGCAGGACCGTCCAAACTGGCAGGTAAAGGCTTATTGGTCGAGGCCACGCCGATTTTCGCGCCGGCCATGAATCGGGCAGGGCCAGATCGCGGTTCGCGGCGCGATCGAGCTTTCGCGGCACGTTACACGGACCGACACGATCGCTTGGCGGCTTTTTTGGCCCACGCAATTAGCGCAGGGGCGGCCCAATGTTGTCGGCAGTCTCGGCCCGAGCTGAGCTGACGAAACCAAGGCTGGCCACGGTTGCGCGGGCCGGGAACGGGCGAGTTCACGGTTAAAGCGGGGAATTCCGAGGGGGGCGATATCGGAACATTTTATCCAACGGGGGCAGGGGGGGGGGGCCCGGCCCAAGGGTGGTTCGAAAACCAAGTTTATTTTCCGCGGTTTATTCATTTTTGGGGCAGGGCATAAAAATTCTTTTTCCTTTTTTTCCCTGTGTGTGGGTGGGCG
>Ga0163217_1099067_pt1 | contig 10451 bp, 15 predicted proteins | sample SynspAceP_FD_185933 | JGI IMG/M metagenome (GOLD analysis project Ga0163217, IMG submission 185933) | Saline lake microbial communities from Ace Lake in Antarctica - Synechococcus sp. Ace-P (PacBio error correction) | ecosystem: Environmental > Aquatic > Non-marine Saline and Alkaline > Saline ... | reverse complement strand
CGGAGACGAGCGGGCTCAGCGCGACTGAGCCATGGCTGGCTGGTGCGGTTGGGCCGTGACCGTTTCGTATCGATTACGCCTGCGGATTCCTGCTCGAACTTCGGAAGACCGACTGAAAACCTTTAGAGTTGCGCCAAGGGTGCGCCCAAGCTCCGGCAGGCGTTTGGGGGACAAAACACAACAAGCCGACAGCGCCGATCATGCCATCTCCGGAAGGACCGATCCCGAAAAAAATTCAATGGCCAGAGGGCGATGGAGCAGGAGCGCCAGATCGCTTCAGCCGATGGGCCGTTCCAGTTCAGCCGGTTGATCCCATCGAGCAACAAACGACTTGTTGTACAGCTGCAGGATCACCAGCAGAAAGACCAGGAAACAGAACATGAAGATGCCCATCCACCGGGGGTCGTCCCCCAACCCGGCACGTCCTTGCCGTACTCGGGAATTGAGCGGGCGAAGCAGGTTCCCCAGAGGGAGTGCGTTGGGCCATGCAGGCTGAACCTCTCTGACACAGGTGTCTGGGGTCGTTACTGTAAGCTCCGCCCCCCACCCCCCGCCGCCCCCCCACCCCCCCCCCCCCCCCCCCCGCGCACCGAGCCGCCAGGTCGAGAGTTGCTGATGGACAACAACCGGCCCTGTCCTGCCCGTCCCAGCCCCACCTTGTGACAGAAAAACCTCCCCCGCCTTTCGATCGCGATCACCGTGTTCTGCTGGCCGCTTCTGGCCGGGTGACAGGTTTTTGGCGTGTTTACCTGGCCCTTCGGTTCCCGCCCTCCAAGGGCCTCACGACCCGTTCGACCGATCAACGACGACTGATTTCCCGAATCGCACAGGGTCACAACTCCAGGGCCCGAGCCGCTCCGGCCCCGCTGACGGGCCCCACCGCCAGCAGGTGCTTCGTTGACCGGCATTCAGGCGCCCCAGTAGCTTGCCACCTCCCGCCGAGCGCCAAGGTCATGCGACAGGGCGAAGAGGTTCTGGGCTGTGCAGTTGCAACACGCCCTGCTCCGGATCGGGCGCAGGGCCACCAGCTTGCAAGCGCTCGGATGCTCCAGGTCAAGAATCCGCCGCCGGCCCGCCGGCCCCGGCCGCAGTTCCCGGCGGGGCTGGCCGCAGGCAGAGGGGCTTTCCCGGAACTGCACCGCGCGGCCGGCACCGCGGCCTTGCGCCAGCCACCGGGCAGGGGCAGAGGGCAAGCCGCCAGCCTTGCACGCCCTGATCGGCACCAGGATCAGGCCAGTGGGGCTGCGCAGCAAACGACCACCCCAGCGCCTGCGGGGCCGGCCGACACACCCTGGGGCCATCCGAGGCAGCACCGCCAGTCCACCGTCAGCGGCCTGGGCTTGGCACCCAGCTGATTGGCAGGGACCCTCCAGCGGCTGGCCGTCCCGCGGCGTGCAGAACCCGGGCGGGCGCTCCAGCACGCCACCAGAGGTGTCCGCCGCCCAGCGCAAGGCCTGCTGCTGCAGGGGGGCAGCTCGAGGCCGCAACAGGCTTCATGGCGCTGAGCGCCAGTCGACCGCTAAGTCAGCTCAAAGCAGGGGCTGCCGGCCAGCAACTGCAGATCAGCCGGCAGGGCACTGCTGCCGCACTGGCCGCGCCCAGACCTAGTCGGCAGCAGAGCGGCCCCTGTTCAGCCAACCTGGAGCTCGCCACCTGCCAGCTCAGGGGCAGGGGGTGATCGCGGGTAGTCCCCGGACAGATCCCAGGCATCCAGAATTCGCCGTCGATCCCGCAGCGGGCGCAATTCGAGCAGGAGCTGGGCACAAGCTGGGGAAGGGCGTCGCGGACCCCAAGCTGCTCACCCCGGCGGGGGCCGAGTTCGGGCCGGGAACCAGCCATTGCCCAGGCCGCCACCGGCACCAGCTAGATCCGTCTGCGCGCTGCAGGGTGACGGGTCTTTCGATTGGCGCCGAGGCAACATCTTTCGTCCATCCCGTTCATGGGCCAGCGCCGTGCCTCCGGCTGACCGCTCAGTCATCGCGCCGGCAGGACCAGGACGGGACGCAGGGCCAAGCGCAGCCACCCCACCACGCTGGCGAGCTGCACCCACTCCCCCGGCCGCGACCCGTTCGGCTGGCCTTGGGGGAGGCGCTGATCACCCTGCACCAAACCCCCTTCGGCAAACGCACCCCGGGGAAGGCCGCCGGCAGGCGGCTTGCAGGCACCGCGAGGCCACCCAGAGGTGGCCGGGCCCTGCCGGCCAGCTGCCGGTTTCCGGCGCCACTTCAGCCAGGCCAGGAGCGCCTGATCGCGCTGGCACCGCGCCTGACGGCGGGGCGCGGTGCCCACTGGGAGTTCGGCCTTGCTCGAAAAACAGTCGGGGAATGCGGTGCCCGGCCAAAATGTCGTGGAACTGCTTCGAAAACACGCAGCGCTCGCAGGTCGACCGTGTCGCTGGCGGGGCAGACTCAGGGGGTTGGCCAGGCGGTCTGCAAACCGGAATGGCCCAGAGGCAAGGGCGCCCACCAGATCCGCTCCCGCAGCAGACGCTCCAGGCTGCGGTTGTGACGCTTTCTGAATCCGGTCCGATGGTGGCACAGCCGCAGGGCATTCCAAGGCTAGAGCCGTTCGCGCCAGACGACAGTTGCTCGCGCGTGCTTGCTCCAGGGTCGGCCAGGTAGGGCCCGCACGGTGCCCGTGGCGTTGGGACAGCCGCCACGGCCTGTTTTGCCACAACGCCATATTGCTCCAGCATCCGGCGTCGGGCCGCCGCGTGGTCTCCCCACCCCGTGGCAGCCAGGGGGCATCCGCACAGCCGGTTGGCCTGTTGCCATCCAGCCGGTTAAGCGCTCATCGCCACCGGATGACATCGCTTTGCCGATCGGGCGGTGGACCAGGGCTTCAGCAAGCTTCGCGCTCCGCAGCGGCCGCCAGCGAAACATCGATGGGAAAGGGGTTCCGGTGGCATTTCCAGGCAGCTTGTGGGGTGCAGAACCAGCGCACGCCGGTGGCCGCGCCACCGGCGGCAAGCCGGCAGCAAAGCCGAAGCTGTCGCGGCAACCAGGCCAGCTCAGTGGGTTCCATTCCGGGAGAAGGCGCGCCGGATGCTGTTAGGCCATGTCCTTCCTGAAACTGGCGCAGCCAGCGAAGCCGGTTGCTGCATTCAGCACGGCAGTCGCGTCTCCACCCAGGGGGCGTTGAGGGGTTCCAGCGTCTGGCCACGATCGCCCCACCGAATCTTCTTCGAACGGGTCGGGCGGCTTGTTGGCTTCCCCAGCCAGGCATAGAGCGCGGGGGTGGAATGCCGAAAATGGAGGCTGGGGATAGGCGGGCAGTCAGCGCCAGGGCAGAGGCGGAAGTGCGCTCGGCGGCCGTCGCCAGTGTCGCACCGGCCACAACCAGGCCGATCGAGGTGGGCATGGGCCCAGCCCTGCAAACGGTCCCGGCGGACCGGGGGTCGTGGAAGCAGGGCCAGCGCTCAGCGTCAGCTCGTGAGCCAGGGTCGCCCACCCCCCAGGCGTCGGCCGGCTCGCCAAGGCGGTTGTGGGCCTGACGCAGCTGCTCGAGTAGCTCCAGGCCACGTAGGCCAGCACCAGACCCCGGGTCCGGCTGGCTGCAGGGGCTCCAGCTCAGGCGGCTGAGGATCAGGGCCGCCGTCATCGTGGAAGAGGGCTGCGCAGCTCGAGCTTCGAGCTCCAGCGGTTCGCCCTGCCACCAGCGGAGGGAGGGAGCAGCCAGCGCAGGCGGAGTCGTAGAGATCGACCCGGTTTTGCACTTGCGAGCCCGATCACGCGCAAACTGCGGGCCTCACATGCCCACCAACGCAGCGCAGGCGGGCAACGCCGCAGACTTATGGAACCGCCGGCTCGGGGACCAGTGGAAAGCTGCAACCTGCAGCCTCAGGCTAGGGCCGCCCCGCGGCCAGGATCAACAGGTCCGGCGGGCCTGGCCAGCGGGCCGGGTTGGGCAGCCACTCCCCAGGGTCGGCGGCGGCGTTTCCTGGCCAAGCAACCGGGAAGCCCGTGCGGCGTCCATGCGCGGCAGGCAGATCCAAGCCTTGAACGTGCACCTGAAACGTTTTCAATCCAGGTGGGGGAAGTGTGCGTTTCAGGGCCTTGGGCATCGGAGGTGCCATGGGTGACCATAGGGATGATTGACCGCTGGCCGAAGGGTCGTTCAGGGCCCACCTGGGGCCTGTCATCCCTGTCACCCGCCAGACGGACATCTCGCTCTTAACAAGATTTCCGTTTATTCGGTCGTTTTCTTCCTTCATCGGCATTTTTGTGTTCGGCTTCCTGGCAGCGATCCGACCCGACCCCAAGCCGCAAGGATCTTGAGGATTGAGCCACTCCAGCTTGGTCACTCACTAGCTAGCCACCCCTCCCTAGCCACTCTTTGAGCTAAGCCACTCTCCAGCGGTCATGATCGGCTCAGCCTTTCCTTGACGTGGCAAGATCAGCCGGTTTGTTCAGAATTATCTGCGGATGACTCTGGTTTCAACCCCATCCTGGCACGATCGGGTTGGATTCGGTTGCGGCTGGCTTTGTGGGGTTCCAAAGCTCACGCGCAGGTGACCTCTGCCTCTGGCATTTAAGGAGGGGGCTCTGCTCTGGATGCAGGACTCTGCCCTGGAAGTACGCAACCCCAGCCAGCCAGCTGCCCCGCTGGAACGCCAGCTGCTCAGGCAGAAGTTGGGCGATCGGAGGTCGGCGATCCAAAAAAGAGAACCGTCCGGAAACTCCAGGGATCCAAAAACAGGGCGCCCTGCCACCCAGCGCTGACCGAGTGGATCCTGCAAGCACCTCCAGCCAGAAAGAAGCCGCCGAAACCCACTCCTAGGCAGACGCTGGCTAACAGCAGGCAGCCCATCGGCGATCCTGGCAATGGGCCCCCGAAGTGGCAGAACCAGTGGACCCGCCGGGTCGCTGGCAGCGTGCTTGAGACATCACAGCCGATCAGCAGGGCTTTGACCAAGCTGATTCCAGCGCTTGTCGCGACGAGGGAATGTCAAAGCTGTGTTGGCGGTGGCCTTGCTGTGGCGGAACGCTCGGGTACGACACCACGAACCGCACGGGGTTTATGCCAGCGGCAGTGTGCGCTTCCGGCGCACGGCAACCGTACTTCCGGCAGCGATGCCGCTTCAGCGCTTGTCGAGGCGACCGGCGAGGGATGGAGGACGTCGAATGGGTCCTGGAATCTCAGCACCAGCGAGGGTGGATCTTCAATCCAGGGCTGCCGGTTTTCTCCAACCCCTTGCCGCCGCAACCGGACCAATGGCTCGCCAACTGGGAGTGAACGATCATTGTTGGATACTACTGTGGTTGCCAGTGTTAGCGCATCTTATGTATATGTACAACCGGAATTGCGATCGTATTATAGCGCGTAACCCGCTGCCTCCAGCTCCTCCGGATTCTGCCAGGCGGCCCGTCCGCCGCATCAGATCTACTGTGCGTAACAGTTCGCTCGTCAACATTCGCCCGTAGACGCTTTCAGCTGTCGGCGACGATCTACCGACAGCTCGCACTAAACTATCGCCGCATATTGTGTACAGCAGCTTTCCGATGATGGTACTTGTCGTCTACATTCAGGAGTCTGCTGGTATGAGCTAGAATCTCAAGCAGCGAGCTTACACCACCCAGGCATTTGCATAGTCGTTCTTGGTTCTGTGCGCAACCGCCGAGCAGTCTGAAGCGTAGGTCACGATCCGCTCTTTAACTCAAGTTTCGGCAGATCGCCCTCTGCTGCATTATGCAACGTCGCCTCCGGTCCCTGAGCCGCAACTCGCCTTCGCCGCCCAGACCATTTTGCGGCCGCGGGTTCCGGATTTGGACACCCCATTCCCTGCGGCGGCCACCCTCATTGGGGCGGGCGCAATTCTGTTCGGACGCCAATTTCGGCTGACACCTTCAAGTTTCAAGGGCACAGACTCGAGTGGGAGAGCTGAGGACTGCTCGGCGCAGGCCTGCAGCGGCGGATGCATCAAGGCAGGACGTTTGCCCTTGAAAACTTGGATTTCACCGGGCCCTCGGCCACTGGATGGCCGACCGCCATGATGAGGCCAGCGGCAATTCACACAGCCGCTTCTCATTCTAATCGACGCCTCAGTGTGGGGCAGACGGCCGCCGCCCAGCAGACTTAGAACGGCGAGTTCACCGCAGGCAATACGGCATGCGGGGCACTGGCTTGCGCCCTGCGTCTTCTGTGAATCGTGGGCGTTGTCCAGCCGGCCGTTGAGCGATCCACCACAGGCCCCTCAGCACTTGAGGACCACCTTTCCAGGCGACACGATCGTCCCTGGATTTACTCAAATATATCTTGCGCAGTTTCTGAGGTGGAGGGATCTCTCCCCCGGCAATGTCGGCTGGTGTTGGGGCGGCATCCACCGATCTGCCTCGGGGTGCCTCGTGGACCTTTCAACGGCCCGGTCGAAGGAAGGCAGCAGGTGCTATATCTTCTGGTGGCTGCCGCTACCGCTTTGGCGATTAGATGCCACCCCGAAGCACGCCATGCAGGCAAGCGCGTACAATGCAGCCCGCCAAAGTCTGCCCGAAATATCGGCCCCCCCCCCCGAGAGGAGCCCCTCGGATGGACGCTCGCCTCGCTGCCACCCGAGGCCCATAGTGAGCAGCGAGCGACTGGGGCGGAGCGAGCGCCAAGCTTTTTCCCAGAAAGCTTGGGGCTCGACCCACGGAGGGTCCCAGCCCCTGAAAAACTCAAGGAGGCCCGCTGCATCCAGGCTCCGAAGGGAAGCCTCCTTCTCACCCTGCGTTCAGCACGCAACGTGAGGGGACGAGGCGAAGTCGGCCTACCGTATCGGAGCAGCATGGCATCTTATAGCAACTCGCGCTTCGCACAGGGCCGGGGGGACTTCGGTGCTGACCCGTCAGTTTTCCGTACCCGGCCGGACCTGTTACTCTGGACCCGAGGTGCGAGCCAGAAAGGCAATTCGTGCCGGTTCCTAGCCACTCTCCCCCCAGGTAGGCGCCCGTCCCCTTGCGCTATGCAACAGGCGCAGGGTCTGGTCCAGGGCACCCTGGACGCGGCTGCGCTTTTTCAGGTTCGCCCGCGCATTCCACGATGGACCAACACCCGATCTAATGCGCCGCTGCGACCGGGTCAGCATTTGCGAATCATCAACGAATTCCCTTCACCCAGCCCAGGTGTGGATGGACGGCGGACTGGTGGCCGTCCAAGAGGAGAAGGCGAACACGGTGATCCCGCGGCCAACCGCAACCGCCTGATTTTGAGATCGTCTGTCGGTCCCCGTGGCGAGCAAGCACACCGCATTCCAGCGGAACAGCGGAGGTTGGAAAACCGCTGGGTGTTCGGTTTCGACGAGAGAGGACGCGACGCGGGACTTTTTCGTCGGCCGCCGCCTCAGAACCAATTCGGGATTCGATCGGAACTCTTCGAACTGGAACCCTGAGTTAGTTCTTGCTGAGAAGACGTGGGCGTCCAGGGCACAAACAAACACGCTACCCGCTGCCAGGAACTGTCGGCGGCGGTCCTCGTCTGTTCGAGCAGGACGCGCAATTGGAGGGATCTGTTCGGGGCCTTGGGGAGGCCCACGCTCAACCCTGCCCCTACTGGGCTCGCGACGCCGAGTTCAAGCCTCGATTCTCTCAGCTTCCACCCGGAGAACATCGCAAACGGCACCGCAAGCTGGGGAGAACATGAAGCCGGCCGTTTGAAGCTACCCGCTGTGGGTGGACACTGGTGGCACGCCTGTTTGCCGCCGATCGGTCTTCGGATCTGGAACGGCTCCTCGGTGAAACAGGATGTCTATTCGCCTTTTGGGAGGCTCCCTGGAACAGCAGGGGGTCTTGCCGGAATCTGGGACGGCTGCAGGAACAGCTATTTCTGGCGGCTCGGCGTCGGCAATCACGTCGCGCAATCCATATATAAGAGAAGATGAGAGTGCAGAATTATAACCACGTGATATTGACCGGATAATGTTTCGCCCAGCTCTGGCGCGCACAATGCCTTCGGCCGGGCCATCAACAAGCGCTCCATCAACATCTGGCGAGGCCCAAACCTTGACCCCTGACCCGCGACTGGCGCCCTGCGCTTATTCGCCCGTGGCCGATTCGTGCCGGGCTGACCTTCAACACAATTCTCTCTGCCGATCTGGCCTTACTTCGGCGACAGGCAACCAACAGAACGGTCTGTCGTTCTCCGGCGGCCCACCCTCACCCTGTGGGAACTTTCAGCAAAACCCTATTTCGACCTTCCACCCAGATTCACGCTCACCGGGCCAGCATCGCCCGGTGCCCGTGCAGGGGCCTCAGTAGTATCCCAAAGCCCGCATTATATCATATCTGGCTCCTCTGCGGGCCACTCAGGACCCGCTGTGGTGACTGGTGGGGGAGCCAACAGTGGGCAAGGTCGGCGTGAGCTTTTAGCAAGCATGTGCCGGACCGTTGCTGGTTGCCGGTCTGGCCAGTTCGTACCAGGGAATTCGGGCGCTACGGCGGTGTGGATTGTGGCTTCGGCAGAATACGAATCTCAGTGCCTGGCAGATCACGGCATATAGGGCGGAGCTGACCGGACCTGCGGTTCGCGTGGGAGCGTCGCGCGCGTGCGTGGCAACGCGCCGGCGCCTATCGCCTTAAAAGCGTGTTCTAGGAGCCCCTCTTGAGGGAATCCGGCGCGTGCGGGTAGGACCTGAACGAATTTCGGCTTCAACGGCACCCGGCGTACCCCTCTCGTGCCCTTCCGGCCCGAGTTGATTCGCCGGTCCAGCCCCGCGGCCCGCTGGTTCTCGAGCACGCGGCTCCAGCGCTAGGGGCGAAATTGACCAAATAAAGGCAAGTCGCCTGCGCCGATAGCGCGCAGCTCCTGATCGTGGGCCTCACAAGCTGGCTGGTGGCATTCCCATTGACCGCTGAGCAAACAGATGGCGCGGCCGGCGTCGCGCCACTCTCCAGCGGCCAGAGCTGACCGATCAGGCTAGCCTTCGCAAGACAGCTGCTGACTCAGGTCGAGCTGGAAGATCGAAGGGCGGCTTTGGTCGGCGGGGAGACGGTCAATGAGGTCCGACGGGCTTTGTCATTGGCTGACCTGGCAGGCAGGGATCCCAGCCGCCCAGGGGCCAGTTGCCAAAGAAAGATCTCCAGCAAAGTCTCGCCCACCACCGCCCCGGAATCCCTCCAAGCGCATTCAGCAGATTGGGGGTTGCATCTGTTCCCGGGCTCGACCGCAAGCCGAAATTGTCGCGCATTCCACAAACAGAGATCCGGGCATCCCGGCCGCTCAAGGCCGATCAAGCGCGGACATGGGCCCCGGCCAGCTACAAGACGGTCGTCGGGCAAGGCCTGTTCCCCAGGACCCTCGAAGCTGATGCACTTGAGGAAGACGAGCCGGGAATGATGCGGTCTCCGGCCATGTCGGATGGTCATCGCCACTGATGCACCGCGCCCTGCCCTCCATGAAAACCGAGCGGATCGCTGACCCGCGGATGGGAGGCGGGCGTGCGAACGGGGGCGCTCTGAGCTGAGACGCGAGCTGGTGGGAGAGGGAAGTGGTCATTGATTGGGGCAGGCGGCGCGCGGCAAACAAGAATCTGACTCAGGGAAAAGCGCTGGCTCACGGTTGGGCTGAGATCGCGTCTTCACAATTGGGGTCAGGAGTCCATTGTGGCGCGCCGCCTGCAGAGCTCGCGCACAATGGTCTGGACTCTCGTACGACCGCTCGTACCGGCGCACTTCGCCCACCATCAGACTCGGGCTCATCCAACAGGCTCCATAGCAGGCCCAACGGCCGAGTCCCATGGCGACCTTGAAGTTGCAGGTTGACTGGAGCCTCGGCGCTGATCTCGCGCGGCCTTCGGGTCGGGTTTCCCGGAATTACATGCCAGGACACAATACCCGAGCAGCCCGGTTCGCGCCGACTAACCGGCCCCGGCTGCGGAACCCGACCTGAAGTCGCAAAGCCCATCGCCCGCGGCTTACTCAGACGGCGCGGAGCCGCCCAACTGCCTCCAGGCAGGACTTAAGGCTCCATTCAGATTCCTCTCGCTGATGCACACCGGGCGCCAGAGGCCCAAACGCCTGGACCTGCAGCGCTGTCGGCGCGCAGCAATCATGCTGAAGACCGACCGTTGGTGCGGAACTGGCGATGAAACGCAGACATCCAAGGTAGACCGCGCTCATCGGCACAAGCCCCCCGACCGGTGCCTGTGTGAGGCGCTCCCATTGAGTATGAGTTGTAAAGCCCTGCTCGGCCGGGGGCGTCGTGGGTTCCGAGCTGCTTCGGGGTGGGTCGCGCAACCGCGCCTCATCCGAGATGCCGATCCCCTGGCCGGGGGTGATCCCCAGGTGGACCGTGGGCGCCAGAGCCGAGGCATCGAAACCGCACCTCGTCGTCGAAGTTGAGGCCTCATGCCGCTGGCCCAGGCTTTGCCCACCCAAGCACACCCCGCCCGCTCCAGTTTCGGCCCAGGCTCCGGGAGCCATCCGGCTGGCCGTTGCGGATAAGGCGAAGGAGGTGCATCGGGGAACTTGTGACCGTAA
>Ga0163217_1056051_pt1 | contig 10451 bp, 13 predicted proteins | sample SynspAceP_FD_185933 | JGI IMG/M metagenome (GOLD analysis project Ga0163217, IMG submission 185933) | Saline lake microbial communities from Ace Lake in Antarctica - Synechococcus sp. Ace-P (PacBio error correction) | ecosystem: Environmental > Aquatic > Non-marine Saline and Alkaline > Saline ... | reverse complement strand
CCCAGCATTGCAGCTTCCCCTCGATGGCTTCAGGCAGCTTTCTGCTGATCGCCCGTCGCCCTGGTTGGCCGGGTGAGCTCACGACGGACGCTGAACCTTCTGGATGAGCAACCTTAGCCGCGGTCGTGGCCTGGTCTCCGGCTAGCTATCTGCTGGATCCGGCCGTGCCTCGAGGGCTCCAAGAACTCCAGGCCGCCGCGATTGCTGCGCACCCCTTGGGAAGGGCCGGCGGCCAGTGCGCCTGGAGGCCCGGTGAGCCGGCGGCCTGACCTGCCCAAGCTGCTTTGCCTTTGAGCCAGGCGGCAGCAGCAGGCCCAGAATCACGGCGCCTGTGGCAGCCGGTGTTTGCCGCTCTATCCGACAAGGCCCGGTGGAGTTGGGCTGATGCGGCGGCTCCTGCTCTGGGCGCGGTGGCTGGCCTTGGGAGTGGCCGCTTGTTCGTCGCCCACGGCGCTGGGTTCCCCTTGCCCCCGTTCGCTCCGGCCTCGCGCTCCGGCCCCCAAAGTTGATTCCTGGCGCTCGGCGGCGATGTGGCCCGCGGAAAAGCTCGCCGGCCAAGCTGGCCCATCGCTACGGCCTGCCACTGATTGGTGAGGCGGTTCGCAGCAATCCCCGAATATGCCCAAGTGGTTGCGCGTCAGGAAGCCTGGGCCGGAATCAATACCAGCTCGACTACCGCGGCCTCAGGGACACCGTCAGCAACTTCACCACCGTGAGGGATGACCTCCGGCGCGACGGTATTCGCCATTCCTGCTGGTGACAGCAGTGATCCACATGTGAAGCGGGCGTTGCTGGTGGCCGGATCGGTCGCCGGTAGCCGCGGCATTGAGCTCAGCCCGGTTGGCCGGTTACCCTGGCGGAGCCGACTGTGCACGGAGAGCCGCCGCAAAAATCTGGCGGGATGGCCTGCGGGCGCTGGTCTGGCGTGATCAGTGGCCGCGACCTTGCGGCCAATGGGCGGCAAGAGCGGCTCGGCACCGGCGCCGCCGGCAGCAGCCCCTTGGTCCGGTAGGCCGTTGATCTGTTGCTGGAGGGCAAGCGGTGGTGGCCTCAAGTCGGCCGCGGTGGGCGCGTGGCCGGTGGCGCAATCGGCTGACGATGCGGAGGTGGATCGGTACGAGCCTGTGGGCCAGGGCCGCCCCCTGACCCAGGGCCCGGTGGCTGTTTGACGATCGCGGACAGCAGCAGGGTGCACGGCCCTGGCGGCCAGGACGCGGCCCCCAAGCTGGGGATCGGTCACCGACCGTCAGCTTGGCGGCGGTGCCATCGAGAAACACGCCGGTGTTGCCCAGCCCTCCGCCAGGCGGGCATGGCGACGCGAATCGCCTCACGGTCGCTGGCACCCCGTGACACCGGGTGTTAGGCCCACAGGCCCGGATGATCGCGCCGAGAAAGCGGCACCTTGAACAGTTCGGCCTTGGCCATGTAAGGGCCACCGGGCGGCCGAGGGCATTGGCCCCAGCAGGGGCGCGTCGAGAGCGGACCCGTGGGTTGGCGGACCACCACCAGCGGGTCCCTGCAGCGGCACCTGGCGGTTGTCTGCCGTTAATGCCGCGAAGAGCAGCCGGTAGATCGGAAAACACCAGCAGCGGAGCTGATCAGCGTAGGTGACGCTGGCCGCGGTGTCAGGCAGCCGGCCTGGTCAGGGTGCGCGGATCTGGAACCAGGGCACGTTGCTCAAAGGCCCAGATCTCGGCGCAAGCGATCCGGGCGCTGGACCCACCCCCTCAAGCCTCCCGTTTGAACCAGTGCCGCTGAGGCACGTCCCCTGCCCGATCTCCACCCCACGGTGCCGATCCCCTCGGCTTGGAACTGGGCCATTGTTCGCGCCAGCGAACGCCACGCACCATCTGCCCAGCCAGCCTCTCCTTGAGCAGCTCGCCATTGGGTCTGGGGGCTGGGATCGGTGATTGCGTCAGCACCGGATAGAGGCCGTGGCGAAGGGCACAGCGTTCCAGTTCCGCCGCGAAAGGCGCAGCCGCCCTCTTTGCATCATCGGCGAGTGAAAAAGCGCCAGGACACCGCCAGAGGGGATGGCGCGCTTACAGCGCAGGGCCGGCTCACCTCCCCACAGCCTCCGGTGTCCGGAAATCACCACCTGGGCCGCACTGTTGTCGTGGCGATCACCACCCCCGTCGCTGCTGGCACCAGCCGCTCCAGTTCGTTGCGATCGAAGCCAAATCACGCCGTCATGGCCCCACCGCCGGCAGCGGCCATCAGGTTTGCTTGCGGCCACTGGATCAGCCGCAGGCGGTGGCGACGTCAAAAAACCACCGGCGGCATAGAGGCCACCAATTCCCCCAGGAACTGTGGCCCGCCACCAGTTTGGGGCTGTGCGCCCTGGCGAGCAGCCCATCCCCAGCAGTGATTTCCACCACAAACAGGCGGGCTGGTGTTGCGGGGTGTCGTTGAGTCGTGGAGCTGTCGGGCTGATCCGCGGACGCTGCCGGAGCAGATCTCCAGCAGATCACGGCCAGCAGCTCCCGAGGATCGCGAAGCGCTGCTTGGGGCCAGGAGCTCCGCAGGCCTTCAGCCATCCGAGTTTCTGTGATCCCCTGGCCGGCGAAAACACCCAGGGCACTATGGTCTGAGGCAGCGACGTTGAACCGGCGTGAATTAGCCCGCTGCCGCCGGGACCCCGCCAGCGCAGCAGGGCGGCCCCCCCCAGCTCAAAAACCAGCGCCGAAGCACTGTGCGATTCAGATGGCCGGGGGCGATCCGGCCATCCCGCACGGCCTCATCGAGCATCAAGGGGATGGTGGCGGCCGGAGTGTTGCCTAGGCGCCAGGTTGCTGAAGCACCCGATCAGCTTGGAATCCCGCGTGTGCCCACCGCATCGAGGATTCCGTTGGTTGGCCTGGTGCAGCAGCAGCCAGTCGATCTGGCTGGTGGCGGTGCCGTGTCCTTCAGCAGGCTTCCAGCACGGGCAGCACCTCGGCGCACGGCCGAACTTGTAGACCTCCTGCCATTCATCTGAATCGGCTGGAAAGTCCACGCGCTGGGCGTATGCCCTCCACCAGGGGATGGCGCTCCTGGCCCTGCTGCAGGCGTCAGGCACCGCGCGGCGGCCATCGGAGTGCATTCGGAACCCAGCAGACCATCGTCAGCGCCCAGGGCAGGCTTCGAGCGCCACAGGCGGCGGCGCCATCGCCCGAAACAGGACGCAGGTGCTGCGGTCATCCCAGTCAATCCAGCGTGCTTTGAGCGGTTCAGCGGCCGATCAAACCAGACGCCGATCGTGGCCGCAGCGCAGGTAATGGCCGGCCTGATCAGGGCAACAACAGGAAGCCACGCAGGCCGCCGTCAGATTCGAAGGCCACCGCCTTGGTTTGCCCCAAAGGGCCGCCTGGATGCGGGGGGCCGTTGCCGAAAGAGGTCGTCGGGGGCTGGAGCGTGGCCAGCAGGGATCAGATCGAGATCCTGAGGCTGCAGCCCGCATTGGGCCAGAAGCCGCCCGCCCCCGCATCGTGTTGGCCAGGCTTGGTGAGTGTCTCCCCGGGCCCAGCGACCCGCACGGCGCGGATGCCGGTACGGCTGCGAATCCCAGGCGTCCGTTTGGTCTCGACGTGGCTGAGCTGCATGTGCTCAGGCTGAGGCTGGGCAGGGCCACTGCCACATCCCACCAGCGCCATCCCAGCGCTCCATTGACCGAGCGACACCTGCGCGGACACAGTTGGGTCAGTCAACCACAGGCAGGGATGGCCCCGGCCTGTGGCGCCGGCTTCAGGACCGGGTTCCGGCGCCCCGCTTCTTCACGGCCCGCTTCGGCAGTCGAGGCTGCCACTGACGTGGTGGGAGATCGTCCATGAACGCCGTGGCTGGCGCACGGTGGGCCAGGCCGCAGGGCGCTGACCACCGAGAGGGCCTTCTGCTGCCGTGACCGATCACGCAGATGCCGTGACACCCAGCAGCAGGGCGCCGCCCATGTCGGCATGGTCGAGGCTTTCTTGATGCGCACAACAGGTTGCTGCGCAGGAAGGCGGAATCCAACCTTGCCGCGCGGCCACGGGGCAGTTTCCGCCCCGCAGCACGTCGAGCAGAACGCCGCCCACCGATTCCAGGAAACTTGAGCAGCACGTTGCCGGTATACCGTCACAAACGACCACATCGAACTGCGGAGAGCACGTCGCGGCCCTCGCAGTTGCCGGCAAAGCGGAAGCCGACTCTCGGCCTCCAGCCAGCGGATAGGCCTTGACGTGAGGTCATTGCCCTGCCACGACTCTTCCGGCCGATGTTGAGCAGGCCGAGTCCTGGGGTTGGGCCACTCCAGCACATCGCGGCTGTAGATCTCCCCAGCAGCCGAACTGTGAATAGGCCGGCTTGCAATCCATGTTGCGCCGGACATCCAGGCACCAGCACTGCTCGGCGGAGGTCTTTGGGGGGAACCAGGCGCCGATCGCGGGGCGATCGATGCCCTTCAAAGCGGCCCAGCCGGAAAATGGCGGCGGCCATCACGGCTCCGGAGTTCCCGCCGAATAGACGGCCATCGGCCATGTCCCTGGACTGACCTGGTCCTATGGGCCAGTGATGCTGCATCGCGCTTGCGGCGCACCACCCTGGCCTCCCTCGTGCATCTGTACCGAGGGGCCACTGCTGATTCAACTCCACAAACCCGCCGCCACCGCTCCCGGAGTTCCCGCCAGGTCGAGCGCGCGCCACTTGCTTCCTGGAGCGCAGCCGTCTTTCGGGCCACGAAACGCCGCGCAGGGGCAGCACCCGGACGGCATCAGGCAGCCCGCCAGGATCGGCCGGGGGCGAAACGCCACCATGCCATCGGACGGCCACCAGAGGGCGATTCGGCTTCGCGGAATCGGCGCCTCAAGCTCCAGCACCTGCTGCAGCCGGCGCAGGGGTAGAGCACCGAGCCGTCCGTTGAGCCACGAGCCCGCCACAGACCCCGCCCACGAAGCGGCGGCCGAAGGCCATTCGTTTGGTCGCCGAGGAGGTGGCGGTGCCCACAGGCTGGTACGCAGCGTTGCGGCGGTACCAGATCACCAGCCGCCGGAGGCCCGGCTCGCTTTCGGACGCCGGTACCGGGGATCGAATTCAGGCTCTCGCTTACCAACGGATTCACGATGCCTGGGAACAAGATAAACCCGTGCCCCGGGCTGTGAGGATTCAGCTCCGGGTTGGCGGGATCGGTTCTTCAGTTTGGAGCGCAGGCCTGGAGATTGTGGACATCCACCACACGGGTGTCCACAATGACGCTCCGCGGGGTATAGCCCAGACCTCTTTGAGGATCTTCGCCGCGGCTGAACGGCTCGCCCGTAGCGGGCTGACGAGCAGCTCCAGCAAGCTGATATTCCATGCCGGTGAGGCGGATGCGCTCGGTTCGATTGCGGTACACCTGGCGTTTGTTGGTGTCGATGCGAGTCGCTGACTGGATCACCCGGATTGGGGTATCCCCACCACTTGCTCTTTGTCGACGCGGCGCAGCACGCAGCGGATGCGTGCCTCCAGTTCCGTTGGGCTGAACGGCTTGACGACGTTAGTCGGTCGGCCACCGTAGTTCGAGGCCCGTGATCCGGTCGGCCACATCGCCGAGGGCGGTTGAGCATCACATCGGCACGTCGATTCCTTGCGCAGCTCCTGGCAGACCCCGTAGCCACCAGCTTCCGGCATCATCACGTCGAGCACGACCAGGTCGGCGGGCTGGAGCAGCGGAAGGCTCCAAGGCCCCACGCCGTCACTGGCGGTCGGTGACCACGTGGTTACCCAATCATTCGACAGGCGGGTTTCCAGGATCCTGCGAGCTGGCCTCGTCATCGACGACCAGGATTGTTCCTTGCGGAGGGATTTGCGTCATCGCGTCGCTCACGGACTACAACGATGCGACACGAAATAGGCCGAGTGCCCCTTTCTGGTTCACTCAATACGGCCACCATTCTTCATTACATCTCCTTGCCCCGCCTTTCCACCTCTACGTCCTGCCAAAGCTGTGGAGCGCAGTCGCGCCAGACTTAGGCCGCTGTCAGGCTGTGGTGGCTGGAAAGCTGATCGAGCAGCGGCCCCTGCCGCCGCATGCCGCCGCAGGCGACAGGGGCCGCCTGCCGGCGAGGGGACAGCGAGGCGACAGGCCGTGCAAAGCCCCGCCGATCCCAGCCGATCACGCCGTCGGCGAGCGGCCCTGCAGCGCCTGGGCCAGCGGCTTCGGTCGAGCTCTCGGGTGCTGGGCGTGGCCTGGTGGCCGGGTCCTGGTGCTGTGTGGTGGCGACCCGGGCATCGGCAAGTCCACCTGCTGCGCAGAGCGCCCCAGGTGATGCGCAGTCGTGCTCGGTTGCTGTATGTGAGCGCCGAAGAGTCGGGCCCAGCAGGTGAAGCTGCGCTGGCGACGGCTGGTTCGCCCGGCGCGGGGAGTCGATGTCAACCTCCAGCTCTCTGGCTGAAAACCGACCTGGAGCTGGTTCTCCCAGGAGCCTCGAAGCCCTGCGGCCGGCCGTGGCGTATCATCGACAGCATCCAAGCGCTCCACGACGCCAGCTCAGCAGTGCGCCCGGCTCGGTGGCCCAGCAGTGCCGCGGACTGCGCCGCGCCTTGCAAGCGCCGTGGCCCAAGCGCCAGGACACGGCCTGCTGCTGGTGCGGCCATGTCACCAAGGAGGGCATGCTGGCCGGCCGGAAGGTGCGGAAGCATCTGGTGATGCCGCTGCTCACCTTCGAGGGTTGACCGTTCGCCAGTCACGCTTGCTGCGGGCAGTGAGAACCGCTTCGGCGCCACGGCGGTGAAACTGGGGGTGTTTGAGCATGCGCGTCGGTGGCTCGCTGAAAGTGAGCAATTCCCAGCGAGCTGTTCCTAGGCAGCGATGGACCGACGCAGGAACGGCCCACGATCGTTGGCCTGCGAAGGCACCCGGAACCCCTCTTGTGGAGTTGCAGTCGCTGGTGAGCAGCACCAGTTATGCCAGCCGCGGGCACCGCCACTGGCATCGGCATTCAACCGTCTGCACCAGATCCTGGCGGTGCGTGGAAAAAGCACCTGGCCTGCCGCTCTCCCGTTCGATTGCTATCTCGCCGGGGCCGGCGGCCTCGATGTGGAGGAGCCGGCGGCCGGATCTCGTGTGGCGGCGCGGTTGGTGGTCACCAGCTTTCGCGATCTGCCTTGCCGGCCGCACCGTTCTGGTGGGCGAACTGGGCCTGGGCGGCAGTTGCGGCCGGTCGGCCAGGCTTGGAGCTGCGTCTGCAGGAGGACCGCCCGCCTGGGCTTTCGCCGTGCCGTGGTCCCCCGCGGCAGGTGGCCTGGGGGAAAGTGCGGCTGAATTGGGCTGGAAACTACTGGAGGCAGGGCACTGTGGCGGAGGCCTTTGGTGGCCGCCTGGCGTAGATCCAGCGGCCGATCCAAAGGCCACCATCCGGAATCGATTGAAAACTCAGAGTAGACGTCGACTGAGCCTCGGCCGCTGGTTTTCAGGCCAGTCTGTGGCCTCGATGAGTTGTTCGAAGCCAATCCGGATCGCCTTGCCCCAGAATTCGCGGCGCGGAGAGAAGAAGCACGTCCGATCCATCGGTGTCGCCCCGTTCCCTCAGCAGGGAGCCCAGGTGTGACATGGGATCACCGCCATGTGTTGAGAGCCTGGGCATTGTTGGCGTTGAGATCGAGGGACCTCGTCGTAGAGATCCAGAGGCCTTCTGGTGCATCCCCATTGCGTGGTGAACACCAGGGCCATGTTGTAAAGGATGAAAGCCGGTCGTTCGGGTCGTCTTTCGAGCCGTGAGCGCGTTCTCGTAGTTTCTCCAGGGCTTCGCGTATTTCGTCGCCCTGGCCATCATGCCATCGCGGTTAATAGGCGAAGGCTTCTTGGGCGCCTGTTGGTGGGCAGCACCTTGAGGATTCAGGTCCGCCATCACCGTGAAGCTTTTATCGATGAAGTTGTCGTTGCGTTGGCTGCGGGGCACGGCGGCAAGGGACACTTCCTTTCCCGTCATCTTCGCTCTTGCGGGCAGCGGTGGTTGCCCTGTCGCGACTCCCTAGCCCTGGGTGCCCGGACCCCTGACTGTTTGACCTTGCCTCCCTTCCATCCGCGCTGGACACCGGGTCGCCGCAACGGTGGCACCGACCAATCGTGACGCCGGAATCCGTGGGCGCCTGAATCCGTGACGATCGACGCTGGACAGCTGGCGCCGCTGCTCCCGACTGGAGGGATGAAGTGGCGTGGCGGCTGTGTGCGTGCGCGTCGAGCGACGGCTGCTGGCAGCAGCCAGGGGCGTTTCGCCAGGCCCAGCGTCAACCTGCTCACCCCGCACGGCCTGGCGTGGCCTGGAATCAACCCCTGCCCGCCGCTGGCTGAGGCGGGGGATGGGCGGTGGAGGCCCTGGTCGCCAGCCTGCGCTCGCTCGGTTTCAAGGCCCAACCCCGGCAAAGCCAGGCGCTCGTCGGCAGGCTGAGGTGGGAGGGCCATCCCCGCTGGTGCAGGAATGGCGGGCAGTTGTCGTCGCCCTGGGCCTGCTGCTGCTCTCGGTGGCTGGGCATCTCAACCCTGGCTGGCACGCTGCCCGCGTCGCCGCTTGGTGCCCTTTGATTCCACCGCCCCTGGTGGGGCCAGCATCGCCCTGCTTCGGGGCCGGGGCGCCCGATCCTGGTGCGCGGGCGCCGGCAGGCGGCCCATGGGCTGCGAGCATGGAACACCCTGGTGGGCCTGGGGATTGGGTAGTGCCTACCTGGCCAGCCTGGGTCGCCTTTCTCTGGCCTGCCGGTGGTTGGGCCCTGTTCCTTTCAACGGGGTTGATGCTGGCTGGGTTCGTGCTGCTGGGCCGCTTCCTTGAGGAGCGGGCCCGCTTCCGCAGGCCCGTTGCCCTCAGCCAACTGGCCGAACTTCAGCCGATTCCGCCCTGCTCTGCTCGGCGATGGCCCGCTCGCAGGTGCCGGTGGGCGGGTTGCGCGCCGGGACCGGCTGCGCCTGCTCCCAAACGCGACCGCATTCCGGTCGATTGGCTTGCTGTGGTGGCTCGATGGCTGCTCGGCCGTGATGCTCTCGAGCTTCCACGGAGAAACCCCTGCCGCTGGAGGCCCAGCCCGGCCACGGGATTCTGCCGCCCGGCATGCCTCAAATCTTCAGGCCCGCTGGTGGCTGGAGGTGCGCCGGCTGGCGCGAAACGGCCCTGGCCCGGAGTTCATCGCCCTCGTCGAAGCAGGCCCAGGCGCGCCAGGCGCCGATCCAGGCCTCGCCGACCGGTATTGCGGCCTTTCAGGCGTGTGGTGCTGCTGCCTGGCCCTGGCCACCGTTTGTTTTCTGGTGGCGTGGGGCACCAGGTTGTGGGCCCCAGGTGTTGGCCGGCCGCTCCCAGGCGTCATGGCGGCATGGCGGGCAATGCCGTGCTCGGGGCGGTGGCCGCGTACGGCCTTTTTCATGGCGGCTTCAACTGGCGATTGCCGTGCTCGTGGTTGGCCTGCCCCTGTGCCTTGGGCCTGGGGCCACGCCCACGCGCCAATTCACCGTGGGAGCGGGCCTGGGCGGGGCTCGCTCCGGCCTGCTGTTCCGCGGTTGGCGATTGCGATCGAGATTAGCCTCCGCTGCAGACCGTTCTGTTCGACCAAAACCGGCACCTCCACCCAGGGCCGCCGGGAGGTGATTCGCCGTGGAGCTGGCGGCGGATCTGGATCCGTATGCAGCCGGAAGGGAAGGCCTGAATTGAAGCCCGGAACGGCTGCTCCAAGTGGCCGCCAAGCCTGGAGGGCAAAACCACACTGCAACCCCTGGCGACGGCCCTGTTTGGGAGGAGGCTTTGGGCCCGCCAGTTAATCGCTTGCTGGGCGGTGGAGGGACAGCCGCACCTTTGCGGGGGCAGCGTTTGCAGGGCAAAATCGGCGGGCTTCGATGGGGTTTTGTCGGGTCGCAAAGCCTGGCTGGTTGGAGGGGGCTGGGCGTTACGCACAGAACGCGAAAGCTGCTTGGCGTCGCGGACTTGCGCTCGAAAGCCCAGGGGGCCACCGTTTCTGGCGGTGGGCCGCCGCGATGGGTTCTCGGGCCTGGTTGGGCGTGGACGGGGACCAACCCCGCCCCCGACGCAGGGCGCACCCTCGAAGGCGCTCCAGGCCATGGGGAATTGGACGTGGCCGATTCCTCAGCGGCGATTTCAGCGCCAAGCGGTACGCCGGCTCGGCCGCCGAGCTTGGGCCTGGAGGGCCAGAAGTGGGGAGCAATGGCCTTGGGAGGGCGTGTTGGCCTGAGGGCAAGAAAGCTGGGAGGCAAAGCTGTGTTTGCGCTGCGCCAGCGGCGGCAGTGCGATGGTGGGCCGGATGGATCAACGATTTGCCCTTTGCCTGGGCCGCCGGCCGAATCTTCGGCCAATCGCGTGGGCGGACGGCACCCAAGATCCCGCCCAGGGAAAACAACAGCCGGAATCTTGGTGATCCTGGGGCGATTTTCGTCTCGGAAAAAGGCCGGTGGGTCCGAAGGGCCCTTTCCGCCCTGGCCCGCGGGACCCCCCCAAACAATTTCTTCTTTCCTCCTTTAG
>Ga0163217_1017701_pt1 | contig 10451 bp, 7 predicted proteins | sample SynspAceP_FD_185933 | JGI IMG/M metagenome (GOLD analysis project Ga0163217, IMG submission 185933) | Saline lake microbial communities from Ace Lake in Antarctica - Synechococcus sp. Ace-P (PacBio error correction) | ecosystem: Environmental > Aquatic > Non-marine Saline and Alkaline > Saline ... | reverse complement strand
TGCCTGTCTTTCATTTTTTCGCCGGTTATTCAGTTTTGCTTATTTCTATTCTCGCGTTTTCGCGGCTGCGTCTGACGCCATCTGGCTCGGTTCCGACCACTAGTGCCGCGATGTCGTGGCGCCCGCTTACTGGTCGGGACGCTGGACCAAAGTTGTATCTCCTGAGCCCCGGCCGATCGTCTCCCAAATCAATTATACTCGCCGCACTCTCTCATATCCCAGCAGACATTTTCCGTCTAGCTTGCTTGATTCGAGTCGCCTGGCGCCTCGGCGCCAGCCTTCCGATTCTTCGCTTCACGCGGACCATTCAGATGATGCACAGCCCATTGCTTTCGGCGATATCGAGATCTCGGAATCTTTTTGAACGGGCACGACGGGCCCAAAGCGAATCCACACTCCAACGCCGAGTCTGTCGCGAGGATTCTGGATCTCTAGAGGTTATTGATGAATCAGCCAGGTTGATGTGGATCAATGCGGCGCGCTGCCGGAATCCGTGTTGTAAGATGACGCGATCCACGTTTACGGAGCGCCAACTACGAAGCACTGCCGGGGGGGGGTTGTCCTTGATCCGCCAGCGGATAATCCTCCTAGGGGCTAAAAAAAAATACAAGAAAGGAAACTTTAAGCCAAAGCAGCGCGCTCCGATTCTGAGAATTGCCCGCCCGACCCCAACAAAACAACCTAACCTCCATCCGCCATGGTGGTAGCACCGCCGATGATCGCTGGGAACCCTCGGACGAAGGAACCGTGACCCGCTTGTTCACCGCAAACTTGAAAGAAGAGCTTCAGCCCTCGCGCGGAGCGAATACTGGGCGATTGTCGGAAGGAGAGTCGATTTTTGCTGAAACCGCAATCTCGCACTCCACTGACCTGGCCGCCAAAGCCACCTTGACTATCCATCCCGCAGCCCGATCTTGTCCGATCCGAATCGACATCCGCGTCCTGAGCTTGGCCCGAAACCTGACTGCCAATTATCGCGAGCAGAGAGACCGCCGGCTTCCATTAGCCTCTTCAGCGATACCGCACTGGAAAAAAGACTGGGTGGTGGAGCGCCTGCTCGCGTTGTTTCGACGCGATTCGCTCGAACTTCGTTTCGGGGCCGAAAAGCGGACATCACCTTCTTCCCGGAAGAAAGCACTCTACGAACAGGCACCGGAAACCTCACGACGTCGGCGACCAAAAGTTTTCTTTCCTTAGCTTTCTCAATCGAGCGCTCTTCCTCGAACAAGTTCGGTCTGATCGTACGACCTGCGTGGGACTGTTGCCTCCGAGTGCAGGGCGCTTTTCCAGCCGAATCCGGAGATAAGAAGAAAGGAACACCGCGTGTATCTCGGACGATGCTGGGCTTCACCCTATTTTGATTGCAAGAGTCTCGTCGACCAGTGGTAACTACCTCCTCACCAGCATGGCCGCGATGTAAGATTGATGAGATTGGTGCCATCTCCTGGTTGCCACCGGGCGACAGACCAAAACGCAGAACTTGGGAATCATCTGGCGGCGCTCGGTACCGCAACGTCGGATTTTATCCAGATTTCACTTGTGCGTCTGGACTTCAAATATGACGCCGGAAAACATTTCTGCGGTTCCAGTGTCCGCAGCGATGACTATGCGGGTGATCAGACCAGTCTACGGTTACCCACGGTGAAAATCGCCGCACAAGAAAAAAAAGAATGGCCCTTCGGCACCACTCGCTCCTGCGAAGTAACGAATCGTCGTGAGACGACGAACACCAGCAACGACTATCTTCCATGGCGACACCAGTCGAGAACGTAGCAGGACGTTGCCGATCACGACCGACGTAAGAAGTCCGTTTCAAGCAACACAGCACTACGCAGAAGGAGATCGATTTTCCAACTTCGCAAAGACCATTGGAATCGCAATGGAGATTCATCGCTGACGGGCAACACGCCTTGGACTCACCATGTAATAATTTCAACCGACGTTTCGTTTCTATGCCTACAAAGTCTTTTCCCCGACCTGATTGATTTTGCTTAATTGATCCCGCTAGCCTGACCTATTTTAAGTAAGGTGTGTTAATTTCCGACAAATCAGCCGATGCACGCATAAAGATGTCGCTAAGTCGCCTGTTTATTCGAATATTCCGCCATTCTAAACAAACTGTCACGCGCAGTCGGATTGTTATATAAGCAACCGGCTCTTCGTCTCTGGAGTGTGAGACTCGCACAGCCCACCTTTGCAACGCGACATGAACGATCTCAAATACGCAATCTTCAAGGACACGTAATGATGTGCAGAGTCGGTATCCAAGCCAGGCGACCCACAGCTATTCGCACCAGGAGTACGTTTGGGAAGTGCGCACGTCGGCCCTTGAAAGTGGCAGCCTGAAGACACGAAGACCCCGGCGATCTTTCCATTCTTGGGCTCGGCAACACATCTACGGGCCAGGATGCGAACAAAATTCCATCTGCCTTTTTGCACTGAGCAGCGAGTTGACCACACTGGTATCCTGATCGAAGGAGGTCTCGCTTGGCGTTTGTTTCGACACCGTTACTTTCTGCGTCACACCGATCATAACTCACTCGAGCTCCACCTGTCCTTACGTGGCTGGATCGACTGTGCGTGATTCATAATCATACGCCGATCGAGACGTCTCGTGCTATTCCGACCACCGGCCCCTTGCGTATGCCTCGTCTGTCGATGAAAGTGACGGTGTGGAAATGTGGAAGCGGTCAGGTAATCTCCATTCTGATTTTTGCGACAGATTTCCGTTGCCAACCGTGCGGCGTATGGCTGGCATCACGCTGCTCTCTTTGTGTCAGACTGTAAGACGGAATCGATCCTCAAACGTTGCAGCTCTCCAACCCATTTACCGAGACTCGCTTGTCGCGAGCTTTTAGGGGTCACGAGTGAGTCACAATTGGCATGAATCCACTCATTTGATTCAGGGAGTCGGAATACTTATCGCACGCCGCCCTAACCGCATTCCGTGAATCAGACACAATATAACAGGTTTGTCGTATTCACTTGCGGAACGGAAGAGATCAAGAGACTTGACGCTCGGCCTTGCGGCGTTCGAGCTGTTTGAGGAGGGTCACGATTGAACTTTCATCGCAGCGTTGATTTTCCGCCTATCATTCCCCGCTTTGTGATCCATTCAATTTTCTAGTTGATAGGCCCCGCCTTTTGTCCCCGTTGGAAAAGCCGAGGCCGGGTTCACCCTTGCTGTGGATCAAGCTTTTCTTCGAAAACGGTCTGCCTCGCAAGTTGCAAGCAAACTTCTCGAAAGGGAATTCACCCTTCGACACTCGTCCTTCTTGGTCTGGGAAAGAATGCCGGTAGGAGTATTCCACGAGTTTCTTTGGGCTCAACTAGACATTGAAAGTTGTTACTGGCCCGACCTCCGCCTCGCAACTCCGGTCGACAAATACGTCGCTGTCTTTAGTGCCCGAGATACCCGCTTCTGGCCCTGGATGAGGCAAAAGCCGCCTCTTTTCTGCAATAAACAAAGCGTGTCGAAACTCCAATGCTTCTTTGTAGTTCTCTTCGGTGATCTTGAAAGCTGCCAATCGGAACACCCACCCATCCGCCTCGTGGACCGTTTTGCCAGGCCGTCCGTTCCGGGCTGTCGAAGATTTGTAATAAGTGCGGTCCTCCGATGCCTTACGAATGCAGGGCTATCACGAGAGCAGTCGCTGCGAAGCTTGTCGTCAAGTTTCATTTGTATTCCTTTGTAAGTTTAACAACTTGCTTCAGAGATTGGTCATAAGTAGTCGTTGACAATCTTCGAATACATCTGTCTCAATCCGGACGCCCCCGACGCATTTGCCTTCGTCGTTTCTCTAGCATTCGAACTCATCACGATCGGAGATCACCCAACATACGTCGGATACGTCCAGTCTAGCGTCGATCAGGTTGGTTTCATTCGCTCCAGCAACCTCTTTCGATTATCTAACTTGGGAAATGATGGTTGCCCGGCAACGCCAATCGGCTCGCACCGCGCTGTTACGTGCGTATTGGTCAGAACGACGAATCGCCCCTGAAGATCAAACACGGTCCCCACAATTTCCGGTTGCCAAATCGGGATCTGTGGGGGATGCCGCTTTCAAGCATCACGTCGCCGCTTGTGTTCTAAATTGATCAAGTCCGCCTCGTGGACCCAAAGCGAGGGGACATTGGGACGCGGATCTCATATTTGGGGCCGGGACAATTGACAAATTGGTGCCAACCCACATTCCATGCGGGACAATTGGGGCCACCCACATTTTCGTTGCCCCGATTTCCCTCTGTCCGCTTTTTGACAATTGAGGCCCAACCCACATTCCATTGCCCCGATTCACTCTGATCGCTTGACTTTCGATCATATCGACATTCGCCCGAGGAGACCCTCGGGCCAACGCAGAAGCCTCGTTGCGGAAGGCGCGTGATTTTGCTCAGGTTTCGTTATCATTGCCATTCAGCGGTCTGTTCGCCAGGCGTCCGTTGCTGGCGAATTATCCGCTGACACGGCCGTTCGTCTCGAACACTCGGCGGCTGTGAGTAGTCCAGTACCCGTTATTGGCCCAGCTTTCTGAGCTTAGCGCTTCTTTGGGGACAGATGTTCATTAACTGCCTGTTTTACACCGGCTCTCGAAATCACCTTCACTGGTACTGCGGGTCGTCTCTGATGGTACGTGGCGGCTTGTCGGATAGGAGCCTCACCTCTGACGTTGGTGCGGCTATTTTCTCACCTCATCGGCGGAAACCGACTGGGTACGAGCGTTGATCTACAATCCGATTCGTTCGGCGTATCGCCGAAAAACTCCCGGAAAGAGTGGTTTACTACACCGGGCGAGCAGTGGATTCGGATTGACGACCTGAACGAGTCGGCGAGGATCGCACGCGACCCGAAGCATGCAACGATACTGGACACGCCACGATTGGGAACGCGGTCGCGGGCGCGTGCGCAGCGATGATTGGATCTGGACGGCAATGAAAGCCGACCAAGGTGGAGTCATTCCGGATCATTGCTTCGATCCTTGGACACGAATCGGGCTTGATGCGACCGGCTAGGGGAGGTGGTGGAGCAAGGTTCGGCCGAGTGTTAAGCGTCGCGCGGACGCCGGAAAGGCGTTGGCGCGGCTGAGGCCACGTTGCGGCCAGCATTGGCGGGCGCTCCAGACAAAACGCGGGTTATCGTCCCCTGAAGAACGCGCTTTTGCTGTTGCTGTAGTTGTATCGTCTTAAAAGAGGAACTTTTGAGGGTTCCGCTGCGCGGATTCTTCTCAGCGTCGTTCGATAGTGCCCTCGACAATCCGACTTACTTAGGTAGGTGATTGGTTGACGAGAACTGATTTCGTCAACCAGTCTCGCGCTAGGTCGCACTGAGCGAACTGGCAATTATGATGGCTCTAAGTTGCGGAGCACAAAGCCGATGACGTTTCAGCACACCGATTCAACTTTGTTGATCGATCCCATCATTGGTGAATCGTTGAGCCTCTACATCCTCTCGAAGCCTGCAGCCTTGTGCCCTCTGCTTTGCTCTTCCTGACCGGAGGGCTCCTCCGCAATCACCCGCAACCGAGATTCCAATCCGCATTCACGGCAGAATTCATACAAACTCGCCTCCTGAATCCTCCTTACCGCTGCGACTGTATGAGCTCCCGATTCTCCGCCCGCCAATCTCCTCAGCGTGGAGACACCTAACGTCCAGAAATCCGCTCGCGACTGAATCGTACGACACGCAGTGTCAAAAATACACGCTTGCCGTTGGCCAAATAATACTCACTCGGATCTTCTCGCGTACTCCGACTACTCGCCCGCAACCCTGCTTCAATGAATCTGGGATGACCACTGCGAACCCATTGCGTAACCAACCACCCTGCGATTCGATCCGCTGATTTCACTCGTAGCAGGCTATGGTCCGCCCACGGCCACCGCTCCATTCAAAACCCGATCCAACCGGACCTTTGGTCTGTTGGATCCGTCCTGGTCCTTCCGCGAGACTCACATAGGATCAGTTGTCTCCTCCAACCGCACATGGTTTCCCAACACCTTTTGGATACGGCGAATATCACATCATCTTCCAAAACTACTGAGTCGCGAAACGAAATGTACCGAGCAGACTATGCACAGCGAGACGCCTGTTTTGTATCTTCCTCACACTGCACCGGCACCGTTTCATCACCCGCTGAAAACCGTTTCGTGACTCTATCATAAGCGTCGCAACATTGCACCCAACAACAACTTGTCACGCAACGTCACCGCCGCTTCAAAGCAGACCTCCGCACCTCATCTGCTTCACACCACGGGTTGCTTCTTAGTCTGCTCGCTTCGTCAGTCTCTGATTACCAAGGTGACGTCGAGTAACCAAAAACTATTATCACAATCCTCCGAAGTCGCCGCAACGACATCAAGGACACTCACTCGGAATTACCATTTCCGAGTCCTAGTAAAGCAGTTCAACTCCTTCACGTTTCACCGACACTTCGTGCGTGCATCCGCCCCCTGACACAACGCAACAGTGAAGCAATGCTGTAGTAAGCCTTCATTGTTCGCTTTTGTATCCCGTAGTTTCAAGTCACCGCGGTATTCAGTCGGGCATATTGAACTACGCGACGTTTGGGCTGTGCCTACGCAGGTCCACGCCGCCAATCTCCGAAAACCGAAAATCTTCGCGTAATTCAACTTTGACTTTCTGATTTACACCGGCCGGGAAAATTTGGAACGCCCCTAAACTTCGCAACCCCGCCCCCACCCCTCGGCTTAATAACGCCGAAACCGTTTATCCTCGCCCGCGAAACTCATCCCCGATTCTGCACGGTTAGCCGTCACTGAACTGGTCAATAATGTACACCGCGTTGCGAGCACTCACACTTGTACTGCCCCCGCATCTTATCAAGCTTGTGTTGTTGTCTCACTTTGCCGGAATGCCCTTTGACTATCTCTACCCCTTACGAACCTCTCACCATCACTATCCTGACACTCATCTTTTACATCTCTCCATAATCTCCTTTCTAACTACTAATATTTCCCCAACCTTCTCCTTTCGTTTTCAATTTTCCAGCCTGCTCAATTCCAGCCTGAGCTCATCCGGACAACCTACGCCAGAACTTGTCCCTTGCCCGCCGACAGGCCATCATTTTTCAGGTGTCCCTATTTGGTACAATCATCCCGGTTTTTGCAATCCTGCTGCCAATCAACAATCTCATTTCGGATTCACTACGCCACTCTGACTCTACTGTTCGAACGCTAGCTTCGTATTTCTTTCTCAGCGCAAACGCAAACACCCCCACTCTTCACGCAGGTTGTTACAGACCGAACCATTGACCGATTGGGTGGCCATGACCGTGGTCAACAAAAAAAAAAGAAAGCAGCAAGAATAAAATTCAAAGAAAACGCTCAAAAACGTTGCAATTCACACCAGTCCGCCAAGATGCCCACTTTGAGCGCGGACCGCATTTGCGTATTATGCGACCAGGCTGTCGCTATAAACATTGTTAACGCGATCCTACGACATAATTAATGCTCACACATCCCCATCGTCGCCATGATCGTGAGGGCATATTCCGTGGGTCTTTTTACGCTCTTTGCATCGTTCGTCGCTTTCTGCAGGGCTGTTCTTCGGCTGTATCGCCGTCTCATGGGCGTATTCCACTGCGCACTCTTTGTCGTGTCTTTCGTCGGCCGCGGCTGTTGGTTTCTTCGGCGTTTTGTTCGTCCATACGTTCACGTCAGAGACGATGCTGCAAACTTCTGGGACGTTTGTGCAGGATCGGGAACGTGGCAGGATCCCGCTGTTCTCGCAACTGTCGTCCACACGCCTGCGTCTACCACTGCTGCTCGAACCCTGTGCGACGTTCTTGGGTTCCGATCGGATGTGGCCATCGCGCTCGTTTGCGTTGACGTTTTCGCCATCGCAAAACGTAATCTGGTGCACGGTGCCTAACATGGTTTTTCCGCAACGGCCCTCGGTACACCTTCTTGGTAGTTCACGCTCACCGTTAACCGTATCAATTACGTTTCGCCAATTCAACGTCTACCTTCTCGGCAACGGCGGTGCGGCAAAACCCTCCGAACAGTTGGGCGCACCGCTCGAAACGGGCAACCAGCGCGAATGCACTTCAACACGAAGTCGAAGAGACTCTGTATCTGCCCATCTGCCCGCCAGAGCGGAACTGCGAAGTTGGTCGTGAGTTGGTTTTTGGATTTGACTGCAGCTTTCAGTTCGAGCAACGATCGAACTGAGCGAACGATGGACGCCTGATTCTCTCGCGACGCCGCATTTGGACTGAGGACACGCGGCGCAAGTCGACACGCTATGAATCACCCGCGAGCTCCCTGGTTTTGAATGCTACATGCGTTGCGAATGCTAGACGGCAATTTAGGCTGACAAAATCTTTCGCGGCTGCCTCAGAGCTGCCCCAATGCACCGTCGCTTGCATTTTAAAGAAGGTTGGACGTTTTCGCTCTGCACGCGTTGGCCTAAAACTTTCGCGCTTTGGCATTGAGACCTGATGATGGGTTTTGGTTCCTGGGCTATGGCAACCATAGTGAGTACGAACGCTTTGATCGCGCGTAGTGCGCCCAACAGGTGTTTTACGCAAGGTCGCGGCTGTCGTTGTTGGAGAGGCTTTCGCTGTGCCAATATCAATAGCTTCGAATCACGAATCGCTCCCTTGTACAAACCCGCGATCGCCTTCGCTTTTGGGGCACTGGGTGTGGGTTTGGTAGAATCTTTGGTAGTTCAATTTCGTTCTCTTCGGTGAGAACACGGCGACGTAAAAACCTCCTGTTAAGCGACTGACTGAGCGTATTGGAATCGAGCTCTAACTGGTGCAAGGTTGCGCTGACTGATTTTTTCAACCGGGCGCAACCAATACGTGGGTTGACCAAAATTCCGGCGAAATCGTCTTGCACAGTGCTGCCGGTCGTTCGTCGCGTCTTCCCTGTCTGGTGACTTTTCACGTGTATCGTGTACCACATGGCTCGAATTCCTGGTCGCGGCATTCAACTCAACCCGCTTCACGATCCGGACAGTTTCGGATGGCTTCACCTGTTGTGTTCGTTGCAGACAACGAATTCCTGCGATCCTGACCTTTGACCACGGGCTTGGTCCTTATGCGATTGGACTGCAATGCCCATGACATTACCGTGGCCCTGAACGATGATTGATAATGGCCGTAGTCCGTAACTGGTTTTACGCCAATGTCCGGCTGTCTTCTGTTTGGAGAGTCTTTCGGTAGGCAACGTCAATGCGCTTCGTTCACGGTCCGATTAGCTCAAACGCGATTCGCCTTCGCTGTTTGGCCGGCGTTGCCTTGTGAATCTTTCTATTCAATGTCGTTCTCTTCGGTTGAGACGGCGATCGTAAAAACCTCCGTTGCGAGAACAGAGTATGCAAAAGTGCTCCATTCGCCGTTCGCGCAGACGCCTTACTCTACCCTCCGTTTGCGAGCACTCCGACAACCACGACTTTTGAGCGTTGAACACTTCGCGAAGGGCAGTTTTGTAATACTCGCTGAATTAGTGGTGCTACGCCACGCTTGACACTGTGCAACAAACCTTTGTTCATGGCCCTATACAAGACGCGGAGGATGATCGTGCTCGCGATTGCGTGATGCGTGGAACGCATTTGATTCGCCAAGCGACTCACGTGCAATTGCAACTCTGCTCGCTTTCGTTCGACTTTTCACTGTTCGACACTTTCTCGTAACGGCTTGGTCGATGGCGGCGGGTGATGCCGCAACGCTTGTCATACCGCGGCTTAAGTGGTTCGCCAAACATGGTTTTTACGCAGGTCGCGGTGCTCGTCGTTGGAATGTTCGTCGGTTGCAGGGTCAATCGCTCGGTCGCGTTCCCGCTGCTGCCAACCCCATTCGCCTTCCTGTTTGCGCGGGCGTTGATATTTGGATTAGATCCTTTTTTCGGGGTAATTTCAATGTCGTTTCTCTTCGTTGATGAACGGCGACGTTTAAAAACTCCGTTGTCCGGCCCTACTGTACCCTTGTTGTGACGTGTACGCAAACTCATTCAAACTTGGACGGGTTCCGAACGTCTGACGTGTCCCGACGACCCAGCATCAACGTCGATTCTGCCCGACAACGGCAATTCGTACGACCGAGCACTTCACCTTCATCCCAAAGCGGCTCGGGCACGTCTATCCTGTCTAACTCGCGGGCCTAAACCCCTCAATTCACCGATGGCGCAGTGCAAAAATCTGCAGTAGTTCGATTTCCGGACGGCGGGTCGCTTGCACGACTCGAAGATTATTCCTTCATGGCGATTCGGGACTCTACCTAGTGGTGGCCCACTGCTGTTTGTTGCATTCGACGTGAGTTGATCTCGGACTTCTCTGGAACAGTCCGATTTACCTGACGGGGTCCGGGACCAATGATTGCTTCGTTCAGCGATTTCGGGCCATGGATTGCAAATTCTTCGCCATCCGGGCTTGGGACTTTTTGGATGCCTTTTTTTCATGGGCAAAATTTCTCCCTCTTTCTTTTTGAGTGCGG
>Ga0163217_1116776_pt1 | contig 10452 bp, 16 predicted proteins | sample SynspAceP_FD_185933 | JGI IMG/M metagenome (GOLD analysis project Ga0163217, IMG submission 185933) | Saline lake microbial communities from Ace Lake in Antarctica - Synechococcus sp. Ace-P (PacBio error correction) | ecosystem: Environmental > Aquatic > Non-marine Saline and Alkaline > Saline ... | reverse complement strand
GAGGCTGCCCCCACCACCAAACCCCCAGGGCGCGGCCGCACCAATGTCTCTTCATGATCCCCGCCTCCGCCCCAGGCTGTTGGGCGCCATTGCCTTTCTCTGCAACGTGCCGCGGCAACAGAGTCCAAGAGGCGCTTCCATCACGGGCCAGCAGGGAACGTCAGGGGTTCGGGTTCAAGGGTGGTCTGCATCGGTGCCGGCCGGGCTCCCGCATCACCGGCTGAACCAGGAACCATTCCGCCCACAGGCATGTTAGTCCTGCGCGAACAGGCAGCAGAAGACGCTCCAGGAGACTTGGCGCCTGACATCGATCGCACTGCACACGCCGGATCAGAGCTCGGGCCACGCAAGATCCCAGCGTGACCATTCGCCACTTGAAACGGATTCACTCAGTGAGCGTAGCCGTCGTTTGATTGCTGCCGATCCGTTGTTAGAGCGAGCTGTGGCCGGCCCGTTTTGATGACGACCGACCAGTAGTCTCAGCCGCTGGTCGATTGCGTCCAGTACCAGATCCAGTTCTTGCTCAGGCCCACCCAGTATGCAGCACCAGGCCGCGGCCGCACATCCACAGCGACAGGAACTGCTCGGTTGCGCGGCAGGATCGCCAGCGGCGAAGCCGCATTGGTGGGCGCATTTCACCCACGGCGATGAAGGCGGGGCAAGCCGCTACGATCCAGCAGCGGAAAGCGGGGGGTCAGTCGCTGCCCAGGCCGCGCCAGCTTCAGCGAATGGGAGCAGTTGGATCCCGCCATCCCTGCCTCATGTTCCCCACCGTCCGGAGGCCAGAGCACCCCTGCCTCTTGGCCGGGCTGCTGCCTCCAGCGGCCACCGCTGTCACCACCATCAGGGGGGGGGTCCTGCACAGTAGCTCAGCATCCAGACGCGCTGCAGCGGATGGGCCATCGCCAAAGCCGCTGGCACGTAAGGCGGCTTGGTTCGTGCCATTGAGCGAAGAGGCGGGGCGTCATCGAACCGCCGCAGGAATATTGGCACCAGCAGCAGGTCCGTATCAGTGCCACCCAGGCCGCTGTAAGCGCGAACGTTCGGTCCCAGCCCGCAAACCGCCGGCATGGCCGCCAGCTCAGCCAAGCCGATCTGCAGCCAGTCATCTGGAACCAGGCCGGCGCCGATCTGGAACAAACGCACCAGCCCTCAGATCAAAGGGTGACGGAACTGCTGCTCCAGCCGCTGGCGGGGTAGGCCCATTTTTCCACCAGGAACCCGGCCCATCAGAAAGCGCAGCGGCAATGGCTGCAGCTGTGGCTCTCGCTCGCCGCAACCGTGCTTGCTGCGCGTGTTGCTGGTCCACAGCCACGCCAGCGCGGCGCGTAAACGGGCCAGGCCGGAGAAAAGCCGCGAGCGACTCGCCGTGCTCGAGCGCAGCGTCTGTACTGGCTGCTGCAGTAGCAGGCAGCCCGATGGATTTCTGCGGCCGGAGAACATCACGCACCAGCGGCAGTGCCGGCCTGGCGGAAGAGCCAGAAAGGCGTACCAGGGGCCGGCCATCTCGCGCACCGTTCGGGTCGAACGCCACACCACGGTCGAGTCGGACTGGAACAGCCACCACTTCCGGCCCCCGGCGTTGTGTCCTGCGCCCAGAGCAACACGCCAGGGGGAGAAGTGCTGGGGTCAATTCACGTTGCTGCGCCGTTGCGGCAGTCCACCGACCGGACTCGAGGGCGCTCCGTTCAGCAGGCGGCCGTAGCCACCGTTGCTGCCGTTTCATCAAGCCAGTTGCGGGCACGACCCACCCGCAGCGCCGTGTTTCCAGACACTGACCGGACTGCACCCACTGCAGCACCCCAGTCCTCGGTGGGGGTCTGCAGCGCAGCACCATGCCTCGTCTGGCTTCCCGTCGGGCATCGGTGTTGCGGCTTTGAGCACCGTCAGCTGGGCGTTTCTCTTGCCTGGTGTGGCGTTCACCTGGCGATTGAAGGGCCAGCAGCGGTAAAAATTAAACTGGGGAGTCAGGGCGCCTTACGCCTGCGCTCTGCCAAATCCAGCAGGGCCGACGTGCGCAGGCCACACTGAGCGTCATTGGCGGCGGGCATGCGCACGGGCCAGGTTGCCGCGGACTGTGACAACGAACTGGCCCGCGGAGCAGTGTCCACCTGTGGGATGTCCACAAGGGGTCAGCAGGGCGCGGGCAGAGAAGTCAGCGGAGCACCAGGGCCGGCTCGGATTGATCACCGGCCCTGGTAGAACGATAGCTCGTCGAGATTTCACCACCACCGGCCAGTCGCGAACGAGGTGCGAGCATCGGCTGCCACAGCCACTGGGGAGCCCAGGCGGTATCATGTTGAGGAACCGGAGGCTGCTGCAGCGATCGGCGATTCATCGTGCAGCCGTTCTGCTCAGATAAGTCATCACCAGCCATTTGCTCCTCGCTACATTCTCGCGGGGTGATCAAAAACAGCAGGTTCGATTGGCGAGCTGCTGGCGCTTGGCCATCGACAGGCCGAAAATACTTCCTGGCTTCTGCCTTCACCAGAGAAGACACGCTTAGTCCTTGCAAATGTGGAGGATTGCCAGCTGTTGGGCTCAGCCTGTTACTGGCCAAGCTTCGTCATTACTTGGTGGATTCAAGGCTGTAGCGCCAAAAAATCGGTCGCTACGGCGTGTGTCCACGCCACCACCATTGCCACACCCTCGCGAAAGCTTTATCGAAAGCGGGTCGTATCGGCCAGCAGGCCGAATACAGACATTCAAAGGTTCTGCGTCGGGCAACCGGACACAAACGGCCGCCGGCAACATTGGGCCCCAAGGCGCCGTGCTTTGCTCTCGATCTGCCAGCGTCCAGCCGACCAAGCCGCGTCATCCGCCGGGCCATGCAGCACCGTGATCTGGATGCTGTGGGTAAACGGGCGTTTCACCAGCGCCAGCCAGGCTCCAGCAAGCGGATTGAAGCGGCGGCGGGCAGATCGGGCCAGTCGAGCGTATGGCTCCAGCCGGTGGCAGGTAGGAGAGGGTTGCGGCATCAATACGGGTGAGCACACGGGGCCTCGAATTCGACCAGCAGCGGGTTAAGCGAACCGCTCTCCTCGATTCCGCAGCGGCGCCAGTAGCGCCTCTGCAGGCGGCTGCTCGGCGTTGGCAGTACTGGTGCTGGCGCCAGCAGCAATGCACACCGCCCACGACGGAGCGGCAGGATCGGCCACCAGACACCGCCTCCGGCTCTGGATCCTGGATTTAAGAGGCCGCAGCAGGGGTCTGCTGGAAAGGGCCGCCCTCAGGAGTTGTAGAGCGTGATCCAGCTCGCAGATGTTCACGCTTTCACGCGCCGGCAGAGCATCAGAGCCAGACCGTCGGAAGGCAACCTCAGTGGTCGCTGGGGCCGACCAGAGCGGCCACGATCACCTCCTGGCAGCTCACGCGGCGTGCGATCGGGCGATCCAGGTGGGCATCAGGGGATCACGCAATTCTTGCGGATTCGCCGCGTACTGCTTGGCGAAGTCTTGCTGTTGGCAAACCAGATTGCCGTAAACCAGTCCTTTGCAGAATCACTTCTGTTGCTTGAACTCTGACGTCGAGTATTCATTCTGCCATCGAGAAAGCCTTCAGCACCGACTTAGCTCGAAAGGTATGAAAGCTGTACGAATCAGGGCTTGAAATGGTTTGTAATTCGTCGATGGCGGGCACGTTGCTAAGCATTGGTTTTGCCCAAACTGATCATATTGCCTTCATCACTGGTCATCGGCTTGAAACGCCGATACAGAATCTCCAGCTCATAGAGAGGCCGCACGTACCAATCGCTGAAACCTGCGATCGTCAGTCCCCGCGCCCATTTGATTGGCCGGGATGATCGCATTGTTGCCGCCCTCGGCTATTGGCCAAAGCCATCGAAGCTTGCTGCGGCTCCGCTGCTCGCCGTTGTTTCGAGGTCTTGGTCTGCTGGATGGCTCATTCCCCGCGCCTTTGGACGCAATGGATCAGCGCCATGGGGTGGCCACGCGTTGGCGCTCTGGGAGATTCAGCCCGGCCCGTAATAGCCCACCCTGATAGGAAGAGCATCGAGGGAAGACGCCACCGCACACCGTGGGGGCAGCACCAAGGCTGGGTACACCTCTCCAGTGAAGGTGTCGAGTAACAAGATCACCAGGGATCGAAGCCCAGGCAATTTGAGCAGCGCCGGGCCTGTGCCCACAAAACAGCCCGTGCCGCGGCCTGGCGCGCTGCAGCGGACGCCGGCACTCCGGCACGGCCCTGGATGCCCTGGCTGCCAGCAGCGCCAGCTGGCAAACGACGCCAAACACCGCGGTTTCCAAGATCGGGATCCCGCAGGGCAGTGCTTCCCGCAGGGCCTGCAGGGCCCTGGATCGCGCCTGCATTTGCATCCAGGGTGACCAGGCGCTTGCATCCAGACGTAGAGCGTGTCGCCCCATCGTCCTGAACCGATGTAGGCATCGCCTGCTGCCGTTTGCGGTTGGCAGAGCCGAGAGGTAGGCGACTGAAACCCTTGAGGTTGATCCCCGTTCCCGCCGAGGCCCTGGGGCCCGCAGGTTCCGCCCGGTCCCGCAGGGCCCGCAGCCCCGCTGGGCAGGTCCCGCCCGGGCGCCCGGCCCGCCAGCACGCCCGGCACGCCCTGCGGCCGGCAGGATCCACCCCGCCCGGGCTGCCAGCCGCACAGCACTTCGGTGTTAAACCGGCACGCCTGCGGGCGCGGATCGAGCGGTGTTTCGTCCAGGCCATCAAGCGAGAAGCGGTCTGCCTCTATTGCCAGACGCTCACGCACTCAGCGGTCGCTCTAGCAATACAACCGCTGCATCGAATGTTCGGGCTTACTGCATTTGATCGTCTCAGCTGGAAAGCCCAGCACGCATGTAAATGGTGCCAGCAGCAGTTTCAAGGTCTGGAGAGCCTTTCGGGCTATCGACCTTGTGGATGAGATCGGGACGATCGACCAGAACACCATCCGTGGTTGTGGGGTGGTGCAAACACCCTGAAATCAATGGCCACGTTGCGGCAGAAACCTCAAGTCCCGTGTCCTGTTGCAGTGCAACAACGGTGTTGTTTTCTTGCTGGCGAACTGCAGTTGCCATCTTGAAGCACCAAGTTATCTTGATGGCGGCGAAAGAAGCCGAGTAGTGCCCCGCGGATTGTCAGAAAGCAACAGAGCCGACAATCACCTTTGATGGTGCAGGCCCACAGAACAGGCGGGTGCCGACGCCGGGACCGCCGCTGTTCGTAACTGGCATGCAGAAAGCCAAGCGCGCGCATAGAAAAAGCCAGCCGCGCCAGAAACCGTTGCCGCGCGTCCAGATCCGTGTCACGGCCACCCGTTCCAGCCGTCACATTCGCCGGCTCGCCGCTGTGGCGAAAGCTCGACATCCACCCGTAGGCGCAGGTCGACGCCGGGTGGGCCGATGGTTGCCCACGGAGGTCACAGCACCTGCGATCCGCTGAGAAGCGAGGTCGTCTTGTTCGGATGACACCAGCCAGAGATTGTTCTCGAAGAGCGACCCGGCTGCACGCACCGTGCGCAAGCCCGAAGTCCCCAACTGGTGAGCAGCATCGGCGGAGAGCTGCGCTGTAAGTGCGCAGGAGACCATCGGCTGGAGCGATGGCTCGCTGGCTTGATGTTGAAATCGAGCCACTACTGCAACGGCTCGCTTGCCCGAGCACCACTGGGCCGGGTGGCCCCAGCAGGCCCCGCAAGGGGCCCGCAGGGCCCTGCTGGGCCCTGGATCGATTCCGACCCGTGGGATTCCAGCTCATCGCTCAAGCCACCAGCTCGAACAACCAGGCCCGTCACACGGTCCAGGTAGAAATTCACCCAGCGCCGGTGGCGGTGGATCCCTCCATTCCACTGCTGCGTCAGGTGGCCCATCAGCCGGCAGTACCAGCGGCGTGCCCCGGCTTGCTCGGTCCGCGCTGCCGTACATCACCGTTCAGGCGCGGACTTGCCATCCACAGGGTCGGCAGCAGCCCCAGGCCCGCCTCGATGCATCCGTAGCCGCCACAGCTTCCGTCGGCACTGCCTGTAACGGGCCGGGCCGCGGGTCCATCACCCGGCACCAGGCCTGGGCGCCGCCAGGCCGCCTCACCCACGCCCTGGCCGTGCCTTGGCCCATCAGGCGACTCACCACAGCCGGCGGCAGCGGGGCAGCCCGCAGGGCCACCTGCCAGTGAGCCACACTACCAGCCCCATCGTCACCGTGACAGCAGATCACTGCGCTCGGCGTCAGACGTGGCGCAGCTTCGCGGACATCCGGCCGCGCGATCGGTCCATGGACCAGCTCGGCCGTGCCATTCACCCCAATTCCACCTGCAGGTCCTGCATCGGCACGCCACGGGGATCCACGCTCAGCTCGATTTTCGCCGCGGTGCTCAGCTCCTCGTTTTTTATTTTTTCACACCCCCCAAGCCCCGCCGCGCCGAGGGCATCCACCACACTCCAGCATCGCTGCCGGCAACAGGCCCCAGCGCGAAGCCGATCTCCAGCCAGCGCCCCACCGCCTGGGGCAGCACCCCATTCCCTCCACCGCCAGGGCAGCCCAGGGGCTGGCAGCAACCGCAGCGGCCGTTCGATCTCGCTCCGTTCGGCGGTGGGCAGCGGGCATAGTGACATGGCAGGAGGCCCAGCGGCAAGGAGGAGCTTACACCCTTTGCCAGACCAACAAAAAAGCCGCCGCGATCAACGGCGGGCCGGTAGCGTCGCGGCGCAATTCAGCCCAGTACAAATCGCCAGGGCACACCGCCGAGGGCCATCAGCGAAAGCCGGAATCGGGGCCGTGGCGGCTCCAGCTCCAGTCGCTGGGCCTTCACGACCACCTCTCCGCCTTTGAGTTCATCGACTTGATCCAGGGACACATCAAAAGGCAGAGAAAGCCAGTTGCTCGCTGATCTCCGCCCCCCCCCCCCCCCTTGGTCATCGCGCGAAGTCGATAATCAAACAGGCTCGGGCTCAGGCTGGGGGCGGGGAATCAGGCACAACTGTGAACTCTTCAGCAGTTTCGGGCCGGACAGAAAGCATCACCGGCTCACTCCTTGGCCCACCGCTGTTGTGACAAGAATCACCGGCAGCTGCATTGGGCTCCTTGATCGTCTTGCGCAATCGAGGATGAGGCTGCATTTCCAATCTCGCTTGCCGTAGGTGTATTCGAGGACTGCAGATTGTGATGCGCCATTTGATCAGCACATCGCCAGAAGCCGTCAACCGCCACTGCCCGTCACCGAACCTTCACAGGCTTTCCTTTCGCTGCAGGGGGGCTTCAGGCTTTGAGCTTGCGGCACATCACGGCAGACAGGATCGGTGGATCGGGTGGGATCGGTTCGGATCGGGGGATCAGTCGGGTCAGTGCCCGCCATCCTCGCCATCCGTCGAGAATCCGGCAGCAACGGCCCTGCCACCCCAAGAGCCAGCCAGCCCTCACAGATGGCAGGGATGCACGGAAACGGTCCGCCTCGGCCTTCCTTGCGGATGCGCAGAAATCCCCTTCACGGCGTCTCACAGGATTACGGCGCACTTGCGAGATCGGATTGGCAACCGTCGATTCAACCGGTCCATCGGATCGCTGATTCAGGTTGGTCCAGGTCATCAGAGGGGGGCGCCCAGCAGTTCAGCCGGGCCGCATACATCGCTCGCTGCGGGGCGCCCATGGCGACCCGGGAACACCACCGGCATCACCCTACGAGACACCTATCCTCAGCCTGCAGAAACACGGCTCCTTTTTTGGCCATAGCGCACCTCAGTCGTGGGTGTGAGACCGGGTTAGGCGCCAGCCAGGGTGATCGGGAGGTCAGGCTTGCAGCGGGCATAAACGAAGGCGCGTGGATTCCTTCACGTTTCGCTCGCGATCAGCAGGGGCCACCACCAGGGGCACCGCCGCTGATCCGTTGCTTTCCACCTGGGGCCGGCCGGCCAGCCGGCACCGCCACCGAGCATGGCCGTGACCCAAGGGTGCCGATCGTGCGTCATTCATTCACGCCAGGCTCCCAGCAAAACATGTCACCGCAGCAGCAGCGCCCGGGTGCTCGAGCAGAAACGGTTTGAAGTACCCGCTTGCATCGAGCGGCGTGCTGATCTTCACCACCTCAGCACTCACGCGACCCGCTACAAACGGCATCGTGGCGCTGTTAGTTAAATCCAGCCCACCAAATGGTGGTACACCGCATCAATCAGTATTTTGGCCATTGCAGCCATAGGTCGTGTCCTCTTTGTCGAAGGTGAGAAAAAAAGCGGGGGAATTTCAATGAGCAGGGTCAGCAGTTCAGGTACGACTCAGGGCTGATGCGTACAGGCGAGCAAATTGGCCCGGCCGTTTGCAACCGCCAAAACCGACGTATACCATCCACCGGGTGCGGAACACCGGGGCGTTCTCCTGCCACTTTCGCACGAAGTCCCGCACCGAGAGGCCGTTAGCGGCCCTCGACGGTCCCTTGGCAGCCGGTTCATCAGCCTCATCGCCCAGGGCGCCAGCAGGTAGAAGCTGAGTGGTTGCCGCTCGGCGGGCCTTCATCGAAGCCCAGCACCTGCGTTTGCCGCTGGGCGTCCTCATCCACCACGAGGATCTTCGACGTCTCAAAAACCAGTGCCGGCCATCCACCACCTCGGTAGAGCATCAGCGCTGAGCACCTGGCGGCTGGCGGTGCTGATCTGGCGGCGACCAGCCTTGGCTGCGTGCATCAGCACCTTCCTCGCCACGTTGGCGTTTCACCGAATTCCACCAGCGATTCGAGCTTATGGTCTGAGCTTCACACGCAGCCGCTTCGTTAATCGATGGTCTGGGTGAAGCAGCAGGGGGAGACGGCTTGCTCAGCCCGATTGAAGGCACGTGGAATCAAAGGTGCATCGCCCGTTGATTGATCAGCCGCCTCCAGGGTGCAGGCTGCATCGAGCGCACCTTTCTTGCCTCGTCTGGCTGGGCGGGGACTCGGGCCTTGAGGTCAACGACTCGAGCGATCCACGGTCGAGATCGCCACCGAAGAGGTGCCACGAACTCCGAAATCGCTTCTCGACGGCGCGCCGTCAATCCTGCGCGGTACCTCATTTTGACAAGGCGCGGAAGCCAACGCGAGGCAGCTTCACTCTTTGGCGAATTGCAAGGCACACCAGCAAGCGTTGCGCCAAGTCATGCGGCGAAGCACGTTCACCTTCAACGAAGGGCTTCTTGTGGACCGCCAGGCAGCGGTCAACCCTCGTCTCATGCTTCATCGCCTCAGATAAAAGGTGGGCCCATTGGTCACTCGGGTGGGTCTGGCCCCCAGCAAACGTCACCACCTATTGCAGCACCACCGGCAGCTGATGGGATATGGAGGGGCTGACGGGCTCTTGTGGGCTGAGGCGGCGGCGGCGGGGTTCGTTCACGATCCACGGCGGCGCAAGGGCGGCGCAAGTCGCCGAGGCCGCTGCGCGGTCGGCGGCCCCTTGCGCCTTCCGCCGTGGGTTTCGCTCGAAGTCCCTCCGGGCCTTCTGCCATTCGCACCGCAAAATTCCTGCTCAATCCAGCGCCGCTCTCACTCAGTGGCATACAGCGCCTATTGACTCAATCAAGCGCCAGATCGCCCACGATGAATCGCTCACGCACCCGCGCCCTCGCTGGCTGGTGCAATGCCCCGCTTGCAGGCAACTCTCGGCCTGGCGCGTCGGCTCGATTCTGGTCTGGCCATGGCGGCGAGTGGGGTCGAAGACGCCACGAGCTGGAAAGCTTCCGGCTGGGGAAGCTTCAAAGGCAGCACGATCATTCACGGCCAAGGGCGGTGAGCGTCATGCCGATGAGATCACGGGCGGCTGGCGGGCACTCACTGAAGGAGAAGCCGAGCAATGCCCACAAAGATTCTCTTGGGGCTTGATGGGGGGCCATCACCCAGGCAGAAATGCCGCGTCCGATTTTCAACTTCAAAGTTTGAGGCTCAGCACCCCAGGACGCTTCGAAGGCCTATGAATCGGCCGATGAAGCCGGAAGGTTTTGAAATGGGGCGCCATTCGGGTTCTTTTTCTGGGGCTGGTCAAGAGCGCCGCAAGCAAACAGGGGCTGCCATCGGCTGGGGCGGCCTGAGGCCCAAGGGGCCGGCCGGAAGCCTCAATCGGGCACCCAAAACACGAGTGTGGCGGGCGGGCCAGGGAAAAAGCGGGATCAGCAAGGCAAGTCAAGCAAGAGGACAACGGTGACGGCGGGGCGCCGTCGCTTGGATGGTGGGCTAACGCACAGGCCCCAGTCAATGGGGTTCGGTGGGCGCCTCCAAAGGGGCTTTGCGGCCAAAGGGCCGGCTTGGTTTTGCGCCGCTTGCGGCGGGCTGTGAGGGCTGCGAGGCGCCTTCCGCCACGGGGACGCTGGAAGCCGGGCCCCCTTTGACCCGCCCCGACCGGCCTGCTTTTTCTGGGTTCCTGCGCTTTGCGCCACCCAAATGGGCCACCACCGCACCGCTTTCCCACCCGCTCCGGCTTTCAGTTGCCTTTGGAAGGCTTTCAGGGGGGCCCGCCTTGGGAAAATTTTCTTCCCCTCTCTTTTT
>Ga0163217_1110662_pt1 | contig 10452 bp, 6 predicted proteins | sample SynspAceP_FD_185933 | JGI IMG/M metagenome (GOLD analysis project Ga0163217, IMG submission 185933) | Saline lake microbial communities from Ace Lake in Antarctica - Synechococcus sp. Ace-P (PacBio error correction) | ecosystem: Environmental > Aquatic > Non-marine Saline and Alkaline > Saline ... | reverse complement strand
CATTTTTTGCCTTTATATCAGCTTTCGAATTTAAAGGCAAATGAACTACCTCGAGGCAGAGCCACGAGGTATCAAAATAAACGTAATTGATTCTTATGATCACGTATTATGGAGATTTTCCCTGGTTTTGAGTATTTCCTTAATAATTACCTCTTCATTCGCCATTACTGCAACCAACCGTATTTACAATAATTACCCACTTGTCCAAATTACCTTCCACCAAAGCAATTTCTTTTTTTCACCTTCGGGGTGGTGAGCCTGAAATTTCCTTTGCCGTAATGGCTCTTGACTGCGCCGATTATCTTTTAGGAAGCGCTCGTTCGGAACGCTCTGAATCAAGAAAAATGAACGTGGTCGACATCAAGGCGATTTTCCAAAAAATGAATTCTTCGTAACGTTCCTCTATTTCCAAAGAGCAAAATTTCCGTTGAACGGTATAGTAACTTCATCACTAAGGCACCTTTCTCCTATATTTGATAGGACAAACAAAATGATACAAAAGCAAGCTTTTATTAGGCTTTTATGAATATGTTCGGCTTCATACCCACAACAAGAATACATTATCATTACCGCTTACCACCCGAGCAGAGGGCTCGGGAGGAATTCTATAGATTAAATTATGCTAAGCGACCAGTATAAGTGCTCAGGGCAGGAGTTCACACCAAGTGGGAAAAACGAAACAATAATGATTAATTGAGCATCTTTTTTTCTTCTTGCAACAAGTTGTTTTTATCCCTTATTTATTCAGAGCTACATAAAGATTCTATTGAAATAATTTTTGTAAAAAAATAGTAATTTACCTTGTTGATGGGCTTAGAAAATATAGATCATTACATCCTTTCTTCAATTATCCTTTCTTTGTCTCCAGATAGTAACAGATGCCGGTTTGGTGCAATATATTACTCTTTATTAAATTTGACGGATTGTCCGGGTTGCCTCAAATTCCGTTTAACTCCTCGCATTTGAATATCCATTAAAATTAAATCAATACCGGGATTGTTACGAACATATATCTTACAGGCCTCTTAAACTTTGTTTTTTCGCCTGACAGTAATTTACACTATATCTTTGACATGGCGAGTATAAGCATTGGCTGAATCTATGTCATCTTCGCAATCAATATGTTTTGGAATTTAAAGGCTTTAGGGTCCATATACTTTTAATATTTTCCGAGAGAGGATGGTTTTACTAGTTGATTGTTTCTGGTCGTTCTATCCAATGAGGTATGTGAAATTAAAATGTTGAACCTTTTTCCTTTCTTGACTTTCTACCCAAATTCTACACAAGCATTTGTCCACATATGCTTTTGGAGATGCACAGACCAAGTCCTGTCCTCAAATAGGCCATTTTTATCTGAAAAGACCTTGCCTGATTAAAACCGTTCGAATATGGCTACTTGTCTTTCTTTTGGTATTTTCCTATGCCCGTATCTTTCGCATAAACAACTCCAATTTCTCTTGGCTTGGGTTCTGAGTCTATCAACCATAACCCAGCTCAATTGTACCTTGCTCAAGAATTACTAATGCATTTTTAACCAGATTGGTTAGAATGAATAAATTTTTTCCGCGTAATCGGATTTAATAACAGCCTCTTTTCCACTCAGGTAGTTTTTGATCAGCAAACGCATCCTTTCTCCTCCAATTTGAGGGTTTTTAAGAATGTATGTATAAATTCAATTTGTTTGTTAATATCGGATTCTTGATTATAGTAAGTTCAAGTAATCCCGATTCAATTTTTTCGGAAATGCTAATTATATCATTATTGATAATTGGCATTTTCGCGCTCCACTTTCTTTAAATCAATACCTATATATTCTTGCTGCATTTCCTCCGGTAAGTTTCAGGTTTCTCTCAACAAATCCGCAAAAACCTAAGAATACCATTCATTAGGTGTCCTTATGTTTCTCGTGCCTCATATTAGCTAAGAAAGGCTGATTTGAGCAAGTCACTATATTTCTCACTTTTCCTTTTGCCTTGTTAATTCTTAAAGCACGCTTTTCTTTCTCTTCGTTTTGAAAAACTAGTTTTCTTTTATTGGCAACAACCAGTTCGGCTGACGGTTTCGCCTTTCTCTTCGTTTTGAAGACAAAGTTCTTTTATTTGGCAACAATCAGTTCGCGCACGTTTCGTTTCTCCCGTTTTGAAAGATAAGTTCTTTATTGGTGTAATCAGTTCGGCCGCACGTTTCGCTTTCTCATCGTTTGAAAACAATTTCTGTATTAGCTATAAATTAATCGGCTGCCGTTTTGATTTCTCATTATTTGAAAAAGACGAAGGTCATATTGCAGATGACCCAACTCCGCTGCACGTTTCGCTTTTTCTTCATTCAGAATTTAAGTTCCAAATTGGCATTAATTATTGTGGCGACCCGTTTTTTGCTTTCTCTTCGGGTTTTTGTAATGAAACTCCTTGAATAGCAATCCTTCCAATCTTGCTTGAAAGTTGATTGCGTCTCGTAGCAATTGTCTTTTTTATTGAATTTAAAAATTTTTTCTTTTGCATGTAATTCCTTTAAAATTAATCTCGAATCTCTCCCTGACTTTTTAATCCTGATCACTTCATAATTATAATCTCTTAATTGTAGTTGAGGCGTTTAAAATTCAAGAAGCACTTAAGATTGGTAAAAAAAAAAAAAAAAAAAAAAAAAAAAAAAAAAAAAAAAAAAAAAAAAAAAAAAAAAAAAAAAAAAAAAAAAAAAAAAAAAAAAAAAAAAAAAACTCTCGCTTCAACCCAAACCTTTAATATGTCAAAAATATTTTATAGGTAGTTGTTAATTATTACTACCATTTAATTGTTTTAAAATATTGGAATATCGGAACCGCTCGTGTCAATTAATTATAATGAACTACCCTCGAGGGCAGGAGCCCATCGAGGTATTTCAAAAAGAACGTAATTGATTCTTATGTATTCCACGCTATATTGGATTGTTTCCCTGGTTTTGGAGGTATTTTCTAATTTACCTCTTCTTCGCATTTACTGACCAACCGTATTCACATAATACCTCCACTTGTCCAAAATTTAACCTCCCCAAAAGCAATCTTTTCACTTCGGGGTGGAGCCTGAAAAATTCCTTTTGGCCGTAATTGCTTTGACGCTCGATTATCTTTTTAGGAGCGCTCGTCGGAACGCTCTGAATCAGAAAATTGAAACGTGGTCCGGACATTCAAGGCATTTCCAAGAAAGGAATTCGTAAGCGTTCCTCTATTCCAAGACAAATTTCCTTGCAACGCTTATTCGTAACTTCATCACTAAGCACCATATTCTTCCTATATTTGATAGGACAAACAAAAATGATACAAAAAGCAAGCTTTTATTATGGCTTTTATGAATATGTGGCGCTCATAACCCACAAAAATTAACATTTATCATTTACGTACACCCGAGCAGAGCCGCGGGAATTCATATTAGGAAGGAACTACCTCGAGGCAGAGCCATCGAGGTATCAAAATTAAACGTAATTGATTCTTTGTATCACGCTTATTCGAGATTTCCCTGGTTTTTGGAGGTATTTCTTAATTACCTTCTTCATTTCGCATTACTGACCAAACCGTATCTCACCATTAATACCACTTGTCCAAAATTTAACCTCCCCAAAGCAATCTTTCACTTCGGGGTGGAGCCTGAAAATTTCCTTGTGCCGTAATGCTCTTGACGGTAGGCTCGATTATCTTTTTAGGAGCGCTCGTCGAGACGCTCTGAATCAAGAAAATGAACTGTGGTCGACATCAAAGGCCGATTCCAAAAAATGAATCTCGTAACGATTCCTCTATTCCAGACCAAAATTTCCTCATTGAACGTTTATAGTTAACTTTCAATCACTAAGCACCTTTCTTCCTATATTGATTAGGAACAAACAAAAATTGATTACAAAAGCAAGCTTTTATTATGGCTTTTTTATGGAATATGCTCGCTCATACCACAAAAATACATATCATTACGCTACACCCGATGGCAGACCTCGGGGAATTCTATGAGATTAAAAAACTTTACCCACTTTATGTTTTCCTTCCTTAACCCTTGCAATGCTACTGGATCTCACCTACTTCGGATAGGTATTTTATAATTAAACCGGAATTAGGTGCAATAGAAATGTCACTTTTCTGATTATGGCCATGGTTTGTAATATATGATTAAAAAAGTTAATTGAAGGGAATTTTTTTACAAAAAGTGCTCTTACTGTAGAGTCAAATTATATTGCTCTTTGGCAAAAAAAAAACACTATACTATATAGAGGGAAATGGTAATTTTAAACTAAATTAATTAGGCGTTCTAAGGGATCCCCAAACAATTTACAAGGAGAGATTCAAAAAAATGAACGTTACTTATAGTTAATATCAAGAATTGACGGTGAAATTACGCAGTTAAGGCGAAAGAACTTGCCATTAAAAAAAGTTGAGGAGGGCAAATTAACCCTGAACTCCAAACCAAGATAACATAAGATTCTAGCAACACCTTACTTTTTATCCTCAAAGCACAAGTGCCACCGGTGGCCAACTCAGGACCAGGCTTTACGCATACACATATTTAATATAGATTTTTTGTGTGAACAAACTTGCTCCACGGGATTTTTAGTACTTTAACGTAGAACCAAATATTGTGTCGATTAAAATTTAAAGAATTGCTTTTTAAAAAAATAAGTTATAGCCCAGCAAAAAACTATGTAATTACGGTATCTGGCATTTTACCTCCTTCGCCAATTGTCATCGTATGAACACTTAATTAACTTTTTGCTAACAGCTTAGCCTCCTTGTAAACGTCTTGGTTTACCAATTTTTATTCATTATTATAGAAAAAACCCAAAAACTGCATAAAAGGGCTAGTTTTATTTAATTTTTTAAATAAAATCTAAAGAGAAATTGTAGTTCAATTTTATTTAGGATTTCTGCAAAAAAAGAGTACATTTATAGGGCAGGAATTATTAATTAAAACTAAATATATGCAGGCACTAAGACACCAAACAAATTTACAAAACAGAGCATACAAAAATCAATTTAGAAAAGTACTTTCAAGAAAATAATCAAAAAATTATTTGATTTACCGCAGATGAGGAAGTAGAACTTGGGCCCAAAAGAAATAGTGTAAGGAGATCAGATTGCCCTTAAATTTAAATTAGTAAATGGCCAATTTACGTTTGGGTGGTTTCTGCTGCCAAAACAATATCAAGGAAACGGTTTTTACGCGCTTTCCGATGTTGATCAACGAAGGAAATATAGGATTTGTCAAAGCAGCCTAACGGAAAATATTGACGAGACGAGAGGTTTTAAAATTTATCTCCTACCGCAGTGTGGTGGGTTACGCCAAGCTTATTATTGCAGGCGATTGTTCAGAATCAATCGCGTATGTCCGATTGCCTTTGAACAAAATTGGTAAATAAGTTAAAATAAATAGGTATACTCTTCTTTTGGAACAGACCATCAACGGCCCCAAGTGACGCTGTAGATAATAGCTAGGAACTGGATATGGGTCCGATCAGGTTAAACTTGCCATTAAAAATTACTTTGGAAAAGCATGTTGTCCATGGACACACCTTTCTTTGCGGCAAGGGGAATCATCCAATTTATACAATTGTAATAAATCTAATTGAAGCATTAGCAGTCCTGATGCTAACAATGATGAAAGACTTCCTGAGAATGGATATTTGATCAGGTTTTAAAAACACTTCCAAATTAGAGAAGAGATACATTTTACGTCTCTATAATGGCATTCTGGGACACAGTATATCCCAATGATGCCTGAGCGAAAATTGGCGAACCATATTTGACTATAACAGAGAACGTGTCCTGTTAGGACAGATTAGTGAGAAAAAGCGATTCGAATTCTACAAAACAAATCCACGTAATCAAAATTTTTAAAAGATTATATTGTAGGAGTTCATAAACGATATATATCTTAGTACTAAAGCCGACTTTTGAGAAGTCGCTTTTTACTTGTTCCAGGCACCACTTTAATTTGTTGCGGAGAATTTACATATGGCAGTCTTGAAAAAAAAGTTCGTATATTCATTACAGCCAACATAGCCCTATCCAGGATTTAGATACCACCAGTTTATGAGCCATCTAAAAAGAAGAACTTTTATGAAAAATTGTGGTCACCGCAGGAGTTTGGGGCCACTGTTCTACCTATCTAATTTCATTAAACGCCAAAATATTGTACAGAGGACCAGGGGCCGTCCGAATGGCCGAAACTTCAACAGCTTCAAAAAAAAATATTATTTGGGGTGCAGGAATTGGTGGTTTATCTTGTGCCTTATTGACTGTATGGAAAAAAGGGCCATGAAGGTATTGTTTTTGGAAGCATCGGCCAGGACATGGGTGACATTGTGCATACCACACGAGACGAATTATCCGACGGGCTTTATGGGGATTTCGGACAGGAAACACATTTGTTAAACCCCGGCTTACGAAAGATATTGGGGAATACCTGAGTGATTTCAACATTTACGGCACTTTCCCTACCCTAGAAGAAAAAATTTTAAACGGAGAATCAATGAAAGTTTCGTATTACCGAACCAAATGCTTCCAGGATCTTGCAATATTAGAAGGATTTTGGATTTAAACAAAAGAGAAATTAAGCATACTTTGTATCGTGACCCTCCTTGTCCCGAGATTTAAAGTCGCTTTCATACCAAGCCAGTATTTGGATACTTTTAAAGATGAATACCAACCTTTTAAAACCCTAGGGTTATATTCATTGGACAATGTACCCAGTCGAGATATTTACAAAAAGAAGGGGCTTCCCCACAGCCTTGGCGTTTTTTGGGAGGAAAAGATAGAATCTTCCGCACTTTATGAATTGTGGTATGCTGCCATCTTTAAAAATTGAGCGGGAACGCTTGGCAAACCCTACCCCCACCGAGGTTTTTAGATTAAAAAGAGGGAAACCAAATGTTTACGAACGCTTTTGCCAAAAAGATTGGGGATCCAGAGTTTGGCTTAATGTCCATTTCCGAATAACTAACGGAGAAGAAACAGGGGTAACCGCTTACTATGACGGCAAAAGAGGTGAAAGAAATACCGGTGATGTATTTTGTGAATTGCATTCCGCTGCTACCCTTAAAAAATATCCTATACAACCTGGCACTACCTGATAACAAAAAATATATCACGAAACATCACTATTGAGTCTTACAACGGTTGGTATTTCAGAGCGAGCTTTCCAAGTTTCTGGAAAGATGACGGTTTTAAGGATATTAACATGGAATCGGGATCATCCAGATCTCTGGAAGTATGGCCAATCGGCTGAGGAAGTTGATACCCATCGCTTAAATCGTACTTGGGACAGGACCGGGAGGGGTTTCACCCAACGAGCATTGGAGCTTTCGCGAAGTCTATCCAGGAAAAGGGAATTTCGAATTGGAATTGGCTGTTAGTCGGGGACTGGACAAACAGAAAATATTCGCCCCAATTGTGAAAGAACTGCCTTTCCTATTGGAGCGCTTCAATAAATTTTGGCCCTTATACATAGAACCTGAGGAACGGATCCATTTTGCAGAGTGCTTATGCAGTAACCCTTAATTGGTTGCACAGAAGCTGCTACTAATCCGCTAACCGGGTAGCAGAACCATAGACCAGCTCTAATCCCTGATAGGAGATGCGACCAAAATATGATTATTTGTATTATTCTTTTCTCTGTTTGCCTTTTATTATATTTATGGGTTTTCATGCGTTTTCAAATTCAAGAAAACAAACCTCAGAAATTAGGAATTATGTGTACCTGTTGCCAACAGTACAATTTAGTTGGGAAAACTCAATTTTACGTATGAAATACAGGTTTTAGATGATGGAGGATGCACATTCTGAATACGATGAAAATTAATCCCGAACCGGAAGTGCTATTGGTTCGTAAGTCACTCTTGCAGAGTTCGTAATCTGAGGTTAAGAACTATTTGCAGCGTGAGTCCACACCAATTTTATAAAACCATTGGTTCCAAGATAGGGCAATTCAAGCTGCTTATAATTGGCACAGAGCTAAAGGAACATGTAATTAGGTCATCGTTTTGAACGAATTGCGGCCACCCATACAAATAACTGACAAATGCAATAGAACATTCCCTGGCTGAAAAAATAATTACAGGAGCCACTTTTTCTTTTTTGGTGGTGATGAGAAAATGCCCCCCATTCAGATTGATGGAATTGGAAGGTCACAAAAAATGGTTACAATGGATTTTTGAGCTTAATATTTAGATTCAAATAAAATTATCTAGCGGATTAAAGGTACCATCAAAACGAAGGAAACAATCTGAGTCTGTCACGGAAAAAGGCTATCAATTCGTTTTACGGCAAGGATCTAGTGAATCCATGGCTCAAATGATCAAAGACAATAATTAGCAAAACAAGCCAAGTAACACTTATATTAAAAAGCACTGATTCGTGAATAGAACTAGGCGCCAATGCCTCCAAGGGGGATTTTATTAGACAATCGACAAAGCTAAATTTTTACTCACCTTCGGTTAACCTTTCACCAAATGTGATTCCTTTCGGATTTCAGGTTTAAAATTTGTTTTCTCCGTTTATGCACGTTCAAGGATCGATAGAAGGGAGTGAAAATTCAATTAAGGAGTCCATCTAACACCCACATAGGAGGGGGAAGGCGGTCGTTGGTTACATAGTTTTCGTTAAAAAATTCAATCACGCATTTTAACACGCCAAATACGGCACATGTGATAAAAAGAAGCGTTTGGTTTCTGGTGTAAAGCGCCAATTTTTGTTGTGTCCTGTCCTGTGCTGTCAATTTAAAAGGCTCAAGGCAATGGCCAAATCCCCCATTATCTTGACCGTGTTATTCACCCACTGGTTAGGGCTCCTTTGAGGCTGTAGGCTATTCCAATTTACGGTACAATTCACGTATACTGGTCAATAATTTGTTGCTGGTTTTTGGCCTTTTTAAAATTTCGTGTATCGTCTTCCGATCCACCAGATTTGGTACATTACCATCTTTTAATTCAATATTGCGCTCCATTGATCGGTCGAAGCATGCGTATAAATTCATTGCCGATTTACCATCCCATATGCCTCCGTAGTTAACGGCATCGTCCGCATTAAAGATCAAAATTAGGGGCGACTGTAATATAAACCTGCGGAAATACCCAATCTTCGTTCAGGTATGGGTTATAATAGGCTAGTTACCGTAGACGGAGGGGTATGCCCACTGATCCCAATTGGGTTGCATTTATTTAGACATCCGCCAATTCATACTGGTATTCGTACTTGCCGTAAGGCCACCCACATTTTCAATGAATTTTTCTTATCTATTTTCTGCGTCGTTTAGGTTTCGCCCCAAAAACATCCGGATATCCTATTTTCTTACTCATAGAATAGAGTTTTTCCTTGGCCTTTTAACTTGGTGCTATCGCTCATACAATCAACTGCTCAATACGTTTTTCCAAGGATTTTTCCTGAAAAATTACTTGACCACGCGGTCCACATGCAGCTTTCTTTTGCGTATCTTCATTACACAGTAAACGCTTTACATTACAAAATTGCCAAGGGGGCAAAAACCTTATTTGCTGGTCCTACATTACGTGTCATTTGTTCAATTTGCGAGCTTGTTGTTACTTGACTGTCGGATTAATACCTTAGAATATGCAAAGGGCCGCGTCTTCGAAAAGGGATGCTAAATATCGTCAGTGAGACCCAATTGAGTTGCAGCTTTTAAATAACTTCCAATCTTTTAAACAGGTATAGAGTCAGCAAAGCGTTTAAGAGTTTCGTAAATATGCCGGCTGCCAACATCCACCGAATCCACATCGGGCAACCTAAGTTTTCCAACATAATCTTTCCAAAGCCCAGGTTTACCTTGGTATTTATCCAAGGTCAGAAGAACGGCAAGGTTTATTGATAAGTTTTCCCTTTAAAATTACTTTCTTCTTTTCTACTCGTGTTTTATTGAACCTTTTTGCCAATTTGCTTTTCAATTAGCGTACACGGTAGTTGGCACGTTGTCGCATTTGCCTTCATTCTATCAATTTAAATATAGTTGGGTAAGTTAGGTTTTTGTAGGGCTTCTATTGAAATTTTTTTTCACAGAAAGGATCAATCGCCAAAATTTAATCCCTATCAGCCAGGGGCCTTAGACCTGTTTGAGTGAAGGTGCAAAAATATGATTGGCCGGCTACTTTCTTTTTGATCCGGGGGAAAATAATTTAAGGGGCAATCAAAGGGAAAATAGTCGCCCGATTTTTAATCTGGATCGGCAACCAAACTCATTCAATAGCGAGGAATAACTCGGTTATGGCATCTATTCCTTTTCTAAAAAATTGGCACTATGGGAGTTACTCCCCCTTCTGGTCTATTGCCAATTTAGGGTATTTCCATTACCCGAGGCATTTAAAAAATGCCTACCCTGCTTTGCCTTCAATTGCTTTTTCCTTTCTATTATTGTTTCCCCTTTAGGGGGAAAAAAAACTTTTTTTTCATTTCCCAAAATTCCCTTCCCCCCCCTTCTCCCCCCGGGT
>Ga0163217_1044751_pt1 | contig 10452 bp, 14 predicted proteins | sample SynspAceP_FD_185933 | JGI IMG/M metagenome (GOLD analysis project Ga0163217, IMG submission 185933) | Saline lake microbial communities from Ace Lake in Antarctica - Synechococcus sp. Ace-P (PacBio error correction) | ecosystem: Environmental > Aquatic > Non-marine Saline and Alkaline > Saline ... | reverse complement strand
ACACGCAGATCTGGCAGCGGGGCTCGCGGCAGCGGCGGCGGCGACCTTCTCGCCCCGGATCACCTGCACGTGGGGCACCTGGCTTCAAGCTCGGCGGCGAGAGCGTGGAGATTCTCGATCGGGCGGGTGAGCACGATCCTGAACACGTGGTCGTCCTGTAGGGCTCGCAGGGTGGCGTAAAACTGCGCGGCCACGGCCACCGGCATCCGGTGGCCAGCTGCAGTCCGGCGTCACGATGGAGGATGTTCATCAGAGGTCGGCCTCCGCCGCGAGCGCCTCCAGGTGCGTGAAGTTGGCCTGGGCCAGCCGCTGCAGCTCCGGGATGTTGCGCGGCAGGCGCAAAACGGCTCTGCTGCCGGCTTCTCCAGAGGCTGTGAAGTGTGGCTTCGAAGCTGGAGCGGGTAGCAGAGGGATCCGCGGAGATCACCATCCGCTCGGGGCTCGGTCCGTCAAGCCGGCATAGGCCATGGGCGGCGAGGCCTGGGCTTGATGGGAGTAGGCCACCAGGGCCCGTGGCACCAGGTGTGACCAGGCCGGCGATGGCTGCCGTGCATGACGCTCGGCAACCAGCATCTTCGCAGGGCCGCGATACAGGCGCTTGTACTCGGCGGCCGCTGAGGGTCCTCGGGCCGCCACCGTCAACCGCAGGATGGACCCCGTGGCGCATGCAGCACCGTCGCCATTGGTGCGGTCGTTCCACCGTAAGGGCTCTGCACGTGGGGTCAGGAGAACGCCAACCCCACTGCGTGACGGGCCACCTCAAGGAGCCGGGGCCCATGTTTGCGGGGGATGGTGCTTCCAGAGCGCTCAGCGAACCACCAGCGGGTAAAGCCCGCGCTGTGGCCAGGGGCGAGCACAGGGGAGGCCGCCTCAGCGAGCCCCAGGTTAGCACGCGGTTGCGCGGGGGGGAGCGCAAAAGGCCACATCCGGCACCAGATTTCGGTGCGCTCGCGCTAGAGGCGTCGATCTGCTCGAGATAGTGATAGCTGAGGCGACTCGCGCGTGCGTGAGCAGGCTCAACATGGCAACGGGCGGAGCGCCAGGCCTGCTCCTGGCAGGATCATTTGAACCGACCCACGGTATGGCGAAAGCAGCACACGATGAGCCTTTCGCGAGCGGCCGTGTGGATCAGTGAGAGGTAGTAGAGGAGCGACTCATGGCCATATCTTCGGAGGAATACACATCGCCGCCTTGTGACGATCAGAAGGCGATGGACCCCGCAGCTGTCGGGCAGGGTGGATCGCATCAAGCCGGACAGCCCCGGGCTGCTCCGGGCCCGGCGAAGGAGGTCCTGATGGCAGCCGGAACCGGACGTGGCGCGGGCGGGGGGGCGCGGAGGCGCCTAAGCGGCCGGAAGGCTGTGGACTGCAGCCGCCCAACCTCCGGGCCAGGTGATGGCGCTGTGGTGTAGTCCGGGCTCCAGGTGAGCACGGTGATTGATTGCGGCAGGCCTTGCGCTCACGCAGAAAGGCCAGCACGGGCAAGGACAAGCGCCTCGGGACACCTCGGTTCGGAATCCGGTGATACCGGCCAACCCGGCAATTCTCATGGTCAGCGGAGGCTCCATCAGATCGTCGGCGACAAGCCGGCGGGGATTCGGCCACCGCAATCTTCAGGAGGCACCGAGCCACGGCGATCATCATGGCGATCCGCATTAGGAAGCCGGGATGTTCAAACGCCTTTCTTGAGCTCGGCGTCCCGCTGGTTGGTCCACACTTCAGTTGAGGGCAAACACGTGCCAAGGCCCTGGGCATGAAGGGCGTAGACCAGGCTCCATGGCGAACAAACCCTCCTCAAATCCCATGGCTGGTTGCGCTCCCCGATCCGAGGCGAAGCAGACGATCCGAAGCCACCGATCAGGCACAATGGCTGGCGAGGGCCGAAGCCCTGGTTGCCGTTCTGCAGTGTAGTGCCGCCTGTTTGGCCTGATTCAGGACTGGCAGATCAGCAACCGCCATTGTTCTGCCTGTGCACACGAAGGCGCTGTGGCTGGCGAGAGCTAGATTGGACTCCCGATGCGGTCGATGCTCACCGGCTGGGAGGGGCTCGAAGCAGCGGATGCTACTGGGCGCGAGGTGAGGAAAGCCCGCGCGTCGATGGAGCATGGCGGAAGAGAAACGTTGTCGCGGGTGAGGGTTTCGCCAGCCCACCGTGGGGTGCGTCGTCCCCTTCAGCTCCCGTTGGTACGACGCCAGCACTCCCCGGCATAGGCCGTGATAGGTGTGCCCAAGCGCGCGCGTGGGCTTCGCCCAGGGCATCCTCCAAACCGCTGGGCTGCGTCGGCCACCGAAGGAAGCACGCGCGCTGGACATGGGAGAGCCCTTTCTTCACAGGGGGTGCATACTCAATGGAGATCAAGGCCTCGAAGCGTTTGGGCGTTCGCTGAGACCATTGGGCCTGAGCGATAAAGCGTCCGCTCGAAAAAAAGGCTGCGTAGTTCATGAAAGAGAACTGTAATCGCAAGATATTCCTGACGCAGCCGATCCTCGCCTAAGAGTGGGTTGGGGAAGGACCCACCAGTGAATCGGAATCTGTGCCGGAGATAACGGAAGCGCTCGTCTCAGCATCTGGGGCGGGAAGTCTGATAGGGAGCTGAGGGGCAATTGGTCATCCACGATCACCGGCATTGGGTGGAAGGCGGTTTATTAGCGGTCGGCTTCCACCAGCATTCGGAAAGCACGAGCTGGGGCCTGGATGTGTTGGTCCACATTCCAGGGGATTGGGGGAATCGATGGAAGAGGAGACGCGGCAGCGAAACGCGGTCTTTTCTTGAGGAACGTGGAATTCCCATGATCGCGGAATCTCCAGACCACGCGCACGGATCGAGCCGCAGCAGTTGTTGGGATGGAGGTGAACACAGTTAAGTGATTCTTAGCAAGGCCTTGAAAGATCGGGGCCACAAGGTAGAGAAAGCCCTGGTTCCATAGATGCGTCGAGGGTGTGAAACTCGATGTGATGATCCTGAATCTAGGAGAGCAAAGCATCACTCACACTCGCCAGCACCTGGTACTCGGCGCCCTTCGATATCCCATTGTGCAGCATTTAAGGTCGGCCTTCCTGTCATCTGCCTGAGTGCGAATCAACCCAAGGCATCCAAGGGTGGTGTGTGTGTTCTCCTCCCAGGCAGGGCCAGAAACTTCTTTGTGAAGGAGGGCCGGGATGCTCACGGGAAGGCTCATCAACCGATGCATCCGCAAGGAAGACCTTCATGCGCGCTGGCGCAGTCAAGCTCAAAACCGATGGTGTCGCTGACACCTGGCCGAGTAAGAGGCTTGCTATCCCAGACAAGTCGTCGAGTACCAGGTAGCCTCCATTCCGCCAATCGGCCCGACCCGGATGAGATGGTGCTCGTAGCCCAGCGGACTCAGTTGTTCGATGAGTCGGTTCAGTTTCCATGAAGATCCAGAGGGAATGATCACCCAGGCGGTAGCCCCCTCAATTCGATATTGCATTACTATGGTAGACCCTCTCAGCGCCATTAAGCAGGGGGAGAGCGGTAGAAGTTTGGACAAAAGACTTCATTATGTTAGAATGCGACTAAATGGTGGCCCAAGGAAACAAGAGCAAGCAGGCCGACCGTCGTTTTGTAAGCCATCGATTTGGAATCTAGCCGTTCTACCCAATTTTAGCATTGATCATTCCTGAAGCAGCAAGTGCAGAGATGCATGGTCTCATGGCCAATATTTCCCACCGTAGGATGGCGTCACACATCCATTCTATTGAAAAACAGCTGACAAAGGATTTAAAAGGCCGTGTTGACCTCAGCTCAAAGAAATATCAATGTAGGTTACACCTCCATCATACAACTTGATTAGGCAGCAAAAGCTCCGAGCAGCCCTTTTGGGACCTAGGCTGGTACGCATATACCAGTCGTCACTGCCATTGGCCTATGAATCGGATCCAGTTCCAGGGCAGCCTGTCGCTGCCCCAGTTTATTTGAGCTCTACGGAACCGGCAAAAATGTGAAGTTGCCCTGGAACAGGCGCGCTGGCCTGATGTTTCCGTTGCCCACGTTGTGATGGGCAAGGAGTACGGGCTCATCAATTGGCAGGCGGCCACAAGCGCTATTCAGTGGCCGGGCTGTCGTCATCAAGCACCCTCACGGCCGGTTACCATCTTTGGATGGCAACAAAGTTACCTCTGAACACCTGGTTCCTGACCCTCTTAACTTCGTCGGCCAAGCCAGACAGGATCTCCTCACTAGCTCTGAGGCGCATCTCGGTGTGAACTACCGAACGGCATGGGGCTTCAGAACAAGATCATGCAGGCAATGGAAAAGAACGTGATGGGCGGCCTATTTGACCTCAGAGGAAGCGGTGGCAGGTGGATGATGCCTACCTTGGAGCGGAAGAACGCTGTGGTGGGCAAGCCTGGTCGTGGATCGGAGAACAAGGTGCCGGTCGTGGCAGCCGGTCTCTGTCGATGAGGCGGGCCAACCCCCGGTATATAAAAACTTGCCCGTGCCCCACGTTCTCTTTTGCCGCTATTGTGATTTGGGCCCAAGATTCCACTGGCGACTGGCTGTGAAGTGATCTTCCGATGGGCTGGCTTGCTTTCGCGGCCGTTGCAGAAAGTCGGGTTGCTTCCATTCATCCTGTGGTTCGTAAAGGGTCGTCATCCCAATGAGATTACCAGAATTCCGTTGGATTACCGGTTGCTCAGCAACTTGAAAACCAAGCTTCAGCGCAGTTCATGCCCTTCGCTTCGAAAAGTAACGCTTGATTCCGCTACTTGGGCGCCTTCAGCTACCGCTTCAATCGGCGGTTCAATCTTGGCGGCAATGACGAAGCGTGTGGTTCATGCATCTGCAGCTGTTCAAGCACGGCCGGAACGGACTTCCTGAGTGTGTGCCGTAGTTTGCTACCTAATCGGTTCATACAAAGGGCTCTGCTGCAGTTTCGATCATGGCGCCTTTTAGGAGATCCGAAGGAGAGGAGCCCTTTAGCGCCCTGAAGAAATTAAGAATTCAGCCCCCTGTGCATCGATAACCAGAAAGTAATATCTGGCGGGATGTCCGGCCCTCAGCAATCAGGTCATCGAACAGTAGAGGTAGTTAGGCTTATTCTTTTGAGTTAGTATATTGTTGGATCGCTTTTCCGTGACGCCCCAGCTTCGAAGCAATGAGGATGACAGGCCAGAATTGCTTGAAAATGTTAAGGATACTTGCTTGCCACAGCCACTGGATAGACAGGCAAGTATTGGTGTTTGAGCAGAGATTTTGCGTTGCAGTTCTAACAAGGAGATCCAAGAACTTCTGGAATAGCCTCAACATGCCAGGGCTTTCAATATCATTCTCGCCTATAATACTTCGTTTCTGCCCCAGTATTGCCCCAACATGCAACACTTCTTCGGGTCTTCTTCAATGCCCATAAGAGGAAATCGCTGCAACAGCGGCAAGGCTAAAGTGGGCGAATAGGGAGGGCGAAAGTAAAATGCCAGTAGCTACGCAAGTAGTTGCAAATTTGAGATTCGCGCAGTGCTCTCAGTGAAAGACATCCGGCAGCTTGAAGAATTGGAAAATAATGACCAGCAGCCAGATTAATTAAATCAAGGCATTCGGACACGACAGAGGCAGTTCCATGTTCCATGCACCATACCAGAATCAGAATGAAATGCTCTATGAACTAATTCAGCAGAAACCAATACGCCAATGCCCAAGTAAGAGCTAAAAATACTCGACTAGATTGAAGAACGATTGGGCTTGCTCTTTACTTGTGCTCTTAATTTGAAAGGACAGTGCCACCACGACTAAAGATCTTTAGGGGCAGAAAGACTCCACATTGCTTGCGTGTTCACAATGGTTTGGCCGTGGGCGATCGATTCTGCCATCACAACAAGCTGCTGGCCAGGAATATTCCCTGGAGCACAGAGTGAGCGCTGAGGTATAGTGTATCCAACACTTCCCTCGTAACCGGGAGTATCCCTCAAAAATCTACATCGGTTCAAGTCAAGATAGTGATTTCGCGCATTAGTCGCGAAACTTAGCTGCTGGTCTGTTTGAATTTAAGATGGCTTGGGCCGGAGGCCTGGAATTGTGAATCCACATATGAGAATACTTGCGAGGAGAAACTGGCTCAATCTCAAGGAAAACTTGTCAGTGCCGGATAATTAGGCGGCTAATGGGTTGGTTTCCGTAATGCTTGGCCCGATGCTTTGTAGCCTTGAGGGTGACAGTTCTTAAGAGAGAAACAGGATGGCTTTGCAATAAAATATCCAGAAAATTCTACAATCCATTTCATGCCCAAGTGCATGCAAGATGCCATTGTGTCACATATGAGGGAGGAAATGTTCTTGCTATTTCTTTTTCGCACGGGAGCTTTTTCAAGGGCAAACCATTCTCAGCCCTATGAGCCTCGACTTCCTGCGAAGAAGCTGGCCAGTTGTTATGGAAGCTACAGTCTTTGTACATTCCATTGCACAACGTTTGTTCAATTACTTCTGATTTCGCATTCTGCTGCTGCTGGCACTCCAAGACTGTTAATCAGTAGTTTTGATAGTGACACAAAGAAACCGCTACCAGTATATTGATCTGGGATACAACCTTCCAGGCACTGGATAAAAGGTACCCATTTCCTGCGGTCCAATAAATCCATATCTAACAACGTTTGAGGGTTATTTACGTTTTCCCAAGATTTTCGGAAGCAATGAGGAATTGCGAGTTCAACAAAACTCAATAATCGTTATTAAGGCCGTCGGTCATGCGTCTCGGAATGTCTCTTCTAGATGCAGCCCGCATGGATGCAAGTATTTGTTTCAGATTAGGGGATCATAGAGATTCTGGAAGATTTCCATATGAGTATCGCTTGCTACAAGACAGGATCTATCATGCGCACCAAGAAAAGCGATGGGAGGAGCAAGGTTAGACAAGGATTCTTTTCGAGAGGATGAAATGATCAGATCTCATCTTTGCTAATCTTCGAAGGCCGATTGAAACAGTTTGGGCTTCACGATGGCTGACACCCGCATAGTGAATCATATGACTTGCGAAAACGGGGTGGCTGCTCTTGCCGGGCGCAAGTGTATGATTTTAATTGATAGCAATATCGGGCTAAAGCTAAAGCTGATATTTCTGAGGCAACATAATCATGAACGTCTGATCACTCATATAACAATTATGGAGTCGGAATTTTAAGCCCAAACCTCTGCGGGGGCGCTTTCTTTGCCAAAGTACTCTCCAGTTTTCTCGAACCAAACAAGAACTCCAGAATTGAATGGACTTCGTAGATTTCAGGATTTCTAGCTTTCTCCGCTGCCAGGCCTATCTCGACCGAGAATGCACAGGATCGCTTCAACCTGATGGTTTATTGAAGATCACTGGTAGCGGCTGGCGATGAATAACACCGAGATGCTCCTCATCGACCCACATCGAAAAATGGCTCGGAGCAAGCTTGGCGCAATGAGTATATCCGCATTCCAGAAAGATTAATTGCGCTCATAATAGGAAAAACAGAAATTAAATATCTGGAACTTTTCATAATTGAGCAATTAAACTTGAAAATTTATTGCAAGACGTGGCGAAAAGCCTAATGAATCTGATTTAATTGTTTTCTGCATATTTCATCTATGAGCGAATCGAAGGCTTGGCAATCGGCTCCATTCCTTGCTCCCGCTGCTAATTGTTACAATAGCTGTTTTCATTACTTATTACTCAATTTCTCAGGCAATAATTAGAGATAACATTGAATGATTGATGATGACAGAAGCAGTGGATCCGGCTTTTTCTTGGCTCTAATCTCGTTACGGGACAAGAAATTGATATCGGTTTTTCATTACAGTCGATAAGGTTGTATTTCCGGTGCCTCTAAAGCATTGAAGAGGACCAGACTAGGTAGCAAGATAAGGTCATTGTTTTCCTGATATCCAAGGCTGCAAGCCATTGCAAAAGCTGCATGGTCCGACAGAAGAACTCTTCGGGCAGCACGAATAATCTCCGAAGTCGAGGCCTGCTCATCTGAGAAAAAGAACTCTTCATCGGAATGCCAGACGAAGTGCTCTGGAGTATCTGAAATCCTCATTGTCCAATAAAGATAGCGACTGTGTTGAATGGACTTTTTGCATATCGAATCATCTCGATTGGCAGGGGTTGAATGTAAAGTATTTTTAGCGAAAGGGATTCGCCTGACTCTGATATGTAACGTTACAGAGCCCATCCGTTGCGCATTCTATCCACAAACAAACTTGGAGCTACTGCCCCTGCACTCAAGCGTCGCAGGAATCAAGAATTGTGCTTCGCAACGGAAGGGAGATAGCCAATATTGCAAACCGTGCTATCTATTATCAAGCAACAGATCCCCTCCTATCGGGCAGATCTTATGGAAAAGATTTGGAGTATTGTCGACAGGATATTAGCGAGAGTAAACAGCTTCCGACCCTTTTCCCATGCAAGAATTGCGTCTTGCGACTGGCACAGCCTTGATGCAATTCAAGCATGGAGCCTGGCGTGAAATTGTTCTTCCAAGCGATTCCGGCTTTGGGCCATGGGTAGTTGAATTCTCTGTCATTATAATCATTTTACTGTTCCTTAGCAGGCTTGGATTGTCTGGTGCACTCCTAGCTCTGGTAACCACCAGAAAAGCCTATATCGCAAGACCATGGAATTACAGTTGGACAAATTCCGGGCAAACAAACATGCCAGGAGATGGATTTGCCAATTCTGAGGGGCCTGGACCCTGATGACATGGTTGGCGAACGGCTTAGGTTAACTGACTTGAATTTCTCACTGGGACAAACGTTTTGAGGATTCTCAGCTCATATTCCTCTGAGTTATCGGAAAGATTCTAAGGCTAGGGAAAACATTCACCCATTGATTCACTGGGACCAAGGCTTACCAACCAAGGATCTCGAGTTACCGGCCAATAGGCAGTTATATTACGAACCATCTTGAGCAGTCATCCACTCACCGCCTGCTTCCCTTGCCGAGCTGCTGCCGCCAAAAGCCCCGCATACGACTATGCCCTCGCCCCAAGCAAGCATCCGGCGTGGCTCCCCCTGCTTCACACGATCCGACCACGCTCCCACCACCAGGATGTTGTCGGGATAACGTTCCACAATCGATGCTTCAGGCCGGTGGGAAGATACACCAGCACCGTGCGCTGCCGCTCAAATTGCTCGATCGCCTGCTAGCTACAGCCGCTCGCTTCTGGCTGTCCAGAAAAGGCATGGTGCTCATTCGAGGATCAGGCAGCTGCCGGGATTGCGCAGAGATTGCCCGCGCCAGGCTGAATGCGCTGGCCGCTTGAGCACGCAACATTCGCCATTGTAACGCCCCGCATCCCCCACCAGCGATGTACAGAGGCCTGACAAGGCAGTCGGACGATGAAGCCCGCCGCCTGGGCCACGCGCCGGCCGCGGCCGGACACATCTGCCCGCGTGGGCCCCAGCCGCAGGCCGAAAAGGCGATTTCTCACGCCACGAGAGCAATTGAAACAGGAAAACGAATGGTCCTGACTACCACCCAGACCGCTGCTGCCAAGACTGGGCGCAGGTGAGCGTGGCCAGGATTCCTAGCTCGTCGATCAGGATCCGCCCGCCGGTGCGGGGCGTACGAGGCCCAGCTGACGCAGGTACAGCGAAATGAGCTCTGCCCGCCCCGCTCTGTGGCAACCCCCACCCAGCTGGCCAGGCGTGTTGGCCCTTGGGCAAGGTAAAGGTCACAATCCAGGGCCGGCGGCGAAATCCGGCTCGTATGCACAGGCTACGTCTCGAAGCGGATCCCGCGCCCAGTGCCGGAAACGGCACCGCCCCCCAGCACCGCCGGAACTCCCTTGAAACCCGCCGGGCTTGAGGATCTCGATTGGAGCCGCTCGTACGAGGCGCTGTTGTTGCTCACGGGCGGTGTACGAACACCCGGGCACACTCCCACCTCCAGCGCACTATTAACATTGCGTTGAGCGCCAGCACGAAGGTGGCCAGGCTCGGCAGGCACCCACGTCACCCGGCCGCGAACGCCAGCAGGGCTCAGAGGCCAGCGAAATCACGGCGATTGCCAGCACGCGGGCAGGACTCGCAGCGATCGAGGGACTAGATCCGGCGGATGCAGCCCGGGTTCATGACGCCGCATGCCAGGGCCCTCCAGCTCGTCATCTGGGCCAAGCACCGATAGCGGTCCAGCCGGCCTCCAGCCTGCCCAGAAGACTGTGCAGCCAGCCGCAGTCCCTGATTTGCCTCCAAGTGATGGCGACTGCCCAGCCGCACCCTGGCTCACCGTCAAACCCGCTGCCGAAGGCCATCGCGGATGCGCGGCAGACAGACTATAGCTTATGCACCAGTGTGATCAAGCAGCGCCATAACCCCGCTGCCCACCAGCAAACCGCCAGGGGAGAGGGCCACGGCAAGCACCCCCAGGTTAAGAACGTTGAAAAAAAAAAAAAAAAAACCAGCAAAGGCAAAGCCGTTCCCACCCAGCCCAAAAAAAGCCCTTGCGGCACAGAAATTCCCTTTTCTCTCTTTTTA